>Ga0070675_100003021_pt1 | contig 12698 bp, 13 predicted proteins | sample KBSM43metaG_FD_65343 | JGI IMG/M metagenome (GOLD analysis project Ga0070675, IMG submission 65343) | Miscanthus rhizosphere microbial communities from Kellogg Biological Station, Michigan, USA - KBS M4-3 metaG | ecosystem: Host-associated > Plants > Roots > Rhizosphere > Soil ...
AACGGAACTCTATACATGGTGCCCGGCAGCCATAAGCTCCTCCCCCATGTCGAAGGCCCACGTTCGCCGGCTTATTTCTCGGCGTTCGATGATCAGCTGTGGGACTGCCTTCGGCCGCTTACAGCATCGGCCGGCGCAGGCTTCATCTTCGACGACAGCATCGTTCACGGCTCTCCCGACAATGCCGCGGACGAGGCACGGCTGGCCGTGCAGATCACCTGCGTTCCAGACGAATCCCGACCGGTTTTCTATTTCGGACCTCAGGACGACGGTTTCGAATTGATCGACGCCGATAGCGATTTCTACCTCGACCAGCATGTCACTCAATTGGCCGTGCGCCAGCCCGACTGGATTGGCCGAGGCCGCGCCCGGAATCGCAATCGCCTGATTGATAAGGCCGAGTTTCTCGCTTTGCTTGAATCGCGGGGGACACCCCGCGCGGGTATCCGCTCATTCTTCGGCAGGCTGCTCGGCGGCTAGTCAGACCAATCCACTTCGAGCACCGTCATTTGTCCTCGCTGGACATGGTAGTTTGAAAGCACCGTCGCGGGCGTCCGGACATCGAACGCCGCCGCGGCGGTTTCGAAGCCCGCTAGCGCGATGGACGTGCCCGCCATCATGTCCGACAGGTTAAGCTTCACGACGTAGCGCCCGTCTGTGAGCGTCAGCGGGTCGATGACGCATCGCAATAAGCCAGTGCCGGCGCGCAACGTCCGGCGCTCAATCTGCTGCGCCCCCGCGATGCAGGCCTGCTCGTCGGGGGTCCAGACCTCGAAGCCCCAGCTTACGTCCTCGTGATCGCGGTCAAGGCGGTACTCGACGATCAACTCGGCGGGTTCGCCGGTCGCAGCTGGTTCTCCGTCGAGTTTGCCAAGACGGACCAGTCTAAGGGCCCCGACCCGCGACGATCGAGCAGTTTCAGTTTTTCTTTCGCGCGAGAGGTCCAGCATCGCACGAACGGCATCGACGGCGCTTCCCGTGAAATGCGCACGCCCCGCGTCGAGAACGAGGCCGCGCTGGCACAGCGTCTGAACGTGGAAGCTGTTGTGCGAGACGAAGACGAGCGAGCCGCCTTGCGCGAGCAGCTGATTGATGAACTCGACGCACCGCCGTTGGAAAGCATGATCGCCGACAGCGAGCGCTTCGTCGACCAAGAGGATGTCAGGTCGCGCCTTTGCGGCCAAGCCGAAAGCAAGGCGTGCTCGCATGCCGCTGCTGTACGTGCACACCGGCGCATCGAAGGCATTGCCGATCTCAGCGAACGCTTCCACGTCCGCCACATAATGTCTCAAGTCGACCGCATCGAAGCCGCGCAATTTCCCGGCGATGATGCAATTCTCGCGTGCCGTGAGAAAGGGATCGAGCCCGCCTCCGAGCTCGATGATCGTTTCGACATGACCTGTCCGGCGGACTCTCCCGGTGGAGGGTTTCAGAAGGCCCCCGAGCACTTTGAGCAGGGTGCTTTTGCCGGCTCCATTGCGACCTATTACGGCCAGCGATTCCCCGCGTGTAACGCTGACGTCGACCCCATCGAGCGCGAGGAACTCGTGCCGCCGAAGCTGCCCGCTCCTCGGCGGCAGACCGGCAAACTCGCCTACGACGTCGCGCAACCCATGCAACGCGCCAACCGCGGGCGACCGACAGCGGCGGAGCGCGAGTTGCTCTCCGTGCAGGCGAACGTCGACCGGCGCGGAAGTGAACGGTGCGCAATTGTTCATGCGACCTGATCAATGAGATAGGGCCGCGCCAGCCGCAGCCAGATCCACGATACGAACAGCGCCGCGAGCGACACGAAAACCATGGGCAAGGCGGCGGTGCCGGCGAACTCGCCGCCGGTTAGCGATCCACGCGCCGAATCAACCAATGGCGCCGCCGGGTTCCAGGTCGAAACGGCATCCGGAACCGGATAGAGGACGGGCGTCGCAATCATCCACAGGGCCGCGATGATAGCCAACCCGCGGCTGACGTCCTCCACGACCATTCCGACGGGCGCGGCAAGTGCACCGATGGCAACAGCAAGCAGTATGAGAGCGGCAAGCGCCAGCGGCAGTCCGACCACCGTCGGGGCGGGCGGAACCCCCAGCAGGAGAAGAATGAGCAGCAGCAGCGCGGATCGAATGGCGGAGTTCAACGCGACCTCTATCAAGCCTGCGAAGATCGGTGCCTCGACAGGCATGTTGAGCCTGGTGATCGCAAAACGGTGCGCTGAAAGCTGCCGAAGCGGCATGTTTAATGCCTCGGCGGCGCACTGCCAGACAGCAATTCCAATCGTGGCAAAAGCTACGTAGGGCATCTGCGTGCGCGGCAGCGGCACAGACTGCCGCTGAAGCACCAAGGCGATGAACATCGTCGCGAGTGTCGGCAGCACGAGCCATAGCCAGCCCAGAAGGCTTGCCCTCCTGCGTGAACGCAACTGCATCGCAAAAAGGGTCGGAGCCAAGCTTAGCGAGCGGCCGAGGTCTTCTGCGGCCCGTACCGCAAAGGAATGCGGATCCTTGAGCTCACGCTGGGCGGTGATGATGACCTCTTGGGGAGCGGTAAATCGCCGGCGGCACAGTTCAGCCGCCTCAGCGTCAATTTCCGAACGCGACTGGGAACGTGACTCCATCGCTCGGCAGTCTAAGCGCCTAACCCGCTATCAGTGAATAGGATTTCTTGTTAGCGAGCAATGCGTGGGATGCCGCGTCGCGTACCGGAGGTGTTGTGCAGGAGTTCAAACAGACCGGTCCCGACCAGCCGGTGTTCCTAACGCCATCGCCGCCACGCCTTTTCGCGCGACTCACCTCGCTCTCGCGCGCTGGCGAATGGTGGGAGTACAAGCTCGTCCCTGGCCTTGCCGTGCTTTACGCCACCGCCTTTCGTACCGGCGCTGGAGCGATCGAGGTGGCGCAGATGTGCGTGCTTTACGTCGTGGCACTCGCCGCGGGAGCCGCTTTCGTTAGCGCGGTCAACGACCTATCGGATCGCGACGACGACCGCCGCGCCGGAAAGCCGGACCGGATCGGCGCCAACACCGTGCCGAGCCTCATCATCATCGCCGTTTCCGTTGGCGCCGGTCTCGTTTTCCTGTCGAACTTCGCGGCGGTCCCTTTTCTGTTCTGGACCTATGCGGCTGGGTGGCTGGCATTCGCAGCCTATTCCCTCCCACCGTTGCGACTGAAGGCTAAAGCCGCCGCGGGCGTGGCCTGCGACGCCGTTGGCGCGCATGTCGTGCCGGCCGTCTTTGCTTTGGCTCTGGTTCAAAGGGAAACCATGAGCCCCTTTGATCCGTGGCTTTGGGCCATCGTCGGCTGGGCCCTCGCGTGCGGGCTGCGCGGCATTATCTCGCACCAGCTTTCGGACGAGCCGTTCGACCGCGCCGCCGGCATCGAGACCTTCGTCATACGCTTCGGACCGCACGGAAGCCGATTGCTCGTGCGCTATCTTTTCTTCCCCGTGGAACTCGCCACGGTGATCGCCATGCTCGTGCTCATCGGTTCACCGATACCGATTTTCGGGCTTGCGGCATCCGCACTGTTTCTCGTCGGAAAGACGGCTCGGTTCGGGACCATTCCCGTGCTCACCGGACCGGCTCCGCGGCAGGCGATCGTCCTCGCCGACTTCTACATTGTTTTCCTGCCTCTTGCCTTGCTGTTCGCGCTGGCATGGAAGGACGGGGCGTTCACCCTGCTGATACCGGCACATATGCTTCTGTTTCCAGCCAATATCTCAGCGACGATTCGGGATCTCGCGCGATTGCCAAAGGAGGTGCTCGAATGAACGGTCTGGGTAAGGTTCGGCGGTTCTTCGGGTCAGCCGCCGTGCGTCAGCCCAACGGCGTCGGCGCCGCTCAGACCACGGCTGAAGTGCGCGACTATTACGAGCGAATGACGGCAGCCTATCTCGAGGGCTTCGGGCCTGTCTTCCAGGGCAGCCGTCCTGAGTCCACCGAGGAGCTCTTGCGCTATGTAGCCGAGGCGCTCGACCTGAAACCGGGGATGCGATTGCTCGATGCGGGATGCGGTGTCGGTGGACCTGCACTCTGGCTCGCGCGGCACCACGAGCTGATCATTGAAGGGCTGACAATTTCTTCTGTTCAGGCGGAAGCAGCCACTCGCGTAGCGACGGATGCGGCGCTCGACGGCCGTCTTCACTTTCGGCAGGGCGACTTCCATCAGTTGCCGGAACTGTATCCTACCGAATCGTTCGATAGGGTGATGTTCCTTGAATCGCTCTGCCACGCGGAGAGCTACCGACGCGTTCTCGCGGGAGCGCGCGATGTGCTGAAGCCCGGCGGAGCTCTGTACATCAAGGACTTCCACATCGTCGATCAACGGCGGGATCCCGGCCGGAATCGGGCGCAGGCACGCGATCTCGCCGCGCTCAATTCCCTCTATCGCCTGACCCTGCCGCGCCAGGGAGACCTCGTTTCACTGCTCTGCGAGCTCGGCTTCTTGATCCGCTACATGCGCATGCCGGCCTATGAGCCGACCTACACGCACTGGTCCGACTACGAGCGGGTTGCCGGCCGCCACTGGGCGCCGGCAAGCGGCGCCCCCGGCGAAGTCATCCAAGCCGTCGAGTTCTTCTGCCTGAAGACCTAGTGGCGCCGTTGGCGGCCGATGAGGCGACGCCCAGGACTGGCTGCGCGTTGCGGATCGTACGCTGCGAACGAAACCTCCGAACCCGTCGCGCGAGGGGAAGCTCGAGCCAATGGTAACAGGCAAAACCGCCCGCAAATCCTCCACCGACGACGGCAAGGAAATAGGCCGGCGGCGAGACAGAGATGAAATCGCCGACACGGTCGACCAGGATGATCGGAATGAAGTGGAAGAGATAGATGGAGTAGCCGGCGTCACCAATCATCCGGAGCGGCCTGATCTCCGGTAGCCCCGCCGGTCGCCTATCCAAGGCCACGAGAGTGAGAAATGCACCCAGCACAACGAGCAGATCGGGAAAGGCGGCCATCCGCTCGGGATTGAACGGCCAACCGACGAAAAATAATCCGGTCACGAACATCAACGGAATCGAGGCGAGACAAAACCAGGCGAAAACTCGGCGAAAGTCCCAATCTTCCTGCCAAGCAACTCCGGCCCACATCCCAAAGACGAACTCGAAAATAATGGGCGACGTCCAGAACCGGAATGCCGGCCCCCCATCGACGAAGATTCCAGCCAGCACGATTGCCGAGCAAAGCAGCGTCAGCACAGGCACAACCAAGCGCCGCCGGAGAAAAAGGGACGCGGAAAAGAGGATGTAGAACATGACCTCGTAATTGAGGGTCCAGCCTTGCGGGATAAGCGGGTTGAGGTCGGGTTCGAATGGACTCGCTCCTGGTATGAACAGGATCGATCGCAAGAAGAAGGGCCAGTTCCAGTTTGGTAGCCCCGCAAGCCACCTCAGGGGGTTCACGATCGGCACTAGAATCCCGGAATAGATTAGAGCGAAGCAGGCGGCCGTCAGCACAAAGTAGAGCGGCACGATGCGCAACATGCGCTCGACGAAGAACTGCATGGGCCGGGTTCGTTCGTCTGATATCACCACGAACAAGAAGCCGCTGATGATGAAGAAGAAGTCGAGTGCCATGCCCATTTTGGTAAGAATGATCTGGGGAAGACCCGGCGTGCCGTGCGCACAAAGCACGACAACAGCCGCGCCCCCGCGAATGTACTGGATACTCAACAGCCTTCGGTTGATTCGCCTCCAGCCCGTCCGTCCCTCACCGTGCAGATGGCTTCGCTGTGTCACATCCAGAACTGGCTGAGTTGTTGCTGTCGCTAGTCGGGGAGAAGATTCGTAGTCGGCCATTGCGCCCGCAACTTACGGCTGCTCACGATGTCCGCAATGGGTCGAAAGCGGACACTACGCCAATGTGCGGAATGGGAGGATAGCGACGCTTTGGGACTTGGCTTTGAGCCTGGTGGAAGGAACGCCAAAGCGAAACAAACGCGCAGGCCATCCCAAATGGCACCCAAGCGACCAGATCCAGGACCTCAGTCGCCCCTGAAGTCCCCGCGCCACGCGACATGCTTTGATCCTACAGGACGCTATTTTCCAAAGCCTTACAGCTTGTTACGAACGATGCGAGGGCACACGGCAAGGGGGTGGCAATGGTGTTCGGAAGGAAGGGTCTAGGCGGCGGCGACAGCGGAGTGGAAGCGCAACGGCAGCATCTGGCACGAACCGAAACCGCACTCGTCAACGTCGAGCAAGGGATTGCCCGCTTGCCCGGTTACAAGGCGCAATTTGCCGATGCCTGGTTCGATAGCCCGGAGGTGGCGGAAGCTATCGAAAGGGTCCGCCAAGCCCGCGAGATCCTCGACCAGATCAAGGCGCAGGTTGCTGCGGCCTCGCAGGCTAGCCCGGTCATCGAGCAGCACCTCGGCACGATCGACGAACTCGTGGCCTTGCGGCTCATCGTGCTGGACAGTTTCGCCGCGGTCCTGATCGGTCGCCAGCATATATGGAACGGAGGTGCCCATGCGCCGGGCAGTCCTTTCAACCCGACCGTTCGTGAGGCGCAGCAGGCGCTCCACGCCGATGCTTCGCGGCTCGCCCACGCTGTCCAAGAACATATCGACGAGCTTCGGCCGCTGAGGGAGCAGCACCAGGCCTACTGGCCTCCGAACCTCAATCTTGAGCACCTTCAGGCCTACCTCGACGATGGCCGAAAGGCGCTTGATACATATTCAGACCAGTTTGCTGCGCACGACCAGCCGCTTCCGCCGCAGGCCTCGATCGAACTGCTGGTGTTGGCGCAGCGAATGGAAGGAGGCGTCGAAATGATTGAGACGGAGCGGCAGAACCTAGCGGTTACGATCGTAACCCGAAACGCGCTCAAGAACAGCGCTCGGACCTGATTCGCCGAAGCCCACGATCCCGCGCTCAGGCCGAACGGCTCAATACCTTGAATGTCCGCAATGGGTCGAAAGCAGGCATTAGCCGAATGTCCGGAATGGGTGGAAAGAGAACATTCTCGAACGGCGACATTAGAAGATTTGCGATGCCCTCTGGTTTGACTCCCATGCTCGTTCGCGCCTGGCTCGAGGCCCGTTCAGTTGCACGCGGCCTCCCTGCTCCGGTCGACGACTATGACGGCTTTCGCGTCGACACCCGCAACTCGGCCGAGACAGCGCGGTGGGTATTCCCAGAGATGAAACCCGGCTTGATCCAACTCGGCCAGACGGTGTCCCAGCCCGGGCACTTGATCAAGCTTTGCGGCGGTCTCGACGAGTTGCGTGCCGTCTTGCCGGCACGCTGGCAACCGCACCTGCCGGGGTATTTCATGGCGCGAACGCGGCGTGTCGCGCAGTCTAACGTTCCCGAAGGTTATACGGCCGAAGTGGTGACCGATGGAGCACGAGCAAGCGCACGCATCTTCGCGCGCGATGGCACGGTAGCCGCCTCCGGCTACGCCGCCGAGACTGATCGCGCCTTCATCTACGATCGTATCGAAACGAACCCGCAACACCGCAGAGCGGGACTCGGAAGAGCGCTCATGAGTGTTCTCCGAAATGCGAAGACTGGACCAAGCACACCCGAATTGCTCGTCGCCACCGAGGCTGGCCGCAAACTGTACGAGGCGATCGGATGGCAGATGATCTCCGTGTATTCCACGGCCTCCATTCCGGACGCCGATCCGCAATGACCACAATGGGTCGAAAGCGGGCGTTAGTCGAAGGTCCGGAATGGATGGAAAGCGGCCATTAGCTGCACGAGCCATGTCACCCAATCATTCTCATCACGCGCTTAGCCTAAACTCGGGAAGCAACTTCGTAGGCGGGTCGGTCGTGGAGCTGATCGGGGTTGATTACTGATCTACGTCTGGGCTTTCGACGCTGAATGGGTAGCCGCCACGACACCACCCCAGCAAGGACTGCAATTAGCATCTCTGCCGGCCACCAAAGGTTGAGCAGTTCGATCACGCCAGGATGTACCAGGTATATCGAGTACGAAGCGTTGCCCAACAGCACCGGGATGGCCCACGCCTTGGTCAACCGAGATTCGAGGCACAGTCCGCCCCAAACAAAAAGCGCGGCCGGGAAGCCCCAGAACAGCGGCCGTAGGAACGACTGCGTATTGTAGGCGACAAACTCCGCCCTGTAGATGTGGAGGGGAGAGCGCGCGAACAGCACCGCAGCTAATGCCAACAACGGGAGCGCAAGTCGTTCGTGACGAGGCAGCTTGGCGATGACGGCGCCAAACAGAAACTCAAAAATGATCGGATTGCCGGCGAACGCCAGCACGGATGAATCCGCGGCGAAATTGCCGATCAACGCAAGCCCAAACAGAGCTAGTGGCAGCCGCGGCTCTCCGATCGCCCTCCTCGAGCGGAGCGGCGCGAAGCCGCTCCGATAGATAAGGCGATCAATGCCGCTTCGGTCAGTGCGGCAACGACGATCTGAAATACGAGGATCAACAGCACCTCCCGCACTCAACCACGAGCGTCGATCCTATCCTTGCTAATGTCTGCTTTCCACAAACGGATACGACCTTGAAGACCCGGCGTTCGTGGACCAAACGTCAGCGATGAATTTCGAGGATCAAATCCGACGCTACTTTGGCACTTCAGATCTCGCATCAGTGCCACCCTCAGCGCTCGATGCCGGCATCGAGCACATGAAAGTCGACCTCGGACTGACCAAGGATCGTGGTGAGCGGTTCGCCCTATGGGCCTTGCTCCATACGCTTGGATCTGCCCCCGATCTGGATGTCGCATTTGAGCGGGAGGAAGATCGAGAAGCGGCGCGAAACTTCATGGACCTGATCCAGGGACTAAGCGACGCCCAACAGGAGTAGGTTACGTCCGCTTTCGACGCAAAGCGGACATTAGCTCTCGACGCTTGAATCGTCAGTTGCGCACCGGTTCCGTTGAAACGAAACTAGTAGGATGCTTACCCAGAAGACGCGCTACGCGCTTCGCGCCCTGCTGTACCTGATCGAAGAGGGGCACGACGGCGCCGTCCAGCTCCAGCGCATTGCGGAAACGCAGAAGATCCCGCGCAAATACCTAGAGCTGATTATGCTCGACCTGAAGGCCCTGGGCATCGTTCGAAGCGTTCGTGGACCAAAAGGTGGATATCGATTGAAGCGGCATCCAAGCGGCATCTCGTTCGGGGAAGTCGTGCGGGGCCTCGAAGGCCCGATCGCGCTGATCCCGTGCGCCAGCGTGAACTTCTACAAGAGGTGCAGCGATTGCCATGACGAGGCGACCTGCGCCATTCGTCGGCTTTTCACACAAGTTCGCGATCGCAGCCTCGACGTTCTCAATTCAGTGAGCTTGGAAGACGGTGCGAGATGGGAAATGCGAGTTACCGCGTCATCTTCACCGCGCCACGTGGGCCTTGACGATCCGCCCGTAGGCGACTGGCAAATTTGACAGAGTTGGCGCCAAACCGAGTTTTGGACGCGCTATGTTGATGTTCATACCTTATTGCCTAGTCACTTGGTAGAGTATAATTCTGGGTTAACCCGGCAGGGGAGAGTTATGGCTTTCCGAACCCAGCTTGCAGCTCTCGTACTCGGCATCGCAGCGCTCACGAGCACGACTGCTCAGGGTGCTCCCGTTCAGCTGCTGAACGTTTCCTACGATCCCACTCGAGAGCTCTACAAGGACATCAACAATGCCTTCGCTCGGCAATGGCAGGCCCAGACGAAGCAGCAGGTGATTATCAGGCAGAGCCATGGAGGATCCGGCAAACAGGCCCGCGCCGTAATAGACGGGCTTCCCGCCGACGTCGTCACATTGGCGCTCGCCTATGACATCGACGAGATTGCTAACAAGTCGAAACTGATTGCGCCAAATTGGCAGACGCGGCTGCCGCACAACAGCACGCCTTATTATTCGACCATCGTCTTCCTTGTCCGCAAGGGAAACCCGAAGGGGATCAAGGACTGGGACGACCTGATAAAGCCGGGCGTGAAGATCATCACGCCGAACCCGAAGACTAGCGGCGGTGCCCGATGGAATTACCTCGCGGCGTGGGGATACGCCCGCCAGCACTACGGCAGCCCTGTCAAGGCGCGCGAGTACATGACACGCCTTTTCCGCAACGTACCCGTGCTCGATTCAGGCGCTCGCGGATCGACGACGACATTCGTCGAACGCGGTCAGGGCGACGTCCTGCTTGCGTGGGAAAATGAGGCGTTCCTCGCGGTCAATGAACTCGGCAAGGGCAAGTTCGACATTGTCGTGCCGTCGGTCTCGATCCTGGCGGAACCTCCCGTCGCGGTGGTCGACAAGGTGGTCGAGAAGCGGGGAACGCGAGCCGTTTCGGAAGCCTATCTCAAGTTCCTCTACACGCCGGGGGCGCAGGAGATCATCGCGCGGAACTATTATCGTCCGCGCAACGCGCAGGTCGCGGGCAAGTACAAAAGCCGCTTCCCCAATTTGAGGCTCTTCACCATCGAGCGAAATTTCGGGGGGTGGAAGCAGGCGCAGGCCAATCACTTCAATGACGGCGCCCTATTCGACCAGATTTTCGAAGACGCGAAGCGATGAGCCGCCGCGGCAACTGATTCAAAAGGGGAATCCGATATGCGTATCCTGCTTCTTGCGGGCGCCTCGGCACTCGCCGTCAGCATGCCTGCTTACGCCCAACAGGGTGAAGATGTTTCCACGACCCAGCCAAGCGGAACTCCGATCGACTCCTTGGAACCGACGGATGCAAGTTCTGACCCTGCATCTGCCGCGCCGATGTCGACGGGCGACGTCATACTCGACCGCCTCAATGCGCTTGAGGCCCGGGTAAAGCAGCTCGAAGCGCGCAATGCCGAACTCGAGCAGCAGGCTGAGCTCAATCAGACGCGGCTCCAGTCGGTCGAGACAAAGGCCGCCAAGGCCGCGCAATTCACTTGGGCGCCGACCATTTCCGAGCCGACCGGCCAGTTCACGTTCAAGCCGCGCGGTGTGGTCGAGGCGGATGGCGCAGCTTTCGTCGAGCGCGAGGGCGGATATGATTATAACAATGGTACTGGCTTTCGCCGCGCGCGTATCGGATTGGAGGGTACCGCCCTCAAGTGGTGGAACTATCGCATCGAGGTCGATTTCGCCGGCAATGCGGTCAACCTTACAGACGCCTATCTGCAGTTTGCAAAGATCCCCAAGACGCTCATCACGCTAGGCCAGCACAAGGCGCCCTTCGGCCTCGAGTCCAACAACAGTGACAACTACAACACCTTCCTCGAGCGCGGCATGTTCACAAATGCGTTCGGAAATGCGGGTGCGGAACGCCGTATCGGCCTGTCGGTGGCTTATGCGCCCAAGGAAACGATCAACCTCGCCGTTGGCGCATTCGGGGACAATGAAAGCATCGGCCGCTCGAGCGGAGCGCCGGTCACGAACACGCCCGACGAGAGTTGGGGCTTCAACGGCCGGGCAACATGGGAGCCGGTCTTCGACACCGGCAAGATCGTCCACCTTGGCGTGGCGGGCTATTACCGAACGGCGCTCAAAAGCGGCGACACGGAAGATGCGATTCGCATTAGCGATCGTCCGAATATCCGGATCGACAACGGCAACATCGCCGATAGCGGGGTGATCACCGGCGTAAACTCGCTGTTGTACGCCGGCGCCGAGGCAGCAGGCGTGTTCGGACCTTTCACAATCGCCGGTGAATACGGGAAGCTGTGGATCGACCGTCCCCACCTTCGGAACGCCACCTTCGACGGCTTCTATATCTACGGGAGCTGGTTCATCACCGGTGAGACGAGGCCGTTCAGGGGCGGCAATTTCGATCGCGTCCGTCCATTCACCGAAGTGGGCAAGGACGGCCTCGGCGCGTTCGAGTTGGCGCTCCGGTATGACAAGATCGACCTTTCGGGTTCGCCAGTACGCCCAGGCAATGAAGCGCAGAGCGTGACGCTCGGCCTCAACTGGTACTTCAATCCTTACGCCAAGCTGATGTTCAACTGGGTCCGGTTCAGCGGCGACAACACGCCGCTCGACCCGATCGGCTCGGAGACCGAGGGTGACGCCTACGCAACGCGGTTGCACTTGGACTTCTGATGCCGCAGTCGGCGGTGATGCCCCTCTCTTTCGGACCGCGCAGGTCTTCCGCCTTGCCGGGGCTCAGTCTCTCCCTGAGCATCACCGTCTTCTGGTTGTCGTTCATCGTCCTCCTCCCGCTGACCGCGGTGTTCGCGAAGAGCGCTAGCGGCGGGTGGGACGAGTTCGCCCGGGCCGCCTTTTCCGACCGGGCGCTTGCTTCCTATCGCGTGACTTTTGGCGCAGCTCTGATCGCGGCCGCGATCAATGTCGTCTTTGGCTTGCTCATCGCTTGGGTGCTGGTCCGATACGAGTTCCCGGGAAAGCGATTGATCGGAGCGCTCGTCGATCTTCCATTCGCATTGCCGACCGCGGTTGCAGGGATCGCACTCACCGCGCTCTATGCAGATACGGGATTGATCGGCCGGCAGCTCGCGGGGATCGGGCTTCCCGTCGCCTATCACCCGGCGGGTATAGTCGTTGCGCTGACCTTCATCGGCTTGCCATTTGTAGTGCGGACGGTCGAACCAGTATTGGCAGAGGTATCCCGCGAGGCCGAAGAAGCGGCGCTGACGCTCGGCGCATCGCGAACGCAGACTTTCGCTCGGGTCATCCTGCCAACACTCTTCCCGGCTCTTGCGACGGGTTTCACGCTCGCCTTCGCTCGAGGGGCGGGCGAATATGGATCGGTGATTTTCATCGCGGGCAACATGCCCTTCGAGACGGAGATATC
>Ga0070675_100003025_pt1 | contig 12690 bp, 13 predicted proteins | sample KBSM43metaG_FD_65343 | JGI IMG/M metagenome (GOLD analysis project Ga0070675, IMG submission 65343) | Miscanthus rhizosphere microbial communities from Kellogg Biological Station, Michigan, USA - KBS M4-3 metaG | ecosystem: Host-associated > Plants > Roots > Rhizosphere > Soil ...
CATCGTAGGTATATGATTCAAGCAGCTCTCTTCCGAAAACATCTATTACCTGAGCGTCTGAAGCCCTCCGTCTGCTGCCTTCATAGTGATAGTTTTTTGTTTGCACAAATTCGTATTCATAGGATTTAAGGCGCTGAATACTATCATATGTAAAAAAGTGAGATCCGTTTCCTGTTCCGGCAAGATTCGATGTAACACTTATTGGATTTTCATTTTCATCGTATATAAAAATGTTGGTGCGTTGTTCGTCACCGTGAATGTCGGACCATGTTTTTATATTACAAAACCTAAGATCAACCCCCGGATTTTTCCGGTAATCAGCGAGATTAAATTTCGTGCATGAAACAAACATAAAAAAAACTACAAAAATGTATAGGGCAATTTTCATCCTGTATTTTTTTGTGCACGAATGTATATGATAACAGGCGAATAATAACTGTCGACGCTGTTTTTGGATAGATTTACCAGGAATTTAGGTTCTTTATTCTATACTGTTTTTATTTGTTTGTTATAACCTCCGGTGGAGCTCAAAAAGAAATTTTTTACATTATTCGGGAAGATAATATTACCTTGCTTATCCAAGGTACCTTATGAATATCTCCAAACAGGATTGCAATTTTATATATCCTAATTCATCCTTCGAATCATCTCCGTCAACAGGCAGATAAATGCCATTGATAATATCCAGTTCCAGTCATTTTGGTCAGTACCTGCAAACTTAATGGAATGGAGCATGCTTTTCAGACATGTGCTCACTGTGGCACTCTAAATTTTGAAGGAAGAAAACTATGCAGTTGCTGTAAATTCAGGTTGCCTGAAAATTCAAATACTGCAACACCGCAGCATTACAAGGACTGGAATACAGTAATTGTTGGAGTGATGCTTGTAGCCATTGGTTTACTACTTGCCGGAGCTTTTATTATCGATCCTTATTAGCTATTTCATAAACCTTGAAATAATCCAGATAACGATCGCGATTATAGCTGCTACCAGTAAAAGTCCTGTCCATACACCAGCTTTGAATATATCGCCTATCAATTCACAAGAACTGAGCGAAACCATCAATAAAGCCAGGATTGCGAAATTTAGTCTTTGCATACCTGTGTTTTAGGAACACTCATGCAAATATCTTACCTCGGTACTTCAGCCTTCTCTCTTCTACCTTTTTTCTTCTGCCAGGGTAGCCGGCTTTTTCCACCCCATTCAATAATGTTTACAATAGGCTTATTGAAGATCATCAGCATGAAACCAATAACAATTTTTACCGTCGACATCACAATGTAGCTAATATCAGGACGGGTCATCCGTACATAGAGTTTTCTTTCCTGGTAATAATATACCGCATGCCTGAAGAACTCGGGTATTTCATTCACAAGGATCCATGCGCCGGCTATGATTACCGCCGCTGTGAGCAGCATATGCCGTTCTATTGCGATTGGTACGGGCCTGTTTTGGAAATTTTTTTCGAGCCGCAGGATATTTATGATCTTTTCTGATCTGAAGATGAAATACCAGGAGAGCAGTGAATACAGTATGAGAGGGGGTAATGAAACAGCAACATTGAAAAAAGCTTCTCTTGCACTAGAATATTCAGGGATATATAGAAAAGCTGATAATGTATGTGAGAATGCCTCAAGGATATCCCTGATAAAAAAGACGCCTATTACTTTTAGAATGAGGTTGAATAAACTTCGAGGCTCCATATTATGCTCGTAAAGATAAGGCTATTGAACAAAAAACTCTATCATGCCCGGTTCAGGTCTAATGCTTATTTTTTTTTCTTTTTTAAGTAATTTAAGTTCGTCATCAATATGCATATGGCCGGCAGGTGTATTAATCGATATTTTTTTTCCTTTGATCACTACCGGAACAAAAGATTTTTCGATTCCGCGTATTTTATAGGATATGTAGCTGGCGAACTCTTCGCGCTGGTTTTCGGGGATCATCACCAGTTCAAATTTTCCGTCACTGGGGTTGCCGTTGGATAGATTGAGATTAGGACCGATCGATGATACATTCATTACCTCAATCAAAATATAATGATCCGTGTTTGGAACACCATCTACTATCACGGTGAATGGCTTTGCCGGATATTCCATTACTATTGTGTAAAGCTGTTCGAGTGCTTTCTTAAGATTTTCTTCGGGAGTTACGTTTTCTTTTTCCGGCTCTTCCTTCATCCTATTCATCAGTTCCGGAAAAACCCCGAAACCGAAGCTTTCAAGAAATATTTGGTCCTTCTTTCTTCCTTTTATAAATCCTACGTCGAATTTTCGCAGGTTTCCCTTTTCAATATGCTTGATGATGTCGTCGATGTGACCCTCTATACCTAATGATTTTGCAATATTATTGGCAGTACCCAATGGCAATAATAATATGGGCAGTTTCCGTTTTGATTTCTTTTGCAGGAGTTCGACTATTATTTTCCTTACTGTACCATCACCTCCTGCAATGATGATAAAATCAGGTTTGGGTTTCATTTTCTTCCAGCCAATACCCTTCGTAGATGAATATCCACAATCAAAACCATTTGATCTTACCAGCGAAATAAGCCTCTTTTTAGTGTGTTCCTGTTTACCGGCACTGGGGTTATGCAATATTTTGGCATTTTTCATATGGCACTATTAATAATAAAAGTATACCAGCCACCCGGGGTGGCATGAAAATGTTAGTCGCACAGTTATGAAAATCCTTATAGCCAATGATGACGGCATTTACAGTCCGGGTATCATGGCCCTGGCTAAGATCGCGTCACGATTCGGGGAAGTAAGGGTGTTTGCTCCGGACGTTGAACAATCTTCGATGGGTCATGCCATTACACATTCAAGACCATTAACGGTAAAAGCATCGCCAGTAACTTTTGAAGGAATTCAAGCATACAGGGTAAATGGCACTCCCGCCGATTGCGTAGCGCTCGGAACCTTTTTATGGCAAAGTCCGGACGTTGTGCTATCCGGCATCAACATGGGACCCAACCTGGGTAATGCTATGTGGCACTCAGGAACTCTTGCTGCCGCCAAGCAGGCAGTGTTGCTGGGTATTAAAGGAATTGCATTGAGCACCCCTGTATTAAACCGGGAACCCGATTTTGAGTTGCTTGATCCTTTTGTGGAAGATACACTCAATCTGTTGCTGAACGATAAAAGGCCGCATCTCTTTAATGTGAATTTTCCACCGGCGCCAACCGGAATAATCTGGACACGCCAATCGGTCCGGCATTATGATGGTAAAGTGATACCGGCCACAGATCCGATGGGTAGAAAAATATACTGGTCCACCGTGATGCCGCTCGAACCGGCTGAAGAAGGTACAGACAGGTGGGCAGTTGAAAATGGATACGTTTCGGTAACCCCTTTGCGCCTCGACCTTACTGATGAAAAGGAGTTAGGTGAAAAACTGACAAGGCAGAAGCTTTAACTTTGCCTGATGGGAGTACTACGTCAGATTGCGGAATACCTGTATATAAAAAAGAGAGATCCCAATAAGCCGAATACGCAGTGGATGAAATATATGCATGGCATCAACAGGATCTCATTGTTCATGTTCATCATCGCGGTACTAATAATGATATTAAAGCTGACGATTTTCCGTAAAAATTAAAATTGATGCCTTCCTTCTGCTGTTTGCCGTAAGAATTCAATAATACTTTTCGCCGCCTTCTTCGAAGCATGTCCGCCCTCACTTAAAAGTTTTTTCAGGTCTGCGTAATCTTCCTTCATTTTATTGATCACATCCTGGTCTTTCAGAATTTTCGTAAGCTCGTATTTTACATTCCGGACATTCATTTCATCCTGGATCAGTTCTTTCACTACCTCTTTGTCCATGATGAGATTTACAAGCGATATGAATTTGACCTTCACCAGTCGTTTTGCTATCTGGTAAGATATATTGGATCCCTTATAACAAACCACCTGGGGTACACCGAATAATGCAGTTTCCAATGTAGCCGTTCCGGAAGTTACCAGGGCAGCTTTCGACTGCAATAACAGCTGGTATGTTTTGTTTCTTATCGATCTTACATTTTTATGAGGTTCCATGAATTTTTCATAAAATTCATCTTTTAGAGAAGGTGCCTTGGCAATAACAAAATGGTAGTCAGGGAAATTTTTACTTACCTCGAGCATCACAGGCAATTTTTTGGCGACCTCCTGCTCACGGCTACCTGGTAATAGTGCAATGATATTATTTTCATTCAGTGGATAAAGTATGGTTCCCGGCAAAGGTTCGATATCACTTTGAGCTGAATCCACCACATCGGCAAGCGGATGACCTACATATTCAACTTCATAATCCCACTTCCTGTAAAAATTTTTTTCAAACGGAAGTATTACAAGCATCTTGTCTACATTCTTTCTGATTTTTTTTACCCTGTTTTCTTTCCATGCCCAAACCTGTGGAGATATATAATATACTATTTTAAAGCCTTGTTGTTTTGCCCATTCGGCTATGCGGAGATTGAATCCTGGGTAATCGATCAGTACGATCACATCCGGTTGAAAATCTGCAATATCTTTTTTGCAGAATTTCAGATTACTGATGATAGTGTCGATGTTTTTTACCACTTCTATAAATCCCATAAATGCGAGATCACGGTAGTGCTTTACCACTTTTCCTCCGGCATGTTCCATCAGGTCACCACCCCAGCAGCGGATGTCTGCAATATTGTCGAGCTTTTTAATTTCCCTGATAAGGTTGCTGCCATGAAGATCGCCCGACGCTTCACCTGCGATGATGTAATACTTCATCTGATTTTTTTCTTCTATAAAATGTATTTCAGTAACAGGGCCGCGATCGCATAAACAAGCGTAATAGCAAAAATTCCTTTTGCTGTTTTATCACGGTGTGAATTTATGTAAAGGGTAAAAAGGGCGATATTCAATACGAGGCACGGAACGGATATAGCCGTGATCTGATTTTTGTTGGTCGAAATAAAATAAAAAAAATCGCCCAGGGAAAACAAGGGGTAAAACTTAACCAAATAATAAATACCGAGGCTTATGATCGGGGCGATGAACCCCAGCACCAGGCCGAGGCGGATGTCATCTCTCTTCAGCATTTAGAATTTCCAGGTTTTTTCAAGTTTGGTTTTCAGAACATAGTTCGTCATATCAAATTGCACAGGAACGATACTTACATAATTATTTTTAAGTGCCCACACATCTGTGTCCCTGCCACGATCGAAATTGACAAACTCGCCGGTAAGCCAGAAATATTTCCTTCCATGGGGATCATTCCTTTCGAGGAAATCCTCCTCATATTTTGCATAGGCTTGCCTGCAAAGCTTTACTCCCCTGATCAGTTTAGAACTAACAGCGGGGAAGTTCACATTCAGGATGGTATGTTTGTCGAGCTTTGTATTCAGCATCTTGATAACAATATTTCTGGCGTATAATTTTGCAGCCGAAAAATCAGCTTCAATGCTGTAATCAAGAAGTGAAAATCCAATGGATGGAATACTTTCAATGGCTGCTTCCACTGCCGCAGACATTGTTCCGGAATATATTACGTTAATCGAATGATTAGCACCGTGATTAATGCCACTGAGGCAAATATCGGGCTTGCGGTGCAATACTTTATCCACAGCCAGTTTAACGCAATCCACCGGCGTTCCGGTACATTGGTAAGCTTCTATTCCTTCAAATGTCTGTACAGCATGTAATCTTAAAGGATGGCCAATTGTAATGGCATGACCCATGCCCGATTGGGGCTTATCCGGAGCGACTACAACAATTTTTCCTAGGTCTTTTACAGCATCAACAAGGTTCCTGATACCGGGCGCAGTTATACCATCATCGTTAGTAATAAGAATGACCGGCTGGTCCTTCTTTTTAGCTTTAGCTTTTGCCATAAGATGCGTAAAAGTAAGGCAAAAAACATACCTTTGCACCCGGTTAAAAAAATCAACATGGCAGGCCAGTTAAAAGAAGTGCGCAACCGTATTAAATCTGTTCAGAACACTCAGCAGATCACCAAAGCAATGAAAATGGTGAGTGCGGCAAAGTTGAGAAAAGCACAGGAAGGGATACATCAGATGCGTCCTTATGCAAATAAGCTGCAGGAAGTGCTGAGTAATATCGTGAGCAGTTCTGATGGTGAAATGGGGATGAGTCTTGCCGACGAAAGACCGGCAGAAAGTATCCTGTTTATTGTTATTACCAGCGACAGGGGATTATGCGGCGCATACAATGCCAATATCATTAAGCTTGCTAAAAGTATTATAGCAGTAAAATATCCGGCCCAGGCTGCAAAAGGTAAGGTGGAGATCTGGAATATCGGGAAAAAAGGATATGAGCATTTTTTAAAGATGAAGTTTAAGATTGATGCCCAGTTCAAAGATATATTTCTTAACCTGAATTTTGAAAACGTTCAGGCAGCATCACAGGCGGCAGTAAAGGCATTTGAAGCAAAACAATTCGATAGAGTTGAGCTGGTGTACAGCGAATTTAAAAATGCTGCCACACAGCGTTATGTAGCCGAAAGGTTCCTGCCGATCCCAAAGATCAAACCTAAAGAAGGAGCAAAAAAAGCAGATTTCATATTTGAGCCATCACAAGAAGTATTAGTTGCCGAACTGATGCCGATAATTCTTAATACACAATTGTACAAGGCAGTGCTCGATGCCAATGCATCAGAACATGGTGCGCGTATGACTGCGATGGATAAGGCAACGGAAAATGCCAACGAGCTTTTGAAAGGCCTCAAAATAACCTATAACCGAGCGCGACAGGCTGCCATTACAACAGAGCTAACAGAAATTGTGAGCGGAGCTGCGGCATTAAAGGGATAAGCGCTTACTTTTACTGTGTACACATTGAATTTTTATATATGGAGATAGGCCAGATCATACCTCATATTGAGGCGCTTGTTTTTGCAAGCGATAAACCTCTCACTTCAATCGACATCACCGAGCTCATTAACAATGCTTTTGGTTTCATGGAAGACAAGATCACTATGGACCAGATTCAAACAGCCATTGAAGGTATCGTTGAAAAATACCGGTCAGATTTTTACCCTTTCGAAATGAAGGAGAGCGGAGGAGGATGGCAATTCCTCACTAAAAAAGAATTTCATAAAACAGTTGCCCAGCTTAACCAGGAAAAGTTTTTAAAACGCCTGTCTGCTGCAGCGCTTGAAACGCTCGCTATTATTGCCTATAAACAGCCCATCACCAAATCAGATATTGAAGCAATACGTGGTGTAAACTGCGATTATTCCATTCAGAAATTATTAGAGAAGGAACTAGTAGTTATCAGTGGAAGAAATGAAGAGCTTCCCGGTAAACCGCTTATTTACAACACGTCAAGAACATTTATGGACTATTTCGGCATCAATTCACCGCTCGACCTGCCGAAACTTAAAGAAATATTTAATGAAGCCGTTGATCCCACAAATATGAAATCACGGGCAGCAGAAGATGCTCCCGATACGGCCGCATTGATTGTAACAGAAAATGGTGAATTGCTTGAAGGCAACGAAAACAATGATAACAACAATAACAACAGCGAACAAGAGTGATCAGGCAACTGATATGCAACTCTCCAATGAGTTTCTTGTACAAGCGGCTAACCAGTACGGAACACCACTTTATGTGTATCATGCAGAAAAAATAAAACAGCAATTTCAAAGATTAACTTCGGCATTCGAAGGAACTGATGCTACTTTTTTCTACGCATGCAAGGCGCTCACCAACATCAACATATTGCGTTATATTAAAAGTATTGGTTCCAATATAGATTGCAGTTCATCAAATGAGGTGCTGCTCGCAATACGCGCGGGGTTTTCTCCCAAACAGATCCTGTACACCTCTAATAATATTTCATTTTCCGAACTTGAAGAAGTTGCTGCACTCGGAGTGAATATTAATATCGACAGCATTTCTAATCTCCAGAAATTCGGAAAGACATTCGGATCGAAATACCCGGTGGGCATCAGGTTGCGTCCGAACATCATGGCAGGAGGTAATCTCAAAATTTCAACCGGTCATGATGCCAGCAAGTTTGGTATTCCACTCGAAAATATTAAGGAGATACACGATGTTGTCAAAGAAACAGGTGTATCGATCAGGGGATTGCATATTCATACAGGAAGCGATATAAAAGATATAGATGTTTTTGTAAAGGGAGTGGAGCTACTGTTCAATCTTACAGAACAGTTTTCTTCTATAGAATTCCTTGATCTTGGTGGTGGATTTAAAGTTTCTTACAAGGACGGCGATCATGAAACAGATATTAATGAGCTTGGAGCAAAGCTCGGAGAATCGCTCGTGAGGTTTGAAACCAGATCAGGTAGAAAATTGAAGCTGTGGTTTGAACCTGGAAAGTTTTTTGTAAGTGAAGCAGGTTATTTTATTTCTACTGTTAATGTAATAAAGGAAACGCCAACGGTAACTTTTGCGGGATTGAATACAGGGCTCAATCACCTGATCAGGCCTATGTTTTATGATGCGTGGCACACCATTATCAACATTTCAAATCCATCAGGAGAGGTAAAGAGGTATACCATTACCGGTAATATTTGTGAAACAGATACGTTCGCTACAAACAGGGAAGTGAATGAGATCAGGGAAGGAGATTATTTAGTTTTCCGGAATGCCGGTGCTTATTGTTTTGAAATGGCTTCCAATTATAATTCAAGGTATAAACCGGCTGAAGTATTAATTGAAAATAATAGTTCCAGGCTAATACGGAAGGCAGATGGGTTTGATGATTTGTTGAGAAATCAGGTCATTTAACCTACTACGTTTAAAGTAAAAAAGCCGCCAGAAAGGGCAGCTTTTTTAAGCAATTCTACTAAGGGTCATCAACTGTAACTTGTTTCATCGGGTACAGATAAATATCTGTAATCAATCATGGGCTCTTCTCGAGGAAATTAACGGTTGTTTTCAAAGGATTGGGTTCGAACGATCTTCGTGGTATCTAAAGTATTGGATATTATAAGTACGGATTAAACGGGCCAAAATTTTTGAAAGAAAACCGGACCCCGGTAAAGGGTCCGGATCCGAAATCGAAATCCTAAATAAATCAACATGATGAAAAGAACTGTAACTGTCAGATGCTTTTCAGAAAAGAACTAAAGTATAGGGTTTAAGGTTTATAAATCAGTTTGTTGGTTTTAGTTCGTCATTAATTTCGCCTATCGTTATTCTCTCTTGCTGAAACAAAGATGAAAAACATTCATCGCGGCTCCATCTTTATTAGACGAAGGGATGCGAAAACTCGCTAAAATGACTTTTTTGCCCGATAAGACTTATAAAATGGTGAGTCTTTTGAGTACATCAGCCCGGAGGTTTTTGCTGATAGGTATCTCTATGCCATTGATAAACAGGTCGTTTTCCCTAATATCATCAATTTTGAGAAGATTGATGATATACGAACGGTGAACTTTCATGAAGTAGTCTTTATTCACCTTTTCTTCGAGATTCTTTATACTGTTATAGGTAACATATTTCTTATCGCGTGTAACAAATTTTACATAATCACCCATGCTTTCTATGAACAGAATATCATCATTGTTTAGTCGGATAAGTTTTCCATCGCTCTTGATAAAAATATGATTTCCCGAATTCGATTTATCTGGTGTGCTGCTGATTTCATTTTCTGCAGTCACTTTATCGAGCGCCTCTATGAACCTTTTATAAGTAAAAGGTTTCTTCAAAAAATCTTCAACGTTATACTCAAATGCATTGTAAGCATATTCTTCTTTAGAAGTAGTAAGAATCACTTTTGGCTTGTACGCAATATTATCGAGAAGCTCAAACCCTGTAGCACCGGGCATTTCAACGTCGAGGAACAAAAGGTCGACAGTATGGCTGTTAAGATATTCGAGAGCAGATTTTACATCAGGAAAATGTCCCATCATTTCAATCTTTCCACTTTTTTCGCAGCATCGTGCCAGGTAGTCGGCGGCTACTTTCAAATCTTCAATTATTACACAACTCATTTTCATGATATAAACTCGGTAAGCCTGTTACAATCATCTTTAAGGATATTTTTTCCTTCTTTGATCAGTTCTGTAAGTTCCATATATTGAATGGTGATATTGGAAGTATTCGAAGCAGTTTCACATAAGTGCTCAAATCTTCCCATCATTTCCTGGTGATGTAAAAGACCGGTAAAACCGAACAGGGGTTTTATTTTATGCGTAGCCTTTTTAAGCCCATTAATGTCAGATGATTCATAGGCAGAAGTAAAGTGACCCGATTCTTCCTTCAGCGTTTCCAGGCTGCTGCTGAAAACTTCAGCGATGTAGACATAATCCTGCTCGTAAAGGCTATAAATATAGTCTTCGTCTATTTTTTCATTGAAAATGAACTTTTTATGCACGTAGGCCGGGTTCATAGGTAATAGATTCCGGGTTTTTCCGTTTAGAATTTGGATTTGTCTTATCCAATAACTGTATGAAAAAGAAATTAGTATATCTCGGGTGGTTAATTTACCGGGATATTCTTTATTCGGGGATAGAAGGCGAGATATCCAGGGAGCAAATAAAAAAGATCATCAGGCTTAACCAGTTTGTGGTACTTGCCCTACTGGTAAACTTTTTCTCGGTTCTTACTTACTTCTTCAACAGCTTATACATCAGCGCGCTGATCAATATCACGTCAGCATATTTTTTCCTGCTTGCATATTATTTCAATTCGAAAAAGAAACTCGAGATCGGGTTGATCATTTCTGTTATTAACCTCAATTTATACCTGGTTGTAGTCAGTTATATAGAGGGATTAAAAGCAGGCACCTACCTGTTTTACTTTCCTTACTTCCTTGTGCTCACTTTTGTAGTGAGTATTGGTAAACATTTTAAAGGATGGATCGTTGTGTATTCCATTACAGTAATATCGGCGATGCTTTGTTTTTATTTGAGTCCCGAAACTAATACTGCCGTGCAGGTGATCAGTGAAGCGATGTACAAAAAACTGTATTCGAGTAACCTGCTGATAGGAATGGCCCTCACGCTTACTTTTTCATACGCGATCCTTAGAACTAACAAGAATAATGAAGAAGCGATACTCAAAGAAAATGCAAACCTCAGGAAAGCAGAAATGGAATTGCTGAAAGCAAAGAAAAAGGCAGAAGTGGCGGCCAATACTAAATCGCGTTTTCTTTCCAATATGAGCCATGAGCTGAGAACACCACTGAATGGCATCATCGGAGTATCGAATCTGTTGTCGCAGGAAAGTTATATGCCGCATCAGAAGCAGAGCCTTGACATTCTCCGGTATTCTTCAGAACATATGATGACCCTTATCAATGACATTCTTGATTATCATAAAATAGAAGCGGGCAAGCTTGAGCTCGAAATGAGGCCCGTTAATATAATGAAGTTCATGAACCGAATCATTAACCAGTTTTCCGGACAGATTCAGTTAAAAGGATTACAATTCAACACAGCCATCGATATTCATCTCGACAATGAAATGTTTACAGATGACACGCGGTTGAACCAGATATTAAATAACCTGTTGTCGAACGCTATTAAATTTACGGAGACCGGCAGTATCAGTCTAACCGCAAAGCAATTACATTCTACCAGTGAGAGGGCAACGGTGCAGTTTGTTGTGAAAGACACAGGAATTGGTATTCCCGAACTGAAGCACAGAGAAATTTTCAGAAGCTTTACTCAGGCAGATATTGACACAACAAGAAAATATGGCGGAACCGGATTGGGATTAACGATAAGCAAAAGGCTCATCAATATGTTCAACAGTGAGCTGATGCTGAAAAGCCAGGAAGGAAGGGGAAGTGAATTTTTCTTCACAGTTGTTTTACGTATTAACCAGGAAAACAAACTCTATATTGAAGAAGATCATAGCAGGCAACTTGCTTCACTGGAAGGAGTAAGGATATTGATTGCTGAAGACAACAAGGTGAATATGTCGATCGCAAAACGATTCATGAATAAGTGGGGTATTGTTGTTGAAGAAGCGGTGAATGGTAAGGAAGCCGTGGAAAGATTCCGTAACGGTTCATACGACCTTATGCTCATAGATCTTGAAATGCCTGAAATGGATGGACCTTCGGCATTAAAGGAGATAAGACGATTTAATAAATCCGTTCCTGCAATGGCATTCACCGCCGCTGTTTACGATAATATGGAAAACGACCTTTTGAAAAAGGGATTTGTTGATTACATCCATAAACCATTCCGCCCCGAAGTACTTCACAATAAAATAGCCACACTTGTGATGGAGAAAAGGGCTTAACCTTCCATTAAGTGTATCCATATACCCCCAATAAATTAAACAATTATTTACATAAACATCCTTCACAAATTGATTGAAACGACTGGCCGTCACTGCTATATTTGCGTCGTCAAACGAATTGAGGACCCCTAAACCCTCTCCCTAAAGACTTCTGAACCTTTCTTGCAAAAACCCTTTCTGGAAAAGAGAGGGTTTTTTGATTATTGTCGTTTGCCGTCTGCCGTCTCCCGTTTTCCTTTCAGATTGCTGATATATTTTGCTCTTATCACTTCGCCCACAGGTACCCCGTTAATTTTGCTTTCCAGCCATGAAATTATATCCAGGTAGCTGAATGCCCTGGTTTCAAGCGGATTGTTTTCCTGTTCCTTCAATTTTGAAAGCAGCTTGCGGAATTCATTTTTAAGTTCTGTTGGTTTGATCCTGAATGAATCGCGCAAAAATTCAAGAATATCTTTTTCAACAATGCTCAGGTGTTCCATTTTTGCCATGAA
>Ga0070675_100003030_pt1 | contig 12679 bp, 8 predicted proteins | sample KBSM43metaG_FD_65343 | JGI IMG/M metagenome (GOLD analysis project Ga0070675, IMG submission 65343) | Miscanthus rhizosphere microbial communities from Kellogg Biological Station, Michigan, USA - KBS M4-3 metaG | ecosystem: Host-associated > Plants > Roots > Rhizosphere > Soil ...
GCGCCCTTGATCACCCACACGAAGTAGGCGAGCGGCTCGTTGGTGTCGTGCGGATCGCCGAGGATGTAATTGTCGTGGGCCTTGCGGTCGTGGTGCGCGTAGCGCACCGCGTAGATCTCGTGAACGTCCTGCATCATTTGAAGGCTCTGCCGCGGGTTTCGGGGCCGGTCCAGATCACCATGGCGGCGATGCCCGACAGCACCATCGCCACGCTCATGGCGTTGACCATCACGAACCCCTGATCGCGCAGGAAGCCCAGCACCGTGGGCATCGTGGCGCCAATCGCCGCCGCGGCGTGATAGCAGAAGCCGGGGCCGACGCCGCGCACCTCGGTGGGGAACGACTCGTTGCTGTAGGCGGGCGCCATGCCCCAGACGCCCATGCCGAAAAAGCCCATCAACAACGCGCCGAGCCCGAGCAGCGGCGCCGTCGTCGCGTGGAGATAGAGCGGCAGCGCCGCCACGCCCAGGATGACGGTGATGGTCGCGGCGCCGCGGCGCCCGAGGCGTCCCTCCGACAGGCGTCCCCAGGTGGCGGTGCCGGCGATGGCGCCGAAGTTGAAGGCGGCGAGATACGGCAGCACGGGCCGCCCCGCCTCGCGCAGGAACGTCGGATACCAGAAGTTGAGTGAGTAGTAGATGCACATGAAGGCGCCGATCACGAGAGTGGTGCGGATCGTGACGCCGATCATGTCGGGCTTGAAGATGCGGCCCAGCGAGAACGCCGGTTCAGCGGCGCGCTCGGCAGGGCCTCGCGCCGCGAGCTCGCGCTGCCGCGCCAGCCACACCGGGCTCTCGGGCACCTTGCCCCGGATCCACAGCGTGAAGAGCGCCGGGATCACGCAGAGCCAGAACATCGCGCGCCACGCGAAGTCCGGGTTGTCGTTCGCGAAAAGCGGGTAGATGAACTGGAAGGCGGCCGCGGCGAGGAGGTAGCCCCAATACCAGCCGCCCAGCAGCAGCCCGGAGACGATCCCGCGCAGCTTCGTCGGCCAGTGCTCGAGGACGAGCGGCATGCCAGCCGCCCACTCGCCGCCCATGCCGAGACCGAAGAGCGCGCGCAGCGCGAAGAGCATCGCGTAGGACGTGGAGAAGCCGCTCAGCGCCGCGAAGAGGGAAAACCACAGCACCGACACCATCAGCGGCCCCTTGCGGCCCCACTTGTCGGCCGCCGTCCCGGCAATCGTGCCGCCGACGAGCCGCATGACCAGCGTCACCGTGCCCAACGCGCCCGCGAGCGCGCTGTCCACGGTGAAGCTCTTCTGAATGTCGATGACGATGAACGTCAGGATGTTGAAGTCGAACGAATCGACGATCCATCCCAGGAATACGGCCCAGAACGCACGCCACTGATCGCGGGTGACCTGGCGGTACCAAGGTCCCTCGACCGCGGCCGTTTCGACTGTGGAAGGGGAGGCCTCGGCCAGTGTCGTCACGGAGGGGGATTCTAGCAGTCCCCTCTCTGCCCGCGCCTCCCCCGTTCGGGAAGACGGCCCCCTGCGTTGACTCCCATGGAGCGAATTGTCATGAGCCATCTCGGGGACGTCGTCTGGTTGAGTCCGGACCCGATGGGTGAGTTCGGCGCCGAAGACGAGCAGCTGACGCGCCCGGTGCCGACGTCCTTGCTGCAGCGGGTAGCCGCCGTGTCGCGCATCGCGCTGCCGCAGGCGCCCCCGCCCGAACCGGCAGCCCAGATTCCGGTGGTGATACTAGCCCCGGAGGCGGTCGCTCCGGTCGCTCCGGTCACTCCCGTCACTCCGGTCACTCCGGTCACTCCGGTCGATCCGGAGCCCGCGCCCGTGCTGGCCCCCACCGCGACGCAGCGAGGCCGTTGGTTCGTCGGCGTTGCGGTGCTGGGGCTGCTCACGCTCGGCCAGGCGCCGTTCGTAGTGCTCTGGGCGCTGCAGGCGGCCAAGGGTCCGGTGCCCCTGGCGATCGAGGTGACGAAGCCCCCGATGGCCTTCGCCAGCGCGGTGCCCGTACCCGTGCCGGTCGTGCGCCCGCTGGCGCCGCCGCCGCGCCGTGCCGCGAAGACGACGGCCGCGAAGCCCGCGCCGCCGGGTTCGCTCTCCGGGTGGCTGCACATCGAGGTTCCCGTGGCGATGCGCATCACCGAGGATGGGCGGCTGCTCGGCACCACGGATGTCGATCGCCTGATGCTGCCGACCGGCGACCACCTGCTCGACTTCCGCAACGACGAGCTGGGGTTTGCCACTCGTCAGGTGGTCACGATCAAGGCGGGCGAGACGTCCATCGTTCCGATCCGGTTGCCGAGCGCCTCGATCTCGATCAACGCGAAGCCGTGGGCCGAGGCGTGGGTCGATGGCGAACGTGTCGGCGACACGCCGATCGGCACGCTGATGCGGACGATCGGCCGGCACGAGGTCGTTCTCCGCCATCCCGAGCTCGGCGAGCGCCGCGTGCCGGTACTCATCACGCTGGCGCAGCCCGCGCGCGTGAGCGTGGACTTCAAGGCAGAAAAGTAGGCGACCATGCGCGTTCGAATCGTTGGACTGTTTGCGGTGGTGCTCGTGTGCACGGCGTCTCTGGCGACGGCCGGCGATCGGCTGGCCGAGGCGCTGCGGCTCTATGACGACACGATGTACACGCGCGCGCTCGAGGTGCTCGACGCCATCGCGATCGAGCAGCCGTCGGCGGAGGTGCATCAGTATCGGGCGCTGTGCTTCATCGCGCTTGGTCGTTCTGACGCCGCCGAGCGCGCCATGTCGGACATCGTGGCGGCCGACCCGTTCTTCGTGCTCGACGGCGAGGCGGCGTCGCCGCGGATCGCCGCGCAGTTTGCGGGCGTGCGGCGCCGCCTGCTGCCGCCGATTATCCGCCGCGGTTTTTCCGAGGCGACGGCGCGCTATCGCGAAGGCGCCACTGCGCGCGCCCGCGAGCAGTTCGACCAGGTGCTCAAGCTGCTCGACGATCCCGCGCTGCAGAACGACCAGGCGCTGTCGGATCTCGCGCTCGTGGCGAGCGCCTTCGTCGAGCTGACCCGCGCGCAAACGCCTCCGCCGCCGATTGCTCCGATCTCGCGTTTGTTCGTGGTCGCGCCGCTGCCTCCCTCGCTTCCGGCAGCGCCGGTGGACCGCGAGCCGGCGCCGCCGGCCGTGGCGCCGACCGCCGCCGTAGCGAGCACCGCTCCAGCTCCCATGCGCGTCACGGCCAGCGAGCCGGTGGCGTTCGAACCGGCGGTGGCGGTGGTGCGCCCGTTGCCGAAGTGGATGCCGCCCGACGTGCGGACCGCGGCGCGGAAATACTCCGGGGCGATTGCGGTCGAAGTGGATGCGCGCGGCCACGTGGTGGCGGCAGCCACGAAACGGATGATCCACCCGGCCTACGATCCGGTGGTGCTTGCGGCGGCGCGTGAGTGGGTGTTCCAGCCCGCGCGTCAGAACGGTCGCCCGGTGAAGTCCGAGGTTACGGTCGAGATCGAGCTGCTGCCCGTGGGCAACTGAGGCGCCGGCCACGGGGACGGGCGGGTCGTCTAAGATCCCGCTCGCGGGCGCGGCCCGCCAAGAACGCGGACCGATGACTCGCGTACCTGTCGCTCCGGTCGCCCTGGCGGCGCTGCTGACGGCGCTCATGGCGGTGCCTCGCGCGCAGGTGGTCGCCGATCGCACCGTCGAGGGGCGCGTGGTCGCCGACGACACCGGCGATCCGATTCCCAACGCCAAGGTCGGCTTCGCGACCAACGCGGCGAGTCGCGCGACGCTCACCGATCGAGACGGCCGGTTTGTCCTCGCCGCGCCGCCACGCCTGGCGCGCGTAACCGTCGCCAAGGCCGGCTATGCGCGCCGCGACGCCGCGGTTCAGCCCGGACGCCCCAACGCCGACATTCGCCTGGCGCGAACTGCCGTGATCACGGGGCAGGTGATGGATGCCAGCGGCGAGCCGGCGGCAAACGTCGTGGTGCGAGCCGAGGTCCCGACGGCGGCCGGCCAGGCGTCGTCGGTCGCCACGGTCACCACCGACGATCGCGGGGAATTCCGATTGAGTGGTCTCGCCGAGGGCCGCGTCGTCGTCTCGGCGCAGGCCATCGATTCACGTCGCGTCGTGCTGTACTTTCCCGGCGTCGAGTCGGCGTCCGAAGCGGAAGTGCTCGACGTGAAAGCGGGGGACGAAATCGACAGGATCAGTCTGGTCTTGCCCGCGAGCTACGACCCGCCGACGATCGCTGGCGGCGGCGTGGTGATTGTCTCGACCCCGCCGCTGCGGCCGCCAGCCCCGGGCGAGCCCGTGACCGTCGTACGAGGCCGCGTCGTCAGCGCCACGGGCGGCGTCATCGCCGGCGCGAGGGTCAGGCTGACGCAGCAGGCACGGCGCGAGGGCGCGTCGACCCAGTCGGACCGGGATGGCCGGTTCACCTTTGCCGGCGTCGTGCCCGGCCCGTTCTTGATCGGGGCATCGAAGGTGGGGTTCTCCAGCGAGGCACCGCCGCTCGGCCGGCTCATCACCGTGACGGCGACCGGAGCCGACGCCGAACTGACGCTGACGCCCTGGAGCAGCGTCAGCGGGCGTGTGGTCGACGAGCTTGGAGACCCTGTACAAAATGCGGCCATGCAGCTCCTGCGTCTGCGGTTTCAGGATGGCCGCCGCCGGCTCGTTTCGGCCGGGTTCACGCGAACAACCGACGACCGCGGCGTGTTCCGGATCTTCGGCGTCCCGCCCGGCCAGTACATCCTGTCGGCGAGCGCCGGCGACGTGTTGACCGCGGAGCTCCCCGGATACGCGCGGACCTTCTATCCCGGTGTCAGCGACGCCGCGTCGTCACCCTTCCTCACCGTGGGCGCCGGTCAGTCGCAATCGAGTGCTGACATCACGCTCGTGCGTCAGAGCACCGCCCGCGTGTCGGGCATCGTCCGCGACGCGCAGGGACTCCCGGGGCTGGTCGGAAGCCTGAACCTCATACCGAGTCAATCCGCGTCGGCGCTTGTCACGCCGGTTGGTGCGCGGGTCGGCGACAGCGGCGCCTTCGAGTTCCCGAACGTGCCGCCCGGGCGCTATGTCATCCAGGCCTATCGAGGCACGAGGAATCGCTCGACAGAGGGTGAATTCGGGGCGTTGTCCGTGTCGGTGGGCGAGCGCGACGTCGAGGGGCTCATCGTCCAGGCGACGGCGGGTTCCACGATTGCGGGCCGTCTGTCGTTCTTCGGCTCGGCGCCGGGAGCGGCGCCACCGCGAGGCGGCATCGACATCGAGGCGGTGCCGTCGGATCCGGATCTCGCACCACTCAGCGGGCGGGCGACGGCGGACATTCGCCCGGATTGGACGTTCAGGCTGGCGGGGATCAGCGGCCCGCGCCGGCTCGAGGTGACGCGGCTGCCGCCCGGGTGGACGCTGAAGGAAATCCGCGCGCGCGGCATCGACGTCACCGATCGGCCGCTCGCATTGGGAACGGCGGCCCAGTCGATCGACGACGTCGAGGTGGTGCTGACTGATCGCCTCACGCACGTTGGCGGTCGCGTTCGTGAGAGCAACGGCCGTGCGGCGGTTGGTGCGACCGTTCTCGTGTTCTCGCCGTACCGCGATCGTTGGTATGCGGAGAGCCGCTACATGCGCGCGGCGATCGTCGGCGCCGACGGCAGTTTCAGCGCGGAAGGACTGCCGCCCGGAAACTACTACGTGGCGGCAGTTGCGGCCCTTCCTGCGGGTGGGGCCGACGCATGGCGCGATCCGGCTTTCCTGGAGTCGCTCGTCGCGCCTTCGGCAAGCGTGTCGGTCGGCGATGGCGGCCGGGCCGAGGTTGCCGTGACGGTTTTCGAGCCCCGCTGAAAGACCGCCTGCCGATCGATCCGGCAGCGCCCGCGCGTATAGTGTCGCCATGCCGTATTCCGTCGACGTGAACGTGGCGCCGGCCTATGCCGATCGCAACCGGCTCACGACGTTCTTCCGGCTGTTTCTCGCGATTCCGCACATCATTCTCGTCGGCGGCGCGGGCTTCGCTTTCGGCTACCGCACCGACAATCGCAGCGCGAGCGGTGAAGGCGGACTGCTGGGGGCGGTGGCCGTGTTCATGGCCATTGTCAGCTGGTTCACCCTGGTGATTGCCGGCACCCATATCGTCGGCATCCGCCAGTTCACCGCGTTTTATCTGCGGTGGCGCGTGCGCGCGCTGTCATACCTCATGCTTCTCGAGGATCCCTATCCTCCGTTCGGCGACGCACCATATCCGGCGTCGATCGAGGTCTTCGAACCGATGGCTCCGCGCGACCGCTTGAGCATCGCGCTGCGTCTGATCTATGTCATCCCGCACGCAATCGTGCTGCTCTTCGTGATGATCGCCTGGTGCTTCACCACCATCGCAGCGTGGTTCGTGATTCTGTTGACCGGCGAGTATCCCAAGGCGCTCTACGATTTCGGCGTCGGAGCGATGCGGTGGCGGCTGCGGGTCGAGGCCTACATGCTGCTCATGGTCGACGCTTATCCGCCATTCTCGCTCGAGTAGCCGCTCGCAGCGGTCAGGCGATCCGTCGCCGCGGATCGATCAGCAGCCAGGCGAGGGCGCCCATCACGTACACCGCCGCGGTCACATAGAACGGGTAGGTCCACGACTGCCAGCGCTCGACCATCACGCCTACCACCAGCGGCCCGATCAGTCCGCCGAGGTTGCCGCTCGTGTTCATGAAACCCGTCACCACGCCGGCGTGCGTGGCACCGACGTCGAGGCACACCGCCCAGCACGCGCTCAAGGCGAAATCGGCCGAGGCGAGGGCCAGCGCGAGCAGCACCGCCTTGAGGATCGGCGACGGCACCGCCGTCGAGGCGAGCAGCAGCGCCGCGCACGTGGCGAACGACAGCGACCCCAAGGTGCAGCGCGCTGTCCGCAGGCCGCGCGTGCGCGCCAGGTGATCGGTGTACCAGCCGCCGGCGAGGTTGGCCGCGCCAGCGAGCAGGAACGGCAGCGCGGAGAAGAACCCCCCGCCGACCATCGAGAACCCGAGCTCGCGCGTCAGGTAGGTGGGGAGCCACGTGAAGTAGAAGTAGAGCCCGTAGCCAAGCGCGAAGTACATCGCGCAGATCGCGTAGAGGTTGGGGCTCGAAAGGAGCGCGGCCCACGGCGTGCGGACCGCATGCGAGCCAGCGGGCCCGCTTGCCTCGAGCGTAGTCGAAGGGTCCTGCGTGATCCACGCCAGCTCCGCGGCATCGACGTCGGGATGGTCGGCAGGGCGGTCGCGATACGTGCCGTACCACACCGCCGCCCACACGACACCGATGCACCCGAACGCGACGAAGCTCGCCCGCCAGCCCCACCACTGAATCAGCCCCAGGGCCAGCGGCGCCGTGAGCGCGCCGCCCAGGCGCGAGCCGAAGAACAGCACCCCGTTGGCCATGCCGCGCTCGCGCGCGGGGAACCATTGCGAGAAGCTGCGCACCGCATTGGGAAAGGCGCCCGCCTCGCCGGCGCCGAACAGGAACCGGATGGCCAGCAGCGACCGGTTGCCCTGGGCCGCGCCGGTGAGCATCGTGAACGCCGACCACCACAGCACGATGCGCGTGAGCACGCGCCGCGGTCCTAGTACGTCGCCCAGCCACCCCGAAGGCACCTCGAAGAGCGAGTAGGCCAGCGTGAAGGCGCTGAAGACCAGGCTCATTTGGACCATCGTGAGCCCGAGGTCACTCATCATGTAGGGCGCGGCAATCGAGATGCAGACGCGATCGAGGAAGGTGATGATCGCGAGCAGAAACGCCATCCACAGCACGCGGTACCGCACACTTGATCCGCGTGGCCGTGTATCGCGCATGAATGAGTCGCGCGATTATAGCGGTGAGTACGTAGAGGCGGGTCTTTAGACCCGCCTGCAGGGCGGTCTGAAGACCGCCCTCTACACCATGCGTTAGCATGGTCGTAGCCATGAAGGTTGAATCGCTGATCGCCGCGCACGTGCGTGGCATGCAGCCCTACGTGCCCATCGTGCCGCTCGACGTGCTGTCGAAGCGGCTCGGGCTGCCGCCGGACCAGATCGTGAAGCTCGATGCGAACGAGAACCCGTATGGGACCTCGCCGCGCGCGCTGGAGGCGCTGGCCGCGTCGCGCGAGCTCCATATCTATCCCGATCCCGACCAGACGGCCCTGCGCGAGGCGCTGAGCGCGTTCGTCGGCGTGCCGATGGAGCACATCCTGTGCGGAGCCGGCGGCGACGAGGTGATCGATCTGCTGGCGCGCGCCTTCGTCGAGCCGGGCCAGATGGTGATCGATCTGCCGCCCACCTTCGGCATGTACAAGTGGGAGGCCGACGTCCTCGGCGCGCAGTACGTCTCCGTCCCGCGGCGCCGCGACTTCTCGGTGGATATCGACGCGGTCGAGGGCACGGTGCGCGCACTCGAAGCGTCGGGCGTGCCGCCCAAGCTGCTCTTCGTGACCAACCCGAACAACCCCGACGGTTCGATCACGCCGCGTGCCGATCTCCTGCGGCTGCTCGACCTGCCGGTGGTCGTGGTGGTGGACGAGGCCTACATCGACTTCAGCGAGCAGCAGACGCTGGCGCCGCTGGTGCGCGAGCGCGAGAACCTGATCGTGCTGCGGACCTTCAGCAAGCTCGCAGGGATGGCCGGCCTGCGCGTAGGCTACGGCGTGTTCCCCTTGCCGGTCATCAAGCATCTGTGGAAAGTGAAGCAGCCCTATACGCCGAACGTGGCGGGCTCGGTGATGGCGATTGCCGCCATGCAGGACCGCCCCTGGCTCGATCGCAGTGTGCTGGCCATCACCGCCGAGCGTCAGCGCATGACCGACGCCCTGCGTGGGCTGGAGTGGCTCACACCGCTCCCGAGCGAGGCCAATTTCGTGCTGTGCCGCGTCGGCGGCGGCCGCGAGGCAAAGGCCGTGAAGCAGGCGATCGAGAAGCAGGGCGTACTCGTCCGCTACTTCGACAAGGACGGCCTCCGCGACTGTCTGCGCATCAGCGTCGGCAAGGCGGAACATACCGACGCGCTTGTGGCGGCTCTCGGGCAGGTCTGACGTGGGGGCCGGCTTTAGCCGGCCCTGGGGCGCCTGAAGAGGCGGCCCCTACGTACCGCTAGTCAACGCCAAAGGCCAGCAGCACATTGCCGGGATTGCCGACGAAGCCGCCGTAGCCGGAGTTGAAGTAGAGCATCCCGCCGGAGACGATCGCGCCGGGACCTTCGAGGCCGCCGCCGATCGCCTTCACGTTGTTCACCGTCTGAAACTCCCGGTTGCTGTCGTAGGTCCAGATGATCTTCCCGTCGGTGGAGGAGTAGGCGCGCATGCCGCCGTCGAGCGACCCCGAGAAGACCGCGCCCGGAATCACGGTGACGGCCGCGCCCTGCGACGCCCGGCACGTGCGCCCCTCGCCGCACAGCGGCTTCTGCGGATCGACGCTCCACGCCATCTCGCCGGTCGCCAGGTTCACGGCCCGCATGCCACCGGGGTTGGGCGACAGCATGTCCGACACGCCGAAGTAGGCCTGCTGTCCGTCGACCGCGCCGCCCCACTGGCCGCCGAGGCCGCTGCCCTGGCCGATGCGGCGTTGCCAGACCACCTCGCCGTTCTTGTCGGGATCGATCGCCCACGCGATGCCGGACTTCTGCGGGAGTACCAGCAGATCGCGGCCGTTCACGGTGGTCAGCGACGGCGACGCAGAGAAGTCGTGATCGGGCCCGAGCGTGGCGGGGCAGGCCGGGTTGTCAGGGTTCTGCGGCTGGCAGCCGAGCGTCCAGCTGTCGTTGGCCGTCGTCTGCCGCACCCACTTCACGGCGCCGGTCTGCGCGTCCATGGCGACCACGGCGTTGGTCATCGTCTGTGGCGGATCGGCGTAGGCATTGCCGGTCGCGACGTACACGAGGCCGCGCTTCGTATCCACCGTAGGCGACGACCAGATCCCGCCGCCCGCGGGCCCGAACATCTGAATGCCGGCGGCGTTCTTGCCGCGCGGCTGCGGCGCATCCACTGTGTAGGTCTTCCACAACACGGCGCCGGTGTTCGCGTCGAGCGCCACGAGGCTGCCGCGGAACGTGCAGCACGCATACTTGCCGGTGCCGCCCTGGCCTTCTTCGTTGAGCCCCTGCACCGGCACGAACACCTTGCCGCCGGAAACGGTGGGTGCGCCGGTGAGCGACGCGGCGACGTGATCGTCCACTTTGCGGACCCACAGCTCGCGGCCGGTCTCCGCGTCCAGCGCGTAGGCGTTGGCCTTGACGTCGCCGAAGTACACCGCCTGGCCCGACCCGCTCGCGGTCTTGTAGGGGCCGACGGTCATGCCGGTGCGGATGCCCGCCTGCGCCTTGTAGGTCCAGTGCGTGCAGCCGGTCTTCGGATCGAGCGCGTGTGCCTCGCCGTTCTCGCTGGCTACGAACAGGCGGCCGCCCGCGAGCGTGGGCTGGGCGCGTGCGGCGTTGACGCCGGCGTAGCCGAACGCCCACTTCAACTTGAGCCGCGGCAGATCCGCCGCCGTGAGGCCGGCGTTGGCGGCGAAGCGCGTGTTGGCCACGCCGTTGCCCCACCCGTTCCATCCCGGTGTGCTCGCGGCGTCGGTCATGGCCGATGAGATCGTGCACTTGTTGGCGACGGCCGTCGGCGCGCTCGCGGCAGGCGCGCGGCCGGTGAGGAACTGCGCGATGGCGCGCCGCTCGGCGTCGCTCAGGCTTGCGCCCTGCACCTGCATCCGTCCGTTGGTGAGCGAGTTCACGATGCCTTCCGGCGTCAGCTGCCGCAGCACCGTCGGCGTGGGCGCGGTGGCCTGGCCTTCGCGATGGCACGTCGCGCACGCGCGGTTGAACGTGGCCGCGCCGTCCGGCGCCGGCTGTGCAGACGCGATGGGGGCCACGCCGATCAGAGCGATCCCGAGCCAAAGAGCGTGCTTCATAGAGGTTTATGATACGCGGGATGTTTCGCCGAGCCGGCGCCCTCGCCGTCGCATCGGTCGTAGCCCTGCTCGCGTGGCAGCTCACGGCCGCCGCGCGGCCGGCGCAGTCGCCGGCGCCTCCAGCCGGGCGCGAGGTGACGTTCCGGCTGATCGTGGTCAGCACCGAGACCGCGGCGCGTGCGGTGGCCGAGCGTCTGCGCCGCGGCGCCGACGCCGACACGCTCGCGGCCAACGAATCGATCGACCCGTCGGCGGCGCGCGGCGGCGTCATCGGTCCCGTCGTCCTCGCCGAGCTGCGTGCCGAGCTGCGCGACGCGCTGGCGGCGCTCACGCCGGGCGCGACGAGCGGCGTGATTCGCCTGCCCACCGGCTTCGGCATCGTGCAGCTGGCCGAGCCGCGAACCGGCCGTCCGCGCCTGCGCTCCACTGAAATCGCCGGCATCGCCGCCAGCGGCGCCGTGCAGCCCACCGTGAGCGTGGACGGCTTTGCCGAAGCCAACACGATTCTGCAGGAAGCACCGAAGGCGCACGACGACTGGAACATGCATCCGCAGGAGATCTGCGAGGTGCGCCGGTCGTCGATGGCCGAGATGATCGCATCGATGACCGAGCTCACGGCGTCGATGAAGGCGGCCGGCAACACGCCGGCGCCGGATCCGGTGGACGTGATCCAGGCCGACGTCATCTTGGGTCAGATCCACGCCTACGACGGCCGCATGGCCGAGACGATTGCGCGCTTCGAGCAGGCGTATCCGGGCGCGGTCAAGAACTTTCCCGAAGCGCTGGCGCAGCTCGAGGAGATGCTCGGCGTCGCCTACCTGCACAAGGCGGAGATGGACAACGGCGCCTATCGCGTGCCCGGCGATCGCTGCCTGCTGTCGCCGAAGCCCGCGGCCCTCGCCGATCCGCGCGGAGCGAAGACGGCCATCGAGTACTTCACGAAGGCGATCGCGCGCCGCCCGGGTGACGGCGAGCTCACCTGGCTGCTCAACCTTGCGCACATGGCCGCGGGGTCGTATCCCGCGGGGGTGCCGGCTGGAGACCTGATTCCGCCGTCGGCGTTCGAGTCGGGCGACAGCATCGGCCGCTTCACGGACATGGCGCCCGCACTTGGCATCGACTCGTTCTCGTCGGCCGGCGGCGTCATCGTGGACGATTTCGACAACGACGGGGCGCTGGAGATCCTGACGTCGAACTTCGACAGCTGCGGCGCCATGCAGCTGTTCCGGCGGGGCCCCGACGGCCGCTTTCACGATCAAGCCGCGCGTGCGGGGCTCGCCGGCGAGCTCGGCGGCCTCAACCTGGTGCAGGCCGACTACGACAATGATGGCTGCAAGGACGTGCTCGTGCTGCGCGGCGGGTGGGAGCAGCCGCAGCGCAAGTCGCTCCTGCGGAACAACTGTGACGGCACCTTTACCGACGTGACCGCGGCGAGCGGCGTCGCGAGCCCGGCCACGAGCACGCAGACCGCCGTCTGGGCCGATATCGACAACGACGGACTCCTCGACCTGTTCGTCGGCAACGAGAACCGTCCGTCGCAGCTGTTCCGGAACCGCGGCAACGGCACGTTCGAGGACATTGCCCCGGCGGCCGGCGTGGCCCGCAGCGCCTTCACGAAGGGCGTGGCGGCGGCCGACTTCGATCGCGACGGCGACGTGGACTTCTACCTGTCGAATCTCGGCGGCGGCAACTTCCTGTATCGCAACAACGGCAACCGCACGTTTACCGAAATCTCGGAAGAGGCCGGCGCGCCCGGGCCAGAGCGCGGCTTTCCCACCTGGTTCTTCGACTACGACAACGACGGCTGGGACGATCTGCTGGTGTCGAGCTACTTTCTCTCGGTGGACGAGA
>Ga0070675_100003031_pt1 | contig 12679 bp, 7 predicted proteins | sample KBSM43metaG_FD_65343 | JGI IMG/M metagenome (GOLD analysis project Ga0070675, IMG submission 65343) | Miscanthus rhizosphere microbial communities from Kellogg Biological Station, Michigan, USA - KBS M4-3 metaG | ecosystem: Host-associated > Plants > Roots > Rhizosphere > Soil ...
ATCGGCATCGACGTCGCGCTCGAGTGGAATGACAGCTATTACGAGCAGACGCTCTGCTTCACGAACAACATTCCGCAGCGCGACGGCGGCACGCACCTTGCCGCGTTCCGCGCGGCGCTGACGCGTACGCTCAACAATTATGCCGAGAAATCGGGCATGATGAAGCGCGAGAAGGTCAGCCTGACGGGCGACGACATGCGCGAAGGGCTGACCGCGATCGTCTCGGTCAAGCTTCCCGATCCCAAATTCGGATCGCAGACCAAGGACAAACTGGTCTCGTCCGAGGTGCGCCAGCCGCTCGAGAGCCTGATGGCCGACAAATTGGCGGAATGGCTGGAGGAAAATCCCCAGCATGCACGCTCGATCATCCAGAAGACGATCGACGCCGCCGCCGCGCGCGAGGCCGCGCGCAAGGCGCGCGAAGCCAGCCGCAAGAGCGTGATGGGTATCGCCTCGCTCCCCGGCAAGCTCGCCGACTGCCAGGAGCGCGATCCCGCCAAGTCCGAACTTTACCTGGTCGAGGGTGACTCGGCCGGTGGCTCGGCCAAGCAGGGCCGCGACCGCAACACGCAGGCGATCCTGCCCTTGAAGGGCAAGATCCTGAACGTCGAGCGTGCCCGCTTCGACCGCATGCTCTCGTCCAAGGAAGTCGGCACGCTCATCCAGGCGATGGGCACGGGCATCGGCCGCGACGATTTCAACATCGAGAAGCTGCGCTATCACAAGATCGTGATCATGACGGACGCCGATGTGGACGGCGCGCATATCCGTACGCTCTTGCTGACCTTCTTCTACCGGCACATGCCCGAGATTATCGAGCGCGGGCACCTCTACATCGCCCAGCCGCCTCTGTTCAAAGTCACCAAGAGCCGTTCGGAAACCTACCTCAAGGACCAGAATGCACTCGACGCCTATCTGCTCGACAACGGGCTCGCCGGGGTCATGCTGGAGAGTGGCGGTGTACAACGTTCGGGCGGAGACCTGCGCCAGATGGTCGAGCATGCGCAGCGCATGGCGCGGCTGATGGCCTATGTACCGCGCCGCTACGCTCCCGATCTGGTCGAGGCGCTCGCGCTCGGCGGCGCACTCGATCCCGAATTGCGCGACGGCAATGCGGTCGCCGGCCGCGTCGCCGGCTGGCTTGGCCGTGCGGACCCGGAGGCCAAATGGGAGGTCGAGGCAACTGCCGAGGGCGGCTATCATGCGCGGCGCTTGTGGCGCGGCGTGACCGATCATCATGTCGTGGATGCGGCCTTCGTCCACTCGGCCGAAGCGCGCAAGATGCACGGCCTCGCCACCGAACAGGCGGAAAGCTACGCTGCGGTCGGTCGCCTCATTCCGATCGGCCAGGCCCCCGTAGAAGAAGCCGCGACCGAGGATGAGGACGCCGCTCCGGTCGTCGACAGCAAGGCGGTCAAGCGCATCACGCGCCCGTCCGAACTCTTGGAGGCGGTGCTCGCCGCGGGCCGCAAGGGCACCGCGATCGCGCGCTACAAGGGCCTGGGCGAGATGAATGCCGAGCAATTGTGGGAAACCACGCTCGATCCGGCCAATCGTTCGATGCTCAAGGTCGAGGTCAGCCAGGCCGACGTCGCGGACGAAATCTTCACGCGCCTGATGGGCGACGTGGTCGAACCGCGCCGCGAGTTCATCCAGGAAAATGCGCTGAACGTCGCCAATCTCGACGTCTGAATCCGCGCTTGCTAACGCGGCCCGCCCGCCTTCCCGCGCGGGGCGGGAGAGCAGGATGGGCCGCTGGACTGGAATGGTGATGGTAGGGCTGGCGCTCGTTGCCGGGGCCGCCAAGAGCCAATCCGCCCCGGATCCGCTCAGCCTCGCCAACGTCTTCGTCGGCAGCGACAAGGGCGGGAATACCGTCCCCGGTGCGTCCGTCCCGTTCGGCCTCGTCGCGCTGAGCCCGGATACGACCGATGGCTCCACCAACGGCTATGACCCGCGCTCGCCCGTCACCGGCTTCAGCTTCACGCATGAGAGCGGGACCGGCGGTAACAGCAAATATGGCAATTTTCGCGTCCTGCCGACAATCGGCCGGCTCGATCCGCGCGGCGCCGCGCTCGACCGCGCCGATGAATCGGGCGCGCCGGGTTATTACCGTAGCTCGCTCAAGGCGGGGCATGCCGGTACGATTCTGGTCGAGGCGAGCGCCACACGTCGCGCCGGCATTCTGCGCATCACCTTTCCCCACGGGGCCGACGGCAACCTGATCCTCGACGCCACCTCCGCCGTCCAATTGCAGGGCAAGGGCCCGATCGCGACCGCCGCGCATATCGAGTGGCGCGATGCGCGGAACTTCGCCGGCTGGGGCGCATTCACCGGCGGCTGGAACGTCGCGCCGATGAAGCTCTATTTCGCGGCCATATTCGATCGCCCTCCGAAGACGCACGGCAACTGGCAGGCGCAGCGCGGCGGTCTGCATTTGCTGCCACCGGGCAACGCGACCGGTGGCGATCAGCGCCTCGACCGCTTCCGCCAGCTCGGCGCCTATGCCAGCTTCGACACCGCCGACCGCAACGTCGTGCAGCTCAAGCTGGCCGTCTCCTTCGTCAGCATGGCGCAGGCGCGCCGCACGCTCGAGACCGAGCTGCCCGGCTGGGATTTCGCCGCGGTCCGCACCGCCGCCGAAGCGCAATGGCGCGACGCGCTCGGCCGCATCAGCGTCGAAGGCGGCAGCGACGCCGAGCGGCGCAATTTCTACAGCGCGCTCTATCGCGCCCACACCATGCCCCACAACGCGACGGCAGAGAATCCGTGGTGGGCGTCGCGCGAACCCCATTATGAGGATTATTACACGATCTGGGATACGTTCCGGACGCTCCATCCGCTGCTCACGCTGATCCAGCCCGATCGCCAGCGCGCGATGATCCGTTCGCTGCTCGATACCTACCGCCACACCGGCTGGCTGCCCGATGCACGTATCGCCGGCGCCAACGGCATGACGCAGGGCGGCTCGAACGGCGACGTGCTGATCGCGGACGCTATCGTCAAGAAGCTCGGCGGCTTCGATGCCGCGCTCGCGCTGGAGGCGATCCGCAAGGATGGAGAGGTCGAATCGCCCGATCCTCTCAACGTCGGCCGTGTGCTCGAAGGCTATCGAACGCTCGGCTATATGCCGCTCGATCGCAATCGCTCGGCCTCGCGCACGCTCGAATATGCCTATGACGATTTCGCGATTGCCGAGGTGGCGCAGGCGCTCGGCCGCTACGACGAGGCCGCCCGCTTTCTCAAGCGATCGGGCAATTGGCGGAATCTATGGGACGCCAGGCTGCGCTGCATCCGGCCGCGCTATCGCAATGGCGATTGGCTCGCCGATTTCGATTGCGGGCACCTCTACCCCGACAATCGCACCGCATGGTGGGATGCGCCCTTCTACGAAGGATCGAGCCAGCAATATTCCACCTACATGCCCCATGATGTCGCCGGGCTGATCGCGCTGACGGGCGGCAGCGATGCGTTTGTCGCCTGGCTCGACCGACTGTTCGACAGCGGCGGCTATAATCATAGCAACGAGCCAGATTTTCTCGCGCCCTATCTCTACGTCCATGCCGGCCGGCCCGATCGCACCGCGGATCGCGTACGCGCGATCCTCGCACGCGATTATCGCCCGACGCATGACGGCCTGCCCGGCAATGACGACGCCGGCGCCATGTCCTCCTGGTATGTCTGGAGCGCGATCGGCCTGTTCCCCAATGCCGGCCAGCCTTTCTATTATATCGGCTCGCCTGTGTTCACACGGAGCACGATCCGGCTGGAGCAGGGCCGCACTTTCACGATCGCCGCCCCGGCAGCCTCGCCCGAACGCCGCTACGTGGTCGCGGCGCGACTCAATGGCCGACCGATCGACCGCGCCTGGCTGACGCATGACGAGATCGCCCGCGGCGGCCTGCTGGAGTTGGACATGGCCGCCGCCCCGGCAAGCTGGGCGACGCGCTTCCAGCCGCCGCCCAACCCCTTCCTTCCCGCGCGCACCGCCCGGTGACAATATACTGGCGCCTGATCGCTTTCGGCTAGGGTCCGGACCTTGGTCTAGAGCCGGGCGACGATCGGAAAGGCTTCTGCGACAGCCCCGCCTTCCGTTAGTTTGACCCAGCAGTCGGCCAGCAGGGTCGAGCTCAGCACATGCGAGCGCTGGTCGAGCGTGCAATCGACCCGCGCCGGGTCGGCGGTGCGCCGACCGCGCAGAATCAGCGTAGTACCCTCGCGAGGTTCGGCGTTGCAGGAGACGTGTTCCCCTTGCTCGGCCGCGAGGCCGAGCATCCGCCGCAGCGCGTGCACCACGAAGAAGCGGAAACTGACCAGGGCCGCGACCGGGTTGCCGGGCAGGCCGAAATAGGGCCGGCCGTCGGCCAGCAGCGCGAACAGGATCGGCTTGCCCGGCCGCATCCGCACGCCGTGGAACAGGATCCGCGCCCCACGCGCCTCGAGCCGGCCCCGCACCAGATCCAGGTCGCCCGCCGAAACGCCTCCCGTCGACAAAACCAGATCGCATGCGCCCGAACCATCGAGCAGGAGGTCAATGGCGGCCGCCTGATCCGCCGCGCGGCCGAGGAAGGTCGAGGGCAGCCCCAGCGCCTGCGCGCAGGCCGCGATCATCGGCGCGTTACTGTCGATCAGCCCGGCTTGCCCGATCGCTTCGCCGACGCCGCCCAACTCCGAACCGGTCGAGATCAGGCCGATCCGAGGCTGGCGTCGTACGTCCAGCCGATCGATCCCGAACGCGGCCAGCGCACCCACCGCCTGGGGTGACAATATCGTACCGCTGCCGAGAATTTCGCGTCCGGCAACCATATCCTCGCCGGCCTGCCGGACGTTGCGGAACGGCTCCAAGGGACGGCGGAGGAGCAGGCGACCATCCTCGATCTCGGCCTGCTCGCGCACCAATATCACATCCGCACCCGCCGGCACGGGCGCGCCGGTCGCGATCGGTGCCGCCGTCCCGGGCTCCAATGGCGCGGGCCAGCTGCCGGCATAGATCGGCTCGACCAACCGAAAGGCCGCGGGTGCTGAATCCGACGCGGCCTGCGTAGCCGTGCTCGCCAGCGCGAAGCCGTCCATCGCCGACATCGGAAAGCCGGGCACGTCGCGGCGCGCGTGCAGCGGCGTCGCGGTGACGCGCCCGAACGCGTCCCCGGTCGCGATCGTCTCCGGGCCGAGCAGGGCGAGACTGTTCCAGATGATCGCGAGCGCCTCGTCGACGCTGGGGCGCGGCATGCGATCAGCCATATGCCAGCACCGCATCGTCGCGCAGCAGTACGCGCAGCGGCAGCCCTGCGGCCGCGGCACGCTCGACCGCCAGGCTGGTCGGGGCGGAGATAGTGGCGAGCATCGGGCAGCCGGCAAGCACCGCTTTCTCGACCAATTCGTAAGAGCAACGCGAGGACAGCAGCGCGAACCCATCCTCCCAGTCCAGCCCCTCGCGCAGCAGCGCGCCGACCAATTTGTCGAACGCATTGTGGCGGCCGACATCTTCGCGCGCCAGCCGCACCGCGCCGTCCAGACCGCAGGCAGCCGCCACATGCGCCGTGCCCGTGGCAGTGTTGAGTGGCTGATGCGCGGGCAGGTCGGCGAGCGCGCGGAACAGCGCCGCGTCCGGCGCGCGCGAGGCCGACGCTGCCGCTGGCAGGGGCCTGAGCGCCTGCTCCAGATTCTCGATCCCACACAGGCCGCACGCGGAATCGGTCGTGCGATGACGGACCCGATCAGCGATGCGCGATGCGCAGCCTTTGCTCAACTGGATGCGCAGGATCATGCCTTGCGCCGTCTCATGCCGATCGACGTCAAGGACATCCGCCGCGCGAGCGATCAGCCGCTCCGCCAGCGCAAATCCATAGGCAAGATCGATCAGGTCGGCAGGTGTTGCCATCAGCACGGCATAGCCGATACCGTTAAATTCGATCGCCACCGGCAGCTCGCGCGCTACCGCGCGCCGCATGTCCTGCGCGCCGCCATCGGCGCCGATCCGCCGGAAATCGAAAAGGCTGCTGGCGTCCACTCCGCGAGACTAGCTGGTCGCGATGCGCACCGGAACGCCTTTCGCGGCGGGGGTCTTCGAATGCTGATCGTGATACCAGAGCGGGATCAGCGGATTCATCTCGGGATAATAACCGCCAAGGCAGCCGTCGGGCAGGTCGAACGGCGTCACCCGCAGCCCATCCACCTCGCGGGTGACGTTGTCCTCGGCATCGCCTACCAGCTTGACGATCTGCCCGGGCCTGAGCCCCGCGGCCTCCATCTCCTTCGGGTTGATCAGCAGCACGTGGCGCGTGCCGTGGATGCCGCGAAAGCGATCGTTATAGCCGTAGATGGTGGTGTTGAACTGATCGTTCGAGCGCATCGTGATCAGGCGATAACGGCCCTTGGCATCCTTGACCCCCATCGCCGACAGCCGCTCGGGCGTGGTGAATTCGGCTTTGCCACTTTCGGTCTTCCAGATCCGCTCGCGCGCGCTGTTGCCCTTGTAGAAGCCGCCGGGTGTCCACATACGCGCTTCGAAATCGTGAAAGATTTCCGGGTAGGTTTGTTCGATCAGCAGGCGAACCCTGGCATAATCGGCGGTCCATCCGTCCCAATGCACATTGGGATTGGGCGGCAAAGTCGCCTTGGCGATGCCGCACACGATCGCCAGCTCGGAGCGCAGATGCGGGCTCGCAGGCGGATGCTTGCCGCGCGAACCGTGGATGCAGGACAGCGAATCCTCGACCGTCACCACCTGCTCGCCACCCGCCTGAACGTCCAGCTCGGTGCGGCCGAGACACGGTAGGAGATAGGCTACCCGGCCATTGACCAGGTGACTGCGGTTCAATTTGGTCGCGATCTGCACGGTCAGCCGCATGCTGGGCCATGCCGCCTCGACCCGTTCCAGGTCGGGGACCGCGCGCAGGAAATTGCCGCCCAGCCCGATGAAGGCGTGGATCGTGCCGTCGATCACGCCCTGGCAGGCTTTGACCGTGGTCGTGCCCTCTTCCATCGGCGGATCGAAGCCGAACAATTGTTTCAGCCGGTCATTGGGCACCAGCTCGGGTTTCTCGGAGATGCCGACCGTGCGCTGGCCCTGCACGTTCGAATGGCCGCGCACGGGCGAGACGCCTGCGCCGAGCCGGCCGATATTGCCGCGCATCAGCATCAGGTTCACGAACATCGCGATATTGTCGAAGCCGTGGACGTGCTGGGTCAGCCCCATGCCGTACACCGCGATCGCGCTCTCCGCTTCGATATAGACCTGCGCTGCCTGTCCCAGCGCTTCGCGGGTCAGGCCCGATTCCGCCTCGATCGCGTCCCAAGCCGTCGCGCGCACCTTTTCCGCGAAGGCGTCGAAGCCGTCCGTATGCTGCGCGATGAAATCCACATCGAGCACGTGAACCTTTTCCGCCGCCCACTTCACGTCCTCGGCGGCAAGCACATGCTTGGCGAGACCGACCAGGGCGGCGATGTCGCCCCCCGCCTTGACCTGGTGATATTGGCACGAGATCGGCGTCGCTTTCTGCGTCACCATCTGCACCGGATCTTGCGGGTTGATGAACTTGATCAGGCCCGGCTCCTTGACCGGGTTGAACGTCACGATCTTGCAGCCGCGCCGCACCGCCTTTTGCAGGTCGTGCAGGAAACGCGGGCTGTTCGAGCCTGTATTCTGCCCGAAGAAGAACATTGCGTCGCAATGTTCGAAATCCTCGAACGTGCAGGTGCCGACCGGCGCGCCGATCAGTTTCTTGAGCGCGACCGAGGTCGTCTCGTGGCACATGTTCGAGCTGTCGGGCAGGTTGTTGTGCCCATAAAGCCTTGCGAACAAGGCGTAGAGATAGCTCGTCTCCAGGCTCGCGCGTCCCGATGCATAGAAAACCGCGCTCTTGGGCTCGATCGCTTTAAGCTCTGCACCGATCGCGGCGAAGGCTTCCTCCCATTCGCACACCACATATTTGTCGGCGGTGGGATCGTAGCGCATCGGGTGCGTCAGCCGCCCCTGCATCTCCAGGTCATAATCCCTCCAGCCGCGCAATTCGGTGAGCGTATGCCGCGCGAAGAAATCGGGCGTGCAGCGCTTGGGGGTCAATTCCCACAGGGTTGCCTTCGCGCCATTCTCGCAAAATTCGAACGGGTGGGGCTTGGCGGGCTTGCCCCACGCGCAGGAGACGCAGGCGAAGCCGTCGGGCTTGTTCTGCCGCAGCAGGGTCGCCGCGATGGTGGGACTATTCCACTGCGTGCCATAGATTTTGGCGATACCCGAAAGCGAGCCGAAGCCGCCGGCGGGCCCGTCATAATGGGGGGTCTTCACCTTGTCAGCCATGGCGGCCTTTCTCTCCTTTCCGTCCAAACGTACGGCCAGCGGACGGCAAGCCTGCCTACGCCCCCACGCGGCGCTCGCAAAGCCCCGGTCGGCCAGTAGGTGGAGCGATCGCCTGCGGTTCAGGGCAAAGGCGGTCGACCGTTCCATCGGGCGCATGGCTCTGGCCTGTGCGCCGTGGCTGCGGCTAAGGGTGGTTCATGACCGATACGATCCGCATCGCCACGGGCGCGCTCAGCGCCGAGTTCAGCACCTTGGGCGCGGAGATGCGCCAATTGCGCGACGAGGCGGGGCACGACCTGCTGTCCGATGGGCCGCCCGAATATTGGACCGGCCGCGCGCCCTTCCTGTTCCCGATCGTCGGCGCGGTGAAGGACGACCGCATCCATATCGATGGCCAGGCTTACCAAATGGCCAAACACGGTTTCGCGCGGAAATCCGAATTCGCGCTGATCGACCATCAACCCGACGGCGTGACTTTCCGGCTTGAGGCCGACGAGGCGACCCGCGCGCGTTATCCGTTCGAATTCCGGCTCGACGTGCATCACCGGATCGAGGGCGCGACACTTCATACCGAAGCGGTGCTGACCAACGTCGGCGCTGTCGCGCTCCCGGCCAGCTTCGGCTTCCACCCTGCCTTCCGCTGGCCGCTGCCTTGGGGTGGCCCGCGCGCGGACCATCGACTGATGTTCGCCGAAGCCGAGCCCGCGCCGATCCGCCGGATCGACACCGTCACCGGGCTCGTCCTGCCCGAACCGCGCCCGACACCGGTCGAGGACGACGCGTTGACAGTTCGCGACGATCTGTTCGTCGCGGATGCGCTGATCTTCGATCAGCTTCGTTCGCGCAGCGTGCGTTTCGGCGTGCCGGGTGCGCGCATGCTCCAGGTCGATTTCCCGGATATGCCGCTGCTTGGGGTTTGGACCAAGCCAGGCGCGCCCTTCCTCTGTATCGAGCCTTGGCAGGGACTGGCCGACCCGGTCGGCTATGAGGGCGATTTCCGCGCCAAGCCCTATGTGGTCGAGGTCGCACCCGGCGCCGAACGGCGCTTCGCCATCGCCATCACGATTGCCTGAGGCGCGGACGCGTGCGCCGAAACGAATGCAACCATGGGTGTAGTGGGCTTGTGATACAGCGTGTTAAGCGATAATCGGACGCTTCCCGCATGGCCGCTCCCCCAAGCCCTTCCGCGCCCGGGCGCGCCCGCCGGACTGGCCGGATGATTTTCCGCGTCGGCCTTTTCGGCTTCGTGGGAGCGCTCGTCGCCTTGATCATCGCCGTGCTGGTGACGATGGCGAGCCTGCCGGCCTTCAATTCGTTGATGCAGAAGCCCAACGGCCAGACCGTTCGGGTCCATGCCGCGGATGGCTCGCTGCTCGTCTCGCTCGGGCCAAGCTATGGCGACTGGCTGCCCTACGATCGCATTCCGCCGGTGATGCGCGACGCGATCGTTTCGGTCGAGGATCGGCGTTTCTACAGCCATTTCGGCATCGACCCGGTCGGCATGGCGCGCATGATCTACGTCGCCAAGAGGCTGCACGACAATGGCCGCCGCCTGCAGGGCGCGTCGACCATCACGCAGCAGCTCGCGCGCAACCTGTTCCTGACCCAGGCCTATAATGTCGGCCGCAAGTTCCGTGAGATCATCCTCGCGCTGGCGATGGAGCGCAAATATTCCAAGCAGCAGATCCTGGAGCTCTATCTCAACCGTATGTATTTCGGCGGCGGCGCCTATGGCATCGACGCCGCCAGCCGCAAATTCTTCGGCCATCCCGCCGATCATATGAGCCTGGCCGAGTCCGCGATCGTCGCGGGCCTGCTCAAGGCGCCGTCGCATTACTCGCCCTCCGCGGACCCCCAAGCGGCGCGCGATCGCGGCGCCGTAGTGTTGGAGGTGATGGTCGATGCCGGCGCGATCACGCCCGCGCAGAAGGATGCCGTCCACCTCGAGCAGGTAACCTTCGCGCCCGAGCCCAAGCAGAATAGCGTACGCTATTTCACCGACTGGGCGCTCGCCCAGCTCGACACGTTGGTCGATGAGCAGAATGCGCCGCTCGATATATGGACCACGCTCGATCGGCGCATGCAGCAGGCGGCCGACAATGCGATCCGCCAGAACACGCCGCCGGGCGCGCAGGGTGCCATGATCTCGATGGAGAATGACGGCGCGATTCGGGCGATGGTGGGCGGCACCGATTATGTGAGTTCGATCTACAACCGCGCGACCCAGGCGGTGCGCCAGCCAGGCTCCGCCTTCAAATTATTCGTCTATCTGGCCGCGCTCGAATCAGGCGTGAAGCCCGGCGATCCCGTCACGGACGAGCCCGTCACGATCGACGGCTGGAGCCCCCGCAACAGCTCGCGCAAATTCCTGGGCCAGATCGACGTGCGCAATGCCTTCGCTTTCTCGATCAACACGGTCGCGGCGCAGCTGGGCCAGAAGGTTGGCTTCGACGCGGTCGCGGACATGGCGCGTCGCTTCGGCATAACCACCCCGATCAACACGCATCCCTCGATGGTGCTCGGCACGTCGGACGTGCGCCTGATCGAGATGACGCGCGCCTTCGCCGAAATCTCGAACAACGGCGTCGCGGTCACACCCTACGGCATCACCAAGGTCAGCACGACCGACGGTACCGTGCTCTACCAGCATGCGCAGGAGGAGCCGCGCGTGCTCGTCCCGCCCGCGGTCGCCGCCGAGATGACCGACCTGCTGCAGACTGCGGTCAACACCGGAACCGCGCGCGCCGCCCAGATCGGCCGTCCGGTCGCGGGCAAGACCGGCACCACCTCGTCAAGCAAGGACGGCTGGTTCCTCGGCTTCTCCTCCGGCCTGACCACCGGCGTCTGGATGGGCCGCGACGACGCCAAGTCGATTCCCGGCCTCGCCGGCGCGCGTAATCCGGCCCACGCTTTCTCGCAAATGATGCAGGTCGCGCTCCGCACGCGCCCGGCCCAGAGTTTCCAGACCGAGGTCACGCTCCCCGAATGGCAGCTCGAGCCCGACGACGAGGCCTATTACGGCGACCCCGACCAGGGGCTGGGCGGCGACAATGAGGCCGCGCCGCAGGACGTGCAGAATCCGGATGCGGTCGACGATACCGTGCCTGTGCCCGAATCCTCGCAGCCGGTTCCCCCGCCCGCGCCGCGCCGCCAGCCGGCGCCGCTGCCTGGCACGCCGCCGCGGCTGTCCTACGATCGCACGCCGACCGATCGTTCACAGAATGACCGCCAGCCGCAGATCGACCAGAAATGGCTCGACACTGTGCTGAAGGACAAGCCTAAGCCGGGCCAGACGCAGCCGCATCCCTGACCGTCATGCCAGCGAAAGCCGGCATCTCTGGAAGCATTCTGGGACCCATCCCTTGAGACCCCAGCTTTCGCTGGGGTGATGTTGGAGCCTACCGCCCCACCCGATGCATCGCCGCGCCATGCGCCTTGAGCCAGGCGCGTTCGGTCTTTGGCGCGCGGCCGAGCAGGCGTTCGACCTCGTCGTGAAATTCGGGGCCGTGGTGCATGTGCAGCCGGTGCGCGACCTCATGCACCACGGTCGCCTCGCGCACCGCCGGCGGCATCAGGATCAGCCGCCAGCTATAGGCGATGTCGCCGCTCGACGAGCAGCTGCCCCAGCGTGAACGCGGATCGCCGACGCGCACGCGCCCGACCGTCACGCCGGCGCGCGCTGCGACCGCACGGGTTTCTGCTTCCAGCGTGCGCGCCGCCTCGGCGCGGAGCCAGCGCAGCACCCGCGCCTTCACCATCTCCTCCGGCCCGCCGACGATCAGCCGGTCGCCGTCGCGCTTGACCGTGCGCGATCCGCCGGAATGCCATTCGATCCGCAAATCCCCGCCTTCGAACGGGATCACGCTACCCTGCCCTAATGCCTCCTGCGCCGGCAATTTGGCCAGCGCGCGTTCGACCCACGCGCGCTGGCTCTCGGCCCATTTGAGCGCGGGCGCCAACGCCGCGCGGCGCGGCAAGGTGAGTTTGACCGCGCCATCACGCGGATCGACGGCGAGCCGCATCCGCCGCGCCAGCGCCGAACGACGCACGGTCAGCAGGCGGGTATGCGCACCCCCCGTGAAAGTCAGATCAGAGCTCGCGGTCGACAAGGTGATATTCGAGTTCGCCTGCCTCGTCTTCGGACACGGTCCAGCCCCGCGTCGACATGCCGGCGGCATGTACCGTCTCGCGGCTGCCGCTGATCAGGTGATGCCATTCGGGCAGGGGCTCGCCCGCCGCGACCAGCCGATAGGCGCAGGTCGATGGCAGCCATTCCAGTTCATGCAATTTCTTCGGATTGAGCCGCACGCAATCGGGGACATAGGTCTTGCGGTTCGCATAATCCTTGCACCGGCTTTCGCGCCGATCGAGCAGCCGGCA
>Ga0070675_100003033_pt1 | contig 12678 bp, 8 predicted proteins | sample KBSM43metaG_FD_65343 | JGI IMG/M metagenome (GOLD analysis project Ga0070675, IMG submission 65343) | Miscanthus rhizosphere microbial communities from Kellogg Biological Station, Michigan, USA - KBS M4-3 metaG | ecosystem: Host-associated > Plants > Roots > Rhizosphere > Soil ...
CTGGCCAGAGGCGATCAGTTCGATGATTTCTTGTGCGGAGTGATGGACCAGCGACATATTCGGGAACGGAGAAGACGGAGACACGGGTTCAACACGGAGCAACAGAGCAACGGAGACAACGTTTGTACTCATCTTGTAATGTACTTTTGCTGTTTTTTCTCTGTTTCTCCGTTTCTCCGTTTCTCCGTTTCTCCGTGTTGATCCCGTGTCTCCGTTCCCTCTGTGTCTCGGAAACCGGGGGTCAGACGGTCGCGACAGAAGGCGTCGGCGCCGCCGGGGCGCCCTTGGCGCTGACCACTTCGTAGAACAACAGATTCTTGCTCTTGCCCCGCAACTGCGCCTCTGGCATCTGCCGGCACTCGAATTCGTCCCTCACCGCCGCGTGGGTGGTTTCGCTGATCAGGATCGTCGTGCCGAATTCCTTGTTCAGGCCCTGCAAGCGTGACGAGGTGTTGACGCCGTCACCGACCACTGTGTACTCGAGCCGCTTGCGCGACCCGATGTTGCCGACAATCACTTCGTCGGTGTGGATGCCGACTCCGATCGCAATCGGCGGCAGGCCATGCATGCCGCGTGTGCCGTTGATCTTGCCGAGCAACGCCTTCATCCGCAGCGCCGTCTGGACCGCGTGCTTTTCGTGATCGGGTTCGTCGAGCGCGCCGAACACCGCCATCAGGCCGTCGCCGATGAACTTGTCGAGGACGCCGCCGTTCTCGAACACCGCGTCCACCATTTCAGAGAAGTAGTCGTTGAGGAACGCGACCACCTGCTGCGGCGTCATGGCCTCGGACATGCCCGTGAAGTTTCGGATGTCCGAGAACAGAATCGAGATCCGCTTGCTTTCGCCGCCGAGATTGACCTGGCCTTTCAGGATCTTGTCCGAAACTTGCGTCGCGATATAGCGGCCGAACACTTCCTTGACGTGGTCGCGCTCCTGCAGGCCGTTCGCCATTTCGTTCAGGCTGGCCGATAGTCGTCCCGATACGTCGCGGCCGCTGACCGTCGCGCGGGTCGTCAAATCGCCGCTGCCGATCCGCTTGGCAAAGCTCCCAAGCTGCCGCAGCGGTTCGGTCACCGAGCGCGACACCTGGTGTGCGATCAGCACCCCGAACAGGAGCACCAGCGCCAGGCCGGCGGCCAGCTCGCGCCGCAGCTTTCGCAGGCCGGCCAGTTCCTCGTCGCGGTCGACCTCTGTCAGCAGCACCCACGGCTGCTGGCTGAGGGTCGAGGGATTCCTGAGCGCTCGATACACATACAGCTTGTTGACCCCTTGAGCGTTCTTGGCCACCAGCGAGCCAACGCCACGGCTTTTTCGAGCCTCCTGAATCGCCGGATACTCGGAGACGTTGTCGTCGAGCCGCGTTGGGTCGGGATGCGCGATGATCTGGCCTTCGCCGTCCACCAGCACCGCGTAGCCGCTCTGATTGAATTTGGTCGCGCCGATCAGGCTTTTGAACTGGGTCGCGAGGTCGAATCGTGCGCTGATCAGCAGGCGGAGCTTGCCCGACCGATCGGCGATCGGCACATACATCAGCAGGATCTGCTTCTTGAAAACTTGCGAGTAATACGCCTCGGAGGTGAACGGCTTGCCTTCAAGTCCGAAGGCAACTGCAATGCGATTGGGTGCTTCACCGGCGGTTGCCGCAGCCGAGATGGTGTCGGTGATTTCATTGCCGTCCGGACCGACCAGCCGCAGTTGCAGGAATTGCGTATCGAAACTCAGCGCCGCGGCCAGGCGATCCTTGAGTTCGGCCGTCGAGGCGCCGCGATCGCGCGCGTCTGCCAGCGCAGTGCCAAGCTGGTTCAGCTGATGCTGGATGTCGTCAATCTCCGACCCGACTTCGCTCTCGACCAGCGCACCGATGTCCTGCATCTCGACCAGCAGTTCCTGATCGAGGACGTGGCCGGCCGCCAGATATCCCCAGACGCCGACCACCGATGCCGCCATCAGCGCGACGCCGACCAGTGCGATCCCGATCTCGAACAGGAATCCTTTTTCGAAACGCGACAGCCACCGCGCCCGGACCGCGAAGATGTAGACCGCGAACGCGACCGCCCACAAGGTTGCGGTGCTGACGACCGAATACAGCAGGGTCATGCGTTGACGGTATCGCCCGGCCGGATCGCTTCCGGCGCCGCCTGCTGAATCGGAACGATCTTCGCCTCGACCGCTTTGTGGATCGCCGGCAGGGCGCGCTGCGCCGCTTCAGCGCCGCGCGCGATCAGTTCGTCGGCGCGGTAGTATTCGATCCAGGTGAAGTCCGACAAGTCGGGATTGATCAGCACGTCGGCGGTGATTGCTTTGAAGTTCCCCAGCTCGTATTGCAGGATCTGCATCGAGTTCATGACGATGTCGAACAGGTTCGGCATGTCCTGGGTGTCGCCGAAGTAGCTGAGCGGGTTGAAGGCGTTCAGGCGCCGATACCAGTACGACATCGCGGTTTCGATGCCGCGCTTCATGCGCGGCACGACGTTCACCGCCACCGTAATGTCCGCGCCCATTTCGCTGGTAATTTCTGCCGGCACCGGATCGGCGACACCGCCATCCACCAGGCAGCGCTCGCCGTACTTCAGCGGCGCCATCACCATCGGTACCGACGAACTGGCGCGGAACGCGGTTTCGAGGCGGCCCGAGCCGATCGCCACCCGTTCGCCGGTCTCAATATCGGTGGCCACTGTCCGGCAGGGGAGCAGCAGCTGCTCGAACGTTTCTTTGCCCTTCAGATACGGCCGCATCATCGTCACGAAACGTTGGCCGGAGAGAATGCCTGGCTTGGTGAAGAAGGTCGGGTCGGAGGCGAACAGGAAGTTGCGCTTGGCGCCGAGCTCGTGCGCGATGTCGATCATTTCGGCGACGCTGAGTCCTGCCGCATACCCGACCGCGACAATCGATCCCTGGCTGCAGCCGGCCACCAGATCCACGTGCACGCCGTCGTCTTCCAGTACTTTCAGCACGCCGAGGTGCGCCAGGCCGAACGCCGCGCCGCCACCCAGCGCGAGGCCGATCGAGGTGCCCAGCAGCTTGTGCGCCAGTCGATAGAGCGGCAGCGCCGGAGCAGACCGCAGGTTGGCGAGCAGGAACTCGGCAGCCTCGGCAGTCGGACGCGTAAAAACCGGGCTGTACGGCAGAACGAACGGTTCGCTGCTGCTGATCGGCACGGGCCGCGATCCCGCGTCGAACAGGTTGATCACGCGGTACACCTTCATCGACCGCGGATCCGCAATGCCAATTTCGTCTTCCGGCGAACCGACGATGGTGACGAAGACGTCGGAGTACGCCGGCGCGGAATCGATCAGCGCCTGAGCGTGCGAACCGAGGTCGATGACGATGAAGCTGAAATGATCGCTCAGGCGCGAAACCAGGTTCGATACCAGGTCGCCGTAGCGCGTTTCATTCAGATCGATCGGCACCGTAATTTTCAACTGCGTCGGTCCCGTACTGTTGCGAGGGACTTCGTACTTCCGGGCCGCGGAACTCAAACTGTCCGACAGCAGGTCCAATACCTTCGGATCGGGAGCGTCGCCGCTCGGCTGGACGTCGACGAACACCACTTCCGTCTTGGTCAGCATCTTCAGCAGCACGGCGAGCGAGAACGCCACGACCGTTTCGCCCTTGTGCCCGTGGGGGCTGGCCACGGAAATCGTCGTCGTCGCACGGCGGATGCGTTCGGCGCGGGTGACGCCCGCGAGTCGCTTCGACAGAATGCGCGCGAAATACTCGATCGCTTTGGGATTTTTCAGGAAGAGCTGGTCGAACGCTGCTTTGTCGACGGCCAACAGCGGCGCCCGTCGCGCTGCTTTCACCGTGGCCGTGCGCTTACCGCCCTGCAGCAGCGCCATCTCCCCGAAGAAGTCGCCTTTTTTCAGCGTGCCGGTCTGGCGGGGCGGAACGCTCGCGTCCCACACTTCGAGCTCACCGTCCAGCACCACGAAGAACGTGTCGCCAGGCTCGCCGATGCGGACGACGACGTCGTCTTTCGCAAACGTGACTTCGCGGAAGAGTTTCTGCGCCGCCTCCAATTCGGGGCGGGTGAAGAAACTAAAGATCGGAATGGACGCAAGGAAGTCGAGATCGACCACTCGCAGATGCCTCTAAGTTGAAGAAGGTGAACGATAAAAGCATACCATGTCAGCTGTTAGCCACGGCGTGCGTCGGTTGAACTTCGAGCGTTGTCACTGGATTCACCGGCCGATAGTCCTCATCGTTGATGCTGACGTTGTAAATCGGTACGCCGTTGTGCGCATAAACGCCGAACGAGCGATGAATGTGTCCGCAAATCAACGCTTGCGGCCGCGTGCGCTCGATCGCGGCAAGCAGTTCAATGGAACCGACGTGCTGCAGATCCGGACCGGTCAGTTCGCGATCGCCATAACCGCGCGGCGGCTGATGCGTCACGATCAGGTCGGTCCCGCGAGGGATTGCGTCGTAGACGGCGGCGAGGTCTTTCGGATCGCGGAGAAAGGACCAGTCGCCTGGAAATCGATCGCTCCAGGGGCTGATCCAAATCGCCAGGCCTTCGGCGTATATCGTCTCGTCACAACCGACCGTCACCGGAAGGTCGCGCGCCAGCGCGGCCCGGTTGCGGCCGCGTTCCGCGACGAAGTCGTGATTGCCCCAGGTGATGATTTTGCGTTCGCGCGGTAGAGGAATACGCGCCGCCCAGTCGCTGAACGGCCCGCGCAGCCACGCATCCTGAATTTCCGGATTGTCACGCCCGTGCACGGAATCGCCCACGGTGTCGGGACACAGATCGCCGGCGACGATCAGCAGGTCGCAATCCGGGACCTTCGGCAGATGCCCGTGAAGGTCGGAGATCGCGATAACTTTCACGGCTGGTTTATCGGCGCGAACGGCTCCCAAGCATCCAGGTAACCGGCGCGAACATGATCGACATGCCGATCGAGACCGGAAGGACCATCAGGTAGACGCCGACGGCCAGCCAACTTCTCTCGGCTGGCGGCAGCGGAGCACTCGGTTGAAACCGGGATTCACGCGGTCTCAAGCTCTCGCGTGGTTCAGGCGCGTCGAGCACTTCGGGCACGATGACCGCCTCGCGAAGGGTCGCGGTGTGCAGCGATTCGGAGCGATAAACCCAACCGGATTTGGTTTCGCCGATTGGCTCGCGCGCGACGTCAAACGTGGGTTTGGGTTTTTTGCTCGAGCGTGCCACGGATTTCCCCTTGGGCGGCGTCGCGGCCGACGGCGTCTTCGCCGCAGACGAAGCGGATGAACGCGTCGAAGTCTTCCGCCGCGCGGCTCCGCGGCGCGTATTCCCAGATGGTTTGTCGCTGCGTAAGGGCATACGTCACATCTATGCACTGCCGAATGCCGGGCCGGTAGAGATGGTCGCGCAACTCGGCGTCAGCATCCATCGCCTCGAACGCCGCACGCGTCGCATTGGTCGTCGTGTTGACCGACGTCGGCAGCACCGCTAGCAGATCCAGCCGTCGATCGGGCCACAGTTCGCGGATCTCGTGAATGCCCGCGAGCGTTTGCCGTGCGCCGACGATTGCCATTCCGTCCATTCCGACCGGAATCACCACTTCCGTGGTGTAAAGCAGCGCGTTGTAGGTGAGCAGGCTCATCGCCGGCGAGCTGTCGACGACGACGGTGTCGTAGCTGATTCCCTTCAGGCGCCGCGCCAGCACCGTTTCGCGTTGCGGAACTCCCGCGAGTTGCGATTCCAGCGCGAAGGATGCGGGCGACGAGGGGATGACATCGAGCCGCTCGCGGACGTTGTGGACGATCACCTCGTCGACGGTGGCTTCGCCCAGCATCAGCTCGCGAATCGTGCGATCTCTCCGAACGCCGAGCGCGTGTCCGACATTACCCTGGGGATCGGCATCGACCAGCAGGACGCGGGAGCCGCGGGCGGCAAGGCCGGCAGCCAAGTGGATGGCAGTCGTCGTTTTACCGACACCGCCCTTCATATTGACGACCGCTATATGGCGCATTGAGGCTGGGATGCACCGCATTATACAGCGTATGTCTCATTAAGGGTCTGGTAACGTTCGCGAGCCGTGTCCCCAGGGGACTGTCCCGGGGCCTGTCCCCGGGTCTGTCCCCGGGTCTGTCCCCTCTAAGCAGTTCGCTTGAGCCGAGCGAGAGTGGCGACGGCGCGGGCCAGTGTCGTCGGATCGATCGGCTTGGCGAGATGCATTTGAAACCCAGCCGCCAGCGCGCGTTGCCGTTCGTCGTCTCGTGCGTGCGCGGTCACTGCTGCCGCCGGAACCCCGGCGGTACCGCCAGTGCGCGATGAACGAATCGCGCGGATCAGCTCGTATCCGTCCTGTTCGGGCATGGCGATGTCGGCCAACAAGACGTCGACCGGAACCCGTCCCAGCGCCTGCAGCGCGTCGCGTGCGGACGCCGCCGCCACGACCTTGGCGCCGCAGGTTTCCAGGGCCGTCGCCATCATTTCGCGCGCGTCCGCTTCGTCGTCCACCAGCAGGACGCAGACGCCATCGAGCACCGGCGCACGACTCGCATCGCTCGACTGGGATGCGTCGGGCCGGCCGGCGGCCGGACGCAAGGCGGCCGGCGCCGCCGGCAGCGTCACGGTAAACGAGGCGCCGCGGTTCGAACCGTCGCTCTCAGCGCGAAGCGTTCCATTTTGCGCCTCGACCAACTGGCGCGCGATGAACAGACCGAGGCCGAGGCCGCCGACACTCCGCGTCGTCGCGCTGTCTTCCTGTCGAAATCGGTCGAAAACGTGCGGCAGGAAGACCGGATCGATGCCCTGGCCACTATCGGAGACACGCACCGCGACCGAGCCGGCGCCGGCGATCATCTGAATTTGCACCCGGCCGCCGGATGGCGTGAATTTGACGGCGTTCGACAACAGATTCAGAAACACCTGTTCGGTGCGGCGTGGATCGGCGACGACGCAAGGTAGACCCGATGGCGGTTCGAAGGCGATTTCAAGACCCTTGGCCGACGCCGCCGGCATCATCGCTTCGACCGCGCCGCGCAGGTTTTCGACGAGGTCGATCTCCTGCAGGTCGATCGAGGCGCGGCCGGCAACGATCCGCGAGACGTCGAGCAGTTCTTCGATCAGGCGGCCCTGGCGCGTGGCATTGTTGAAGATCGCCTCGTAAGCCCGAGGAATTTTCGCGACGTCCACCGAATTGTTGCGCAGCATCACCGCCCAGCCGAGGATGGCGTTGAGCGGTGTTCGCAACTCGTGAGAAATCGTCGACAGAAAATCATCCTTGGATCGATTGGCCGCTTCGGCTTCGGCGCGCGCCCGTTCGGCGGTCTCGTAGAGGCGCGCGCGGTCGAGCGCCTGGGCGCTGTGTTGTGCGACTGATGCCAGCAGCGCCCGGTAGTCCTCGTCGAAATTGACCGGCATGGTAAACGAAAACGAGATGACTCCGATCGCCGTGCCGTCGGCGATCAGTGGCAGCGTGGCGGACGACACGTAGCCGCCGTCGGCCGCCAGCGTGGCCGATGCTGGATATTTTTCCTGCCATTCGGCGAACGACGACACGAACACCGGTTCGCGAGTGCGAACCGCCCGCGTCGCGCACCAGTTGTCGTCGGCAGGGAAGATGCGTGGTTGATCGTGCGGCGTTGCCGATTCGTCGGAGAACAGCCATTCGAACGCGGCGCCGCTGTTGATCAGCATCGCGACCGATCCGGCGGTTGCGCCGACCACCGCTTTGCCGCGCGTCACCATCACCCGCGCCATCGCGCCGGGGGTCAGCGCTCCGGACAGGCCGGCGCTCAACTCGTAGAGGCGGCTGGTCCGCGCCGCCAACGCTCGATATTTGTTTTCGCTTTGACGCAGCGCTTCTTCGACGACCTGCCGCTCGCGAAGTGCCCCGTCGGCGCGGGCGCGGAACGCCTCGGCCTCGCTGCGCGCGCGCTCCGCTTCGTGGTAGAGGCGGGCGCGGTCGAGCGCCTGCGCGATGTGCCGCCCCGCCGACAGCACGAATTCGCGTTCTTCGCCGTCGACCGATCGCGCGTCTTCCAGGCTCATCGCAATCGCGCCGATACCGCGCCCCGACGCCAGCAGCGGCACAACGATCGCGCCGGCGTGATGATCCAGCAACACGTCGTCGGCGCGTGCCCGCGACTCGTTACTGCGCGCCAGTCGGTTTTCGACGACGACCATGTCGCGGCGTCGAATCGCTTCGGCGATCGCGCTGTTCGATGACGGCAGCCGGCTCTGCCCTTGTTCGATGTGGCCATCGTCATAACCGATGGCGTGTGCGACGTCATGAGAGCGGCCGTCGTCGGAGACCAGCACGACCGCGCCGGCGGCAGCGCTGGTGGCGTGCAGCATGTCGGGGAGGCAAACGTGAATGACGTCGGAAGGTGTGCGGGCGCGCGACAGCGTCGCGGTCAACTGCTGGAGCTGATCGCTGTAGCGAAGCTGACGCTCGGTTTCGGCGCGTGCCGCTCGATCAGCGCGGGCTTGCCGAAGCAGACGGCTGGCAGCGAGCAGCAGTCCGGCGAGACCGAGCGAAAAGACGATGATTCCGTAATTGGCGTTCATCGCAAAACCGCGTCGTCGTACGCGACAGGCCCATGCAAAAAATACCTAGTTCTTGCACACGGTCGCCCGTTTTATCGCGCGGTATGGCGATAAGGTGCAACAAGCGAGCCTAGTCGGTACGCACCGTCCGCGCCAGATACTCGTTGGCGCGGTCGTCATTGGTGACGCGCATTTTTGCGCCGTCGTAGGTGATCTTCCTGCCAGCGCGCAACGCGACGATACCGAGGAGCATCACCTCGGTCAACTTCGACGCGTACTCAAACGGACATGACGCGGCGGTCTTGCCCTTCGCCGCGTCGACCCAGTTCATTTCGTGGTTTTCGTCGGGAATTCGCGCCAGTTTTTTGGCCGGCGGTCCGTACGATTCGTGCAGCTTCGCGGGCAGCAATCGCGGCTTCGCGCCGTAGGTGTCGTGGAGCAGTTTGCCTTTGCTGCCGACCAGCAGCGCGCCGCCGCCTTTGTTCAGTTCACCATCCAGTTCGACCGGCTTGGGCGGCAGCAGTCCACCGTCATACCAGGTGAGTTTCACCGCTGGCATATTGCCGCGTGCCGGAAATTCGTAGAAGGTCATCGTCGCGTGCGGGAAGCAGACACCATTGAACGGCGTCGAGACGGTTTCGACCGTGGTCGGATAGCCGAGGTCGAGCGCCCACATCGAATGATCGATCAGGTGCGCGCCCATATCGCCGATCGCGCCGACACCCCAGTCGACCCAGCCGCGCCAGTTGAACGGGTGATAGATCGGGTGATAGTCGACGTGCCCTGCAGACGGTCCGATGAAAAGATCCCAGCGAAGCGTGCTCGGAATCGGATAGTAACCGGCGAGCGCGTTGGCGAGACGGGCATTCACGCCAGGTCCATTCCACTTCAGCGCGTCGGTTCTGGGCTTCAACGCTTCCGGTCGCGGCACGCCCTGCGGCCAGTAGCCGAGCGGCCGATTCGTCCAGATGTGGATTTCGCGAACCTCGCCGATCGCGCCGGCCCAGACGTATTCAACAGCGGTGCGGGCGTCGTCCCACGAATGTCCCTGGTTGCCCATCTGCGTGGCGAGCTTGGTTTCGCGCGCACGCTTCGACAGTTGGCGCGCCTCGGCAATCGACCAGGTCAGCGGTTTCTGCACATAGACGTGCTTGCCGAGATCCATCGCGGCGAGCGCGATCTGCGCGTGCATGTGATCGGGTGTGGCGACGATCACACCGTCGATCGATTTTTCTTTCTCGAACATTTCGCGGTAATCCTGGTAGCGCGTGGCGCGTGGCAACTGGCCCTGCAACGCGCGCATGCCGTCGCGCTGCATCGCCTGCCGGGTGCGCTCGAGCGGCGTCAGCATTGCCAGCGGCCGGTCGTTCGAATCGAGCAGCGGTTTTTCCGGCGTGGCGTCGAGCCGTTTCTGAATATTGAGGGCATCCGTCTCGAGCCGGTCGAGTGCGGCGCCGGCGTAATCCCAGTCCACGTCGGCGAGCGCGACGATGTTCTGGCTCGCCATGTTGACCATGTTGGAGCGCCCCTGGCCGCCAGCCCCGACGCAGGCGACGTTCAGCTTGTCACTGGGCGGCGTCTGGCCTTTGCCGAGGACGTGCCGCGGCACAATCGCGAAGCCGGCGGTAGTCAGGCCGACGTCAGCCACGAACTTGCGTCTCGAGATGTCGTCCGCCATCACTGTACCTCCCGGATCCGGATGTTGCGGAAGCTTAGCGCACCTTCGTGATCGCCCTGCAGACCGATGTAGCCGCGCCTGGCACGGCCGAATTTCGGCCAGTTGTTGAATTTGGTCGCCTTCACCTTGGCTTCCCAGTCGGGACTCCAGAGTTCGTATTCGACGACTTTGACATCGTTCAGCCAGTGCTCGACGTGCGCGCCCTTTGCGAGGATGCGCGTCTTGTTCCAGTCACCAACCGGATTCAAATGACCGGCCGGCGACGGGTAGAGGCCGTAGTTGGCGGCGGCGCAGGTCAGGCGCGTCTTGTTGTCGGCCGCGTCGTTGTCGTCGAGCAGTTGATATTCCGGCCCGGTCGTGTAGATCCGATCGTCGTTCGGCAGGCCCGTGAAATCAGGATCCTCGATGCCGCGATAGAAGATGCCGCTGTTGCCCGCTTTACCGATCTTCCATTCGAGTTCGAGCTCGAAATCGCCGAACTGGTCGCGCGTCATCAGGTCGCCAACCCGGTCGTCCTTGGTTAGCGTCTTATCGACAATCTTCCAGCCCTCCGGAACCGACGGCGTCTTGTAGCCGCGCCAGGCGTTCAGGGACCTACCGTCAAAGAGCGTCTGCCATTTCGGATTGCGGATTGCAGAATGCGAAGTCGCGCTCACAGTATGCCCGAGCGCGGCGACCGCGACGGCGACACCGAGAGCGGCGACACGTTTCGACGTGGGCATGGGCAGATTATGCAACAAACATCGATCCGAGCGGCCATCGACGAACTGCGTCGTCATCGTTTCGTCGCCCGCGTCATCAGGTAGTCCTGCCGGATGATGTTGTCCTCGTAGTAGTCCGCGACGAGTGCCTCGTATTCGCGCCGGAAGGCCTCGAGCCTTGCGGGGTCTGACGTGGCCAGCATCTCGACGATTTTGATGACCGGGCCGGCCGTGCGCTCGAAGAAAACGCGGGCGTGCGACGCGCTGAGTGCGGGGTACAGCATCCGCTGCCGATCGAAGACGATGTTCTTCACGGCATCACCGAGCCTTTCCGTCACGACACGCGGGTCGCCCCACAGTGGTGGCGATGCGGCGCCGGGCGGCGGCGGCGGGGCGTACCTGCCGACAACTCCGAAGGTCCTGCCGACCAGCAACTCGGGCGGCCATGTCGAAAACGCAATCGTTCCACCCGGCTTGAGTACGCGCATCATTTCGCGGACCGCCACATCCGGCCGCGGCGCGAACATGTGACCGAACTGGCTGACGACGACGTCGAATTCGGCGTCGCTGAACGGCAGTTGTTCGACGTCTGCTTCACGAAAGTCGACGTTCACACCGGCGAGCGCCGCGTTCTCACGTGCGCGGTCGAGCAATTGAGGCGTCAAGTCGATCCCATTCACCGTCGCGCCCGCCCGCGCGGCAGTAACTGCCACCGGCCCGGTGCCGCACGCAACGTCGAGCACGCGCTGTCCGCTGCGGATGCGCGAGTGACGAACCAGCTGCGCGGCAGCGGGAATGGTAAAGGTTTCGAGCGGAGCAAAGTGCACCCAGCCCTGCTTCTGCAGTTCCTTGAATTGCTTGAAGTCGTCCATGCGGTTTGATGGTACTTCTGATCACATCAAGGACACGATGGTGTCCTTTGTGTGATCGGTATCAAACTAAACATCACACAGCTTCACCGCGTCGCTCAACGAGGTGATGGGATCCCGTGTCGGCACGAATTCGTGCGCGAGATAGCCGGTAAAGCCGCTGTCGACAATCGCTCGTGCCACGGCGGCCCAGTTCAACTCCTGCGTATCGTCTAATTCGTGCCGCCCCGGCACACCGCCGGTGTGATAGTGACCGATGATCGCGTGATTGTCGCGAATCGTTCGGATCACGTCGCCCTCCATGATCTGCATGTGGTAGATGTCGTAGAGCAGCTTCACCCGCGCCGAGTTGACGGCCCTGACGATGGCGGCGCCGAACGCGGTTCGATCGCCGTGGTAGTCGGGGTGATTGACTTTGCTGTTCAGCAGCTCGACGCAAATCGTCACGCCGTGGTCCTCCGCGATCGTTTTGACGCGGTTCAGGCCGTCGACGCAGTTGTCGGTGGCTTCGGCGTCGCTGATGCCGCGTCGATTGCCAAAAAAGGTGATCACATTCGCCACCTTGGCGGCCGCCGCGCGCGGAATGGTTTGCGTAAAGTTCCGGACGATTGCGTCGTGATTCGCTTTGACGTTCAGCCCGTCGGGGATCGAGCCGCCGCCCGCGTAGCCCATCGAACAGGTCAGGCCGAACTGCCTCGCCACCGCCCAGTCCGGCTCTTCGAGCAGGTCGATGGCGGTCAGCCCCATGTCGGCCACAGCGCGACAGAAGTCGGGCATCGGTATCGCGTTGTAGCACCAGCGCGACACCGACTGTTTCAGGCGCCCGTTCTTGACGACACGATCGGCAGCCCGCCTCGCCGCCGGCAGCGCCGCAACGCCGGCCAGGCCGATCAGCAATTCGCGGCGAGTGGTGTGCATGGCCGTCCCTTCAAGGAAAAACGCGAAGTTCG
>Ga0070675_100003035_pt1 | contig 12677 bp, 12 predicted proteins | sample KBSM43metaG_FD_65343 | JGI IMG/M metagenome (GOLD analysis project Ga0070675, IMG submission 65343) | Miscanthus rhizosphere microbial communities from Kellogg Biological Station, Michigan, USA - KBS M4-3 metaG | ecosystem: Host-associated > Plants > Roots > Rhizosphere > Soil ...
TCCACCCCGGCCAGCGTCCGCATCAGCGTGGACTTGCCGGCGCCGTTGGGCCCGACGAGGGCGACACGGTCGCCTTTCTCGATCATGAGGTCGAGCCCGTCGATGACGACGTTGTCGCCGTAGGCCCGCCGCAGGCCCTTGAGCTCGATGACGACGCGGCCGGGCTTGGGCGCATCCGGGAAGTGGAAGTGGATCTTCTTGCGCTCGGGCGGGATCTCGATGACCTCGACCTTGTCCAGGGCCTTGATGCGGCTCTGGACCTGCCGGGCCTTGGTGGCCTGGTAGCGGAACTTGTTGATGAAGGCGCTGGCCTTGTCGATCTCTTCCTTCTGGCGGCGGTACGACTCGCGCAGGCGCTCCATGGCCGCGGCGTGCTCGACCACGTACTTCGAGTAGTTGCCGTGGTAGTCGGTCAGGGTCTTGAGGCCGACCTGCGTGATGCGCTTGACGGTGGCATCGAGGAAGTAGCGGTCGTGCGAGACGAGGACCACGGAGCCGGGGTAGTCCTCGAGGTATTCCTCGAGCCAGTTGCGCGCGGGCAGGTCGAGGTGGTTCGTCGGCTCGTCCATGAGCAGGAGGTTCGGACGGGCCAGGAGCAGCTTGGCCAGCGCGATGCGCATCTGCCAGCCGCCCGAGAACTCCTCGGTGCGGCGCTGCTGGTCGGCGAGCGAGAAGCCGAGCCCCTTGAGGACGTCCGCCACCCGCGCGTCGATCTCGTAGCCGCCGAGGTGCTTGAAACGGTCCTGGACCTCCGCGTAGCGCTCGAGGAGCTTGTCGTGGTCGGCGCCGTCGTCGTGGCTGGCCCCGGCCAACGCGTCCTCGATGCGGTGCTGCTCTTCCTTGAGCGCGAGCAGCTCCTGGAAGGCCAGGACCACCTCGTCGTAGACGGTGCGGCCGTGATGGACGATCCCATCCTGGGGCAGGTATCCGATGGTGGTGTCGGACGCCATGCGGATGGAGCCTTCGTCCGGCTCCTCCGTCCCCGCGAGCATGCGCAGAAGGGTGGTCTTGCCCGCGCCGTTGGGGCCGCTGAGCCCGATGCGGTCCCGCTTCTTGACGTGCCAGGACACGTCTTCGAACAGGACGCGCTCGCCGTAATGTTTGGTGAGGTGCTCGACGTGGATCATGTCAAGTCAGGGGGGGCACTCATGCGACACCGCGTTGGGCATTCGCGGCCCCCCCTGAAACCCCCCTCGCACGCCGCCGTTGCTGCGCAACGCCGTCGTGCTCTACGTGCCGTGCGGTCGGCGGCCAAGAGCCCACTCATCCCGCGAGTTGCAGGAAGTCGGCGCAGGCTCTTTGCAGCTGTTCGCGGTGCTGGGGGTCCATGAAGTTCAGGCGGTACTCGTTGATCACCTTGACCTCCATGCCTTCCCACTCCTGCCAGCAGGCGGCGCAGACACGGCCCAGCACCTGCTCCTTGAACGCACGCGGATAGCCGACCCGCCTCGATTCCGGAGGCTCCGCGGACTTTCCGCATCGGACGCAGGTAATGGCCAAGGACACCCTCCCAAACGAACGATTATAGCGCGACGGGGGGACGGGCTCGCGGCCGGGCGGGGTGGCGGGGTGGGGTCAGCGCGCCGAGATCACGGTCGCGTGCACGCGCTCGGCGATGCGTGCCGCGTCGCTCGCCGCGAGGACCGTGAACTCGAAGCCGCATCCGGGCGGCAGGGCCATCTTGGTCTGGCCGCAGCCCTTGAAGATCGAGGGTGCGTTCTGCCAGCGGACGCGCACCTGGCAGGTGATGGGAGCGGGATCGCCGGGCAGCGTGAACGTGAGGCGGGCCGTCTCCCCGACCGCGGGCAGCGGCGTGGACAGGACACAGTACGCGCCGACGACGCTGACGTTCCAGATCATGCCCTGGCGCCGGTCGGAGGCGAGCGTCACGTCGCAGGGCTCGCCACAGGCGATGCGGTGATGCCCCGACGCGGGCTGCTCCATGGGCCCTGGCTTCATCGCCGGACTCACCTCCCTGAAACGGAGGCCCGATTGAAACATGGTCGAACGATATACGAAAAGGCGGCGGCAGGGGAAGTGACTTCTGACACCCCCCGGTCGATAATGGAGTTTCATGGATTTGACGACCACGTCCTCCCGTAACTTCGACTCCCTCAACCTCTCCGCCGAGACCCTGGCCAGCCTGGACGCGATGGGCTACAAGGGCCCGACCGACGTCCAGTTCGAGACGATCCCGCGCGCGCAGGCCGGCAAGGACCTCGTCGTGCAGTCCCGGACGGGCACGGGCAAGACGGCCGCCTTCGGGATCCCGATGATCGAGAAAGTGGACCCCGGGACCGCCGCCGTGCAGGCGGTGGCCCTGGCTCCCACCCGCGAGCTCGCCATCCAGGTCGCGGAAGAGCTGGCCCAGATCGGCAAGGCCAAGGGTGTCCGCATCGAGACCATCTACGGCGGCGACTCGATGGACCGCCAGCTCGAAGGCATCCGGGCCGGCGCCCACGTCATCGTTGGCACCCCCGGCCGCGTGCTCGACCACCTGCGGCGCAAGACGCTGCGCTTCGACCAGGTGAAGCTGCTCGTCCTCGACGAGGCGGACCGCATGCTCGACATGGGCTTCGCGGTCGAGATGGGCCAGATCATGGAGTACATGCCCGCGCAGCGGCAGAGCCTCCTGTTCTCGGCCACCATCCCCCTGGGAATCAAGGGCCTCATCTACCACTACCTCACCGATCCGGAGTGGGTCCTGCTCTCCGAGGACCAGATCTACGTCAAGGAGGTCGAGCACACCTACGTCCTGACCCCGAAGATGCACAAGGAAGCGATGATCTACAAGCTCATCGAATACGAGAACCCCGCTTCCTCGATGATCTTCTGCAACACCAAGGAGGAGGTGCGGCAGGTGGCCACCTTCCTGCTCGGCAAGGGCCTGCCCGCGGCCATGCTCTCCTCCGACCTGCCGCAGAAGAAGCGCGAGAAGGTGATGGGCAGCTTCCGCACGGGCGAGATCCGCCATCTGGTGACGACCGACGTCGCCTCGCGCGGGATCGACATCGAGGACCTCTCGCACGTCTTCATCTTCTCCACTCCCGACTCGCCCGAGCAGTACATCCACCGCGCCGGCCGCACGGGCCGGGTCGGCAAGAGCGGGCGCGCCATCAGCCTCATCTCCGCCCACGACCTCATGAACTTCAACCGGCTCGTGAAGCGTTATCACGTCGAGGTGACGGAGCTGACCGTGCCCTCGGACGAAGAGGTGCAGGCGCGCAAGGTGGAGCGGATGGTGACCCGGCTGGCCGCCGAGGGTCTGACCCTGCCCCTGGAGGACTTCGCCGAGTTCGGTCCCGTGGCGCGCCGGATCCTCGAGCACGAGCATCGTGACCACATCGTGGCCACGCTGCTGCGCGAGCACTTCCAGCCTCCGCCCGCCGACGAAGCGGAAGAGCTGCTCCCGCCTCCTCCCCCGCGGGACCGCGAGCGCGAAGGCGGGTTCCGCCACCGTCGCCGGCGGCGCTGAGGGCCTTGTCCTAGCGGCCGCCGCGTCCGCTGTCGGGCGCACGCACGCCGTACACGAACCCGACCTTCATCGTCACCGTCTGGGGCGCGAAGTCCGCGGGCAGCGGCAGGAGCATGCTGGCCAGGAGCGCGTTGCGCGCGGCGCGATCGAGGGACGTGGTGCCGGAGGAGTCCAACATCCGCACGTCCGTCATCCGCCCGTTGCGGTCGACGACGAACTCGAAGTCGACCTCCCCACCCCCGATCCCGAGCGCGGCGGAGGGCGGCAGGATCCAGTTGCGGTAGACCTCGTTCTTGAACCGCTGGACCCATTGCGTGAAGTCGGCGCCCTGGGGATCGAAGAAAAGCGGCCCCATCTGCCCGCCCGTGCCGGTGACGACTCCGAGCGGACCTGGATCGCCGATGCCGCTGGCTTCGAACCTCTGCAGCGAAGCCTGGATCGGCCCGGGGCGCCCGGCGGTCAGCGGCACCTGCGAGAGCCGCCCTTCGTCGGCAAGGAGCGCGCCCGCCGCGCGCGCGCTGGGCGGGGGCGGGGCGGGCTCCGGCATCGACGTGCGCGGGGCCTGCGAGGCGGTGGGCAGGCCCTTGGCGATCTTCGTGAGGTCGTCGTCGCGGTGGAGGAGGAGCGGCTCCGGCGACCGCATCGGGGCGGGCGCACCCAGGCTGATTCGGTCCTTGGCTCCGGGCGGCGGCGGCGTCGGCCGGGGCGCGGGGAGCGGTCGCAGGCCCAGCATCTTGCGGACCTGGGCCGGAGGTGGCATGAAGACGGCGTTTGCGCTCGGCGCGCGCGCGGCGGCGGGCGGCGGCGCTTCCGGCGCGCGCACGATCGCCACCCGCACGGCCAGGGCGATGATCAGGGCGTGGATGATGGCGGACGCGGCCATCCCCCCCGGTCGCTCGTGCGGAAGCTGGAGTGGTCCGCTGATCGGCCCGGGGCCGCTATCGCTTTCGGCCGACCCGGCGTCGTCTTCCGGGTCTTCGAGGCCCAGCGTGACCAGCCCGCGTCCCATTGCGTTTCAGATGATGCACCCGTTCCGGTCCGAGCGCGCGTTAAACGCTCGTAAAGAATCGTCTCTTTACATCCCTGACAAAGACTTTTCCCGCCCTTAACCCTTGGCAGGCCCGCGATTGCGAAGATGCCTGCCCAGGGGGCGGACCTGTCGTCCGGCGGCGAGCGAGGAGGTTCCGATGAGATGGATCGTCATCGTGGGCGCGATGGGCGCGGCGGCGAGCGTGCTTGCGCTGGGAGACTCGCACGCCTTCGCGCAGACGGCGCCCGCCAGTCCCGCGGCCACCGTGGACCGCCAGCGGTTCTCCAACACCTGGAAGCTCAATGCGGACGAAAGCGAGAAGCTGCGCGACAAGATGCGCCAGGCGCACGCGGGCGAGCACGGGGGCGGCGGCGGCGGGGGACGCGGGGGAGGATTCGGCGGAGGCGGGATGGGCGGACACGGGGGCTACGGCGGCCGGCATGGCGGCGGAATGGCCAGTGGTGGCGATGCCGCTTCCGCGGCCACGGACGACGCGATGCGCGAGACGATGCGCCGCCTCGACGAGCCGCCGGAAACGCTCACGATCAAGCAGGAGGACGGCGCGTTCCTCGTCGGCGACGACAGCGGCCAGATCCGCCACCTCTACCCGGACGGGCGCACCGCGAACACGGACGAGGGAGAGGTGAAGACGCAATGGCGCGGGGACGAGCTGGTGACGGAGACGATCCCCGCCCGCGGCCCGCAGTTGCGCGAGACGTTCGCCTTGTCGCCGGACGGGCGGCGGCTTTTCGTGACCGCGCACTTCGAGCCGCGCGGGGGCGGCGCGGTGGACGTGCGCCGGGTGTACGACGCGGCGGAGGGCCCGTGACCCGCTACAGGTAGAGGTGGAGCTGCAGCAGCGTCGTCTTGACCACGACGTCGTTGCTGCGGCCCTTGTCCCGGTAGTGCGAGAGGTCCACGTTCCAGTGCGTCCGGGGCAGGAGGTTCAGCTCGAAGGCCCATCGGAAGGTGCCGCCGGAGGTGTCGCCCAGGGAAGTGCGGAGCTGCGGCGACACCTTGAGCCAGATCCCCCGGAAGACTTCGAAGCTGGTCTCGTTGACGAGCACGTACGAAGGTGCGCCCGAGCTGCCCTGCTGGAACTGGGCGTCGCCTTCGGTCCAGATCGTGAGGCGGCGTATGGGCGAGAACCCGAAGGCGAGGCCGGCCGAACCGTCGCTGGGGTTGACGTCCGACTCGCCGTGGAAGAGTCCTGACGCCACGAGCACCGTCCGCGTGGAGAGATCGAACTGGACGCGCGCGGCCCCCACGAAGGCCCGCGTCCCGTCGTTGTCGATGATCGAATCCGCGCGCCCGGGCGAAGCCGTGAGCTGGACGAGATGCCGGTCGCCGGTATGGCTCAGCTCGAGGCCGTACACCTGGTCGGACGTGTCGAGGCCGAGCGGCTTGCGGTTGAACGCGGTGTGATCCGAGAAGCGGATGCCGTAGGCGGGAAGGAAGCGCCCGGCCCGGAAGCCGAGCCCCTTCTGCGACTCGTACCCGACCCAGTGCTCGAACGAATCGACCCGCGCGTCTTCCTCACGCTGGGGCTGGCGCCCCAGCTCGCCGTAGACCGTCCACCCGCGGGCGCGGAAGGCGGCGGTGATCTCGGCGTTCATGAGGAGATTCCGGTCGTCGTTGCCGCCGGGGAAGGCCACCTCGAGCCGCCCCGGGCGGAGGTCGATGCCGAGGCTCAGCTTGCCGAGACGATTGCCGAGGAGGCCGAACAGGAAGGCCTGCTCGCCACTGGCGTCCGCCGCCGGGGCCGTGGAGTGCCCGCGCCCCATCGTGGAGAGCTCCTCGCGGGTGAGGGAGCGGCCGTAGGGCGTGAGGAGGCCGCCACCCGTAGGCGAGAAATGGCAGGTCGTACAGCGCGCGTACTGGCGGGCGAGGAAGATGGGCTCGGCGTTGCCGGGTGCGGCCGCGGCCAGGAGCGCCACGCCGGCGAGGATGGCGAGACGTCCCTTCATCGCGCCGCTTCCGAGGCGGCGGGCGCCGGCGTCACCAGCAGCGAGATCTTCACCTGCACCTCGTTCTTGACTCCGACTCCCAGGTAGCGTGGCGCCGCGATGCCGTAGTCGTCGATGCGCAACGGGAAGCTGGCCAGGACGCGCACGTCATTTCCCTCCGATCGGATCTCCGCCTGCCCGGCCACCGGGCGGCGGACACCGTGAAGGAGGAGCGTCCCCGCGAACGCCGTCTGTCCACGGAAGGTCGACGTTCCCGCCTTGTCCAGGCGCACGCCGGAGATTACCGCACTCGCGAACTCCGCGCCTCTGGCGACCTCCAGGTACTTCTCGCGAAGATGCGTGTTCCGGAGCTCGATGCCGGTGTCGAGAGTGGAGAGGTCCACGCTCAGCTCGCCGCTCAGGGCCGCCGGAGACCCGTCCGCGACGCCGACCGTTCCCGAGATCGACGTGGTCTTCGTCTCGAACACGCCTCCGACGGTGAGCGGGCAGACGATACGCACTTCACCGCGCAAGACGCGGTACGAGGGGACATCCGCGGCCCATCCGTCGATGGCCGGCGACAGCAGCGCCAGCAGGGCGAGGGCGGGCGCGATCCGCCGGTGGAGGCGCTTCACCGCGATCCAGGTCATCGGGCGTTCAGACCGAAATCGTGAGGACGTTGCCGGCGAAGCGCGTCGCGAACGACCGGAGATTGCGGGTGGCGGGGCCGTTCTGGACGGCTCCGCTCGTGCTGAATCGCGATCCATGGCAGGGGCACACGAACGCCTGCCCGTTGAACCCGGTGATCGTGCAGCTCTCATGCGTGCAGGTGGCGGTGACGGCGGTGAAAGTGTCGGCCGCCGTGTGGGCGACGAGGATGAGACCGTTCGGACTCTGGACGAGAGCGGCACTCCCGACCGAGGCCAGCGGTGAGCCGGCGTCGATGTTCAGAGTCGCTCCACCGCTGGCCGCCGTCGCGCTGACCGTCGTGAGCGCGGGCACGTCCGGAGGGAGCGAGCCGCCCGTGACGCTGCCTCCGCCGCCTCCGCAAGCCTGGAGCAGCGTTCCCACCGCGGCGGCGGAAGCGAATTGGCAAGCCTGGGTGCAGAACTCGCGACGCGTCTGTTCGGTCATGAGGACTTTGGCTCCTAGATCAACGCCGGCGTGAGGCTTGCAAGGCTCGTACCGACCGTGGCCGTCGCGACGCTGGCGAACTTAGCGCCGGAGGCGCGACGCGCGCGTCCCCCGTCCCGGACAGCGGACGTCACTGCGCGGAGACGCGCGTGCGGGCCACGGCCCGCGCGTGTAAGGGCGCGGCAAAGTCTTTGTTAAGAAGGTAAAAACCCCACTATTCGTAAGGGCTTTCGTTTTTCGGCATGTTAGTGTCGCCGATGTCGATGTTCGAGCACGCACGCGCGCCTCGCCTCTCCGTCATCGTCGCCGTGGCCGGCCTCCTCGTCGCCCTCGTGCTGCTCGCGACGCTGCAATACCGCTGGGTCGGCCAGGTCGGCGAAGCCGAACGCACGCGATTGCAGGCGGGCGCGCACACGCGCGCCGAGCAGCTCGCGCAGGATTTCGACCGTGAGGTCACGCGCGCGTTCGCGATGCTCCTGGTCGACGAGGACATGCTGGGGACGGACGGCGGCGAGCGCTACGCGGCGCGGTTCGAGCGCTGGGCGGCGCGCAGCGAGCATCCCGGCCTGGTGGCCGCGGTCTACGTGTTCGCGCCCGAGAACGGGAAGCTCGTCTTGCGACGGTTCGACAAGACGGAGCGTGCGTTCGTCGCGTCGGACTGGCCGGCGGCCTTCTCCAGCCTGCGCGCGCGGCTCGAAGGTATCGAGCCCGGCGGCGGCCGGCCGGAGCGGGGACCCGGCCCGCGCGGTCCCTTCGGCATGGTGGAGGACGAAGTGCCCGCCATCGTCTCGCCCATCTTCGGCCCGCTGCCCGCGGCCCCCGCCGACCGCGGCGCCTTCGTACGCCCGCGCAGCGCGGGCTTCACGATCGTCCAGCTCGACCGCGGCTACATCGAGGCAGACCTTCTCCCCGCGCTGGCCGGCCGCTACTTCGCGAGCGGAGGCGACTTCGACTATTGCGTGGTCGTGACCACGCGCCGTGAGCCGCGGACGGTCGTCTACCGTTCCGATCCCGCCGATCCCCTGCACGCCACCCCGGATGCCACCGCGGGGATGCTCGACGTTCGCTTCGACCAGCTCGACAGCGGCTTCTTCCGGACGGGCGATCCTTCCGCGCCCGCGTTCTTCGCGCGCCGTCCGCCGCGGGACACGCGGCGGGGAACCTTCCGGCCGCCGATGGGGGACCGCGGGTTCTGGGAAGTCGGCGTCACCCACCGCGCGGGCTCGCTCGAGCAGGTCGTCGCCCACACGCGCCGCCGCAACCTGGCCATCAGCTTCGGCACCCTGCTCCTGCTGGGGGCCAGCGCGGCCATGGTGGCGCTCTCCAGCCAGCGCGCGCGGCGCCTGGCCGCACAGCACGTGGAGTTCGTGGCCGGCGTCTCCCACGAGCTGCGCACGCCCGTCGCGGTCGTGGTCTCGGCGGGGGAGAACCTGGCCGACGGCCTCGTCCGCGATCCGGCCGAGGTGCGGGTCTACGGGGCGACCATCCGCGACGAAGGGCGGCGCCTGGCCGAGATGATCGAGCAGGTCCTCGAGTTCGCGGGGATCGACTCCCGCGAGCGGCAGGGCGTGCGCGAGCCGATCGCGGTCGCGGGTCTCGTGGACGAAGCGCTCAAGACCTGCGCGGGGACGATCGCGGAAGCGCGCATCGAGGTCGAGCGGCATATCGCGCCGAATCTCCCGGCCGTGGTCGGCGACCGGGCCGCCCTGCGCCGGGCGCTGCAGAACCTCATCCAGAACTCCGCCCGCCACGCCGCCGCCGGCCGCTGGATAGGCGTCTCCGCGGAAGCGACGAAGGCGGGCCGGGCCGAGGCCGTGCGCCTCACCGTCCGCGACCGCGGCCCCGGCATCCCGAGCGGCGAGGAGAGCCGGATCTTCCAGGCTTTCTATCGAGGGCGTCAGGCCCTCGCCGCCGGGGTGTCGGGCAGCGGGCTCGGGCTCAGCCTCGTGCAGCGCATCATGGACGCGCACGGAGGGACGGTCGAGGTCGTGAGCACCCCGGGGGCGGGGAGCGCCTTCTCGCTGGTGTTGCCCGCGGCCACCGCGGAAGCGCAGCGGGCGGCCGCAGTGGAGGAGAATCGTGCGCAAGCGGATCCTGCTCGTTGAGGATGAGCCGGGGCTCCGGCTCACCCTCAGCGGGCGACTGGCCAGCGAAGGCCACCTCGTCGAGCAGGCGGCCGACGGTGAGACGGGACTGCGGCGCGCCTCGAGCGAGCCCTTCGACCTCGTCGTGCTGGACGTGATGCTCCCCGACCGCAGCGGCTTCGACGTCTGCCGCGACCTCCGCAAGGGCGGGATCGAGACGCCCGTCCTCATGCTGACCGCGCGCGGCCAGGTCGAGGACCGCGTGCTCGGGCTCAAGCTCGGGGCCGACGACTACCTGGTCAAGCCCTTCGCGATGTCCGAGCTCCTGGCCCGGGTGGAGGCGCGCCTGCGCCGCGAGCCGCCCCCGGCCCGCGAGGCCACCGAGGGGTATCACTTCGGCGAGATCGACGTGGACTTCCGGAAGGCCGAGGTCACGCGCGCGGGAGCGGCGGTCACGGTCTCCGCCAAGGAGTTCCAGCTCCTGCGGTACCTCATCAAGCAGCGCGGGGCCACGCTTTCGCGCGACGAGCTGCTCAACGAGGTCTGGGGCTACGACGCCATGCCGACGACGCGCACCGTCGACGTTCACGTGGCCTGGCTGCGCCGCAAGATCGAGCCGAACCCGCGGCGGCCGCAATACATCCTCACCGTGCACGGCCTCGGCTACAAGTTCGTGGGGTGACGTCGGGATTTCCAGGAACGGAGACCAGCGATGAGTAGGAAGAGCCTGTTGATGACGGTGGCGGCGGTGGCCGTGGCGGCATGGCCCTGGGCGGGGCTCGCACAGGCACAGGATCCGCCCGCCCCGCCGCGCGGCCACGAGTTCGGTCCCGGACGGCCGGGCGGCCCCGGTGGCCCAGGCATCGGGCCGCGTTTTGCCGAAGAGCTCGGGCTGAGCGACGAACAGAAGGCGCAACTCGAGGCCCTTCGCACGAAGCAGCGCGAGACGCTGCGGCCGCTGATGGAGAGCGCGCGCCAGGCCCACGACGCCTTCCAGACCGCCCTCGACGCCGACAACGCCGATGCGGCTGCCGTCGGACAGGCGGCGCTGGCGATGAAGGCGGCCGACAGCAAGCTGCGCGCGGCCCACAAGGCCGCCTTCGAGGAGATGAAGGCGATCCTCACTCCGGAGCAGGCCGCGAAGCTGGATCAAGTCCAGGCCCAGCACAAGGGGCCGGGCCCCGGGGGGGTCGGACGTCCGCCGCATCCCTAGCGGAAATCGTCGATACTAACGGCATCCATGCGGCGGCCAGGGAAGGGACCGGGCTGGGCCGCGGTGTCCGCTGTCGTCTGCCTGGCCGGATGCGGCGGCCACGCGTCGACTCCGACGACGTCCCCCTCCGACGGCCGCGGCAAGCCCAACTTCGTCGTCATCATCGTGGACGACATGGCGTACGGCCTCTTCGGGCCGGGCAAGCGATTCCCGTTCGTGAACCTGCCCAACCTCGAAGCGCTCTCCGCGCGCGCCGCCTTCTTCGAGCGCGCGATGGTCACGACGTCCCTGTGCTCGCCCAGCCGGGCCACGCTTCTCTCCGGCCTCTACGCGCACACGCACGGCGTGCCTGGAAACGAGAGCACCGACATCTCCCCGGACATCGAGACCTATCCCCAGATCCTGCGTGCGTCGGGCTACGAGACCGCGTACGTGGGCAAGTGGCACATGAACGCGAGCACCGACATGCCGCGGCCGGGCTTCGACTACTGGCTGAGCTTCCGGGGCCAGGGCGTGTACGTCGACCCGGTGCTGAACGAGAACGGGAAGTCGTTCAAGCGCACGGGGTACATCACCGACCTGCTCACCGAATACGCGGTGAACTGGATCCGGCGGCCGCACGCCAAGCCGTTCGTGCTGATCGTCGGCCACAAGGCGCCGCACGAGCCGGCGGAGCCGGCGCCCCGCCACGCGGGCGCGTTCGCCGATGTCTCCCTGCCCGAGCCCGCCTCCTTCGAAGACCCCTACGAGGACAAGCCTGCCTGGCAGCGGCGCTACGCGCGGTGCGGCGGGGGGCCGACGGCCTTCGTGCGCTGCCCGGACCCGCAGCCGGCGTCCCTCCCGCCCTGGCCCTGGCCGCCGCACGATGAGGGCCGTCTCGACTACCTGCGCTCGCTCCTGGCCGTGGACGAGAGCGTGGGCAACGTGATGGGGGCCCTGGCCAGCCAGGACCTGACGCGCAGCACCTACGTCGTGTTCCTGAGCGACAACGGCCTCTTCCTGGGCGAGCACCGCCTGGGGGACAAGCGCCTCGCCTACGAGGAATCGCTGCGGGTGCCGCTGGTCGTGGCGGGGCCGGACGTGAGTGTCCGCCGCCTGGCCACCATGGCCCTGAACCTGGACCTCGCCCCGACCATCCTCGACCTGGCCGGCGTCGCCGTACCCGGCAGCATGCAGGGCAAGTCGCTCGCGCGCCTCCTCCGCGGTGAGTCGTACGCGCTGCGGGACGCGTTCCTGTACGAATACGACACGGAAGCGCCGTTCCCGGTCGTGCCCGACATCCGCGCGCTACGGACGCAGACGCGCAAATACGTGACCTATCCGGCACTGCCGAGCGACGACGAGCTCTACGACCTCGCCACCGACCCCACGGAGACCGTGAACCTCGCGCACCGCCTCGAATGGGCGGCCGCGCGGGCGGAGATGCGCCAGCAGCTCGACCGCCTCCTCGCCGAGACCGGCGCGCACTAGGGCCGGCCGCGGCCTCCTGGCCGCCCGCGCGCTTACGCCGCGTCACCGTCGCGTTCACGACTATTCACATCTTCTTTTACGTCTCCTTAATGAAGCGCACCGGATCCGTCGGCACGATCTCTGTGACTTTACAAACGGCGGATGGATGGCCGCCCACGAATTGTTCGCCGGCGCGCCCACACCGCCGCCGAGTCGTCCTAGGCTCGATAGGGGAGTAGGAGCGGAGACCGTATGCGGAACCACATCGACAAACGGGGACGTGCGTGGGGAGGCCGCCGCGCGCTCGCCGTGATCGCGCTTGCGGCCATTCTCTGGTCGTGCGGCG
>Ga0070675_100003036_pt1 | contig 12675 bp, 8 predicted proteins | sample KBSM43metaG_FD_65343 | JGI IMG/M metagenome (GOLD analysis project Ga0070675, IMG submission 65343) | Miscanthus rhizosphere microbial communities from Kellogg Biological Station, Michigan, USA - KBS M4-3 metaG | ecosystem: Host-associated > Plants > Roots > Rhizosphere > Soil ...
CCCGAGTAGCGGATGCCGCCATCGGCGATGATCGGCACGTTGCGGGCTGACGCGGCACGCGCGCAATCCATGATGGAGGTGATCATCGGCACGCCGATGCCGGCGACAACGCGCGTAGTGCAGATCGAGCCGGCGCCGATGCCGACCTTGACCGCGTCGACACCGGCATCGATCAGTGCTTCGGTCGCTTCAGGCGTGGCCACATTGCCCGCGACCAGCTCGGTGTTGGGGAACTCGCGGCGCACGCGCGCAATCATGTCGATGACGCCCTGCGAGTGCCCGTGCGCCGTGTCGACGACGAGCACGTCGACGCCGGCGCCCACCAGTGCCTGCGCACGCTCGAACGCGTCCCGGCTGACCCCGATGGCGGCACCGCAGCGCAGCCGTCCAAGGGCGTCCTTGCACGCGACCGGATATTTCACGGCCTTTTGAATGTCCTTGACGGTGATGAGTCCCTTCAGCCGGTAATCGCGATCGACGACGAGCAGCTTCTCGACTTTGTGCTGATGCAGGATCTCGCGGGCCTCATCCAGAGTCGTCCCCACGGGCACCGTGTAGAGAGGATTCTTCGTCATCACCTCGTCGATCGCCCGATTCACGTTGGTTTCAAACCGCAAATCGCGATTCGTAAGGATGCCGACGAGCCGTCCTTCTTTGCTGCCGTCGTCAGTGATTGGCACGCCGGAGATGCGGTACTTCTTCATCAGCTCGAGCGCTTCGTAAATGCGGTTGCCCGGCCCGAGCGTAATGGGGTTGACGATCATGCCGCTCTCGGAACGCTTCACCCGGTCGACTTCCGAGGCCTGCTCTTCAATCGACAGATTCTTGTGAATCACGCCAAGGCCGCCGTGCTGCGCCATGGCGATGGCGAGCGCGGATTCGGTGACGGTGTCCATCGCGGCGCTGACGAGCGGCACATTCAGCCTGATATTGCGCGTCAGGCGTGTCGAGACGTCGACCTGGGTTGGCAGCACGGTCGAGTGCTGCGGCACAAGCAGGACGTCGTCGAATGTCAGGGCGGTGGCGAGTTCGGTGCTGGTGGGGAGAAGCGTGAGGGAGCCGGTTTTCAATTCCATATCATGCTGCTTGGCCGTGGCACTTCTTGTACTTCTTCCCGCTGCCGCAGGGGCACGGATCGTTGCGGCCCACCTTCGGCTCTTCGCGGCGGACGGTCTTGATCACATCATCGCCACCAGTGCGCGCCGGGACCGGGCCTTGCCTCGATGAAGATGGCCCTGGCGAAGGCATCGTGGCAGCAGCCGCGCCGCGCGAGGTCCCGAATGCGGACGCCGCTTCCGCCTTGTTCATCGTGATCGGCGTGGCGCGGCGGGCGACGGGACGCGGAGCCGCAGGCGCCTGGTCGTTCAGCACCGGACGCAGCCACATGACGTAGCGGACCATCTCTTCCTCGACCCGCGTCTTCATGTCTGTGAACAGGTCGAAGCTCTCGCGCTTGTATTCGACGAGCGGATCGCGCTGGCCGTATCCGCGAAGGCCGATGCCTTCCTTCAAGTGATCCAGGGAATACAGGTGATCCTTCCACTGGGCGTCGACGATCTGCAGCATGATGTCGCGCTCGACGCGCCGCAGCAGCTCAGGACCTACGAGCTTTTCCTTCTCCTCGTAGTTCGCCTTGACCAGCTTCCAGATCTCGTCGCCGATCTCGTCCGAGTTCAGATCGTCGAGCTTCAGCGAATCGAGCTGCGCCGGCTCCAGACCAAAGATGCGCGAGACCTCGCGTCGAAGCGCCTCGAGATCCCATTCCTCGAGATCCATCTCCTTGCCGGCGAACCGTTCAATCTGCTCGTCGAGCAGATCTTCCGAGAGCGCTAGGAGGTACGCGCGCGTGTCGACGAACTCCTCCTCGGACAGGTGTACCTGACCGACGAGGACCTCGCGGCGCAGCGTGTAGATGCTCTCACGCTGCTTGTTCATCACGTCGTCGTACTCCAACAGATGCTTGCGGACGGAGAAGTTCTGCGCCTCCACTTGCTTCTGCGCGCGCTCGATTGCGCGCGTGACCATCCCGTGTTCGATGGGCACGCCCTCTTCCATGCCGAGCCGCTGCATCAGGCCCGCGATTCGATCCGACCCGAAGATGCGCATCAAATCGTCTTCGAGCGACAGGTAGAAGCGTGAGGAGCCGGGATCTCCCTGCCGACCAGCACGACCGCGCAGCTGGTTGTCGATGCGACGCGCTTCGTGGCGCTCGGTGCCAAGGATGTGAAGCCCGCCGAGGTTCACGACGTCTCCGTGCTCGGTGTCGGTCATCCGCCTGAAGTGCGAAAAGATTCGCTCCCAGTCAGGGCGCGGCACACGGTAGAAGCCATCGACGTGGAAGAAATAGACGAATTCTTCGTCGTCGACGAACTTCTCTTCACCCTTCGGCAGCCGCTCGGCAACCTCCTCTGACAACGTCTGCTGCCGCGCCATGTGCTCGGCGTTGCCGCCGAGCAGAATGTCTGTTCCGCGGCCGGCCATATTGGTCGCGATCGTCACGTTTCCCTTACGTCCCGCCTGGGCGACGATCTCCGCCTCCTGCGCGTGGTACTTGGCATTCAACACGACGTGCTTGATGCCGCGCTTGCGCAGAAGACCCGAGAGACGCTCCGACTTCTCGATAGAGACCGTGCCGACGAGCGTCGGCCGTCCACTCGCCTGCTTCTCGAGAATGTCGTTGACGATGGCGTCGAATTTCTCGCGTTCGGTACGGTAGACGAGGTCGGGCTCCTCGATCCGTTTCAGCGGACGATTCGTCGGAATGACGATGACGTCGAGGTTGTAAATCTTCGCGAATTCCGGCGCCTCTGTTTCTGCGGTGCCGGTCATCCCCGACAACTTGCCGTACTTGCGGAAGTAGTTCTGGAACGTGATGGTCGCGAGCGTCTGGTTTTCGCGTTCGATCTTGACCTTTTCCTTGGCTTCGACCGCCTGGTGCAGACCATCGCTCCAGCGGCGGCCGGGCATCAATCGGCCCGTGAATTCGTCGACGATCACGACGCCGCCGTCCTTGATCATGTAGTCGACGTCGAGACGGAACAGCGTGTGCGCACGCAGGCCCTGGTGAACGTGATGGAGCAGCGGCATATTGGCGGGATCGTAGAGACCGTTCGATCCCGGCACGAGGCGGTGGGCGAGCATCTGCTCGGCTTTCGCCATACCGGTCTCGGTCAGCGTGACCGTCTTGTGCTTTTCATCGACGATGTAGTCCCCGGTTTTTTCCAGCTCCTCCCGTTCCTCGTTCTTGACGTTGCCCTGCGTGACCGCGCCTTTCTTCAGACGCGGAATGATCCGGTCGACTTCGTAGTACAGGTCGGTGGATTCCTCGGCGGGGCCGGAGATGATCAGCGGCGTTCGCGCTTCGTCGATGAGGATGCTGTCGACTTCGTCAACAATCGCGTAATGGTGGCCGCGCTGCACCATGGACGCGAGATCGAACTTCATGTTGTCGCGAAGGTAATCGAAGCCGAACTCGTTGTTGGTGCCGTAGGTGATGTCTGCGCCGTACGCGACCTGCCGCTGTTGATCGGTGAGCTCGTGCTGGATGACACCGACACTCATACCGAGGAACCGGTACAGGCGTCCCATCCACTCCGAGTCCCGGCGTGCCAGGTAATCGTTGACCGTGACGACGTGGACACCTTTGCCTTCGAGTGCGTTCAGGTACGCCGGCAGCGTGGCGACCAGCGTCTTGCCCTCGCCGGTCTTCATTTCGGCGATCTGTCCGCTGTGAAGGACCATGCCGCCGATCAGCTGCACGTCGAAGTGGCGCATGTTCAGCACGCGCTTGCCGGCTTCGCGAACCACGGCGAACGCCTCGACGAGCACGTCATCGAGTGACTCGCCCCCAGCGACGCGCGCTTTGAACTCCTCCGTTTTCTGGCGCAGCTGTTCGTCGGTGAGCGCCTGGATCTGCGGTTCGAGCGCACCGATTTCGACTACGAGCGGGCGGAGGCGCTTGATTTCGCGCTCGTTCTGCGTGCCGATGACCTTCGCGAGAATTTGACCGAGCATTATTGGCGTCGTGCTTCCAACACGCCGCTGGCCGTTCTGTTATGACGGCCAGGGCAAACCACGGTAGCCAAGCCACCATGGACGCGTCGCCAGGGCGGCGCGTATCCACCTAGTTTACGGGAAAAAAGCGTCGGGACCCGAAATGCTGACGCCCGGCTACGGGGCCCGGGGTTTCTGCTGTGAGAGGAGTTGGAGCGGGTTGAGCAGCTTGCCGCTCGCGAGCACCTCGTAATGGAGGTGGTAACCGGTGGATCGGCCGGTGTTGCCAACGTGGCCGATGATGTCGCCGCGTTTCACCTTTGCGCCGCTCTTGACGGTGTAGTTGAGCAGATGCCCATAACGCGTCTGCAGACCGAAACCATGATCGAGAACGATCAGGTTGCCGTAGCCGCCGTCAAAGCCGACGTGCGTGACGGTGCCGTCCGCGGTCGCGAATACCGGTTGACCGCGCTCGCCAGCGATATCAAGCCCAGAGTGGAAATCGGCGCCTCCGGTGATGGGATCGGCGCGACGTCCCATTGTGGAGGAAAGCCACCCTTTGGCGGGCCAGATAGACGGTGTCGCCGCCGCCAGCGCGTTTCGACGATCGACAACGCGGCTGACGACACTCAGCCGCGATTCGAGGCTCTCAAGGAGCGTACGGAGCAGTCCGAATGTGTCTTCCGGTGTTCCAAGCGACGAGATCGTCCGCTGCGCGGTCCGGTCGGCTTCGGTACTGCCGCCCATTGCGCTCGCCTTCACGAGCGCGGGAAGTTTGTCCATCGTCCGCGCCACGTTGGGGTCGAGCGCCGACCGCGCACTGATGTCGTGGATTGCCGCTTCGAGAGACGTGATCTGCGTGGTGAGTTCGTCGGTCGCGGAACGAAAACTTGCGTTCTCCAACTCGAGGGCGCGATGGCTCGCTTCGAGACTGGCGACGTCGCTCTTCGCTTTCCATGCCGCGCCGATACCGATCAGCACGGGAACGCTGAGCACCAGTCCCGAAATGACGAGCACAGGCCGCAGAGATATGGTCGCCCGGCGCACCACTCCCGAGCTGCGATCGGCCACAATAATCGTGTAGCGCTTTGAAGGCATCTAGAGTTCGACTTGGTGCTGGGGGTAGGGGTCTCCGCAGCTGAGTTCGCCGCGGTGGCGAACAGACTAACACAGGGTTTCGGGAAGCCGTGACAAAAACGTTAACTCTAGCGAAGGCCTGGCGAAAACGCAGTTCTGCCGCCATCACTCAACGGACCGATACTGCAGCGCCTCTGCGACATGTTCCCTCTCAACGCGATCGCATGATGCGAGGTCTGCGATTGTTCGCGACACCTTCAGTACTCGGTCATAGCCCCGCGCGCTGAATCCGAGCTGCTTGGCCGCGGCGAAAAGCAACGCGCGTCCTTTTGCGTCAGGCGCGCAGGAGGTTTCCACGGCGGTTCCGCGAAGATCCGCGTTCATCCGTGGCCCGTCAGGACCGTAACGCGCGTGTTGAAGTCGGCGTGCCGCGACGACACGCTGACGTACGGCGCTCGAAGTCTCGCCGGGCGCAGCGTCGGCAATCGTCGTGATTGGGACGGCCGGCACATCGACGATCAGATCGATCCGGTCGCGAAGAGGACCCGAGACACGGCCGTTGTAACGCGCAATGTCCGCGGGCGTGCACCGGCAGACGCGCCGTTCTTCGCCGCGAAAACCGCAAGGGCAAGGGTTCATCGCGGCAACGAGGACAAATCGAGCAGGAAAGACGGCGGTGCGCGCGGCACGCGCAATCGTCACGCGACCTTCTTCGAGCGGTTGTCGCATCACCTCAAGGACGCGGCGATCGAACTCCGGCATCTCATCCAGAAAGAGGACACCGTTGTGCGCCAGCGAGATCTCACCAGGACGCGGAATCGCGCCGCCGCCAACGAGCGCGACATTCGAGATCGTGTGATGCGGCGCCCGGAAGGGACGCCACGTCAACAGACCTGAACCGGAGGGAAGCGTTCCGGCGACGGAGTGAATGGCAGTGCACTCGAGCGCTTCCTCGAAAGTCAGTGACGGAAGGATGCCTGGCAGCCGGCGCGCAAGCATCGTCTTTCCACCGCCCGGTGGACCGACAAGCAGCAGGTTGTGGCCGCCGGCCGCCGCAATCTCAAGGGCACGCCGTGGAAGCAGCTGTCCACGTACATCCGCGAGATCTCCATCGGACTGCGTCGCCGTCATCTCTGGAGGTGAGCTACGGCTGCCGAGCGTCCCCGGCGATCGCAGGGCGTCGAGCGCATCGGCGAGCGATCGTGCGACGCAGACGACCAGGTCCTCGACCACACAGGCTTCCGCGGCATTCTGCGGTGGCAGCAACAACCGCGAAACGCCAAGGCGCCTGGCCGCTACCGCGATCGGAAGCACTCCTCGGATGGCATTGATTCCGCCATCCAGCGAAAGCTCTCCCAGCACGAGCGTGTCGTCGAGCACGGTGGGAGCGAGTTGACCGGTGGTGGCCAGAATCCCGAGCGCGATCGGCAGATCGAACGAAGAACCGGCCTTGCGCACGTCGGCCGGTGCAAGGTTGACGGTGATCCGATGAGGAGGGAACTCGAATCCGGAATTCCGGATCGCAAGGCGGACTCGATCGCGGCTCTCGCGAACAGTCGTGTCGGGAAGTCCCACCATCGTGAACGAAGGCAGGCCGAACGACACGTCGACTTCAATTTGAACCGCATATGCCTCGACGCCGAAGACCGCGGCCGATCGCAATCGCGAAAGCACGCCGCACAGATAGCAAGCGACAGGGCCTGCGGAAATCTCAGGGATTCTTAAACGTGGGTAGGCGGAAGTGCAGAACGTGCGACGTATTGATGGCCGGGACGCATCGGTTTCTGCGATGCGCACCCGGCGGGAAGCGAGGCTCGAGAACTGGGTTCAGCGGGTCGCGATGGCGGCCGTGCGGGTGGTGAGAATGGTCAATCGCTGGCCCACGCGCAGCGTATTGGTCCGCAGGTCGTTCCACTTTTTCAGCGAAGCAATGCTCGTTTCAAACACACGCGCGATGGATGAGAGCGTGTCGCCCGCCTTCACGCGATAAACCAGCTTGGACTGAGTGGTCGCTTCGGTCGCGCTCGGTACGCTCGCCCTGGCGACCACGACTGGATCGACTGGGCGGGTTTCCACCAGCGGCCCGGGGTTGTCTGTTCGTGCCGCGAGCAACAGCGTCGGGGCGCGCGGGACGATCAACTGCTGGCCAGGTGTCACCCGCGATTTCACCGAGAGATAGTTTGCGTCGGCGAGATCGGCGCGGCTCACCTTGAGCTTCCGTGCGATCGTCAGCAGTGTCTCGCCGCTCCGGACCGTATGCCACGTCAAGTTGGTTACGTCGCCCGCGTCGGCCAGCTTCGTGCGCACGATGTCCGCGGTCCCCTCAGGAACCTTCAATTCGTAGTTCGTCGCGCGAACGGGCGTCGTCCAGCGGCGAAGTTCAGGATTCAGATCCTGGATGGTCTCGACCGGCGTTCCTACCCATTCCGCTATGCGGCGGAGATCAACGGCGGCCGGCAGCATCACGGTCTCGAACTTCGGCTCGTCGAGCGACTCGGGAATGATTTCCATCCCGTACTGTGCCGGATTGCGAGCGATGATCACGGCGGCGAGGATCAGCGGAACGTAGTCACGGGTCTCGCGTGGGAGGTAACGTTTGGATGCGCTGAGCTTCCAGAAATCGCGCAGGCCGCCCGATCGCTTGATGGCCGTCTGCACGCGCCCTGGTCCGCCGTTGTACGACGCCAGCGCGAGATGCCAATCGCCGAACGTAGAGTACAGCGTCTTGAGGTACTTGGCCGCGGCCCGTGTCGCTTTCTCCGGCTCGGCCCGCTCGTCGATGTACCAGTCGTGCTTCAGGCCATTTTCAAGCGCCGTCCCGCGCATGAACTGCCACATCCCCTTCGCCTTGGCTCGCGAGAGCGCGTCGGGCTTGAATGCGCTTTCGACCAACGGCACGTAGGCGAGGTCGAGCGGAAGTCCCTCGGCCCGAAAGACGTCCTGAATCATTGGAAGGAATTGCGCGCCGCGATTCAGGCCGTCCTGCAGATAACCGCGCAACCGGCCCGTAAACAGCTCCACGAACGAAAGGACACGGCCATTGAGCGGAATCGCAATGTCATGGTCGGTCGACTGAAGGTCTTCGGTGACGGCCTGCCGCGTCGCAGCTGACGGTTCTTCCGTCGATGTTGATAACGCCAGCAGGTCGTCAATCGAGGCCGACTGGTATTTCTTTTCCGCGAACCCGTCACCCTGTGCCAGCGACGTCAGTTCGGTGGCGCTGATCCGCTCGACCAGCCGATCGAAGTGCTCACGAATGCGCGGCTCTGACCGCGCGCCATACGGCGATTCGAGGAGCACGTCGAGCGCCTTGTTGAATTCCGTGCGGGCCGATTCCAGGTGTCCGCGCTGGAGTTCCGCCTGGCCGGTCTCAAAATAGCTGTTTGATAGCGCAATCAGATCGGCGATTGGATCCGTCGCCAGCTGCGGCGACGGGGCCGCCGACACCAGGACCGGACCGATCACGGCGGGCCGTGAGGTGGATGGCACCACCTGTGAACGGGCCGCACACCCTCCGGAAAAAACTGCGAGACAGAGAAACGCCGCCGCCGGGAGGAGGTGAGTTCTCAGCACGGCAGTTAGCCTAGCATCCGCTGGTGGGGTGGTCAACAGTAAGTCCAATAGACTCAGCAATTGGCGAAATTTGGTGCGAATTTCTGCGCCATTTTTACCGCGGCCAGCCGGCTTCGACGAAGACCTTTTGAGCCTCGCCGAGATCCCGCGCCGACGGGGTCACGATAGTCTTCTCGTCGATCACAACCTTTCGACCCGCCTTCATCGCCGCCCGGACATCTTCTTCACAGACGAAGGCGGCAGCGATTTGGGCGGCCGGCTGCGGTTGTACCCCCCCCGTATCGGCAGGTGCCCTATAACCCCTTGACTCGAGGAAGCTATCGATCCGGGCCGCCAGCGTCTGGACGGGAATCCCCATAGGGTCCGGTCGGGCCGGCGATTTTGGCAGCCGCGGATTTGAAGCGCTGGTTGCCGGAATTGCAATGGTTTGCGGGGCCGCCCCTGGCACGTCCGCCGAAGTCGTCGTTTTCAGCGCAGGCCTTACTTCGTAGGCGAGACGTTTGATGTTCAACAAATGCCGCGGCGAGATGTTATCCGACGTAATGTTGCCGCCCCACCCTCCACAACCGAGTGTCATCGCCGGATCGAGGCCCGTCGTCAAGCCAATCGATCCATGTGTCGTAGGCGTGTTCACGCAGATCCGAAATGCGGGCTTCTTCAATCCAAATTGCAGGATCACATCCTCATTCTTGGAATGAATGGACATCGTGTGACCCATCCCACCGTAACGCAGGATCTGAATGCAGCGCTCACATCCCTCACGCCAGTCCTTGACCACATAGAACGACAGGACAGGGCAGAGCTTCTCAATCGAAAGCGGGTAGTCACGTCCGACCCCGTTCAGAGGGGCGATCAATGCGCGCGTACCTGAAGGGATAGTGATCCCCACCTGCTTCGCAATGTAGTCCGCAGGCTTACCGACAAGCGCCGGGTTTGGCAATCGCTGCGACGTGACAAGCGCCTTGGCCAACGCGTCCATCTCGGCTGCGTTCATGAAATAGGCGCCTTCGGAGACCAACTCGCGCCGGATCTCTTCGGCGACAGCCTCGTCAACGACAACCGAGTTGGGCGATGAGCAAAGAACTCCGTTGTCGAACGTCTTGCCGATCATGACGTCACTGGCGGCCTTTTTCAGATCGGCGCTGCGCTCGATATAGCAGGGAGCATTGCCGGGGCCGACGCCATACGCAGGCTTGCCTGAGCTATAGGCGGCGCGCACTAGTCCCATCCCGCCGGTAGCAAGGATGACGGCCACGTCGCGATGCTTCATCAACTCCTGTGTGCCTTCGAGCGTCACGCTCGTCATCCAGCCGATGGAACCGACCGGAGCGCCCGCACGGTTGGCGGCATCGCACATGATCTCCACCGAGCGAGTGATGCAGCGCACCGCGGCGGGATGAGGGCTGACGACGATGGCGCAGCGCGCCTTCAGGGCGATCAGCACTTTGTAGATCGCGGTCGACGTCGGATTTGTGGACGGAACAATCGCCGCGACGACGCCAAAGGGCTCGCCGATCTCAACAATCTTCTTTTCTTCGATCCGATTGACCACGCCGACGGTTTTCATCGACTTGATGAATTCGTAGACCTGCCGCGAGCTGAAGAGATTCTTCTGAATCTTGTCAGCGATGACGCCGTAGCCGGTTTCTTCGACCGCCAGACGGGCTAAGGCTTCGGCGTGTGGAGTGACGGCGTCGGCCATAGCCGTCACGATGGCGTCGATTTGCTCCTGGGACAGCTCGGCGAGTTGCGACTGCGCTTGTCGGGCGGCGGAGGCCAGCGCCCGCGCCTGTGCGATCGACTCGAGATCTTTGTTGGAGGTGGAACGATCCTGGACGGCCATTCGCGGCGACTAGGATTTCGGCAGGATCCTCTCGACCTCGGTGTGCGGCCGTGGAATCACGTGCACCGATACGAGCTCGCCGACGCGCCGTGCAGCAGCCGCGCCGGCATCCGTTGCCGCTTTGACCGCTCCTACGTCACCGCGGACGAGAACCGTCACATATCCGGCTCCGATGTACTCCTTGCCGACAAGTACGACGTTGGCTGCTTTCACCATCGCGTCGGCGGCTTCAACTGAGCCGATCAAACCGCGGGTTTCGACCATTCCCAGCGCTTCGGATGCCATCGGTGTGACGCACTGTAACAGAATTGCGGAGTATCATTCCACTCTCAATGGCACGCGTTCCTGCGCGTTTCTGCGCCGCCGCATTCACGATCATCGTGCTCCTCGCCGGCTGCGGACGCACTCAACAACCGGAGACACCCGTCGTCACGCCGACGGTAACGCTCACGCGGTCCGATGCCGCGATCGGCATGCCGATTGAGATGGCGTATCGATTCGTTGTGGCGGCAAATGCGCCGGCCTTCACGGAAGACGACACCGTGTTCGTTCACTTCCTGGACGCCGACGGCGAGTTGATGTGGACCGACGATCATGAGCCGCCTGTGCCGACCACCCAGTGGAAGCCAGGTCAGACGATCGAGTACTCCCGTACGATGTTCATCCCGAAATTTCCGTACGCAGGGGAGACAAGCGTCGTCATCGGTCTTTACTCCCGCCGAAGCGGCTCGCGCGTGCCGATGGCCGGACAGACGAAAGGGCAGCGGGAGTATCAGGTCGAGAGCTTCAATCTGCACCCCCAGACAGACAACCTTTACGTTGTCTTCAAAGATGGATGGCACGAGACGGAGGTTGCCGAAGAGGCGACCGGGCTTGAGTGGCAATGGTCCAAGAAGACGGCGACGCTGGCGTTCCGCAATCCGATGCGAGACGTCCTGCTCTACTTTCTGTGCGACCAGCCAGTCACAGTGCTCGGAGCGCCGCAGCGGGTCGAGCTCCGGATCGGTCCGAATGTCATCGATTCGTTCGCCCTCCCGCCCGGGCCGCGTGAGCTTCGAAAGGTGAATCTCACGAGCGCACAATTGGGTAACGGGGAAACGGTCGAGATCACCGTTGCCGTAGATCGCACATTTGTGCCCGCCAGTACTCCTCAGCTCAAGAGCACCGATTCGAGGGAACTCGGGATCCGCGTATTCAGGGCTTACGTTCAGGCTAAATAGCGCTTACAATTGCACTTTCGATGACGCGGCAACTCATCCTGTCCGCGCCGTTGCTATTGCTAACGGCTGCGGCGCCAGCCTATGCGGAGCTTGTCTTCTTCCAATCGGGCCGGGCGATGTCGGTACGGGCGATTCGATCCGAAAATGACGGAATCGTGCTGCAGTTGCGCGCGGGCGGCGACGTTCATTGCGACCAAAGCCTGATTGTCAGGGTCGAACCGGACGAAGTCGAATACCCGGACGAGGTTGCCGAGGGATCGTCGGTCACCGGCGAACCAGACGCACCTCCGATTCCTGAGGCATTTCGGGAGCTGGTCACCTCTACGGCAGCCAAACATGGTGTCGATGCCCGCGTCGTCGATGCTGTCATCCAGGTGGAGTCGGCGTATCACAGCCGGGCGGTGTCGCGGAAGGGTGCTCGTGGCCTGATGCAGGTGATGCCCACGACCGGGCGGCAGTATGGCGCTCTTGACCTGTTCGATCCGAAAGTGAACGTCGACGCCGGTGTTCGACATTTGAAGAAGCTGCTGGCCCGATATGACTTACCGCTGGCCCTTGCCGCGTACAACGCTGGCGAAGCCGCCGTGGATCGGTTTGGCGGGATTCCACCGTTCCGAGAGACGCAGAATTACGTCACCCGCATTCTTCGAATCCTCGGTCGGAGCTGATCGCTCGGCCCGGCCACTCGGGAAACCTGAGGGTCTAATGCCTCAGGGAACCCAGCCCGTCCTTTATGGAATTCCGTTGTAGGCTCGGCACCGCCGGCGGCGAGATTATCGAAGGTGTTTACGTCGCCGACAGCGAAGCACATTTGCGCCGCGAGCTCGAGGAAAAGGGGCTGTTCATCCTTTCACTCCATCGGCGCGGCGTGCTGCCTGCCTTTGGACTCTCTCGTGGCCGCCGCCGGAAGATAGGCCGCCAGGAACTGCTGGTCTTCAACCAGGAACTCGCGACGCTGCTCAAGGCGGG
>Ga0070675_100003037_pt1 | contig 12674 bp, 10 predicted proteins | sample KBSM43metaG_FD_65343 | JGI IMG/M metagenome (GOLD analysis project Ga0070675, IMG submission 65343) | Miscanthus rhizosphere microbial communities from Kellogg Biological Station, Michigan, USA - KBS M4-3 metaG | ecosystem: Host-associated > Plants > Roots > Rhizosphere > Soil ...
GACGCGTCTGGCGCTGGAAATGGCTCGCGTCGTTGCCAGCGAAGACACCTACCGCGTCTTCTTCGTTCCCCTCGCCGGTCTTCACAGTCCCGCGTTCGTAGCGTCCGCGATTGCCGAGGCGCTCGGGTTGTCGGATACAAAGGCGCTCGATTTGCCCAGGCGCACGGGGTTCGCCTGTGCCGACCAGCCAACCTTGCTGGTGATTGACAACTTCGAGCAGGTGCTGGATGCCGCACCACTGATCACCGATCTTCTCGCTTCAGTTGCGCCGCTTCGAGTGCTGGCCACTAGTCGCGCTCCGCTTCGTGTGCGAGGAGAACGGGAGTACGTCGTTAATCCCCTCTCGCTGCATGTCGATGATGGCGCGATCGCAGCCGCGGATGGGACCGGCGCTTCAGCCGCCGTCCAGTTGTTCGTCGAACGCGTGCGTGACGCGCAGCCGCAATTCAGCTTGACGCCGGGGAACGGTGCCACGGTAAGCGCTATTTGCCGGCGGCTCGACGCGCTGCCGCTTGCGCTCGAACTCGCAGCCCCCTGGATGAAGCTTTTGAGCGCCGACGATCTGCTCGGCCGCCTCGGAGATGACGTGCTGCTGTCAAGCCTGAGCCCGCGCGATGTTCCGGAGCGGCAGCAGACCATGAACGCGACGGTCGCGTGGAGCTATCACCTGTTGACTCCGAACGAGCAGCGCGTGTTCCGTCGCCTTGGTGCGCTGCCGGGGCGCTTTTCCATCGACGCAGCGGACGCCGTTGTTGGCGACCGAACCGACCAGAGCCGCATGAGCGGCGCGACCTTGGGTGTCGCGGCCACGCTCTTGGACAAGAGCCTCCTTCTGCGAACCGATTCAGAGACCGCACGCCCACTCTACAGGATGCTCGAGACCGTCCGTGCGTTCGCAGCGCTGGAACTCGCCAAGACCGGAGAAGGCGATGAGGCATCCGAGGGCCTGGTTATCTACTGCACCGCTGAAGCCAGCCTCGCCGCTGAGGGGCTGCTCGGACCCGCGCAGGCCGAATGGCTGGATCGAGTTCACAACGACCTCGAGAACTATCGTTACGCGCTTGCGTGGCTGATTGAGCGCAACCGTGCCGTCCAAGCGGCACACATCGCGTCGTCTTTGTGGTTCTTCTGGGCGATTAGCGGACACGCTACCGAGGGCCTCGAGTGGTATGAGCAGATTCTCGGGCTGCCGTCTCTCCCGCCGGCCGATGAGTCGAGGCTCCTCGTCGGCGCCGGCCCGATGTGGTACACGCGGGGAGAGCTCGATCGTGCGCACACAAGGGTGACGCGCGGCCTGACACTCGCGGATCGGGCCGGCGACGCGTATACCGCGTCGGTCGCAGCGAGCCTGCTCGGCCATGTCGAGTTGGGGCTCGGCAATGTGGAAGCAGCCCGCGGCGACTTCATGCGCGGCATCGACGGCTTCCGCGCGCTGGCGATTCCGTGGGGCCTGGGCAACGCCCTGATTGGTGCGGCATGGGTCGCGCTCACGAATGGCGAAGTGGACGGTACGCGGCGTCTGCTCGATGAAGCAACGCTGGTGCTTCGTAACGCCGGGCCCTGGTTTTCAGGTCCGCTTCTCTGTCTCCGGGCGATCCTGGCGGTTCGGCTGGGCAAGACGAGGGACGCGATCAGGCTGGTTGGCGAGAGCCTCGCGAAGACCCGTCCGCTCCGCGACTATTTCGCGTTCGTCTACGCGCTGGTTCCGCTCGCCGCCGCAGCCGCCTTGAGCGGCGACGACGAGTGGGCGACGCGACTTGTCGCCACGCGTCATGCCATCACGGAGCGCACAGGTGCGACGGTTGTCGGCAGACTGGTTGGCGATCTCAGAGACCGGACGGAACATGAGGTACGTGATCGACTCGGGCCAGAACGATGGGCGCGTGCCTATGCGGCAGGACGCGTGTGTGCGATCGATTCGGTCTTGAACGACATCGATGCTGTTCTCAAGAAGGCAACGCAGTCCTGAGTTGAGCCTGATGTCGGCCGTCGAGTCCAGCGCTGAGTTCAGCCCGCCGATCCTCGCCGGCCTCCTGCCTTGCTGGCAGCCGTGACGTCTAGCGGACCATCACTCCGACGAGCCGGTTCAGCGTCGCGACCTCCTGCAGAGAGACCGGGACGAACGCCGGCGACGGATCGGTCAGGTCGGCAAACGCAATCGCATTGCCACCTTGATCGGTGCAGAACACCTGCTCCACTCCACTCACCCGCACGGTCACGATGATGTTGTTGGCCGCGCGTCCGCGAAAGCGGATCAGATACTCGTACCCTGGAAGGGGGCTGCGCTCGAGCGTGCAGAAGTTGCCCAGGCTGCTCACGTCAGCGGTCGGGATTCCCTGAGGAAATCCGGGCACACCGGGCAGCAGCGTCGGCAGTCGGACACCGGTTGAGGGGTCGGCGACGGCCTCGCGATCGGTCGCGCCGAAGATGATCGCGTCCAGCCCCGGTCCACCGACAAACGCCTCGCTTCCGTCGCCGGGCGCCCACAGATTCACGTCGTTACCGGGTCCTCCGAACATGATGTCGCTATTGGGCGGTCCGCCCGGGGCCGGTCCACCGTCGGGCCCACCGAGAATGATGTCGCGACCCGGCCCGCCGTCCATGACGTCGTTGCCGTTCAAGCCGAACATCACATCGTTGCCCGATCCACCTTCGAGAACGTCGGTCCGATTGAGCGACTGGTTCGCGGCCGCGCCGGCCTGAATCGCCGCGTTGTCCTGCCGGTCGTCGTCAAAGCCAATCAGGAGTTGATGTGGTGCACCGTTACCGTCTTCGACCAATGCCGCCTGCGGGCGGGCCATGCCCAGCGCGACGACCGCGACCGCGACGACAAGGCCGGCGGAGATGGCGGGCACCCTGAAACGAGAGAGCGATTGCATGCGATTCATTGCTGTCATCCTTCATTGATGTGAGGTCACACCTGTTGCCGGGGCGCGCCTCGTACGCGTCCACACCTCACCTAACCTCCAGGTCGTGTCGAATATTCCGGATGCGGGAAAAACGAAACAGCTACGCCGGCTGTGGGCTGGTCGAGCTGCGATCGATGTCGTCGATCAACGAATCGAGCGAGGCCACGCGCCCTGCGGCATACGCGCGCCCCCAGCGATCAGGGCCGAGGCGCGCCCGGGCCTGCCGTTCCGCCTGTTCCTGGAGGTCTTGCACCGACTTGTCGACCACCGTAATCCCGGTGCGTTCAGTGACGGCATCCCGGGCGCCCAGGATCCGCGCCACCCAGGTATCGTCGCCCTTGAGCGCCGCGGCGGCGACCAGAGGCACCAGCGCGTAGACGAACGCGAAGTGGTCGTGGAGCTCGCGAATGCGTGTGAGGCTCTCTCGCATCAATGCGATCGCCTCGTCGACGGTGCCACGGCGCACCGCCATCACCGCGCGGACGTACAGCGCCCACGTGAGGAACCACGGACCCGCCTGCTGCAGCACCGCCGAGGCCTCGTCGAGCAGGTGTTCCGCTCCAGCGTCGTCGCCGGTCGCAAGGGCGAGCACCGCCATGCCGTTCAGCGCGGTGCCGATGCCTGACGGGATCGCGAGCGCCCGGAAGCCTTCGATGCTTCGGGCGAAGCATGCGCGCGCCGCGTTCGGATTTCCAAGCGCGTGCTCGACGTGCCCGGAAATGTGTTCGGCCTGCGCGACTGTTTCCATGTCGCCGGCACCGTGAGCCAGCGTCAGAGTACGCTCGAGCCCCGCGCGTGCTCGTTGCAATCCTCCTTGCGTCCACCACATCCCGGCCGCTCCCAGCAGCGCCCTTGATTCGGCGGCGACCGGCAATTCCGGCAGGCCCAGAATCTGTTCGTACCACTGCAGACCTTCGGACGCATGCCCGCGTATCAGCCAGAAGTATTTCAGCCACCATGCGATGTCGGCGGCTTCGGCGGAACACCGGCGATCGATCAGCCACGCCAGTGCGGCGCGGTAACTCTCGAGATCGTCACGGACGCGATCGAGCCATTCCCCCTGCGCCGATCCCACCAGCCCCTTGCCGGCGCGGCACGCTTCGTTCACGCAATAGCGCGCCAGCCCGTCGAGCGCGTCGTCTCGTTCACCCGCGGCCGCGAGCTCGAGCGCCGCGTAGGCACGCACGGTCTCGAGCATCTGGTACAGCGGGCGCATCGCCACTGAGGTCTCGGCCCGGACGACCAGGCTCTTGTCGATCAAGGCGGCCACGGCGTCGAGCGCGTCGTCGCTGCTGATCGAGGAACCGTCGCCACCGGCAAGCACCGCGGCGGCGGCCTCGATCGGAAAGCGTCCAGGCAGCGCGCCGAGACGACGGAACACTCGCTGCTCGTTCGGCTGCAGGAGATGGTAGCTCCAGGCAACCGTCGCGTTTATGGTCCGCTGACGTTCGGGCAGATCGCGCGGACCCGTGCCCTGGAGCAGGACGTCGTGCGCGAGCCGGCGGAGCAGATCTTCGGCGGTCAGCGCTTTCAGCCACGGGGCCGCGAGCTCGAGCGCCAGCGGCAGGGCATCGAGCCGGCGACAAATCGCGGTGATGGTGGCGCCGTTGGCGGCCGTGACGCGGAAGTCAGGACGCACGTCGCGAACGCGGTCCACGAACAGGCGCACCGCGGGAGAGCGCACGACATCAGCGGGCGACGTGGCCCCGGCGGCCACGTCCAGCGCCAGCGGGCCAACGACATACTCGCGCTCGCCGCGAATGCGCAGCGGCGCGCGGCTGGTGGTCAGCACGCGAAGGGCGGCGATCGATTTCAGGAGATCGGCGATGATCGGCGTCGCCTCGAGTACCTGCTCGAGGTTGTCCAGCACCAGCAACGTGTCCTGACTGTCGCAGGCCGCACGAGCGCGCTTCGCCAGATCGACGGCGGTAACGTCGGGAAGTCCGAGAGCCTCGGCGATGGCCGACGCCACGAACGCGGCACTGCGGACGGCGGCGAGCTGCACGAACGCCACCCGGGTTGTGCCGGTCGCGGCCACCGAGCGTGCGAGCTCCAACGCCAGGCGCGTCTTGCCCACTCCTCCTGGCCCGGTGAGCGTGATCAGCCGTGCCGTGGGGTCCGTAAGCCAATGCTGCAGCGTTTGCAGGTCCGCCTCGCGACCGACGAGAAGCGTCAGCGCCAGCGGCAGAGAAGTGTCGGGTGGGCGATCGACCGCCGTCACGGGCGCAGTCGCCCGCGCGCTCGCCAGGAGCGAGTCGCGGGTTGCCCCCGTCAGGTCCAGCGCGGCCGACAGTGCGCGGACCGTCTCAACCTGAGGCCGTCGTCGTTCCCCGCGCTCCAGGGCGCTGACGGCGTGCACGGAAAGACCGGCTATCGTCGCGAGCTCTTCCTGGGTGAAGGCAGCAGCCTCGCGGAGCGCTTTGAGCTGTGCCCCAAACGAACGCACAGTGCCGGGCATGGCGGGTCAATTTTAGCGCGGGCAAGGCCCCGAATGTCTTCGATGCGCCGCCCAATGGAGGTACGACGATCTGTGGCGATCCACGAGGATCCGGGCCCGATCGGACAGGGGCAAAACGACGCCCGCTACGCGAGCGTTCCTTTCCTGCCGACGGACGAAGGCCTCCCGCGCCTCGTCGAGGCCAGCATGGCCGCCGCGAGAGGTACGACCACCGGCATCATGACAATCGCCGTCAGACCGGCCGTGGCCCGCGCTTCATCGCGCGGGTCCGACGGTTGGACGCCGAGCCCCAGCACGAGTACGAAGGCGTCCCATCCACCTCTCGTAGCGTGCGACTTCGTGCGAGACGCCGTCGTTGCGGCTATCAGGAATATTCGAGCGTGGTCCGAGATTAGTTGTTGTGAAAGGCGCCTGCGAGTCTCGCAGCGCAACTCGTCCATCACTTGTGGAAGGAAACAATGACAAACTACTTCAGCCGTCTTGGATTGGCGCTCATGTTCACGTTGCCAGGCGCAGCGTATGCGCAAACCGTCACGCCGCCGTCCGTGCCCCCGGGTCTCGAGGTGGACGTACCAAACGAGGCCTTCCTCCTGGGTCGCGGCAAAGGCACACAGAACTACATCTGCCAACCCACCGGGTCTCCCTCGACTGCTCTCGGGCACGTCGCATGGACGCTGTTTACGCCAGAAGCCACCTTGTTCACCGATCAGGGGGAGCAGCTCATTACCCATTTCGCCAGCCCCAACCCTGACGAAGGCAGTATCGTGCGCGTGACATGGGAGGACTCCCGGGATACGAGCACTGTCTGGGCGCGAGCGATTGCTGCCGCGACGGTCAAGCCGAATGCCATTCCGTGGGTACTGTTGAAAGTGGTTGGTGCCAGAGTGGGACCCACTGGGGGCGACACGCTATTCACAACGACATTCCTCCAGCGGGTGAACACCGAGGGAGGCCTGGCGCCGGAGACTGGCTGTGACCGGCTGACTGACGTCGGTCACAAGGCTTTCATACCTTACACGGCGGACTACTTCTTCTACCGGGCGAACTGACGACGCAATCGATCTCCCGTTTAAGCCAGCGGTACCATTTCCCCATGTCCACTCGCGAGCTTCTCGCAGAGGCGCAGGCGTATGCGGCGGCGTATCTCGATGACGTCCCTCACCGGCATGTCGGCGGCACGATCGATCGAAAGAGCCTGATCGAGCGGCTGGGCGGTCCGCTGCCCGAAGCGTCGTCCGATCCGCATCTCGTCATCACCAATCTCGTGCGCGATGCTGATCCTGGCATCGTCGCGACCATCGGCCCACGATATTTCGGCTTCGTGACGGGCGGCGCCCTGCCGGTGACCGTGGCCGCAGACTGGCTGGCGAGCGCGTGGGATCAGAACGGCGCGACGTACGTGATGTCGCCCGCCCTCGCCGTGATGGAAGACATCGTCAGCAGCTGGCTGCTCGAGATGCTGCACCTCCCTGCCGGCGCGAGCGTCGGCTTCGTGACCGGGGCGCACATGGCGAACTTCACGTGTCTCGCAGCCGCGCGACACGAGGTGCTCCGGCGCACCGGCTGGAACGTCGAAGAGCACGGGCTGCAACGCGCACCACGCGTGACGGTCGTCGCCGGCGATCATGCGCATGTCTCGGTGATCGGAGCACTGCGCATGCTCGGCTTCGGCGCCGCTGAGAGCGTCCGAGTGCCGGTCGACGATCAAGGGCGAGTGCGACTCGATGCCTTCGAGCGCACGCTCGCAGAGCTCGATGGGCCGTTGATCGTGTGTGCACAGGCCGGGAACGTTGGCTCCGGTGGAAGCGATCCGATCGGCGGCATGGTGCCAATCGCCCACGCGCGCGGGGCGTGGGTGCACGTCGACGGCGCATTCGGCCTGTGGGCCGCGAGCGTGCCGGAACTGGCCGATCAGGTCGCCGGCGTCGAGACCGCCGATTCGTGGACGACGGACGCGCACAAGTGGCTGAACGTCCCGTACGACTCAGGGCTCGCCATTGTGGCGCACCCGGCGTCGCATCGTGCATCGATGGGGCTCCAGGCGTCCTACCTTATCCGCGGCACTGAGGAGCACCGCGTCGGGATGGACTGGGTACCCGAATCGTCACGGCGTGGACGGGTCATTCCCCTTTACGCGCTCTTCCGTACGTTGGGTCGCCAGGGCATTCAGCAGATGATCCGCCAGACCATCATGCTCGCGCGCCGGATGGCGGAGCGGCTCACGCGCGAGCCCAGTGTCCGGGTGTTGAACGACGTCGTGCTGAACCAGGTGCTCGTGCGATTTGACGGCGACGACACGCGGACGGCGGACGATGCAACCGTGGATGTCATCAGGCGCGTGCAGGCGGACGGCACCTGCTGGGTCGGCGGCGCGACGTGGTTCGGGCAGCAGGTGATGCGGATCTCGATTTCGAACTGGTCGACGCAAGAGGAGGATATCGACCGCTCCGCCGACGCGATCCTGGCCGTTGTTAGGCAGGAGGATAGGCGGCATTAGCGCCGCCCGGGCCCACCAGTGTCAGGATCCGTGGCGTTGAGCATGGAGCGCCTTCTGTGAACATTGCGATCTTCGACGACTACTTCGACACCCTGCGCACGCTCCGCTGCTTCCGGGCGCTGCACGGACATGACATCACGATTTGGAACGACCACGTCCAGGACACAGACACGCTGGCCGAACGCCTGAAGGAGACCGAAGTGCTGATTCTGATTCGCGAACGGACTCGAATCGATGAAGTACTGCTCGAGCGCCTCGACGCGCTGCGCCTCATCAGCCAGCGCAGCGTGTTCCCCCACATCGACATCGACGCGTGCACGCGCCGCGGCGTAATCGTCTCGTCGGACCTGCATGCTGGCACGCCTTCATATGCGGCGGCGGAGCTGACCTGGGGGCTGGTCATCGGCGCGCTGCGGCAGATACCACAGCAGATGGCCGCGCTGCGCGCTGGTACGTGGCAGCTCGGCATCGGCCACAGCCTCAGGGGCAAGACGCTGGGGATCTACGGGTACGGAAGAATCGGCGCCACGGTCGCCGGCTATGGGAAGGCCTTCGGTATGAACGTGCTGGTGTGGGCGCGCGAGGCGTCGATCGAGCGGGCGCAGCACGATGGCTACGTAGCCGCGCCGGACCGGCGTACTTTGTTCGAATCCTCCGATGTGCTGTCACTGCACCTGCGGCTGGTACCTGACACCCGCGGCATCGTGACCAGGACGGATCTGGCGAGCATGAAGCCGACGGCGCTGCTCGTCAACACGAGCCGGGCGCCGCTGATCGAGACGGGCGCGCTGGTCGACGCCCTGCGCGCCGGCCGGCCGGGCATGGCGGCCGTCGACGTGTACGAAGAGGAGCCGGTGCGAGACGGTCGTCACCCGCTTCTGGGCATGGACAGCGTCGTGTGCACGCCGCACATCGGCTATGTGACGCGCGACGAATACGAGATTCAATTCGCGGATATCTTCGACCAGGTTGTGGCCTATACCGCCGGGCGTCCGATCAACGTGGTAAACCCGGCGGTCTTCGACGTACTGGCGGGCCGGCGACACCCCTGAGCGCCGGCCGGATCGCCCTCACTTGCGGAGCGTCTTTACATACGCCACGAGCCGCCAGACGTCGTCCGGCATCAGATCGAGCTTCATCGCCGGCATCTTCGGCTTGGCGCGTCCGTTCCAGATCTTGTGGAAGAGCACGCCGTCGGGGTTTCGAAGAGCCGCACGTCCGTCGGTCAGATCGCCCGCCGGGTGGCTGGGATCGGAATCGGGCCCGTGGCCGCTGCCATCCGCACCGTGGCAGCTCTGACACTTGGCCCGGAAGAGGCTCTGACCCCTTGCGAGATCGCCGGCGCTCGCCATCAGCGGGCTGCGGTCGGCGGTCGCGCTGTCGGGAATGTGCCAGCCGCTGGACGCGGCCGGTGACTGCGGGGCGCTCCCAATGGCAGCGAACGCGCGCGACAGCCACACCACGGTGACCGCCGCACCCATGAGCGCATGAACCCAACGCGACACCATCACGATCCTCCTTGCGCGAGACGATCGGCCTCGCGCCGGCTCCAGGCGCAGAGGCCGTCGACATCCTGCGCCGACAACCGCGCCTCTGGGTGCAGGATGCGGTACTGCCACGGCGGCATCAGGCGCTGCGAAGCCCGTTCACACGCCTTGTCCAGCAGCTCCGCGCGATCGAACCGGCTGTACGCTTCCCACACCGACCAATCGAGCTGGGCCCGCCCCTCGCGGACGTCGCGGGCCATCAGATGGATGGCAACCGGCAGCCGGGCGTACCACGGCCACCGGGTCTCGTTCGAGTGGCAGTCGAAGCATGCCCGACGCAGCGTCGCCGTCACGGGCGACGGCACCGCGCTTCGCGCGCTCAACGCGAGCGACGGATCGGTGGGCTCGGCGGGAATGACCGGCCTCGCCCACGCAGCCACGCCCATCGCGACGGCAAGGCCGAGGCCCAACGCCGCCAGCATTCGCCCTGCTCTCACGGCCGCTCCTAGTTCCGGGCCAGCTGGCCGCGCGCCACGCCGTTCGGATTGGCGGCAGTGTGGATGTTCAGATAGAACCCGCCCGGGTTCGCCATGATGGAGTTGGCCTGATCGACGGGCACCGCGATTCCGCGCTTGCTGAACGACCCGCTTCCCGTCGCGAACGTCACTTCGCCAGCCGTCAAGCCGAGGCTCACGAGTACGCCCCCGTTGCTGCCGACAGCTCCCGGGTGGATGTGCGACGCCGTCAAAGCCGTGCCAGCGGGAAAGCCCGTCGCGTTCACTGTCACGTCGAGGGTGGCCGCGGTGGTCGTGCCGCTGGCGTCCTTGGTGAGGTTGAACGTCAGCGCCGCGGTGGCTGACCCGGCGGCTTCGCTTCCGGTGATAGGCGGCACCTCGCTGGCCGGCAGCAGCGTGGCCGAGTACGTGACCGGCGCATCCGGGGCCGGCGTGGAGGGTGTGGTCGGCGAATCGCCGTCGCAGGCAGTCGCGGCGCCCGCCAGAGCAACCAGGGCAAACAGGTACATAACGCGTTTCATCGTGAGCTCCTTATCGATTAGAAGAATTTCCGTCCGAGGTTGAAACCGAGATAGAGGGTGTTGGCGGCACCGCCGCGCGCGAGCTGTGCAAACGTGGTGGCGAACGTGTTCGTGAACGTCAGCGAGAACATGTGTGCGCCGACGCGCTTTTCGACGCTCACGCCGTAGGCCGGCTTGTCAGGGGCGTAGCCGCCCGCGCGCAACACCACCTCGCCGGCCACGTAGGCCGAGCCCCTGAACCGCAGGCGGCCGCCGACGCCGGCGTAGGTCGTATCGCGATGGTCGTGAGAGAGCTCGGTACCGTGGCCCGATGGGGCCTCGTGACTGTGCTCGAGAGCGTCGAGCGATGCGGCGGTGTTGTGAACCCACATGGGCGTGACGTAGGCCGCGATCCGGGTCCCGAGGCGACGCGACACGACCACACCGGCGGCGGGCGCGAACTTCTCCTGAAAGTTGTCGGTGCCTTCCACCGAGACCAGGGCCGAAATCGACACCGGCAGTGCCCCGCGCTGCCGAAGCGCGTCGTACTTGCCATGCAGCTGGATCGTCTTGTCGAAACTGGATCGGTAGAACGCGGCCTGAACGTGCTTCGCGATGCCGATCCGGTACTCGAACCCGATGATGGCGCCCTGGTCGATCCCGAACAGATTGCCGGCCTGCTGCCCGAACGTGCCGTTTCGCAGGTTGCCGGCGAACCGGTGCGTCAGCCGGAAGTTGCCCTTGAACCGCGGCAGCGGCAGCGACGTCGGCAGGTTCACGACCACCACGTCGGGCTCGGCGGGCGTCAGCGCAGCGTCATCGTCCTGTCCGGGCGCCGCCGTCTGAGCGCCCGCTGGCGTTGCACAAGCGAGAGTTGCCGCCAGGCATGCGGCGGTGAGTGAGACTAGCCGAAACACGTGTGCTCCTTCTGGGCACGCCGCGCGGGCCCGGGAGGGCACGCGAAGGCGGCGGCCTTCGAAGGAGCAAACCCGATCGGCGCTGCGATTATTCCGTTGCGGTCGTCACGACGGCGCCGGTCTTGACGAAGGCCGCGACGAACAGGATGCCAAGCGCCAGGTCCGGTATCGCCGCCTGTGCGTCGATCGTCGAGATCCGCGACTGGCCATACAGCACCGCCAGAGTGGCCACCCACCCGAACTTCTCGAGGATGCCCGGGATCATCAAGGCCCGGAAGAACAGTGGATTGATACCGATGATCAGGAACGCGATCTGCCAGGCGAGCGCTACCGACAGGAAGCCGTAGAAGAAGTGCGGGTAGTCGACCGGCGCCGGATAGCGGCGGCCGGTGATGTCGATGAGCCAGTAGAGCGGCGTCAGCACCGCGAGGCCCCAGATGCCGGCGCCGACGAACACGATTCGCGCAAATCTCATGTCAACTCCCATGAAGAGGTCTGCCGGTAACAACCCGATTCGCGCGTGAATCTATTCCGTCGCGCGATCGATGTCCTTTAGCAGCGCGTCGATCGAGCAGGTTTGCCGACGCGAACGCCTCGGCACACCTCCCGTCCCCGAGCCGCGCCCGCGCGTCGCGTTCGACCCGCGCGCGCACGCTGCCAGGGCGTGGTCGATGTGGCCCAGGATGAGATCGGCCAGTGTGGGAGAAGCCCGGCGTCGCCCCGTTCGAGCGCGCTGATCGCGTGCACTGACAGCAGGCAATCGTTGCCAGCTCCTCCTGCGTGAGGCCGGCGGCCTCGCGGAATTACCAGAGGTGCGCGGGGAACGACCGTTGAGCCGCAACTGCTATGGATCGTTGGTCTTACTTTCGGTGTACGGGCGTCGTACGGGTCTTGTGCGTGGTGCGCGGCCCGCGGGCGCTGCAGACTGGCCGCATGACGCTCGATACCCGATTCCACACCATCGTGGTGCCGCACCTCGAGGCCGGCCGCCGGCTGGCCCGTTGGATGGTGCGCAACGACGACGACGCCGACGACGTCGTGCAGGAGGCATCGCTTCGCGCCTTTCGATACTTCGCCACCTTCACGGGCGGCGACGGGCGCGCCTGGTTCCTCCGTATTGTCCGCAACACGTGCTTCGGCTGGCACGATCGCCGGGGCCTGACGATGGCCGACCCCTTCGATGAAGAGTCGCACAGCCATCTCCAGCCGCCGACCACGCCCGAGACACTGCTGCTCCAGACCGATGACGCATCGCGCGTTGCGCGGGCAATGAGCCAGCTGTCCGGACGGGCGCGCGAGCTGCTCCGGCTCCGCGAGTTGGAGGGGCTGACGTACCGGGAAGTGGCCGAGGTGATGGACATCCCGATGGGCACGGTGATGTCGGGGCTGGC
>Ga0070675_100003044_pt1 | contig 12659 bp, 9 predicted proteins | sample KBSM43metaG_FD_65343 | JGI IMG/M metagenome (GOLD analysis project Ga0070675, IMG submission 65343) | Miscanthus rhizosphere microbial communities from Kellogg Biological Station, Michigan, USA - KBS M4-3 metaG | ecosystem: Host-associated > Plants > Roots > Rhizosphere > Soil ...
GTGTTCGAAATGCGGGAATCTCCATCGCGAACATCGATGGCACGGGACAGGAGACCGTATGGGAAAAGACCGCAGGGCCGCGTTCCTGGTCCAACGAAGGAATCCTCTTCATAGATGCTGCCGGCGCAGTTTATCTCCTGCCTCAACCGGGCGGGAAGACGCCGATTCTCGTTGCCGCCGGGCCTGTCTCCGATGCGCGGCTTTCTCCCAATGGAAAGCTCGTTGCCCTGGATTCCCTGGAGTCTGGCCGGCGGGAGATCTACATTCAGCCGCTCCCCCCGCTGAAAGGCCGTACCCGCGTGTCCGTCAATGGCGGCCGCACTCCGACATGGCGCCGTGATGGAAAGGAGCTTTATTTCATTGGGCCGGACTCGTCTGTCATGGCTGCCGAGATCAGTCAGGGCTCGACCGTCAGCGCCGCAGTTCCGCGTCAGTTGTTCCGTATTGCCGGAGGCATTACGGGCTATGACATCCAACCCGATGGTCAGCGCTTCCTGATCGTCACGCCTTCGACAGCGTTGCCGGATAACCCAATTACCGTAGTCCTGAACTGGTGGGTTGAGCTGAAACAGTAGCGGAAACCTACCTTAGGAGGGCAATCGTCACGCTTTCAAAGTAGCCCACTATTCGAGTCCGATAAGTCGTGCGACTACCGCACAACTTTCGCTATATTCGTCCGCCATACTGCATGTCGGGGAGGTCGTCTTGGGATACTTCAAATCGTTCTTCGGTCCAAGCCGGGATGAGATCTGGTCGGCGTTACGCGCGGAGATCGGCGGTGAGATTGTCGAGGGCGGCTTCTGCCGCGGAGCAAAACTCCAGGCGAGTGCGGGAGAATGGACCGTCAGCCTCGATGAATACACACAGGTGATCCTCATCGGCGGCAAACACCCGATGCCGATCCAGCACACGCGGATGCGGGCTCCGTTTCCCAATCCCAGCGGCTTTCGTTTCTCCATTCACCGTGCGTCGGTCTTCAGCTACATCGGCAAGGTCCTCGGCCTGCAGGATATCGAAGTGGGTTACCCACAGTTCGACGAGGACTTCGTCATCAAGAGTAATAACGAACAGATTGTGAAGTCGCTTTGCCGCAGCGAACAGCTTCGGGCTCTCATCACCGCACAGCCGAAGTTTCAGCTCAGCGTTCAGGACGATGAGGGCTGGTTCGGTCAAAGTTACCCAGACGACGTCGATATCCTGGTCTTCGATGTCGTCGAACTGATCCGGGACGTCGGACGACTCAAGAGCCTTTACGGTGTCTTCGCAGAAACTCTCCACCGGCTTTCGGAAGAGGGTGTCACGGCTACCGGCCGGCATGCGTAAGATTGGTACGAACGTGCAATGACGCGCGAGAAGGGTCGTGGATTTCTCCGCGTCATAGATGTCCTCAAGAGTGACGGTTTCCGTCCATCCCGCGAGCCCCGCGGTGTGCCCGAGGAAATGCCGGACCTTCACCCCCTCTTTACCGGAGCGGCGATTCCGGCCAGTACTTCTTCACAGGAGCATTGAGATCGAGTTCGCCACGATCTGCGAGAATCAACGCGCAGAGCGCAGTCATCGTCTTGGTCAAGCGGCGAAGGCACTCGGGCTAACGCGCCAGCAACTGTACGTTCGGATGCGCCGATACGGGTTGGAGTAGGAATGATCCGTCACCCCGTAGGGGTGGAAGGAGATACAAGCCGGGGGTAAGTTCGAAGCGCGCAACCCCGATGCGTTTTTGCTAGACGGCGCAGCCTGAAGGGCGTGCGAGTGGATTTTGAAAATGGAGATCGGACAACTCAAACCCGAAATTGCAAAATCTCAAACTGGACTAGCCGCCAGAGGACTCACGGTCCAGTTTGAAATTTTGCGATTTCGGGTTTGAGTTGTCCGATCTCCATTTTTAAAATCCCCTTCTTGTTATGAGCCAAGTATGTTGCTGCCCTCAGCTAGGGGAGTTGATGTTCTCTAGAATGGGTTTGCGTTCAGCCGATTGGTCCCGTCTCGAGCGACAGTTCCCGTCACCGTGTAAGTCTCTCCAGGAACGATTTTGGGAACGAACGCCGAGTTGACCGTATAGATAGCCCATGGCGTCACGACACCATTCGCGTCCGTCACGTTCATGCGAAAGTATGCGGGCTTGATTCCCGTGAGTCTCTGCGTCGCCGTACCTCTGATCGTTATCTCCTTGCCATCAGCAAACGGAGACGGCGACGGATACACACCTCCCATCTCAGGAAAGGGATTGTCGCCAAAATCTACCTTCAGGTCGGAAACAGCGGCGCGAATAACGACAAGGATCGAGGACACGGATGCATGGCCTGCTGGACCGACAATACCTGCGCGATACGCGCCAACTGGAATGCTTGGGAAGGCGAACGAACCGTCCGGCTGAAGTGTGGCGATGACCGCAGGTCCGTCGGGGATTGTTGAAGTCAGACTGAAGCCGGCAGCCTTCAACTCGGGCGCCAGGTGCTCGAGCTTGCCGCGTGCAGTCGTCGGCTGAAGTGTGGACACCGGGCGATAACCGATCGTCATTTTCGTTGTTGCTGGAGATTTCCCGTCGATAAGGACCGGGGCACGAGCCATATCCTGGCCCCCGTACAGCACGGACTTCAGAAAGTACCCTGGAGGCAAACCCTTCAGGTCAAGGTGAGCCATAGTGCCCAACTGTACACTTATCGCAAAGCGAGCGGCCGGATAGGTCACGCCTGACCCTCCGCTGAGGTTCACTGTTTCTAACGGCACGCCTGGTACCGGGCTGTCGTCCTCCATGACGATCTCGCCCTGGAGTCTGCAGCAGGACACGGGCATTGGGGAATTCCCACCGCCAATGGTTCCTAAAGGTGGCGCGTTCATCGCAAAGTCGATTCCCGGAAACGTCGTGCCATCCTGTGTGATGCTCACGACACGGGCCGCGCTCTGGTCGGACGTTCCGGGATAAAACGTCGGGAAGGTCACCGGACCAGCTGCGATGAAGTAACGGCCCGGAGGAACATCCTCCAGTACATATCGTCCATCGTTGTCGGTCTGCGTCAGGCTCACGAGAACAGAGGGTTCATTGGTCGGAATGGCCACGACACGGACGCCAGCCGCCGGTCGTCCTGTTGGGAGTCGAACGGTTCCGGTCACGGACTTGCCCGGAACAAGTTGCGCAACAGCAAGAAGGATCGTCGCGCAAAGCTTAAGAGAATTCATTGCCGGCAATAATAACCGTGGGAGAAATCACCGACAAGTTCGAGGGAGGACCGCGCTCGGCTATTTATAGGACCTGGTCTGCTTCGTCCTGCTATTGCTCACGGTGAACGCGCCGTTTTCGTCGGCGCTTAGCTTGAGATAGGCGCCGGTGTCCTTTTCACCCTCCTCAAGATTCACAATGAATGCGTCCGGATAGTTTACGGCTCCAGCATTACGGGTCCGATGCAGCTGCCAGACATCCTCGATGCCTTTCGCCTCGTGAAGCGACGCAAAACCGGCGGCGTAACCGCCTTTCGTTGCGCCATTGTTGACGATCGCGACGCGCGGCGACACAGCACTGATAACAGCCGGTATCGCACTATCCGAATTGCCGTGATGGGGCACCAGGTAGACATCGGCATGGCCGAGCAGATTGTTTGGACACGCGAGAGCAGCCAGCTTCGCTCCGGGGAGATCTCCCAGATCGAGGAACGTGAACTTGCCAAAGCGGACACGAATGCCGAGCGATCGAGGGTTTTCGCCTTCATCCGCCTCAGGGATCGTCGAAGCGGAACACGCGGCATTCCGCGCTCCTGACGCGCCCGAAAGAGCGCGAGAGATCCCGGCCCCGCCGCTGGTCACGATCTCCACTTCGACACCTTGCAGGGCGAGCGTTTCTCCCGGCGCCGGCCGACGGCTCGACCCTGCAGCTCGGATCGGGACGTAAGCCTTGAAGGGAGCCTGGGCAAAGTCTCCCGCCTCGATGGGTTCACCATAATCCACGAAGGTGCCAATCGGAATTTGCTGAGCGAGCGCCGGAACGCCGCCGACATGATCCCGATGGAAGTGCGTAATCACCAGGTAGTCGATTCGCTTGATGCCAGCGTCGCGCGCCGCAGCGAGAATTCGCTTCGGGTCTCGGTTGTCGAAGCCGTCCCATCCTGCATCAATCAACATTGACTGGCCGGTCGGCGTCACCAGCAGTGTCGCCTGCCCGCCTTCGACATCGATGAAATAAATGTCGAGAGTTCCGGCGGCAGACACGCCAAGACTCGCAAGAAGTCCTGCCGCAAGTGTGAAGAGCACAATCCTTACCGATACTGGAAGTCGCGTCATCATTGGTCGTGGTAGCTTAACCCTAATCCGCAATCTGGGATAGGGCCTCTCGTATGCGCCTTGTCAGGCGACGCGCCGTCGTCTGAGTTCGCACAAGGCCGTGGATGCGACGAGATAACAGACAGAGATGCCGGCAAAGGCCATGAAGCGCGCGTATGCGCGTTTCCCCATCACGTCGTACAGACTGAACGCGATCGCAGCGAGCGCGGCGATCGTCGCGACGCGCCAGGTCCTTGGCAGCGCCCCCTCGTAATTCAGCAGCAGCACGACCGCCGGCGTGGAGAGCAAAAACACGTAATCCCATCCCTGCGGCGACAACAGCGGCAGCAACGTCAGCAGCAGTCCCGCTTCGAGCGCTTCCGGAAACCCCACGTGTGCACGGCGTGCGATAACAATCGCTGCCATCGCGACGAGCGCAAGCGACGTCACGATGGCCAGCAGCTCCGCGGACGGTCCCACGCCAATCCATTTCGCCCAAACCGACGCCAGCGATACGTTGTCACGGTTCAGCAGATTCGGAGCGGTGGACGTGGTCACCGTCCGCCACCAGTCCTGGTAGAGCGCGACGGATCCGGTCCATCCATACGATGGGATCGGCAGCAGCAGGACCACCAGGATGCCCACCGCCGCCATCGCGATGGACGCGATCCGCCGGCGCGCGCCGAGCCACGGCAGAAAGATAACCGCGTAGGGTTTAACGATGATTGCGGCGGCGACGAGCGCGCCCGCGGGTGCCTCGCGTCCCGCACGCATCAACGTGACGGCCCCCACGATGGCTGCGCCGAACAGGATATTTACCTGGCCGAGCACCAGTTCGTGCGCGAAGAACTTCGCCATCACGATCACCGTCAAAAACATCAGAAGCCAGCGTGGCTTCCGGGCATCAGGCAGCAGCGCCACACTCAACGTGAGGAACAACGCCAGCGCGCTCGCGGAGATCCAGAGCCACGCGCGTTTTGCGTTGTCGAGTGAAAGCGATGCCAGGGGCCTGGCGAGAATGGCAAACGCCGGAAAGTATTTGAACTGGTAATGGCGGTCCTCGCTGCGGTAGATGGGTTCGGCTGCGGCGGCGCGGCCTGCAGCACTCCAATAGACTTCGAGGTCCGGCATTTCTCGCGTGGCGCGTGGACCAAGGAAAACGGCCCCCAGTGCGAGAGCCGCGCAAAGTATTGCGGCAATTTTCGTCACGGGTTCCGCTCCAGAGCGGCGCGCGTCCAGCCGTCCCCGGCTCGACGGGTGTACACTTCGATGGGCTGAGTCCCCGCGAATCTTATCGATTTGCCCACAGCGCGTACAGCAGCGCAAGATAGTCGATTCCGACTTTCAAGGTCGCCTTGCTGGCCCCTGCGTAACGTGATCCGAAGGTGAAGGGAATTTCGGCGACCGACTGCACATTTGCGCGAATCAGAATTTCCAACAAAATCTTGAAGCCTCGCCCGTTCAGGGAAACATTCTGCAGACAAGAGCGCCGTACCATGAAGAATCCTGTCATTGGATCTTTGACCTGGATGCCGGGTTTCTGCAGCGGGTAGGTCAGCCAGATCGCCATGCACGACACCAGGTGTCGCGCAGGGTGCCAACCCGCGAGACCGCCTTTCCGAGCATAGCGGCTGGCCAGAACGATGTCCGTCCCTCGCTCCACCTCCTTCCATAATTCCGGAAGGAGTTCTGGCGGATGCTGCAGGTCGGCGTCGATGACTCCCAGGATCTCGGCATCGGTCTGACTCCAGCCGTAAATCACCGCACCAGCCAGGCTGCGCTCCCCCTTGCGCACGAGTAAACGTACGCGCGGATCGGAATCGCTGATTTCCTGGACGATGGTTTCGATTCCGTCACGACTGTCATCGTCCACCACAATGACTTCATAGGGAATGCCGAGTGGGTCAAGGCTTTGCCGAATGCGATCCAGCAAGACCCTGATATTTCCCGCTTCACGCAGGGTGGGCACAACGATCGCCAGCTTGGTCGTCGTGCGGGGCGTGGCAGAAACAAGAAGCTCGCTACCCTCTACGCATGTTTTGGCTTCGTCAGCCACAAGTCTCAGGCACTCGATGGGGCATGTGACCGCAATTCTAAATTCTTTAGGGACCGAAAGACTATCCCATAATCACGAATCGTGGCCGGCGTGAGCCCACACCGTCGGCACATCTGGAACAGCCGAGACGATAGCGGCGGCCGTGATGCCAATGGTGTTGGACTCGGATTCGTAGCGCCTCGACCTGGCGTTCGTCGTCTGCAAATACATTGGAGAAACGGAAAAGAATGTCGTGACAGGATCTTCGACGCCACATCCGGGATGCGATTTCTTGACCAACACCGCCCCGTCTGCGCGGATTTTGTAGCTTCGCGACTTCCTTTTGAACCGCGCATCCACCCCGCCTCGGCTGAGGCGGGGAGTTCGCGCGTCAATGCTAGCGGGAGTTTGAATGACGACGGGTTCAGCTCCGAGATCTGCCATTCCAGGATGCGAAGTAAAGGAATCGCACGATCATTACGCCAACACCGAAGTGTCGTACCTGCCCCAAAAAGTGGAAGCACACAACGGCCTCACGATACTGGCCACGAATCTCTCGAAACGCATCGACAAAGCGTTCCATCGGACTGAGCTCACCTTCTGGCTGCTGCGTTCTCCAGAAGAGCACGAATCTCGGCGGTGTTGCCGGCTGCAGCGGGGGCAGCGCCTCGACCCCTGCCACCTGCCGCCGGAGCAGTCGTGTTGCCGGCTCTGCCGCCTGCCGGAGGATTCGCAAGGTCAATCGGCTTCCGGCCGTTGCTATCGGCGATGTCAGGATTGGCACCCTTCTCCAGAAGGTAACGAACGACCTCCGTCCGGCCTGACTGCGCCGCCACGTGAAGAGCCGTCATGCCTTCGTTCGTGGAAGGTGACCGGGCGATGCGCATGGAGTAGGTCTTTGTACCGGTGACTTGAGTGTTCACGTCAGCGCCGTGCTCAAGAAACAAGTCCATGAGCGCAGTTCCCTGTCCTCCTCCGCGCTGGCCACCCCCGCCGGCGCCCGCCGCGAGAAGAAATGGCGTGACACCCATTGCGTTGATGTTGGGTGATGCGCCCTTGTCCAGAAGGGCTCGAATGACTTCCATGTCGTTGGCGAGCGTCGCCCGCAGCAATGGCGTGCCGCCCACATCCAGCAGTGGGTCGCTGAAACGTCCAGCGTAGCCGCCTCGTGTGGGGCGACGCATTCGAAGTTCGGGATTAGGGTCAACGTTCGCCGCGAGCAGAGCTTTGATGACGTCCATCACCGAAGCGCGCGCTGAACGACGAGGGTCGATCGGGACCCTCACGCTGTCGTTGCTCCCGCCACCTTTTCGATCTACCGCGATATAGAGGGCTGTGCGTCCGTACCAATCCCACACTCCAGGATTGGCGCCCTTATCGAGCAGGAGTTTGGCGATATCGTTATTGTCGTTATCGAGAGCGATCATCAGCGGCGTGACGCCTTCCGGGGTCGGCACATTCACGTCGGCGCCTTTCTCAATCAGGGCTTCGACGCAGTCATAACAGCCGTCGCGAGCGGCATACAGTAAGGCCGTCAATCCCCCGAAGGGATGGTATTGCACGCGAGGCTCGTCCGAAAAATGGGTCGGCCAGTCGTAAGACAAGGTTCGCGGCTTGACGTCGGCGCCTTTGGAAAGAAGCAACCTCACCATCTCGCCCGCATTTTTGTCGGCTGCCGCGGCGTACATCAGCGGCGTTTCGTTGTGCTCCCTCTCCACCGTGTTGACGTTCGCGCCGGCGTTGATCAACATCTGAACGATCGGCAATTCGCCCGTCTTGATCGCCAGCATCAACGCGGTCTCACCGTCCACATTGGCGGCTTCCACGCCTGCGCCCGCATCAAGCAGTGTTTTCACCATTCGGGCATCGGTGACCTTGACCGCTTCGGCCAACGGTGTGGCGCCGAATTCATTGGTGACGTCGGCTTTCGCTTTCTTCGCGATGAGAGCATCAAGCAGTTCGTAGTCAACTTTGAAGACCGCCCAGTGGATTGGACGTGTTCCGTCGGGCTGAGCTTCGTTCACGTCCGCACCAGCACGAATACTTTCGAGCGCAGCTTTGCGATCACCCTTTTGGATGAGAGTAGCAAGAGAACCCGGGCGAGTCTGCGCCGCGAGAAAGGAGGCCGTCATCACGCAACAGGCGGCGAAGATGAAACGTTTCACTCGTGTCTCCTTTCAATTAGCATCGGGCCCACTTAAATGACCGCCGGGTCCAGCTTGTTATGGTGAGCAAACATACCCTTGGCCACGTCGTAGAGGAATTTTTGCGGATCCTTCCACGTTCGAAACAATCCGTTAAGAACCCCCGCCTCCAACATCTCCTTCGGACCGTCCCCCTGAAGCGTCCGCTTCCATATGCGGCTGCGAACCTCTTCCATCATCTCGCGCTCTTCCTTGAATTCGGCACGGCTCATGACGGGACCAGCCGCGGGCACGATCAGAGTTTGTTCATTGCTGAGCTTGAGGATTGTATCCATCGCGTCGACGCGGCCGCCGATCCAGGCGCCGGTTAAATAATCCAGAGCTGGGTCGCGAAGCGGAGAGGCAACGTCGCCGACGGCCAGAACATTCGAAGTCTTGAAAAAGACATAGATGTCACCGTCGGTATGGGCCAGAGGCAGATGGCCGTACTCGATCACCTCCGGGTTGTTTGCCGTCCCTACTTGCAAAGTGCCGGTGGTGCGAAAGATTTCCGTGGGCTGGGCGGCTTTGGGGCGAGCCCGTTCATAGCGGTTCTCGTCAGGAAGCCAGTAGTCCGTTGACATCCACTGTCGCGTGTGCACGTGGGCGATGATTCTGGCTCCAGCAGCAGCGAACACCTCGTTATTGCCCGTATGATCGATGTGATAGTGGGTGTTAAAGAGTATTTCTGGCTTCGCATTGCCAGCGAAAGTTTTGATAGTGGCCTGGAGTTGGTCGCGGGAATTCGGAGCGCCGCAATCCACGAACACGAGCGTGTCGCTGGGAACCGCCCTGCAACACACCACGTTATTACCGCCGACGTTAATCACGTTCAGTCTGCCCGTCAAATTGCGAATCGTGCCCGGGGCCTGCGCGTGGAGCGCGCGGGACTGCGCCGACAAGGCGAGCGCCCCCGCCACAGCACCCCTAAGGAAGTCTCTTCTCTCCACTCCGTCGCCCCTTATTCCCCTGCTAAATCTCCGAAATCGTTCCTTTGCTGTCCCCAAACTTCGCCTGCGGCGCTCCAGCCTTCTCCAGCAATGTCAGATGGAGATTCGCGATTGGTGTTCTCTCCGGCAGCACCACATGCTGTCCGCCGAGCTTCATTTTGCCGTTCCCGCCACCAACGACGACACTCGGCACGGGGTAGTTGTCGTGACGATCGCTGTTGCTCATGTTCGAGCCGAACAGGAAGATCGAGTGATCGAGCAATGTTCCCTGCCCGTCCGGCGTCCCGGCCATCTTCGTGAGAAACTCCGCAAACTTCTGCACGTGCCAGGTCTGAATGATCACCAGCTTGTTGAGCCTGTTCAGATCGTTCGCATGGTGCGACATAGGGTGGAACCCATCCGAGATTCCGAGGTGTGTGTAAGCGCGTTGCGAGCCTTCCGCCGCCATGACAAAAGCAACGACTCGGGTCAGATCGGCCTGGTATGCCAGTGCGATCAGATCGAACATCAACTTGACCTGCTCTCCAAAGTCGTCCTGTTCTCCGACCGGAGCATCGGGAATCTTAAGCGCCGACATGTCCTTTGCCGCCGCAACCTGCGCGCGCCGTTCGATCTCGCGAACGCTCTCGAGATATCCCTCAAGTGCGGCGCGGTCGCCGCTGCCGAGACGACCTTGCAGCCTTTTGGTGTCATCGAGAATCAGGTCGAGAATGCTGTCGGTCTGCTTGCCGATCGCTGCGCGCTCCTGCGGGTTATCGCCTTCGCCGAACAGCTGCAGAAAGACCTTGCGCGGATTGGTTTCCATCGGCAGCGGTGAGTCCGCGTCGCGGAAAGACAACGTCGTATAGATGCTGTTATTACCCGCCGACTGTTGAACGATGGTTTCCGACGACACTTCCATTGACGGCAACGGCGTGTCCTGACTGATGACCTTCGAAATCATCTGATCGAGAGTCACGGCCATATGTGCCTTGCTGCGGCCCGTGTCCGGACGCGTGCAGCTAAGCCACGTTGAGGGCGTGAAGCTGTGAACGGAGCCGGACGTGGATGCGTTCTCGAGATTTCCGAGAGACGACACGTACTTCTTGTAGGGTTCGAGCGACGAAAGAATCGGACTGAGTTTGAAATCGGCGCCTGAGCCGCTGGATGTCCATTTATCCATAGCCGCGCCGTGCGACGTGTTGAACATGACCGCGCCATGGGCCAGGTAAAAGAAGCCCATTCGCAGCTTTGGAGCAGCAGCAGTTTGCGCGAGAGCCGTGGCAGCGGGAACCATGGCGTCGAGAAAGGGTAGGCCCAACGCCACACCGGCGGCCTTGAGTACTGTTCTTCGCGGGATATGCTTCTTTGTAATGAACATGTCACTCTTCCTTGCAGCACCGCGGAGCAGTGCGAGGAGGGTAGCCAGGGGTAAGCGCGAAGCGCGCAACCCCTGGTGTAGTGCTCTATATTCTCCTCGCACCCCTCTGGGGTGCGGGAACTCTTGAGCCTTGAACCAGGCGTGTCGCGCTTCGCGCTCCACACCTGGCTACCCTCCTTGCACCGCTCCGCGGTGCTGCCTCAACTATATTTCCACCACTCCGCGGCGCCGTCATTCCCCACCCTGCTTTCGGAACGCGTCGCTATTGACGATTCCCAAGACGATCGAAGACAACTTGTAGTTCTCTTTCTCGGCTGCGCGGACAATCGCACGAACCTGCGGCATGTCGAAATACTCCAGCTGCCGGTTGACCGCATACATCATCAACCGTTCCGTCACCGCGTTGACGAACATCGCAGGGCGATCGACGATTTGCGCGCGAAGCTCCACGACGCCATTGATGGCTAATCCATTCGGCAGCACCGTACTTGCATCAATCGGCGCCTTCGCCTGCGCGTCGATCGTCCGCCAAACCCCGATCGCATCGAAATTCTCAAGCGGCAACCCCATGGGATCGATCACGCCATGGCACATCTTGCAACTCTGCTTCTCCCGATGCTGTTCGAGCCGCTCCCGCACCGTCTTCGGCTGCTCGCCAGCTTTCTGGGAAAGATCGGTCGCGGTGTCCGGAGGAGGCGGCGTCGGAGGCGTGCCCAGCAGCTTGTCCATCACCCATGCTCCGCGCACCACCGGAGACGTGCGGTCGGCATAAGAGGTCCGCATCAGCACGGCCGCCTTGCCCAGAAGCCCGAAGCGTTCTTTATTGGTGAGTGTGATCCGGCGGAACTGCGGGCCGTTGACACCCGGAATCCCGTAATGCCTGGCCAGGCGATCGTTCAGAAACGTGTGGTCGGCTGTGATGAGATCCACCACGCTGCGGTCGTCCAGCAGAATGCTGCTCACAAAAGCTTCCGCCTCGATCGAAAAATCCCGGCGCAATTGATCGTTGAATGCGGGAAACAACATGGGATCCGGCTTCACGGTGTCCAGGCTGTCGAGACTCAGCCACTTCATCGCAAAATTGGTGACGAGACTGGACGCCTTGGGATCCGCCAGCATGCGGCGCACCTGTTTTTCCATTTCACCCGGTTTGGTCAAGCCGCGGGACTCTGCAAGGGCCAGCAGTTCCTGATCGGGCCCGGTGTTCCACAGGAAGAACGAAAGCCGCGAGGCCAATTCAAGATCGGTGAGTGCCGGGGCGCCTTCAAGGCTCCGATAGAGGAAATTAGGACTGGCCAGTACCGCCGCCAGCACTTGCTCGATTCCCTGATCAAAGGTTCCCCCGCCTTTCCGCGCGGCTTCATAGAACTGCAGAAGACGCGTCACTTCGTCTGCGGCGACTGGCCGGCGGAACGCGCGATGCGCGAGGTTCTCTGTAATCTGACTTGCGCAGGGCGACTCTCCCGTTGCATTCGGATCGCAAACGAAAATGAGATCACGGCTGAGCGTTCTGGAAACACCTTTGGGGTTGAACGGTCCAGCAATTACAACGCCGTCAACCAGGCGGTTCCTCCTTCCCGGCGGAGCGCACGAGCAGGACAGAGTCAGGATGTCGAAGAAGGGGTCCGCGACATTATGCGGAGACTCCACGTGCGAGCGGTCGACGAAGGCTACTACGACGTCGCGCGTACCGGCTGCCACCTGAACGGGAACCTTCGAGAAGCGCTCCATGATTTGAGCGCGACCTTTCGGTCCCTTGGCATGAAGCGGCCAATCCTCCGGACCGCCGATCGTCTGGCGGAACATGGTCTTGCCATCCACCATAATGACCAGCGTGCTCTGATTCTCGAGCGTGGAGGCATATATGCCGATTAAGAGGT
>Ga0070675_100003047_pt1 | contig 12650 bp, 11 predicted proteins | sample KBSM43metaG_FD_65343 | JGI IMG/M metagenome (GOLD analysis project Ga0070675, IMG submission 65343) | Miscanthus rhizosphere microbial communities from Kellogg Biological Station, Michigan, USA - KBS M4-3 metaG | ecosystem: Host-associated > Plants > Roots > Rhizosphere > Soil ...
GGCCCGTAGAAGAGGTAGTCGTGCACGTCCGGAGGCCGGGAGCTGCCCCCGAAGCCGCCGAACCCGGGGTTGAGCGCCTGGCGGCGCATGCCGACGGCGTCGATCTCGTCGATGAAGACGATGCACTGGCCGCCCCACTTGCGCGCGAGGCGCTTCGCGCGGCGGGCGAGGATCCGGACGACGATCGCGTCGATGCCGATGAACGTCGCCGCGAAGCCCGAGCCGGGGATCGACACGAACGGCGAGTTGAAGCCGGTCGCAAGCGCTTTCGCGAGCATCGTCTTCCCCGTCCCGGGGGCGCCCAGGAAGAGAAGGCCGCGCTCGCGCTTGCCGCCCGCACGCTCGAACGCTTCGCCGGATTGCCAGATCGAGACGACGCGACGCACCTCCTCCTTCGCCTCCGCCTGGCCGCGGACGTCCGCGAGCTTGACTCCCCACTCGGCGTCACCAGGCTCGAAGGCCTGGATCTGCGAGAGGTTCATGAGCAGGAGCGGCCCGAAGAGGATCGCGAAGTTGAAGATCATGTAGAACGGGAAGATCACGAGGAGCGGCAGAACCGCCACGAGGTAGCCGACTCCGCCGATGGCATAGAAGAAGCCGCCGACCACGATGGCGACGATCGCCGTCTTGAGCCAGAAGCGCCAGAACCAGACGCGCCGGCGCGCGACGACGTCCTCCTCGCGCAGTTGCTGGCTCTCGAGCCCGAACAGGCTCGGCCGCGGGATGAAGCGGTGGAAGATGAGGTCGAACGCGCCGCGGAAGCACACGACGACGAGCAGCGCGGCGAGGACCGACCAGTACCAGGGCCAGCCCTGCGTCTGGTTGAACCAGACGATGAGCGCTGGTGCGGTGATGAGCGCGACCGCCGTCGCGGCGCGCGTCAGTCGCCGCCACTGACTGGCGAGCTCGGTCGCGAGCTCGGCTTCCTGCAAACCCCCTAATGGCTGCGCTTCGGTTGCCACCGTCGAAGTGTAGGGACGGCAGTTCGGCCTGGATGTTGGCCCAGACTGCTAGCGTCGCGCCCGTGTCCACGGCGGTCATGACCACGAGCGAGGGGACGATCGAGCTCGAGCTCTTCGGCGACGACGCCCCGAAGACGGTCGAGAACTTCACGAAGCTGGCGGGCGAGGGCTACTACGACGGGCTGATCTTCCACCGCGTCATCCCCGATTTCATGATCCAGGGCGGCTGCCCGCGCGGGGACGGCACGGGCGGGCCCGGATACTCCTTCGAGGACGAGTTCAACGACCACCCGGTCGCTCGCGGCTATCTCGCGATGGCGAACGCCGGCCCGAACACGAACGGATCTCAGTTCTTCATCGTCACGACCGAGGCTGCCCCGTGGCTCGACGGGAAGCACACCGTCTTCGGCCGCGTGACCTCGGGCCAGGACGTCGCCGACGCGATCTCGAACGTCGACCGCGACGGTCGCGACCGCCCGCTCGAGCCGGTCGTCATCGAGTCAGTCGTCATCTCCTGAGTCACTAGGCTCCCGTGATGGAGCTCGAGGGCAAGACCGCGATCGTCACGGGTGCGTCGAGCGGCATCGGCGCATCGACGGTGCGCAAGCTCCGGGAGGCCGGCGTGAGGGTCGTCGGCGGCGCACGGCGGGTCGAGCGGATCGAGGCGGACCTCGCCCTCCGCGTCGACGTCACGGACGAGGAGAGCTCCGCAGCGTTCGTGACCGCGGCGGTCGGGGAACTCGGAGGCGTGGACATCCTCTTCAACAACGCCGGTCTCGCGCTCGGCCGCTACCCGTTCACCGAGTCGAACCTCGCCGACGAGCAGACCGTCCTGCACACGAACGTCGACGGCGTGCTTCGCATCACGCGGCTCTGCCTCCCACACATCCGCGACGGCGGCCACATCCTCTTCATGGGGTCGGTCGCCGGGCGGCAGGCGTACCAGAACGCCGCCTCGTACGTCGCGGCGAAGTTCGGGCTCCGCGGCTTCGTCTACGGGCTGCGAGAGGACCTTCTCGGGCGGCCGATCCGGATCACGACGGTCGATGCGGGCCTCGTCGCCGGGACGGAGTTCTCGCTCGTCCGCTTCAAGGGAGACGAGGAGAAGGCGGCGGCAGTGTACGAGGGCGTCGACCCGATCACGCCCGACGAGGTCGCCGACTGCGTCCTCTTCGCGCTCACGCGTCCGCTCCACGTCAATGTCGACGAGATCGTCATCAAGGCGCTCCAGCAATCGAGCGGCGCCCGGGTCGTTCGCCGCGAGGAATAGCGCGTGCTCACGATCCTCGAGGGATCGACCTTCTGCATCTCGGACGACCGCGGCGACGTCGCGGCCGAGACGAGCGGCTTCTTCGCACACGACACGCGGTTCCTCTCGCGCCTCGTGCTCCGGGTGGGTGGCTCGACGCCGCTGCTCCTCTCGTCGGGGCGCGTCGAGCACTTCCAGGCCGCGTTCTACCTCCGCAACGGCACGTCGAACGGCCTGCCGAAGGACGCGATCTCGATCTCGCGTGAGCGGTTCGTCGGGACGGGGCTCCAGGAGAAGGTGGCGCTTCGAAACGAATCCACCGAGCGGATCGAGGTCGAGCTCGCGCTCGAGGCGGAAGCGGACTTCGCGGACATCATTTCCGTGAAGCTGCACGATTTCTCGCTCGGTGACCCCGAGCACGCGCAGCCGCTTCCGCCCCCGGCACCAACGACGTACGACGAGGCGCGGAGGCAGCTGTCGATCACGGACCCCCGCGGAGACTGCGGCACCAGGCTCGTCTTCTCGAAGTCCGGCGAGCCCAGGGGAAACGCGATGACGTTCGCTCTCTCGCTCGGCCCTCACGAGCGCTGGGATCTCACCGTCGACGTCCTCCCGTGGCTCGAGGGCGACCTCGCGACGGTCGAGCAGCTCGACGACGAGCGCGAGACGGTGGGGGACGTCGTGGCGGCCTGGACACTGCGCGTCCCGCGGGTCCGCGGCGGCTGGGAGAGCCTGCGTCGCGCCTTCGACCGCTCGATCGCCGACCTCGCGGCCCTGCGCATGCGGACGGGGGAGTACCGGCGTCCGCTGTTCGCGGCGGGCATGCCCTGGTTCATGACCGTCTTCGGCCGCGACACGGCGATCACGTCGTTGCAGACGCTCCTGCTCGGGCCGGAGATCGCCATGGGCGCGCTCGATGCCCTGACCGAGCTGCAGGCGCGCGAGGAAGACCCGACGATCGACGCCGAGCCGGGGAAGATCGTCCACGAGGTTCGTGAGGGCCGTTGCGCCGAGTTCTGGTTCCCGCGCTACTACGGCTCGGTCGACTCCACGCCGCTCTACCTCGTCCTGCTCGCCGAGACCTGGCGCTGGACGGACGACGCCACGCTTGCCCGTCGCCTCCGCGAGCCGGCGATGCGTGCCCTCGAGTGGGTCGACCGCTACGGCGACCGCGACGGCGACGGCTTCGTCGAGTACAGCCGCCAGGTCGATTCGGGGCTCGCGAACCAGTCGTGGAAGGACTCGGGCGACTCCCAGCGCTTCCAGGACGGGAGCTTCGCCGAGGCGCCGATCGCAGCGGTCGAGGTCCAGGGGTACGTCTACGACGCGAAGCGCGGCCTCGCCGAGGTCGCGCGCGAGGTCTGGCGTGAGCAGGAGCTCGCCGATCGACTCGAGCGCGAGGCCGAGGAGCTTCGCGCACGGTTCGACGAGGCGTTCTGGGTCACGGAGCGTGGCGGCTTCTATGCGCTGGCGCTCGACGGGAAGAAGCGGCAGGTGGACTCGCGCAGCTCGAACATGGGCCACCTCCTGTGGAGCGGGATCGTGCCGCCCGAGCGGGTTCCGAAGGTCGTCGACCAACTCCTGTCGGAGGAGCTGTGGTCGGGTTGGGGGATCCGGACGATGGCGAGCGACGCGGAGGCGTTCAACCCGATCAGCTACCACAACGGGACCGTGTGGCCGCACGACACGGCGCTCGCCGCGTGGGGCCTCGCGCGGCACGGATACACGGCCGAGGCGCGTCGCGTCGGGCGGGCGCTGATCGAAGCGGCCGGCCACTTCGACTGGTCGCTGCCGGAGGTGTTCGCGGGCTACGCGCGGGACGAGACGCCGTTCCCCATCGCCTATCCGACAGCTGCGCGCCCCCAAGCCTGGGCCGCCGGCACGCCGATCCTGCTCGTCCGCGTCCTTCTCGGGATCGAGCCCGATCGCGAGCGCCAGCGGCTCGTGTCGACCGTGACCGACGAGCTTCCGAGCTGGCTCGACGGCCTCCGGATCGAGGGCGTCCGCGCCTACGGGCGCACGTGGACTGCTGCGGTCGAGCGCGGCCGTGTAACGATTGCGGAAGGCGTATGAGAGTCGGCTTGGTGTGTCCGGTGTGGTTCCCCGTGCCGCCGGAGGCGTACGGCGGGACTGAGCGCGTCGTGGCGCTGCTGGCGGACGGACTCGTCGACGCGGACCACGACGTCACGCTCTTCGCCTCGGGGGACTCGCAGACCCGCGCGCGTCTCGAGTCGGTCTTCCACACGGCGCCCAGCGAGTGGATCGGGCACACGTACTGGGAGATGCAGCACGCGATCCACGCCTTCCGCAAGGCGGACGAGTTCGACATCGTCCACGACCACACCGGCATGCTCGGGCTCGCGCTCGGGGGCACGATCGACACGCCGTTCTGCCACACCGTGCACGGGCCGCTCGACGGCCAGCCGGGCCGCATGTACGAGCAGGTCCTCGACCTCGCGCCGAACGCGAAGCTCATCTCGATCTCCATGAACCAGCGCAAGCCCAAGCAGCACCTGCCCTGGATCGCGAACTGCCCGAACGCGCTCGACCTCTCGCTGTATCCCTTCCGGCGGAAGCCGGGCGGTGACTATCTCGTCTTCCTGGGCCGAATGAGCCCGGACAAGGGCGCGCACCGGGCGCTCGCGGTCGCGCTCGAGACGGGCCTGCCGCTGAAGATCGCGGCGAAGTGCCGCGAGCCGCTCGAGATCCGTTACTTCGACGAGTTCATCCGGCCGCATCTCGGCGGGTCGATCGAGTACGTCGGAGAGGTCGGGCACGCCGACAAGGTCGAGCTCCTCATGGGCGCCCGCGCGCTCATCTCGCCCATCGACTGGGAGGAGCCGTTCGGCCTGATGATGATCGAGGCCATGGCCTGTGGGACTCCGGTCATCTCGACCCGCCGCGGGGCGGTGCCGGAGATCGTCGACCACGGGAAGACCGGCGTCATCGTCGACAACTACCGCGACATGGAGGAGCCCGAGGCGCTCGAGCTCGCGGACTCGCTCGACCCGGTCGTCATTCGCAAGGAGGTCGAGACCCGCTTCTCGCCGGAGATGATGGTTTCGAACTACGTCGCCGCCTACGAGGCGACGATCGAAGCAACCGGGTGAGGCTCAGGTCGGAGTACGACCGCGAGATCGTCTGGCTCGCGGTGCCGGCGCTGGGCGCGCTCGCCGCAGAGCCGCTGTATCTCCTCGTCGACACCGCGATCGTCGGTCACCTGGGCCGCTCCCAGCTCGCGGCGCTCGGCATCGCCGCGGTCGTGCTCGGCGGCTGGTTCGCGATATTCAACTTCCTCCAGTACGCGACGACTGCGCAGGTGGCGCGCGCAGCAGGCGCCGGGGAGGCCGAGACCGCGCGGCGACTGGGCGCGCAGGCGATGTGGCTCGCGCTCGTCTTCGGGGTGGCCGTCGCCGTCTTCGTCGCAGCGGCGGCCGAACCGCTCGTCTCGCTCATGGGCGGCAAGGGGACGACGGCCGACTACGCGGTCACCTACATGCGGATCGCCGTCGTCGGACTGCCCGCGGCATTCATCGCGCTAGGCGCGTCGGGCTACCTCCGCGGTGTCTCCGATCTCAAGACGCCGCTCGTCATCGTCGTCGCGGGGAACGCCGTGAACGTCGTGCTCGAGCTGCTGTTCGTCTACGGCTTCGACTGGGGCATTCGCGGCTCGGCGTGGGGGACGGCAATCGCTCAGCTAGGCATGGGCGCGGCCTTCGTCGTCGTCGTGCTGCGATCACTTCGACCGGGCGAGACGCGGCTCGAGCTCGGTCTCACTCGGCGTCTGCTCTCGCTCGGGAAGTGGATCTTCATCCGCACGACGTCCCTCATGCTCTCGTTCGTGCTCGCCGGCGCCGTCGCGACGCGCTTCGGGGACGCCGCGATCGCGGCACACCAGGTCGCGTTCCAGCTCTGGATCTTCCTCGCGCTCGTGCTCGACTCGGTGGCGATCGCCGGGCAGATCATCGTGGGACGCGAGCTCGGCGCCGGCCGGCGTGAGGCGGCATACGGCGCGAGTGAGCGGATGATCTGGCTGTCAGTGGCACTGGGAGGGGTGTTCGCCGTGGCGATGCTCGTGCTCGCCGGCGTGATCCCACGCGCGTTCACGGACGACGTGTCCGTTCTCGACCAGACGGCGCTTCTCTGGCCGCTGTTCGCTCTCATGCAGCCGCTCAACGGGGCCGTCTTCGCGCTCGACGGGATCCTCATCGGCGCGAGCGACGGGCGCTTTCTCGCGGTCTCGATGTTCGGCGCCTTCGCCGCGTGCGCTGCGGTCCTGCTCCTCACGGTGCAGGCCGATTGGGGGATCCGTGGCGTGTGGGCGGCGCTCGTCGTCCTCATCGTGGGCCGTCTGGCGCTCATGACGACGCGCTTCCGACGCGGCCGCTGGCTCGTGACAGGATGGGCATGACCGCATGAACGTCCTTGGCGGCGATCTCGAGCCCTGCTCCTTCGACCCCGCGACGGGCTTCTTCCGCGACGGCTACTGCCGGACGGAGGGCCGCGACCCCGGCTTTCACGCCGTGTGCGCCGTGATGACCGAGGAGTTCCTCGACTTCTCGAGGTCCGTGGGGAACGACCTCTCGACCCCGCAGCCGCAGTGGATGTTCCCGGGGCTCGCGCCGGGTGACCGCTGGTGCGTCGTGGCGCCGCGCTGGCAGGAGGCGCTCGAGGCGGGGGTCGCTCCGCCCGTCGTGCTCGAGGCGACGCATGCGTCGGCGCTCGAGTTCGCCTCGCTCGCCGACCTCGAGGCGCACGCGTTTCGCGGTTGAGTCGGCCTCTTTGCGGGTACTGAACCTCGTACCTGCAGTTACGAGGTTCGAAGAAGGAGGTGTCAGATGCGCAGAGCGCTCGCAGCGTCCCTCGGGATGCTCACTTTCGCGCTCCTCGCTCTCGTGTTCGTCGCTTCTGGTGCACAGGCACGACCGGAGGCGACAACCATCACCCTGTCAGGTTGGTCCGCAGGGAAGACGGAGGACGACCTGCTTCAGTCGGTCGTCGACGACTTCAACAACACTCACCCGAACATCCACGTCGACTACTCGGTCATCAACGGCGACTACGCGACGGCGATGACCGCCCGCTTCGCGGCGCGCAACGCGCCGGACGTCTTCTACGTCGACTCCAGCATCGCGCCGACGTGGATCAAGCAGGGCGTCGTCGAGCCCCTGAACGCCTACATCAAGAAGAGCAAGTACGACACGAGCAAGTTCTACCCGGGCCTGCTCAACGCGTTCAAGGTCGGGAAGAACTACTACGGCTTCCCGAAGGACTGGTCGCCGCTCGCCGTCGAGATCAACAAGTCGATGTTCGCGAAGGCCGGGATCAAGAAGGCACCGCGGACGTGGGGCGAGTTGTTGGTGGACGCCCAGAAGCTGGCGTCCTCGAATGCCGTGCCCGGAGGCAAGCCACTCTGCCTTCCGGCGGACTGGGCAAGGATGCTCGCGTTCGTCTTCCAGAACAAGGGCTCTCTCGCGAACGTCCAGTCCCCCGCGGTCGCAGCCGCGGTGAACTACTACGTCAACTTCTTCAAGAAGGGCCTCGCTGCAACACCGACCCAGCTCGGAGTGGGCTGGCCCGGTGAGGCGCTCGGCAAGGAGAAGGCCGCGATCATCTTCGAGGGCAACTGGCTGCTGCCGTATATGAAGTCGACGTTCCCGCAGGTGGGGTTCGGTGTCGGCCCGATGGTCAAGGGGAAGGTGAACGGCAACCTCGGATTCACCGTCTCCTACTCGATGGCGAAGGACTCGAAGAACAAGCAGGCCGCTTGGACGCTTCTGAGCTGGCTGACCGGCAAGGTCGGCATGTCCAAGTGGATGTCCCTCGGGCTCGCGTTGCCGTCGCGGTCGGACGTGAAGGCGGTTGGCGGGCGCGCGCCGTTCCTCGCCGCCGGACCGTCGTCGAGAGGCTGGGGATTCCCCAACTTCTCGGCCACCCTCACGATCATGAACAACGATCTGCAGGGAGTGATCGACGGCAACAAGACGACCGCCCAGATGCTGGCGGACGTGAATGCATCGCTGAAGGGTTGAACCACGGAGGAAAGGTCTTCCCGCGCAGCCGGTGCCGCGCGGGAAGACCAGTGCGAGCATGACCAGCGCGACGGAGGCGGTCCCCGCTCCCGGGCGGGGCTCCTTCTTCGGCATGCGCGTGCGCGAAGCCGGTTGGGGCTATGCCTTCGTGCTCGTCCCGATGGCGGTCTTCGGGCTGTTCTTCATCTATCCGCTCGTCTACGGGATCTACATCAGCTTCTTCGAGTGGGGGATCCTCGGGAAGGCACCGGGCGCGACCGCCGGCCTGCAGAACTACGACACCCTCTACCACGACCAGGTGTTCCACCGAGCAATGCGGAACACGTTCGAGTACGCGCTCCTCGTCGTGCCGCTCGAGATGGCGCTCGGGCTCGTCCTCGCGCTCGTCATCAACGCCAGGCTTCGCGGGCGCGCCTTCTTCCGCTCGGCCTTCTACGTCCCCTCGGTCGTCTCGTCGGTTGCGATCACGACGATCGCGATCTACATCCTGAACCCCGACGGGCTGCTGAACAAGATCATCGGTAGCGACCAGGCCTGGTTCGGGGACGCGGACACGGCGCTCTACTCGGTCGTCGGGCTCAATGCGTGGACCACCGCCGGGACGGTGATGCTGTTCTACCTCGCGGCGCTGCAGTCGATCCCGACGGACGTCTACGAGGCGGCAGCCGTGGACGGGACGAGTCGCTGGCGCACCTTCTGGCGGATCACCTTTCCGCTGCTCAAACCGGCCCACTTCTTCGTGCTCGTCGTATTCGGGATCGGCGCGCTCAAGGTCTTCGACCAGTTCTATCTCGTCTCCCAGGGGACCGGTGGTCCCGAGTACTCGACACTGAGCGCGGTCTTCTACATCTACCAGGAGGCCTTCAAGAGCGCGAACTTCGGGGTCGGCGCCTCGGCCGGCGTCGTGCTCTTCGTGGCGATCTTCCTCCTCACACTCTTCCAGCGTGCGACGGTCGGCCGGTCGGAGATCGGGTGACGCTGCAGACGTCCGTAGCGACGGCCGAAACGTTCGTTCCGCCACGAGCGAGGTCGGCGGTCGCCGGCAGGGTCCTCCTCTACGTCCTGCTCGTCGCCTTCGCGCTGCTCTTCTTCACACCGTTCGTCTGGAGCATCTCGACCTCGTTCAAGACGCTTCCGGACAGCGCGTTCTTCAACCTCATCCCCGATCCGTTCACGACCGAGGCCTGGAGGAGCGTCTGGAACGACTACGACTTCAAGCGCTACGCGCTGAACAGCCTCTTTCTCGCCGTCGTCGTCACGCTCCTCAACCTCTTCCTCGCCTCGCTCGGTGGCTATGCGTTCGCTCGCCTGCGCTTTCCCGGACGCGAGGTGCTGTTCGTACTCATCCTCGGGACGTTGATGATCCCGGACCAGCTGCGCCTCATCCCGGTCTTCGTGATGCTCACGAACTGGCACCTGATCGGGAATTTCACGGGCTACATCCTGATCAACCTCGTGACGGCCGTGAACCTCTTCTTCATGCGCCAGTACTTCCTCACGATCCCGCGTGACTTCGAGGAGGCGGCGAAGCTCGACGGCGCCGGCTACTTCAAGACGTTCTGGCGGGTCATGCTCCCGCTCGCCGGCCCCGCGATCGCGGCGCTCGCGATCCTGCAGTTCCAGGGAACGTGGAACGACTTCTTCTGGCCGCTCATCCTCTTCGGCCAGGGCAGCGAGCACCTGTACACGATGCAGCTCGGTCTGGCTCAACTGACCCTCACGTACCAGACGCTGTGGCCCCAGCTGATGGCCGGGAGCCTCATCGCGATCGCACCGATCCTCCTCATCTTCCTCGTCTTCCAGCGCTTCTTCGTCTCCGGCGTCACCGCGGCGGGTATCAAGGGATGAAGCCTCGCCAGGCACTCGGGCTGGCTCTCCGCGACTTCTACGCGCACTCGTGGCTGCTGCTCGCGATCAACGCCGCTCTGGGCGTCGCTCTCGTCGCCGCAGTGCTCGCGACACTGGCCATGCCGCTCGCAGTCGTCGTGATCGCGTTGACGGGGCCACTGCTCGCCGCGCTCGTCCACTGCGCCGTGACGCTCCAGCGCACCGGCAATCTCGCAGTCGCAGATGCGTGGGAGGGCCTCTGTGTGCACTGGCGGCACGGGCTCGTGCTCGCGTCCGCGGGCGCCGTCTTCTTCGGATCTGCGATCTTCGCGCTCCGCTTCTACTGGAGCTCCGCGATCTGGCCGCTGGCCTTTCTCAGCCTGTACGTCTTCTTCCTGCTGCTGATCTACGAGCTCGTGCTCTGGACGTTCGCGATCGCGGAGCCGGAACAGGGGCTGAGGCGCAGCGCGGGCGAGGCGGCGGGATTCGTCGCTTCCCGCCCGTTCTCCACGCTTCTGCTCGGGCTCGTGCTCGTCCTCGTGAACATCGCCGGCATTGCGGCCGCGGTGATGCCGTTCCTGACGCTCACCGTCGCGTACACGTTCCTCGCGACCGCCCACTTCGTGCTCCCACCGCTCACCGAGGAGACGACCTGATGGCATCGATCACCTTCGACCACGTGACGAAGCGGTTCGACGAGACGGTCGCCGTCAACGACCTCTCGATCGACATCGCCGACGGCGAGTTCCTCGTGCTGGTCGGGCCTTCCGGGTGCGGGAAGACCACCGCGCTGCGGATGCTCGCAGGGCTCGAGGACATCTCCGACGGGCGTGTCCTCATCGGCGACCGGGTCGTCAACAACGTCCCGCCGGGCAAGCGCGACATCGCCATGGTCTTCCAGTCGTACGCCCTCTACCCGCACATGACGGTCTACGGCAATCTCGCGTTCGGTCTCAGGAACTTCGACGTGCCGAAGGCCGAGATCGCGCGCCGTGTCCACGAGGCCGCGGACGTGCTCGAGCTCGACAAGCTGCTCAAGCGCAAGCCCAAGCAGCTCTCGGGTGGTCAGCGGCAGCGGGTCGCCCTCGGGCGCGCGATCGTCCGCGAGCCCTCCGCGTTCCTCATGGACGAGCCGCTGTCCAACCTCGACGCTGCGCTCCGTGTCCAGACCCGCGCCGAGATCCTGAAGCTCCAGCAGCGGCTCGACACGACGACGATCTACGTGACTCACGATCAGGTCGAGGCGATGACGATGGGGGACAGGATCGCGGTCATGAGCCTCGGCGTCCTCCAGCAGATCGGAAGTCCACACGCGCTCTACACGAACCCGGTGAACACCTTCGTCGCGAAGTTCATCGGCTCGCCTGCGATGAACCTGCTCCCCGCGGACGCGGTGGAGCTCGGGCTCGGCGGCGCCGGTCGTCTCGTTGGCTTTCGCCCGGAGGACGTCGAGCTGGCCAACGGCAGGCGAGCGGACTGTGCGGAATGCGACGCCACCGTGGAGGTCGTCCAGTACCTCGGCGACGAGCAGCTCGCCTATCTCAAGCTCCGCGACGAGGAGATCGTCGCGAAGCTGCCCGTCGAGGCCGATCTCCAGCCGGGCATGCAGCGCAGGCTCGCCATCCCGCACAAGAAGCTGCACCTCTTCGATGCGGCCACCGGTGTGGCGGTCGGCACCGTCGGCTGATCCGCGGCTAGGTCGTCCCCGCCGTCTCGCGGCGCTTGCGCCAGTAGCGCTCGAACCCACGGAAGTGATGCCAGTACGGGCCGGCGCGCTGGTACTCGTCGACGAGCTCGGGATCGAGCTTCGAGACGTCGTCCGCCGCGGCTGCGACGAACGTCCGCTCGTCCATTCCGTCCTCGACCCACGCACCCCAGCGACCGAGCGTCTCGCGGAGCAACGTGAGGTGCGCCTCGACGTCGTCGAAGACGCCGAAGTGGATGAGCGCCAGCCGTCCCGGCGCGCGGCGCTCGATCTCGTCGATCGTCGCGTCCCACGCCTCGAGGTCGAGCTCGGGCGGCGGGCACGGCGGCATCACGAACTGCCCACCCTGGAGGCGGACCCCAGCGGCGTCGCCGGCATAGAGCGTTCCGGCCTCGTCGAGGTAGGAGACGTGGTGCCAGGCGTGTCCGGGAGTCGGGAAACAGTCGAGGCCGACGACACGCTCGCCGACGACGTGCACGTTCGCCTCGGGGACGGGGGCGAGCTCACCCCACAGCTCGTCGAATGCGTCGCCGTACAGGCGGCGGGCGCTCGCGTCGAGCTTCGACGGATCGACGAGGTGCGGCGCTCCGACCTCCGAGACGTGCACCTGCAGCGCGGGGTGCTCGCGTACGAGGACGCCGGCGGCACCCGCGTGGTCGAGGTGGATGTGCGAGAGGAGGAGGTGCCGCAGGTCGGTCAACTCGAAACCGCGCTCGGCGAGCCCGTCCTTGAGCGCGGAGACGCACGTCGTCGGGCCGCAGTCGAAGAGCGCGGGGCCGTCGTCCGTCTCCAGCAGGTAGGAGGCGACGATGCCCGGTGCCTGATGGTGGAGGTCGATCGGCCCCGCAATCACGCAGACGATCTTACGAGCGGCG
>Ga0070675_100003050_pt1 | contig 12648 bp, 11 predicted proteins | sample KBSM43metaG_FD_65343 | JGI IMG/M metagenome (GOLD analysis project Ga0070675, IMG submission 65343) | Miscanthus rhizosphere microbial communities from Kellogg Biological Station, Michigan, USA - KBS M4-3 metaG | ecosystem: Host-associated > Plants > Roots > Rhizosphere > Soil ...
CTGCCTTGCCCACGACGGCCTTGAGGCGGCCGCTCTCGCCGCGGAGTGGCGTGACGAGATCGACCGTCGCGTCCGTGAGGTAGGCGATCGTGGGCGCGTCCGGGTCGGTCAGCGCCGCTCCGATCGACGCCGTGGCAGCGGTCGTGGTGTCATCGAGCGGGCCTCCTGCGGCGCGCGCGTCGGCGATCGACCACGTCCACCCGGCGGCGAATGTGAGGAGGACGGCGCCGAACAGGACGTCGAGCGCACGCTCGGTGCGCGTGCCGACGCCGCCGCGATGCCAGCGGCTGCGGGCCGGTGCGGGCAGTTGCAGTGCATGCTCGACGGCGTGGGAGAACGCCTGCCAGAGGTGCGCGATGTCGTGCTCGCCTGAGACGCCACCGCGCTGTTTCGTGCCTGTCGTCAGGCTTCCGTCGTCACGCTTCATGTGGCCGGGCCTCCGCGATTTGCGCGCTCGCCGGTATCAATCCCGCATTGGCGTTGACCCACAGCACCGAGCCGCTGAACTTCCACCGGCTCGTTCACTCTCTCCTGCGCCCACATGGACACGCTGTCAGACCTGATCCACCGCCTTGGCGATCTTCCTGCGCTCATCCAATGGGCCGGATACGTTGGACTCACCGCGATCATCTTTGTAGAAACGGGGTTGTTTTTCGGTTTTTTTCTGCCTGGCGATTCGCTGCTCGTGACGGCTGGTCTGCTGGCCTCGCAAGGATTCAGCCTCGACGTATACCTGCTCGGTCTGCTGCTCAACATCGCAGCGGTGGTCGGCGATAACACGAACTATTGGATCGGCAGGTTCATGGGTCCCAAGGTGTTCACGCGTGAGGAGTCGCTGTTCTTCCGGCGCCGTCACGTGGAGCGAGCCCATGAGTTTTACGAGAAGCACGGCGCCAAGACGATCGTGCTTGCGCGATTCATGCCGATCATCCGGACGTTCGCGCCACTCGTGGCTGGAGTCGCACGAATGTCTTACCGCACGTTCCTGACCTACAGCGTGCTCGGCGGTACAGTCTGGATCTGGAGCATGTTGTTCATCGGCTACTTCCTGGGCCGGATGGTGCCGGGGATCGATAAGCACATAGAGAAAGTCATCATCGTCGTTATTTTCCTCTCGATTCTGCCTGGCATCATTTCCTGGTTGCGCGAGCGGAAAGCAGCGCCTCGCCAGCCCGAGGCTGGTAGCTTGTAGCGATGCTTGTTGCTGGGTGACGGTGGGTGGAGCACCCAGTCGGCATCCAGCGTCACCCAGCCACCAGCACGACCACCCAGCCACCAGCTATCGCTTTTCAGTACGTCCTTGTCACGGAGACCAAGCACGATGGCTCATACTTTACCGCCGCTTCCGTACGCCCCCGACGCGCTCGAGCCCAGCATCGACGCGCAGACGATGCAGATCCACCACGGCAAGCATCATCAGGCGTACGTCAACAACCTGAATGCCGCGCTCGAGAAGGCGCCCGAGCTCGCGAACAAGAGCCTCGAGGAGCTGCTGTCGAATCTCAACGCGGTGCCGGAAGCGGTGCGCGGCGCGGTGCGCAACAACGGTGGCGGACACTGGAACCACTCGTTCTTCTGGCAGATCATGGCGCCTAACGCCGGCGGCGAGCCGTCCGGTGCGCTGGCGGCGGCGATCGACCGCGCGTTCGGCGGCTTCGCAAAGCTCAAGGAGCAGTTCAACGCGGCGGGCGTTGGCCGCTTCGGCTCGGGCTGGGCGTGGCTGGTGCGCGACGGCGCCAACCTCGCCATCACGAGCTCGCCTAACCAGGACAACCCGCTGATGGACGGCAAAAAGGCGGGCGATGTGCTCCTCGGCTGCGACGTGTGGGAGCACGCCTACTACCTCAAGTATCAGAACCGTCGGCCAGACTATCTCAATGCATGGTGGAACGTCGTCAACTGGCGTGAAGTCGAACAACGCTTCGGTAGGTAAACTGCAAGCTGGTTGCTGGGTGCGTGTGCTTGTTGCTGGGTGACGCTAAGTGCTACCCAGACGACGAAAGGGGTCCGAGTCGAATCGACTCGGACCCCTTTTGCTGACCACGTTCGCGCCCTTCGCACTTCACCCAGCGTCACCCAGCAACAAGCACGACCACCCAGCAACCAGCTGTTGCAGTTGCTAACGCGCGGCCTCGCCTTCGAGATACGTATAGCCTTCCAGTCCTGCGACGTACTCGGCGATGAACGTGTTGGCCTCTTGCCTGGAGATGTTCTTTGCCGCGCTCACCTTGCGGCGAAACGTCGCGAGCAGGTTCGACGCGCCGAACTGCACGTAGTTCAGGACCTCCGTCACCGTGTCGCCGTGCACGAGGTCCGTGATCTCGTAGCCCGAGTCCGTGATCTTGATGTGCACCGCGTTCGTGTCCCCGAACAGGTTGTGCAGGTCGCCCAGGATCTCCTGGTACGCCCCCGTGAGGAAGATGCCTAACATGTAGTCATCCTCGTCGCGGAAATCGTGGAGCTCCATGCTCGGACGACCGTTCTTGTCGCCGACGAAGCGGTCGATCTTGCCATCCGAGTCGCACGTCACGTCCTGCAGGGTGCCGCGCCGCGTCGGTTCCTCGTCCAGCCGGTGAATCGGCATGATCGGGAACAGCTGATCGATTGCCCAGCTATCTGGGAGCGACTGGAACAGCGAGAAGTTGCAGAAGTACCGATCGACCAGCGCGGCGTCGAGCTCCTTGATGATCTCCTCGAACTTGTCCCGGTCGCTCTCCGCATACCGCGCGATCCGGTTGATCGTGGCGAAGTAGATCGTCTCCGCCATTGCCCGTTCGCGCAGCGACAGCACACCGCTGTTGAACAACTGCTGCGCGCGCTCCTTGTCGAACGTCGCGTCGTGATAGACCTCGAGAATCTTCCGCGAGCGCACGTTCTTCTTCGCGAGCGTCTGACAGTCCGCGAGCATCTCGTGCAGCAGGGAGTGATCGTCTTCCGTAATGTCCGGAAGCGGCGGCTCGGCCTGTGACTCGACGTCAATCACCTTGAGCAACAGCAACGCGTGATGCGCCGTGAGCGCACGCCCCGACTCGCTGATGATGTGCGGCATCGGAAGCTCCTGATCCCGGCACATCTCGGCGATGGTGTAGATGACGTCGTTCGCGTATTCCTGCAGCGAGTAGTTGACGCTCGCGTGCGACGTCGACGCCGTGCCATCGTAGTCCACGCCGAGTCCGCCGCCGACGTCCACGTGCGTGATGTCCACGCCCGCTTTCCGGATCTCCGCGTAGTAGCGCGACACTTCCTGCAGCGCGCTCTTGATGTAGCGGATGTCGGTGACCTGACTCCCGATATGAAAGTGAATGAGCTTCAGGATGTCGATGCGGCCTAACGAGCGAAGTCGCTCGATGAGCTTCATGAGCTGCGCCGCGTTGAGCCCGAACTTCGACTTCTCCCCGCCGCTCTGCGCCCACCGGCCCGCGCCTTCGGCGACGAGCTTGATCCGCACGCCGGCGACCGGCGTGACGCCGAGGTCGTCGGCGGCCTGAAGGAGCACATCGAGCTCGCTCAGCTGCTCGAGGACGATGAAGACCTTGTGGCCGAGCTTCTGGCCCATCATGGCGAGGCGCATGAACTCCTCGTCCTTGTAGCCGTTGCAGACGATGATGTGGTCGGTCGACTCGCTCAGGGCGAGCACCGCCTGCAGCTCGGGCTTGGATCCGCATTCGAGGCCGACGCCGTGCGCCTTGCCGAACTCGACGATCTCCTCGACGACGTGGCGCTGCTGGTTGACCTTGATCGGGTAGACCGACGTATAGTCGCCCTGGTACTCGAACTCCTTGATCGCCGACTGGAATCGCTCGCTGAGCGACTCGATCCGCGACTGGAGAATGTCCGAGAAGCGGAGCAACACGGGCAACGCGACGCCCTGCTCTTCCAGATCGCGCGCCAGATCGTGCAGATCGAGCGCGCGGTTTGGTCGATCGCGGTCGGGCCGCACGACGACGTGTCCGAGCTCATTGATGTCGAAGTAGCCGGCGCCCCAGCCCTCGATGTTGTAGAGCTCGCGCGCGGAGTCGATCGACCAGACAGGAGCGGGCTTGTCGTCGCTGGTCGTCGGAGGAATCTGTGTCGTCGCCATAGTGCGGAATTCTATATCCCGCTCACCCCTGCACCAATGCGGTCGTCATTCCGAGCGGAGCGGCAGAGCCGTGTCATTCCGAGCGAGCGAAGCGAGTCGAGGCATCGCGATCGTGCGGGTAGAGTGCCCTCTACCGGGAACCGCACGATTCCTCGACTCCGGCCTGCGGCCTCCGCTCGGAATGACAGGGATCCTCGACTGCCGCCCTTCGGGCCTTCGCTCGGAATGACAGCCTAGCCGAGCGCTTTCTTCAGGAACGTGCGGCGACCCCAGTACCAGAACACGCCCGCGAGCAGCACCAGCGCCCCCGACGACGCGAGCAGCGGCATGTGTGGCACCTCCGGCGTGATCGCGCCCCGCATTCCTTCGGCCACATACACGAGTGGGTTCACCAGCACCAGGTACTTGATCACGGGCACACGATCGAGACCGCGCCACGGGTAGTACGCACAGCCGAACATCAGCATCGGCGCGATGATGATGCTGAACATGAGACCGATCTGCTGTGGCGCGATCGCGGTGCCCATGAGCAGGCCCATCGCCGAGAACGTCAGCGCACCGAGCGCGGTGATCGCGACGAATGGCAAGACGTGCGCGAGCGTCAGGCCGGGGATCGGACCCATGATGAGGCGCGCGATCGGAAACACGACGATGGCCGAGATGATTCCCTGCACCGCGCCGGCGACGACTTTCTCGTTCGCGATCAGTGGCGTCGCGACTGGCGCGAGCAGGCGATCCTCGATCTCGCGCGTCCAGCCGAAATCCTGCACCATCGGCAGCGAGACCGCCTGCACCGCCGACAGCGCGAGGCTTACCGCAAGAATGCCGGGGAGCAGCGCCGTCGTATAGCCGCCGCGCACGAAGCCCATCTTCGGCAGCAGATAGCCGAACACGATGATGAACAGCACGGGCTGCATCAGCGTGCGGACGAGAAAGTACGGGAGCTCGCGCCGTGCGACGCGAAGATCGCGGCGAAAGAGCGCGCCGAACACGGCAGCCGATGATACTGCGCGATCGCTCGCGTCATCGGGTGCGAGAGTGGCGTCGCGAGGCGCCGTCGATGCAGTCACCGTCAATCGAGTTTCCTCCCCGTGAGCGAGATGAACAGCGTCTCGAGACTCGGTGTGGCGAGATTGATGTTCTTCACCGTTCGGCCCTGTGCTTCCGCGACACGGATGAGCGCTGGAATCAGCTCGCCGCCGCGATCGCTGTACGCGCGGAGCGCCGCCTGCCGTCCTTCAGCGCGCTGAACACCAGGAATACTTCGAGCGGCCTGCGCCGCCGCTTCCGCGTCGCCATCGAGCGTAAGCTCGACGAGCGTCCCACCCGGCGCCTGCGCCCGCAGGTGATCTGGGGTATCGCACGCGAGCAGCCGGCCCTGATCGATGATCGCGAGACGATCGCAGAGCTGATCCGCTTCCTCCATGTAGTGCGTCGTCATCACGATCGTGCGGCCCTGCGCGTGCAGGTCACGGAGGATATCCCATAACGCGAGTCGCGCCTGCGGGTCGAGACCCACAGTCGGCTCGTCGAGAAACAACACGCGCGGCTCGTGGATGAGCGCACGCGCGATCATCAGCCGCTGCTGTTGTCCCCCCGAGAGCTCGTCCACCTTCGCGTTCTGCTTCTCGCCGATGCCTAACTTCTCGAGCAGCTCGTGCGCACGACGCGACGCGGTGCCGAGCGGAATGCCGAAGTACGCGGCGTGGAATTCGAGATTCTCGATGGCGTTGAGACTGCGATCGGGATTCGGTCGCTGGGGAACGACGCCGATGCGCTGACGAACGCGGACGTCGTCCCGGATGACGTCCGCGCCGGCGACGCTCGCCATGCCGGACGTGGCGCGTACTCGCGTCGTTAGGATTCCGATGGTCGTGGTCTTTCCCGCGCCGTTCGGTCCGAGGAGGCCGAAGAACTCGCCCTGCTCGACATCGAGGTCGAGAGCATCGAGCGCGACGATGGGCCCTCCGCGCGCACCTCCGGGGCGCACTCCCGGCGTGGGCGCGGGTGGCGGGCCAACTGAAGACCCGCGCCCGCGTCGCGCGGTGGGCGCAGGATACTCCTTTCTCAGCGCGCGCGTCTGGATTGCCGAAGTCATGGCGGCAAATGTATGGCGAGTCGAGGCCTGAGGAAGGCGGCCTCCGGTGACGAACGCCACACGCCGGTCGCGTGATGACTCGCTCGATTATCATTGGCACCATGCGTCGGCTGCTCAACTACTTTCTGCGCGGGCTCGTGCTCGTCGCGCCGCTCGCGATCACCCTCTACGTCTGCTGGGTGATCTTCGAGCGCATCGACGGATGGCTCGGCCTGCCGGTGCCTGGGCTGGGGTTCCTCCTCACGATCGTGATCATCACGCTCGTCGGGGGACTCGGCTCCAACCTTATCACGCGCGGCCTGGTCGCCGTCGTGGACCAGGTGCTGGGGCGACTCCCGTTCGTGCGCCTGCTCTACACGTCGACGAAGGATCTGCTCAACGCGTTCGTCGGCGAGAAGCGGCGCTTCGACAAGCCGGTGCTCGTACGCATGAGCGCACACACCGACGCGCGCATGGTCGGCTTCGTGACGCAGGAATCGCTCGACCGACTTGGTCTGCCGGGATACTCATCGGTGTACTTCCCGCAGTCGTACAACTTCGCGGGAAACCTCGTCGTATTTCCGTCGACGGCGCTCGAACCGCTCGATGCCGCGAGCGCGGACGTCATGGCGTTCATCGTCTCGGGCGGCGTGACCGGCGTGCCCGCAGCGCGCGCGCCATCCATAACGCCGCGCACATAACGCGATAGCGCCGGCCGCGGCGCGTCGGCTCGCGTCAGCCGCGCTCGCGTCAGCCGCGCTCGCGGCACGCCGCGCTCGCGTCAGCCGCGCTCGCGGCACGCCGCCTGCCACATGTGGCGACCATGAGCCGTCCCGCAGCGTCTGTCCCGAAGTACCAACCGAGCGCCGCCGCGGCGACATCGGCGGCCGCGCGTGAGGCAATCGCGCCGGCTGCGCCATGGATCGAGCGACTCGCGCGCGTCGGCTATGCCGGCAAGGCGATCCTGTACTCGATCGTCGGCGTGCTCGCGCTCCAGGCGGCGCTCGGAGACGGCGGACGCACCACGGGCTCACGCGGCGCATTGGCGACACTCGTCAGGCATCGCTACGGCGCGATCATTCTGGTGGTGATCGCGGCCGGACTGTTCGGCTATGCGGCGTGGCGCATCATCGACGGGATCCTCGACCCTGAGCGACGCGGCAATTCCGCGAAGGGTATCGCGCTTCGCGCGAGCAACGTGGTGCGCGGGATCGTACACGCGGTCCTCGGTGTGCAGGCGGTTCGACTCGCGATGGGCAGTGCGCGCGGCGGTGGCAGTGGACAAGCGGTCGAGGAGTGGACTGGCCGCGTGCTCGACGCGCCGTTCGGACCCTGGCTCGTGATGGGCGGCGGGCTCGTGGTTGCGGGTTACGGGTTGTATCAGGTGTACCGCGCGTGGGCCGCCAAGCTCAGTAAGCAGCTCGACCTATCGCGTCTGTCGCGCGAGGCGGGATCGTGGGCCATCAAGATCTGTCGCGTCGGCATCGGCGCACGTGGTGTCGTGTTCGCGGTAATCGGCGCGTACCTCGTGCGCGCGGGCATGGCGCACAACGCGAACAAGGCGGCGGACACGGGCGAGGCGTTGAGCGCGATCGGTCAGCAGCCGTTTGGGAAGTGGCTGCTCGCGGCTGTGGCGGTTGGACTGATCGCGTACGGCGCCTACGAGGTCGTGCAGGCTCGCTACCGCGTGATCAGGCCAGGGTAAGGCTGTCATTCCGAGCGGGGTGTCACTGTCATTCCGAGCGGAGCCGCGGAGCGGCGGAGTCGAGGAATCGAGACTGTCCCCCATGAAGGGCCCACTATCGGGACGATCGCGATTCCTCATGCGCCCAGAGGGCACCCGCGGCCTGCGGCCTCCGCTCGGAATGACACCCCCGCTCGGAATGACAACTGGCGTGCGCCACGGGCGCTCTGTCGATAGAATGGGGCTCGGAAGGATCGTCTGCTGCCCCTCACATCTACTCCGCCCCGCATGCCCGCGATTCGCGCCGGCCTTGCCGCGCTGCTCTCATCGTCGATCGCTTTCTCCGCGCTCCCAGCCCAGGTAGCTGGACGCGCCGCGTCCGACTCGCAACCGGTGCGCAGCACCATCCTGCGGCCCGCCCGCGTCTTCGACGGCGTGACGGCAGAACCGCGCACGGGCTGGGTGGTACTCGTCACTGGCGACAAGATCGCCGCCGTTGGCCCCGCAGCCGACATTCGCGCGCCGGCTGGCGCGACCACTGTGGATCTGCCCGGTACGACGCTGCTCCCCGGTCTCATCGAAGGCCACTCCCACCTGTTGCTGCACCCGTACAACGAGACCTCGTGGGACGACCAGGTGTTGAAGGAGCCGCTCGCGCTCCGCGTCGCCCGCGCGACGAACCACGCGCGCAACACGCTGCTCGCCGGATTCACAACGGTGCGCGACCTCGGTACCGAGGGCGCGGGCTATGCCGACGTGGGTCTCAAGCGCGCGATCGAGCAGGGCATCATTCCAGGCCCACGGATGATCGTTACGACACGGGCGATCGTGGCAACCGGAACCTACGGGCCGAAGCACCCCACGTCGGACATCGACTTCCCGCAGGGCGCGGAAGAAGCGGACGGCATCGACGGGCTCACGCGCGTCGTGCGCGATCAGATCGGCAGGGGCGCGGATTGGATCAAGGTCTACGCCGATTACCGATGGGGGCCTAACGGGGAGACGCGCCCGACGTTCACGGTCGAAGAGCTCACGCACATCGTAGAGGTCGCGCGCAGCAGCGGACGGGCCGTCGTCGCACACGCGAGCACCGCGGAAGGAATGCGCCGCGCCGTGGTCGCTGGAGTGGAGACGATCGAGCATGGAGACAACGGCACGCCGGAAGTCTTTCGGATGATGGCCGAGAAGGGCGTGGCGCTCTGCCCGACGGTCGCGGCGGGTGACGCGATCTTGTCGTACCGCGGCTGGCGGCGAGGCGTGGACCCTGATACGCCGGGCATCACGGCGAAGAAGGCGAGCCTGAAGGCGGCCATCGCGGCGGGCGTGACGATCTGCAGTGGCAGCGACGTCGGCGTGTTCACACACGGCGACAATGCGCGCGAGCTCGAACTGCTCGTCGACTACGGGATGAAGCCCGTGGATGTGTTACGCTCGGCGACGTCGATCGACGCGAAGCTCTTTCACATGGCCGATCGCATCGGCACGGTGAAGACCGGCCTCCTGGCGGACCTCATCGCCGTCGACGGCGACCCGACGCGCGACATCTCCACGTTGCGCAAAGTGAAGTTCGTGATGAAGGGTGGCGTCGTGTATCGCGGCTCGACTCCGCCGTGATCATCACGTCGCTTGCCTGACCTGACGGCCTAACGTGCGCGCCGGAGGAGTCCGCCGACCCCTAACGGGCGAACGTTAGGACCGCGGGCCACCGCGGTCGACAGCCGCGCGACGACGACGTTTGCCGCCGCTCGCCGAGGTGCATAGGTTGTTCGTCACTTCAATCCGACTTCGTGGACAACCTCTGCCACTCGCTCGTTGGTGCCGCACTGTCGGGCGCGGGATTCCGCCGTCGCACCGGGCTCGCGACCGCGACGATGATCATCGGCGCGAATCTGCCCGATGTCGACGCGATCGTCTACGTCGTGCGCGGCGGAGCAACGGCGCTCGAGTTCCGCCGCGGGTGGACGCACGGCGTTGTCGCGATGGTGGTTCTACCGGTGCTGCTGACGGTCATGATGATCTGGGTCGGTCAGGCGCGCGACGCGCGTCGCGCGCGAAGGCGTCGACCAGTAGGTACGCCGGTCATTCCATCACAACTCCTGGTGCTGGCGGCCATCTCCATCTGGACGCACCCGCTGTTCGATCTCCTCAATACGTACGGCGTCCGACTCCTCATGCCGTTCTCGTCGCGCTGGTTCTACGGCGACACGCTCTTCATCGTCGACCCGTCGGTCTGGGTCGTACTCGGCGTCGGCTCGTTCGTTTCGCTCCAACGCGCGCGCGCGGTTCCTGTAGGCGCCGCATCGCCGACGGTAATGGCGAGAGCGCACCGCCCCGCGCGCATCGCGGTGTTCGCGGTCGCCACGTACATCGCGATCATGGCGGGGTCGAGCTGGATCGGGCGAGTGCTCGTCGAGCGACAGGCAGTCGCCGCTGGGGGTCCGGCCGCCGACCGCGTGATGGTCGCTCCGGATGCGGTGACGCCGTTCACTCGCAGCGTCGTCCGGGATGTGGGCGGTTCCTACGAACGGGGCCGGCTTACGTGGTGGCCAGGTCCGCGATACGAAGCATCGCCGGAGCGAATTCCGAAGATCACCCCCGAGATCACAGCGGCCGCGCGAGCGACGCCTGATGGTCGTCGGTTCCTGTCGTGGTCGCGCTTTCCGTTCGCGGATCTCACCGTTGGTGATTCGACGACGGTGCGTCTGGACGATGCGCGTTATGCAGGTCCGGGCCAACGGAGCTTCGCGAGCGTCACGGTGCCATTGGCCGCGCCGGCCGCTCCTCGAAATTGACACCCGGGCAGGAATCGGCTGCCGTGATGTTCAGCCGCGTGTGGCTCCTCGCGACGGTCCCGATCTGCATCATCGGCGTGTTCGGTGTCGTCCGCCTCGCGATGCGGCTGGTGCGATTCACGCGTGAGGCAATCGTGGCATCACTGCCAGTCGTGCCCGAACAGAGCGTCGTGCTCCAGGCCCCGGGCCATTACTCGGTGCTCACCCAGGGTAAGCTCGGCGAGCGTGGACTTGGCGACCTTCGCTTTTCAGTCGTGACTGAGCGGGGCGGCCGTGAGCTCAGGATGTCGCCGGTGATGGTGCGCAGTCAGGCGACGTCACTCGACGGCACCGTTCGCCTCGAGCTCTTCACCTTCTCGGCCCTGGCCGGACGTCACGTACTCCGCGTGATCGGCATGGACCCGACGCGGAACTACCAGACGAACCGCGTGGTGATCGCGCGCAGCGGTCGCGGGCAACTCGCGGTGCGCATCACGGCGCTCGTGCTCACGAGCGTCATCGCACTGGTGTCGCTCGTGGCGACGCTCATCCTCGTCGCCGGGCGGGTGCAACGCCGCTGAGACGTGCCGACGCGCACTGACGCATCCCGACCGGCGTTAGGCGACGTCTACTTGTGGCGGTACGTGATGCGACCGCGCGAGAGATCGTACGGCGAGACCTCGATGGTCACGTGATCGCCGGCGAGGACACGAATGCGGTTCTGCCGCATCTTACCGCCGAGCGTCGTGAGTACGTCGTGGCCGCCATTCACCGTCACCCGGAACGTCGCGTTCGGCAGCACTTCCGCGACCTTCCCCTCCATCTCGATAGCACCTTGCTTCGACATGTGTCCTCCGCAGCGGCAGTGTCGCCACCCAGGCACCCGCTCGCCGTCCGTGATAATCGCCTCGTTCCCGTACACTGCGGCGTGTGCGCCAATGCTTGGCGGCGCAACCGTTCCCCGGGTAGAAGCTGAACCGACGCCAGCCGCGCCGCAAGCGATGGGCTCGCGGCGCGGCGGTCCCGAGCGTCAGGGTGTCACGGTAGCGCGCGGCAGTGGCTCCGGCATGTCGGCGACGACGTACGCCATGACGGCCATCGTCGCCACGCAGAGCGCCATCTCGTGCGCGTCCAGCTTCTCGATCGTGTCGGCTTCGGTGTGGTGATACCAGAAATACTTGGTGCCGTCGACGTTGAGCCCAAGGCCGGGCACTCCGAGCGCGTTGATGGGCGCAACGTCCGACCCGGCACCGCCCTTCACGATCGCCCCGGCTTCGATACGATCGAGCAGCGTCGCTATCTGCTTCACGATCTCGAGCGCCGCATCCGAACCAGAGAAGCTGAAGCCCTGCGGCTTGAACACGCCGCCGTCGGACTCGATGGCCAGCATGTGCTTGTCGATGTCGGCCTTGTGCGCGTCCCGGTACCCCTGCCCACCACGTCCGCCATTCTCCTCGTTCGTCCACCCGACGACGCGGATCGTGCGACGCGGCTTGAGGCCAAGACGCTGGAGGAGCTTCACCGCCTCCCACGCGACCACGACGCCGCCACCATCGTCCATCGCGCCGCGACCGACGTCCCACGAGTCGATGTGGCCGCCGAACACCACGACCTCGTCGGGCTTCTCGGACCCGACGATCTCGCCCATCACGTTGCGTGACGGCGCGTCAGGCAGTGTGTGCGCGGACATGAGGAGCTTCACGCGGATGCGCTCGCCGCGATCCTGCATGCGATGCAGCATCTGCGCATCCTCGACCGTGATCGCGGCCGTAGGGATGCGCCTAACGGTCGAGTCGTAGAACATGCCGCCGGTGTGCGGCGTACGCATCGAGAACGGCGTGACGGAGCGGACGAGCGCGGCGACTGCGCCTGCCTGCGCCGCGGCGACCGCGCCACGCGCGCGATACTGGACTGTCTCTCCGTAGCTGGTGAACGGGACGTCGAAGAGCACGATCTTGCCCGCGGCCTGCGACGCCTTCGCCGTCAGCTCGCTGAAGCTGCTGACGACGAACACATCCGCGGTGACGCCACCGGG
>Ga0070675_100003052_pt1 | contig 12647 bp, 12 predicted proteins | sample KBSM43metaG_FD_65343 | JGI IMG/M metagenome (GOLD analysis project Ga0070675, IMG submission 65343) | Miscanthus rhizosphere microbial communities from Kellogg Biological Station, Michigan, USA - KBS M4-3 metaG | ecosystem: Host-associated > Plants > Roots > Rhizosphere > Soil ...
GCGCAGTACCTGCCGTGGATTCATCTCCACGATCTCGTGAAGATCATCGCCGTCGCGCTTGTCGACGAGCGGTATCGTGGGCCGGTCAATGGCGTGGCGCCGGAGCAGGCGACGAGCCGCTCGTTCGCGCGCGCGCTCGGGCGCGTCCTTCATCGCCCGGCCATCGTTCCGCTGCCGGCGCTGGCGCTCAAGGTGATCTTCGGTGAGGCGGCCAGCGTACTGCTGGCGAGCCAGCGCGTGGACCCTTGCGTGCTCCGAAAGCACAAGTTCGCGTTGGACTTTCCGACCCTGGACGCGGCGCTCGAGGACATTGTCGGGGGGACGGCCGTCGCGATCTCGCCCGCGCGGTCGAGACCCGAAGGAGCCGGGGAGGCTCGCTACGAGCTGCGGACCAGCACGGTGATCGATGCGCCGCTCGACCAGACGTTCGCCTTCTTCTCGAAGGCCGCGAACCTCGGCGTGATCACGCCGACTGCGATGCGATTTTGCATTGAGGGACAGCCGCCGCCGATGGCCGCGGGGGCCGTGATCGACTATCGCGTGCGCGTCGGCCCCCTGCCCGTTCGTTGGCGCACGCGCATCACCACGTGGGAGCCGGGCCGACGCTTTGCGGATCTTCAGGAGAAGGGCCCGTATCGCTTCTGGTGGCACGAACACACATTTCAGGCCGACGGCGGGCGCACCGTGATGGAGGATCGCGTGTTCTACACGCCGCCGCTCGGGCTCGTCGGGCGGCTGGCGAATCGCGTCTTCATCGGCTCGACCCTCACGAAGATCTTTCAATATCGCGGCGACGTGATCCGCCTCAGATTCGGAGTCGTCGCGTGACACGGCGGCCCTTCGACGCGGTGCTCGTCGTCGCCTTCGGCGGCCCCGAAGGTATGGGCGACGTGCGGCCGTTTCTCGCGAACGTGCTCAGAGGCCGCCGCGTTCGCGCCCGAGCGCGTTGAGGCGGTCGCACAACATTACGAACACTTCGGCGGCGTGTCGCCGCTCGCCGCCATCACGCGTCGTCAGGTGGAAGGCCTGCGGACGCCACTGGCGGCCCGCGGACTGGATCTGCCTGTGTACCTCGGCATGCGCAACTGGCATCCGCTCCTGCCCGACACGCTTAAGACGATGGCGCACGACGGCGTCAGGCGTGCGATTGGCTTCGTGTGTGCCCCGCACCGATCCTATTCGAGCTGCACTCAGTATCGAGAGAACGTCGTCAGTGCGCGGCAGGCCGTCGTGGACGCCGGGCTGAGCGATGTGTCGGTGACGTACGTGGGCGACTGGCACCACCACGATCGGTTCATTGAGGTGAACGCCCGGCACGTGCGCGCTGCGCTGGACACACTGCCGGGGCCGGTCAGATCGGCCGCCCGCCTCGTGTTCACCGCGCACAGCATCCCGATCGCCATGGCGGGCGCCGCGCGGCATCGCGCGCAGCTGCTGGAGTCGTCGCGGTTGGTCGCCGAGCGCCTTGGCGTGGCGGACTGGGCGCTGGTGTTCCAGAGCCGCAGCGGCCGGCCGGAGGATCCGTGGCTCGAGCCGGATCTCTGCCAGTACCTTCGGGCGGAACGGGGCCGCGGCCTCGCCGCGGCGGTGATCTGTCCGATCGGGTTTGTCTGCGACCACGTCGAGGTGCTGTACGACCTGGACATCGAAGCGGCTCAGGTGTGCCGCGACATCGCCTTGCCGATGGCGCGGGCGGCCACGGTGAACGACGATCCGCTCTTTCTGGAGATGATGGCCGACGAGGTGCTGAAGACCTGGGATCGTTATCGGACCGGCAGGCCGTTGGTCCTGTCGGCGGTGAACGTCCCCCCACTGCAGAAGGCGCGGCCAGATGTGCGCACGCCTGAACGTGACGAACTGGGCAACCGTCCCTGAAAGGTTCGCTGCGAGCTGCCAGGACAGGGCCTTCAGAGCCAACAGCGCCGAGTCGCTCGATCGCGGAACTGTTTGAAAGTTCATCGCACCTGATCCATCTGGTCCCCCGCAGGCAGCGTGACGCGCACAATCGAACCGCCGGCGGCAGCGTTTTCGAAATCGATGCAGCCGCCGTAGGCATCGATGATCGCGTGCTGATGGGCAAACCCATCCCGAGCCCATCGGCTCAGGAGAACTGCATGACGCTCGATCGGCTGCTGAAGCTGTTGCGCTGTCACTTGGCGGCACTCCAGTCAACTGCGTGGCCGCGCCCGCACGGACCGTCCAACGGACCTGCGATCTATCTGGATGCGGCAGACACCAGCGCGCTTATCACGGAGCTGGCGGGCATCCAGCGCAAGCTCGAGACGGCCGGGTTGGGCGGTGATGCCCTCGGCCGCGCAGAGTCTGGGGCCGCGAGGAGCGTTGAAAACATCGCCAAGGATCTCGTCGCGGGGAAGACGACTAAAGCGCGCCGGCGCCGTCCGAGACGCGCATGGACGAACTCATACAGAAATTCGGCACGGACGCGACCGTCCGCGCTTGAACAGCCTCGCCATAATAGCTCCGACTGCTGAAACGAGCGGCCCACGCGACGTCGTTGCATCGGGTCTTGCCGCTCACGAGGCGGTAACGACGACGGCGCTGCACAGGCGGCCGCCGCTGCGTCGGTACGCATGCGGAATGGTTGCGTCGAAGTAGATGGCATCGCCCGCCTCGAGCGCATGCTCCTCGCCGTTCATGTGCAGGCTGAGCGTGCCCTGGATCACGAAGATGAACTCGACGCCCGCATGGTCGTGCGGCCGTAGCTTCTCGAGTGCCATCGGAAGAAAGTCGGCGTAATAGCAGTTGAAGCGTCGCTCGGTTGCCAGGTAATCCAGCGACGCGAATCGATAAGCAGTGTCGCGTGCGCCAGGACGCTCCGGCAGTTCCACGCGCTGGCTCTTTCGTGTCACCGCGACGAGCGGCTTCTCGCGCGCGCCGGCGAAGAAGTATTCCAGGCCGACGCCAAAGACGAGCGCGATGCGCAGCAGCGTCGGCAGCGTGGGGAACAGGCGTCCACGCTCGATTTTCGAGAGCAGGGCGGGCGACAGCCCGGTGTGCTTGCCAAGTTCGACGAGGCCAATCTTCTTCTTCAGACGGAGCGCGCGAATCTTGGCTCCAATCCCATAGTCGTTCAGTCCGTCCTGCAGCGTTTTCGAGAGCATCGGGTCCTCGCGTTTGACTGTGGTTCACATTCCGCGCCGATTGTGTCGCGACGTTCACACGACTTTGCCTCGGCGGACCGATTTAATCTACACGAAATATGATTGGCACTATATTCAAAGCAGGATCGTGATGAAACTTATCGATGTCGTTGCTTTTCAAGGAGTGCAGATGAAGACCATGCTGACGTTCACCTCACTCGCGCTCGTCGGGATGCTGACGGCGGCGCCGGCGCGTGCGCAGCAGACCAAGAACATCGTTGACACGGCGGTCGCGGCCGGGTCGTTCACGACGCTCGCCAAGGCGCTGACGGCGGCGGATCTTGTCGCCACGCTCAAGGGGCCGGGCCCATTCACCGTGTTTGCGCCGACCGACGCGGCATTCGCGAAGCTGCCGGCCGGTACGCTGGACAACCTGCTCAAGCCGGAGAACAAGGACAAACTGCGCCGCATCCTCACGTATCACGTCGTGGCTGGCGAGATGCGTGCGGTTGACGTTGTGAAGCTGCAGTCGGCGAAAGCCGTGAGTGGCGACACGATCACGGTCAAGGTCAGGGACGGCAAGGTGCACGTGGACGACGCCAACGTGACCAAGACCGACATTCAGGCGAGTAATGGCGTGATTCACGTCATCGACACCGTCATCCTCCCGAAGGGCCTCTGAGCGTCCCGGGACACATGGAGAAGGTCATGAAGAGAGTGATGTCAGTCAGTCTGCCGGTCGCCGCCCTGGTGGTGGCGCTTTCGGCTGGGGATGCCCGTGCGCAGTCAAATCCGTGGTCGGTGTCGTTCGACCTGGGTACACAAATCGCGCTGAGCGGGGATGTCCACGGAGGCGGATCGGGCACCGTGCTCAATCTGCCGACGCAGGTCCAGGCGCGGTCGTACGGGGACATCTACGGCAACGGTTTCTACTGGGCCGCTGGCCTGGGCTACCGCGTCGGCGAAGCCGGTGAGATCCGTGTGCAGGGCAGCTACACCTCCAATCCGGCTGACCGCCTGCAGGTCGGTACGGTTGCGAATCTTCCGCTGTTCGCCCTGTTTGAGGACTACAAGGCGTTCGGCATGGACTTCGGCTTTCGTCAGTACTTCGGGACCGCAACGGCACGGCCCTACGTCGGCGCCGGCGGTGGATTCGTGCGGGTCGACAAGATCCAGAGCGAGTTCAGCGTCCCGGCGGCCGGAGTGGTGCTGTCGAATGTGAGCATGTACGACACCTCGGTGGTCCCGAGCTTTGGCGCCGGCGGCGGGGTGCAGATCAATCTCTCCGACAGGTTCGCGGTCCAGGGTGGCCTCGAGTTCAGGTGGCAGGGTGACGCCAAGGATCTAGACGGTCTGGCCGGTACCGGTCTGGAGTCGATTAATGACGAGAGCCGGCGGTGGTCCATGCCGATCACCGGCGGCATCACCGTCAGGTTCTAGCAGATGCACGAGGGACCCGTTCTCCTCACAGGTGCCACGGGGTACATCGGCAGCCGCCTGCTTCGCGAGCTGGAGGCAGGCGGCTACACGGTGTTCGAGCCGGTCGGTGCGTCGCAGACGCTCCACGCTGATCGCATCGAGTTTGCCGTTTCTAGTCGGGCACGCTGAACCGCATCGCGACAACCGTGCTTCGGCCACTGCTCACGATCGCCTTTGCCCACCGCCACCGCGTCGTCCGGGCCGCCGTCGGCGGCGCGCGCCCGCGTGGCGCGCCACGATGGGCAGCCGCGGTTGCGCTGGTGGCCGCGACGACGATGCAACCGGCCGCGGCGCAGGCGCAAACGCCGCCGACGGTTCGCGCGGTACGGTTCGTTGATCTGGATCGGTATGCGGGCGACTGGTTCGAGATCGCGCGCTTTCCGAACAGGTTTCAGCGCCAGTGTGTCGGCGACGTGCGCGCCACCTACTCGCGCCGACCTGACGGGCGTCTCGACGTGGTGAACCGCTGCCGTACCGCCGAGGGCGAGACCGAGGCGCGCGGAGTCGCACGGATCGTCGACGACCGAACCTTCGCCAAGCTGAAGGTGCGGTTTGCCCCCGCGTGGCTGTCGTGGCTCCCGATGGTCTGGGGAGACTACTGGATTATCGGCATGGCGCCGGACTATTCCTGGGTGGTCGTCGGCGAGCCTGGCCGCGACTATCTCTGGGTCCTCGCCCGCGCGCCCCACCTTGACGATGACTCCATTGCCGTTGCGCGGGCAGCTGCACGGGACAACGGTTCGATGTCGACCGCCTCGTGCCGACGTCGCAGGTGGGCGCCGCTCGGCCATGAGGCCGAAGGCCGTCTTCGTCGTGGTGACCGTCTGTTGACGCATCGCTCTTTTTCGGCTTGCTTGACCGAGACGTACCGATGATCTGGATCTGGGCGGGTTTCATTCTGTTCGTGCTGCTGATGCTGGCGTTGGACCTCGGGGTGTTTCACCGAGACGCCCACGTGGTCTCCATTCGCGAGGCACTCGGCTGGTCTGCCGTGTGGGTCAGTCTCGGCCTGGCATTCGGCGTGTTCGTGTACTTCGGCTACGAGCATCACTGGATGGGACTCGGTCTCGCCGTGGATGCGGTCGACGGACAGGTCAATGACGGGGCCTCCGCCACCGTGAAGTACCTGACGGGTTACATCATCGAAAAGTCATTGAGTGTCGACAACGTCTTCGTCATTGCGATGATTTTTGCCTTCATGGCAGTCCCGCGCATCTACCAGCACCGCGTGCTGTTCTGGGGCATCCTGGGCGCGCTGGTCATGCGCGGCGTGATGATCGCCGTGGGCGCGGAGCTAATCGCCCGCTATCACTGGATTCTCTACGTCTTCGGCGTCCTTCTGCTCGTGACCGCCGTGAAGATGCTCGTCATCCGGGAGCATAGCGATCCGGCTCAGAGCATCGCGGTGCGCTGGGCAAAGCGGTGGTTGCCCGTCACCGATCAGTTCCATGGCGAGCATTTCATCGTCCGCGCCGGATCGGCTCGGTCGAGGAAGGCGGCGGCTCCCGGGTTAGCACCTCTTTTCGATGCCGCGGTCGACAGGGCTGTGCCTGGCACGTTGATGCTGACGCCCTTGGCGTTGGCGCTCATCCTGGTGGAGACCACCGACCTCATATTTGCGGTGGATTCGATCCCCGCGATCTTCGCCATCACCGCGGACCCGTTTCTGGTCTTCACGAGCAATGTCTTCGCCATCCTGGGGTTGCGAAGCCTGTACTTCGCTTTGGCGGACATGATCGCCAAGTTCCGGTTCCTCAAGGTGTCGTTGGCCATGGTCCTGGCGATCGTCGGCCTGAAGATGTTGCTGGCAGAGCCTCTGAAAGCCGCGCTCGGGCCTGCGTTCAACCTCTATCTTCTGCTCGTTGTCGTCGTTGTCCTGGGCTTCGGCGTGATGGCGTCACTGTGGACAGGGCCAGCGATCGAGCCGGAGGAACTGCTGGAGGAGCCCACCAGCCATAAGCCGCCGGACGCCTGAGATTGCGACCGAGGCCGACAAGCGCAGAACGAGCTGGCTTACGTTGCCCGGCGAAATCGAACGCCGCCCTTCAGACCTCCTTGAGCCGGCCGGCCGCGTACTTGTGCAGCAGGCTCGAGATCAGAGTCTGGTACGGCAGACCCTCCGCGAGCGCGCGCTTCTGGATGGCCTCCAGGTTCTTGCTCGACAGTCGAATGTTCAGCCGCCGATCCTTGCGAAACGTGGCCTTCGCGTAGCGCGAGTACCGGGCCCGTTCGCGCTTGCCACCCTTGGCAGACTTCCATTCACCACGCTCGACGGAGTCGAACAGCTCCTTCTCGTCAGCGTCCATCTTCATCGTCGGGCTCCTCACCGAGGTACTGCTTCGTCGCCTTCCGGCTAGGGATGATCGTCTTCAGGAAGACCGTGTGCTCGTCTTCGACGAACGGCACCAGGTATACGTAGCCCCCGCGCCGGACGACGAAGATGCGCTGGCCGGCGTAACGGCTGGGGTTCGGGTGTTCCAGAATGTCGAGCAGATCACCGCGCTCGATGTGGAGGACGATGTCCTCGAACCCGATGCCGCGCTCCGCCCTGGGCTTCGCGTTCTTTCGCGTCGTCCCAGTCGAAGTACTTCACCGACATTTTGGGGTATCACGATGTGTGCTTGATAGGCACACATTGGCGTCGGCTCGAGTGTGCCCGCCAGTGTGCCCAAACTCGGTCCGAGGTCCATCAATCGGCAGCCAACGCCAACCAAGCTACCAATGAAAAACGGGCCTGAAATCGTTAATCTTCAGGCCCGTTCTGTAATCTCGGGCGACCTTAGCAAGCCTGCCAGCGGCCAGATCCTCGCTCAGTTGCGCAAGAGTGTCTGCAGCACCTGCTCGTACACCCGCGACAGGGGCGCGATGTCGGCGAGCCTCACGTGTTCGTCGATGCCATGGATCGAGGCGCTGACCGGTCCGAACTCGACCACCTCACGCGACACGCCCGCGAGGAAACGCCCATCCGACGTGCCGCCGCTCGTCGAGAGCTCCGGCGTGACGCCAGTGGCCGCCTGCACCGCAGCGGTGACGACATCGACCAGGCCGCCGCGAGCGGAGAGGAACGGAGAACCCGACAGCGACCAACGGAGGTCGTACTCCAGCCCGTCCCTGTCCAGCACGGCGTGCACACGCGCCTTCAGCGCGTCTGCGGTGGACTCCGACGAGAACCGGAAGTTGAACTGCACCTCCATCGATCCCGGAATCGTATTGTTGGCGCCGGTGCCCGCGTGGATGTCCGAGATCTGGAAGCTCGTCGGGGCGAAGTATTCGTTCCCACGATCCCACTCGGTGGCCGCCAATTCCGCCAGGGCGGGCAGCGCCGGCAGGATCGGACTGCGCCCGCGATTTGGATAGGCGATGTGGCACTGGATGCCCTTGACCGTCAGCACGCCGTTGAGCGAGCCGCGCCTCCCGTTCTTGATCGTGTCGCCGAGCCGCGACGTCGAGGTGGGCTCGCCGATGAGGCACGCGTCGATCAGCTCGCCCCGGGCCTGCAGTTCGCGGACCACGGCTTTCGTGCCGTCGACGCCGGCCCCCTCTTCGTCGGAGGTCAGGAGCAATGCCAGCGACCCGCGGTGCGCCGGCACCAGCGCCGTGAATCGCTCGGCGGCCGTGACCATCGCCGCCACCCCCACCTTCATGTCGGCGGCGCCGCGGCCGAACAGGAAACCGTCGCGTTCGGCAGGCGTGAACGGATCGCTCGTCCATCGCTCGACCGGGCCCGGCGGCACGACATCGACGTGCCCTGCCAGGCACACGAGCGGCGCGGCCGTGCCTCGCCGCGCCCACAGGTTGCGGACCGCGCCCCGATCCATCCGCTCGCAGGCGAACCCCGCAGCGGCCAATCGCGCACCAACCAGCTCCAGGCAGCCGGCGTCGTCCGGCGTCACGGAGCGGCAGGCGATCAGCTGCTTCGCGAGGTCGAGCGTCTGCTGGTGGACGTCCGGCGCGGAGGCGCTGCGAGCCACGGTCCGGTCAGGCCCGCAGGAGCTCGTTGATCGAGGTCTTCGCGCGCGTCGCTTCGTCCACGCGCTTCACGATGACGGCACAGTAGAGCGAATACTTCCCGTCCTGAGACGGCAGGTTGCCCGGGACGACCACCGACCCCGACGGGACGCGTCCGTAGAAGATCTCGCCGGTCGCACGATCGTAGATCTTCGTGCTCTGGCCGATGAACACGCCCATCGAGATCACCGAGTGGGCTTCGACGATCACGCCTTCGACGATCTCGGAACGGGCGCCGATGAAGCAGTTGTCCTCGATGATCGTCGGATTGGCCTGCAGCGGCTCGAGCACGCCGCCGATCCCGGCGCCGCCCGACAGATGCACGTTCTTCCCGATCTGCGCGCACGAGCCGACGGTGGCCCACGTATCGACCATCGTTCCCTCGTCCACGTAGGCGCCGATGTTCACGTAGGACGGCATCAGCACGACGTTGCGGCCGATGAACGCGCCAGTTCGGACAATCGCTGGCGGGACCGCGCGGAAGCCCCCCTCGCGGAACTGCCCGGCGCTGTAGCTGTGGAACTTCAGCGGCACCTTGTCGAACCAGCGCGTCACGACCGCGTGCCGGGCCCCGCCTCCCGCATCCGGCATGACCTCGTTGTCGTGGGTGCGGAAGTACAAGAGCACCGCCTTCTTGATCCACTGATTCGTCACCCACGTGCCGTCGCGCTTCTCGGCGACGCGGAGGGACCCGGCGTTGAGCCCGGCGATCACCTGATCGAGCGCGTCGAGCAACGCCGGCTCGGCGGTGGATGGCGCAATGGTGGCCCGGCTCTCGAAGGCGCTGTCGATCACCGCCTCGAGCGACTGGGCAGAGTGTACGGTCTTATTCAACATCAACGGCAGAACTCCACGATGCGTCGCGCGGCCTCGACGCAGTCCTCGATTCCCGGTACGAGCGCGATGCGGACGTAGCCCGCGCCCGGGTTCTCGCCGTGGGCGTCACGGGCGAGATAACGTCCCGGCAACACGGTCACGTGCGTGCGCTCGAACAGCGCGCGCGCAAACGCCTCGTCGTCGCCGCCCGGCACGCCGGCCCACAGATAGAAGCTGGCATCGGGACGTCGGATGTCGAGCACCGCCTCGAGTACCGGCACCACGGCCTCGAACTTGGCGCGGTATTGCGCCCGGTTGTCGCGCACGTGCGATTCGTCGCCCCACGCCGCGATGCTGGCGGACTGCACGGGGAGACTCATCGCGCATCCATGATATGTGCGATACAGGAGGAATTGCTTCAGCAGCGCCGCGTCGCCTGCGATCCCGCCCGACCGCAGCCCCGGAGCGTTCGAACGTTTCGACAGGCTCGTGAAGACGACCAGGTTCGGAAACGTGTCACGCCCGAGCGCGCAGGCGGCCTCGAGCGCACCGATCGGCGGCGCGGCTTCGTCCGGATAAATCTCCGAATAACACTCGTCGGATGCGATGACGAAGCCATGGCGGTCGGAGTACTCGAACAGCGTCCGCCAGCCGTCGAGATCCAGCACGTGCCCCGTGGGGTTCCCTGGCGAGCAGACGTAGACCAGCTGCGTCCGGCTCCACTCGCCGGGGGTCAGCGACTCCAGGTCGGGAGCAAAGGCGTTGCGGGCCGTCTGGTTGAGGAACGCCGGCTCGGCGCCGGCGAGCAGCGCCGCGCCCTCGTAGATCTGGTAGAAGGGGTTGGGGCTCACGACGACCGGCGAGGGGCGCGACGGGTCGATCACCGCTTGTGCGAACGCGAACAGAGCCTCGCGCGTGCCGCTCACCGGAAGCACCTGTGTGGCCGGATCAAGCCGAGGCAGGCCGAATCGGCGGGTGAACCAGGCGGCCATCGCCTCCCGCAACGCGTCGAGTCCCGCTGTAGCCGGATAGGTGGAGAGACCCGCCAGCGAATCGACCAGTGCCGAGCGCACCAGGTCCGGCGTGGTGTGTTGCGGTTCCCCAATCGACAGGCGCACCGGAGACAGCGGCGGTAACACCAGCCCCGAGAGCAGGGCACGGAGGCGTTCGAACGGGTACGGCTGCAGGCACGACAGGCGCGGGTTCATTCCGCTGCCATGGTACTTGCGCGAGATTGGCCGGCGCCTCAACCCGGCCCGCCAGCGGGCGCCGCCGTTCCCGCGTCAGCGATTCGACGCGGTCGAAGATGGGGCGGGAGGTCTCGGCTTCCCGCCTGACCGTTTCGAGCGCGGCCCGCGATTTCCGTAAGGCATGACCGCCCCGCGGGGGGCCGCCTTCGCCGGGCCCCCCGGCAAATCCCTGACGCGGCGCATGTTGCGCCGGCCGCGCCCCCGTTCGCGAGCGTGGCAGCGGACTTGCCAACTCCCGGGCAGCCTACCCAGCTTTCATTGCGATTTCCCGATCGCGGAGGAACGTCATGCGCCTCGGCAAGGTCGCCGCCTGTCTTACGCTCGCCCTGTTCGCCGTCGTGGCGCTGGCCTCCGCGCAGCCCGCCAGAGGGCGGGCCGTCGCCGGGCAGATCCTCGTGACGTTCGCGCCGTCGGCGAACGCCAACGCCAGAGCCGCTGTGCATCGTGTGGCGCGGGGACGTCTGCTGGCCGAGATCGCCGGCAGGGGCGTCGCGCTGGTGGCTGTGCCCGAAGGGGACGAAGCCGCCGCGATCGCGCGCTACCGCGGCAACCCGAACGTGCTCCATGCCGAGCGGAACCACATCCGCAGCGTTCCCGAGCCGGCCGCGCACGATGGCGTGGCCGTCGTTCCTGGGGACACGTACTTCGGGCAGCAGTGGGCGCTGCACAACACCGGCCAGGAGTTCTACTGCATCGCCTGGGTCTTCGGCGACCTCTGCCTGCTCCAGGGCACGGCCGGCGCCGACATCGACGCGCCGGAGGCCTGGGACATTTCAACCGGCACGCCGGCGATTACCGTCGCCGTCATCGACACGGGCGTCGACTACACGCACCCTGACCTCGCGGCCCACTACGCCGGCGGCTACGACTTCGTGTCCTCCGATTTCGATCCGCTGGACGACCACGGGCACGGTACCCACGTGGCGGGCACGATTGCGGCCAGCCTCGGCAATCTCACCGGCAACCCCGCCGCGGCCGAGGGCGTGGTGGGCGTGGCGCCTCAGGCCCGGATCCTCGCCTACAAGGTCTGCGCGGCAGACGGCACGTGCAGTGACTTCGCGATTCAGCAGGCGATCGCCCGGGCTGTCGCCGACGGCGCCAAGGTGATCAACATGAGCCTCGGCGACACCGTCTGGTCGGAGTCGTTGAACCAGAGCGTGCAGGCCGCGTGGAACGCGGGAGTGGTGATCGTGGCCGGCGCCGGCAACGACGGCACCACGGCGCCCTTCTATCCGGCCGCCTTCGACAACGTCGTCTCAGTCGGCGCCTTCGACGAAGACCACAACAGGGCCTCGTTCTCGAACTACGGCACCTGGGTCGACGTGTCCGCGCCGGGCAACTACATCCTCTCCACGTATCCGATGAGCAAGTGCGAGGAAGCTGGTACGCCGGGCGACACCGGGTGCTACGCCTGGAACAGCGGCACGTCGATGGCCAGCCCTCACGTCGCCGGCGCCGCGGCGCTGATCTGGTCGCGCGGCGACGTGACCAGCAACGCGCAGGTCGTGGATCTGCTGCTTCGCACCGCCGATCCCGCGGGCGTGTCGAGCGTGCGGCTCGACTCGTGGACCATTCACGGCGGCCTGAACCTGCACGACGCCATGAGCGACGGCCTCGCCACCGGGAAACCGGTGGCCAACGCGGGACCCGACCAGACGGTCAAGGACGCCGACGGAGACGGCGTCGAGCTCGTGTCGCTCGATGGCAGCGCGTCTCATGACCCGAACGGGACGCTGGTCGACCACGAGTGGCGTGACGGCGTGACCGTCCTCGGCTCGGGCGCCCTGCTGTCCGTCCCGCTCGCGGTCGGCACGCACACGCTCACGCTCGAGGTGACCGACAACGACGGCCGAACCGGGACGGACACCGTGGTCGTCACCGTCGAGCCGAGCAGCATCGTCAGGCTGACGGTGTCCGCGGCCGAGGCGCGTGAGGCCGGCCTGCAGCCTGGCGGGTTCACGGTTACTCGCGATGGCAACACGAGCGCGCCGCT
>Ga0070675_100003055_pt1 | contig 12641 bp, 7 predicted proteins | sample KBSM43metaG_FD_65343 | JGI IMG/M metagenome (GOLD analysis project Ga0070675, IMG submission 65343) | Miscanthus rhizosphere microbial communities from Kellogg Biological Station, Michigan, USA - KBS M4-3 metaG | ecosystem: Host-associated > Plants > Roots > Rhizosphere > Soil ...
GCCGCCGCAATGTTGTCGAATCCGTCGAGCTGTCCGTCCTGAGGCAACACGTCCGTCGCTTTCAATTCCACGCCCACCAGAGCCTTGACCGATGCCACGTACTCCGTGCGGTTCAGTCGCTGGATCGGAACGTGTCCGGCACGAAGTCCCTTCGCCTGGATGTCGAGCGTGTTCTCCAACCAGCCGACAAAGGCGTCCACATCCTTTTGTGCAGGCTGCGGACTGCCGGGCGGCGGCATTTGATGTCCGCGCAACTTGCGCAGCGCTTTTTCCCAGATCTCTGCGTTATCCGCTGCGGCCTGGAGATTCAAGCCATCCAGCGCAAGACCACCGGTTTTCGTGCGGGTGTTGTGACAGGTGATGCAGTAGGTATCCAACATCTGTTGATGTTGATTTGTCTGCACCGCGGCTCTGGTTTGCAGAAACGCCGGAGAGGCGATCAAAGCCAGAACAGCACTTATATAGAGGAGGCGCTTCATGGCTTGGGTGCGATACCCTCGGTGATCTCCATCTTGGTTCCCCATGGGTCGGCGATGAACGCAACCCGCATGCCGGTCACGAAGTTGCTCGGGGTCAGCCCTTGCGTGATAGTGACGCCTTCGGCCTCCATCCGCTTGAGGAAGTCCGGCAGATTCTTCACCTCGAATCCGACGTGATCCAGTGAACGTCCCGCAGTAGGCTCGAGCTTTGTCTCACTCTTTGTCACCGCCAGACTCACACCGGGCACATCGACGCAATCGCTTCCATCGAAGCCCGCAGCACACTTCCCCGGAACGCCGCCCAGGACCTTTGCATACCAGGCCTGCATGGCCGGAACGTCCGGCGGATAAAGATGAATGTGATGGATCTTCACGGGCACCTGGAGTGTCGGGTCGCCCCAGAATTCCAGGCGAATTCCGTCGGGGCCAAGAATGTAGCCGTGTGTCGGCTTATCCTCTTCAATCTTGTATCCCGCAGCCTGCCATTTAGCCTTCGCCGCCGGCAGATCCTTCCACACAAAGCCGAGGTGATTCACGATCGATCCGACCGTGCCTCCGCTGGTCTGGGCTCCCCCGCGAAGCAGGATGAAGACGCCAGGAAACTGGATCATCTGCAGCCTCTGATTCGCCATCGCGACACCGCCCATCGTTTCCCAGAACTTCTGCTGGGTGGGAAGGTCGCTGACATAAAGATGGATGTGCCCGGCGCTGACTCCGGCAGCGTTCGGTGCGGCGAGCTGGGCCGCCGCGGGCATCGAAAAAGCCAGGGCCAAAAGGAGGACGGACGCGATAGTAGATTTCATCGCAGACACTGTACCCGGAATCGCGAGGAAAAAGGAAGGTTATGACCGCCAGGCTCACACCAAACGCGCCTGGGAACATCGCGTGAATCCTATGGTCCGCGCGAGAGGCCTGTAATGTTACTCGGCCGCCGATAACGCAGGCAGACTCTTTCCTCCATCAGCACCTTCCGTATAGCGCCGCAACTGCGCGAGATGTACAATCCGCGCCTCCGTTGCACGCACACGCACGCAATTTCACAGGACAGCAACCTGGACCTTGAAATGTAAGAAAGGTAGAGTCCATGAAACCTTCAGCAAGAATATTGTTTCTCGCGTCTACCGCGGCGTTGGTCGCAATCGCCAGTTTGACGGCTCTTGGAGAAACCGACACAAGGTCTCTTCTGCCGAATCTGTATCCATTCTCGAATCCATCAGGACAGCTGAAAACGCTCGGCGCATCGGGCGCCCTCGACTTGAGCAATCCATTTTTTCAGAGCCTGGGGACTAACGGCCGGAGTTGCGGCTCCTGCCATTTGCCGGATCAGGGCTGGAGCATTTCTGCCAGTAAAGTCCAGGACCGGTTTGATGCCACTTCCGGGCAGGATCCGATCTTTCGAACGAACGATGGCTCGAACTGCGACATGGGGATCGACACCTCGACCTTAGGGGGAAGGCAAAACGCATACAGCCTGCTGACCAGTCGAGGACTGATTCGCGTGGCCATCGACGTCCCGGATACCGCAGAGTTCGACATTGTGTCGGTTAAAAATCCATATGGCTGCAACAGCAAGTCCACGCCGTCGATGTACCGCCGCCCGTTACCGTCCGCAAACCTTCGCGCACTGAGCACACTGATGTGGGACGGACGGGAGTCGTTTGCTCCGCCAACCCAACCCATAACCTTTGCCACGAATCCGGGCGATCTGCGACTGGATCTTCAGCATCAGTCTGTTTCGGCAACGCTGGGTCATGCTCAGGCTGATACAGCGCCCACGGCGGCTCAACAGCGAGACATTGTCGATTTCGAAATGGCATTGTCCACAGCGCAGGCAATGGACAATGATGCCGGCGATCTCGGAACGCTGGGCGCGACCGGCGGCCCCGTTTCGCTATCGCAGCAACAGTTCTACGTGGGGATCAATGATTCGCTCGGGGGTAATCCGACAGGTGCCACCTTCACACCCATCGTCTTTTCGTTGTTCGGGCAATGGTCTGATTTGCGCGATAGCGCACCGGCTGCAGCAGCCAAGCGCGCGATTGCGCGTGGCGAAGCTCTGTTCAATTCCAGAACGATCAATATTACGGGTGTCGGTGGTCTTAACGATGATCTCAATGCTGTCAGCATCGCGGGAACATGTGGAACGTGTCACGATTCACCAAACTTCGGTAATCACTCTCTTCCGGTTCCCCTCAATATCGGCGTTTCGGATGTTGACGGGCCGCTCGACCTGAGCTATTTGCCGATCTTTACGCTACGAAACAAGACGACGCACCGAACCGTAAAAACTACGGATCCCGGCCGTGCACTCATTACGGGCAAGTGGAAAGACATTGGCAAGCTGAAGGGGCCCATTCTGCGTGGACTCGCAAGCCGTGCGCCGTTTTTCCATAACGGCTCTGCGGCGACGCTTGCCGATGTGATTGAGTTCTACAACATTCGATTCAATATGGGGCTCACGCAGCAGGAGAAGTCGGACTTCGTTGCGTTCCTGCAGGCACTTTAGGGGGACAGGGGATCAAAGCTGTTGTAACGTGTAGGCCTGTGAAGACCCTGTGTGTGGCTCCCATGTTTGTCGCCGCGCTGCTTATCGGCGCGGCGCAAACGCCTGCCACCAACGGCTCCCTCGAAGGCATTGTTCGAAACGCCGCGACGCGCGAACCGCTGGCGGACGTTGACGTCACCCTGCAGGAAGGTGGCGAGTCGATTGTCGCTGCCATGCGTCATGCGGTCCGCACGAACGCCCAAGGATTCTTCTCCCTCAAGGATGTCGCGCCCGGACGATACGATCTGCAGGCACGGCGAGCCGGTTACTTGAGTACGAATGACGACGCGTGGTGGGAAACGGAGATCCACGTTGACTCGCAGCAGGCGATTAGAAACCTCGTCGTTGAACTCATGCCTGCGAGCAGCATCAACGGGCGCATATGGAACTCAGAAGGCGAACCGGTTCCCGGCGTGCGTGTTCAGGCCGCCGAACCGCGGTACATGGAAGGATTCCGGGAGGTTGACCGCGGCCCATCCGCGACAACCGACGAACAAGGCCGATACCGCATCTTCGGACTGCTGCCTGGCGAATACCACCTGCGCGCCGAGTACACTCCCAGACACCCCGGACTCGAAACCGACACGGTCTTATATCCCGGCACGTTCGACGAGAGCGCCGGCAAACCGGTGATTGTTCCGGCGGGCGCGGACCTGACGGGAATGGACTTCGTGTTTCCGAAGCCTGTTATTCGCCCGACATTCACTGTGGCCGGAATGGTTGTCGGCGTTCCATCGGCCACCGATCGCAAGTCCACACCGACCGTTCGCCTGATGCCGCCTGATGGTGGACTCGGTCCGCGGGATCCTCGTCTGACCGAATACTCCGTGCGCGCGCGTTCCAGCGGTGAGTTTCAGTTTCGTGGAGTTCGTGCCGGAAAGTACGATCTGATTGCATGGGTCGAGGACGAGAAGCGAAACCTGTTCAGCTCCACGACTCCGATCGAGATCGGAGGCAATATCGAGAACCTGCAAATCACGTTGCAGCGTGGCGTCGATCTTCCCGTTCGCGTCACCTTGAATGGAGGCGCACCGCGCGGCGCCTTCGAAGATGCTATTCCCGAACTCAATACTCTTGCCGGCATATTCCCGACGTATCGCAATGAGCTCTTCTCCACCCTGGAGGGGTACAAGGCGGACAATAATTCCGGCGAATATATCTTGCCGCAGATACCGCCGGGGCGTTACCGCCTGAGTTATTGGTTGCGGTCTGTCGAAAACAGCATCATCGCGGACATTCAACAAGGCGGACGCAGTGTCTTCGACGACGGGTTTACTGTGGATACCCGCACGGCGCAACCGATCGAAATCGCCATCACAACGACAGGAGGCAAGGTTGAAGGCACCGTTCGCGACGCAAACGGGAAACCGGCACCTCCAGCAACGGTCGTGGTGATGCCGCTCGCGGAGCGCCGTGACAATCCCGCACTGTTTCGCGGAACCCTGTCGGACAAAGATGGCAGGTTCACCATTGGAGGTGTCGCCCCGGGCGAATACAAGATTTTTGCATGGGCAAAAGCTCCTTTTGGCGAGCCCTGGCGAAACGCGGAATTCATGGCGCAATACGAACAGCGCGGTCAATCCATAAGGGTCATGTCCAACCGTACTTCGACCGTTCAAGTCACAGTTCTGGGAAAGGCCGGCCTGTGAACGCGCTTCTTGTCGCCGCAGTCCTCATTCTCGTTCCGTTGCAAACCACACCGCAACGCGTGAATGGCGTCATCCAGGGAACTGTGACGCAGTTCGGACAGAACGCTCCCCTGCCGAATGTCGAGATCAGGCTGAGATCTGTCACTGAGGGATACTTCATCAACGCTTCGCCCGACACGGTAACCGATGAAGAGGGGCGCTTCGTAATTCGCGATGTGATTCCGGGCAAGTATGTCCTTCACGCGAGCCGGCCGGGCTACGTGAATCCTGCGATTAACGGCGTACGCCTGAAAGATGGCGGCGAAGACAGAGCCGTGACTGTTGCGTCGGTGCAGCTTGTGCAGAATGCCGAGCTGACCCTCGTTCGAGGCGCGGTCGTGGCTGGCCGTGTTGTCGATCCGAACGGAAGACCTGTCGTTGACATGGGTGTGGATGCGAGGTTTGTTGCGCCCAGCACTCAAAATCTAGACGGCGTTCCTTATTGGCTCGGCAAAGGGGGCACCACCAACGACCGCGGGGAATACCGCATTATCGGTTTGGAGCCGGGCCGGTATGCGATCGCGGCAGCGGAGGACCACGGACCTGCGACGCCAGACTTCGAGAAAACCTATTTCCCGGACACCACCGACGAATCCAGAGCAACAGTCGTCACTCTTGGAGTAGCCGAGGTACGGGAGCGGCTGGACATCACTCTCCAGCCTGTGGCGAAAACGAAACCTTTCAAGGTGTCGGGAAGAATTGTCAGCCCGACTCGCGCGTATACGGAAAACAGCAGAATCAGCCAAATCTATCTAATCCCCGCAGACGCGCCGGGGCCAAACGCATCCCGGGGCACCCTGCTTAACAACGAAAGCGATGCCGACGCTGAACCGAATCAAATCCCCTTTGAGTTCAAGGCGCGTCCGGGAAGATACGATGTCTACATCCAGGTGAACACCGACATCAGAAAAAACGACATCGACTCGGACGAGGGCGTTGCCGGCAAAACGACGATCACGGTACGCGACGAAGATGTCGAGGGTATTTCGATCACCGCCGGCGGTGTGGGTCTTCAAGGCCAGGCGTTGGTGAAAGATGAAACGGACGGCAAGCTCAACGGATATGCTCGACTCACGCTCGCTTCGGAAAACGTCCCGTCCCAACCCGGTAAACCGAATGAGGATGGATCGTTCACAATTCGCGCCGTAATTCCTGGTGTGTGGAAGGCCGAATGGGTCAGTCCGCAGAAGGATCTTGTTGTTGTCGATGTGCGCCAGCGCGGGGAGAGTGTCGTCGAGAACGGATTCGCCGTTGCCGATCGCTCGCCCGAACCCATTCAGATGATCCTGAGTCGAGTGGGAACGATTGAGGGTCTCGTACGCGATGACCAACCGCAAAGCGTCGCCGGCGCAGAAATCGTGCTGCTGCCGTTGTCGCCCAACGAAGGAAACTCTGCATTGATTCGCAGGACGTCTGCCGATGCTGCGGGACACTTCACAATTCAGACCGTTGCCGCCGGCGAATACCGTCTTTACGGGCTCAGCGTTTTGGAATTCCCGGCGGAGGCTATTCCCCAGGATCCCGTCACGCTCCGCGCACTCCTCGCTCCGCTTGCCGGCGAGGCGACGACCGTGACCGTTACAGCCGGCACGAATGCCGACGTCACATTGAAGCTGTCAAAGAGATAGGAGGAGGTCCCTCTCCCACCGGGAGAGGGGGTCGCGAAGCGACGGGTGAGGGATTGTCAGGTCCTGAAGATCCCTCACCCGGCCTTCGGCCACCCTCTCCCGGAGGGAGAGGGGCTAGCCGGTGTGGCGCTGGTCGGCGGTGCGTGCGGATTGCACGGCTTTGCGGTGGACTTCCAGAATATGTCCCGTCTCGCGCGCTAGCCGAGGACTCGCCTCGAACAGGTGGCGGACAACGTCTGGCGCGATCAGCGCGACCACCGTGTCCTCCATAGCGACGGCCCGAATGTCGGCGGTCTGACGTCCGTGCATGCCCGTTTCTCCGCAGAACTCGCCGTCATGAATCCTTGCGATTTCGCGGGCTTCGCCGCCTTTGATCACTTGCAGCGAGACTGAGCCGGATACCACAAAGTACACACCCTCGAGTTCATCTCCCTGGTTGAAGAGCCGCTCTCCCGCGCCGAAGGTCAGTGCTCGAGTGTGCCCACGGTCATCGGGGTTGATTTCCGGGAGAGCTGGAAACTGGCTCAGCAACTCTGCGGCATCGGGTTGCCCCGCGTTGACAAGGCGCTCCTCCTGTTGGTGCAGGGCGCGCGGCATGGTGAACCGGTAGCGTCGCGCCATATACCAGATGCGGGTGACCAGGTCGTTCTTCACGGACCACCGGTCTGTCTCGGTTGTGCTGTAGACCAACCGATATTTGACGCTGAAGTCGCCGTAGCCCAACGTCGCCACGATCGGCTTTGGACTCGGCAGGACGCCGTCCGTCTGCAGTACTAGCTCGAGCAGGGCCTGGCGAACCTTATTGGGCGGATCCTGGTAACTGAAGCCAACCTCTATAAACTCCATGCGCATCGGATGCGGCCGCGAGAAGTTAACGATCGTCTCTTTGTTCAGCTTCGAGTTCGGTACCACCTGGATGGCGCCGCCCAAACTTTCGATGTGCGCCGACCGCCAATTGACTTCCTTTACGGTTCCAGAGACGCTGCCCACCTCGACCGTCTCGCCCACCTCAAACGGGCGCTCCATCAGGAGCACAAGGCCAGAGAACAAATTGCCGAGCGGTTCTTGCAGCGCGAGGCCGACAACAATCGACGTAACGCCAAGAGTCGCGATCGCGCCTCCGATCTCTCTTCCCCATACAAAGGAGTAAACGATCGCGAGACCAATAGCGACCAGAACGAGGCGGACGACGTCGCGCAGCAATCGAGGCACCTTGTGCTGCCAGGTGCCCGGCCGTGCCGATTCGAACACAAGATTGTTGACGGCTCCCATCACGGTCACAATCACTGTTGCCCAGCAAAGGGTTTCAGTGACACGCACCATGAGACTTGTTTCCGGTAAGAGCAGGACCCATCGAAGAAAAAGCGTGAAGGCAATCAGCGGAAGCACCCAGGTCCGAACCCGGCGGACCGGTTCAGCCAGCGGACGCCCCGATCGATGAAGGCCGAACTCCAACTCACTGAGCACGACCAGCAACAGCGGAAAACCAACGGCGAGCCCGAGTGCGAAAGCCCAGCGTCCCTGAAGTTGATTTAGGAGATCGCTCATGTTGCCCTGTCCAGCAGCGAGTACAACTCGACCGAGCCCACCCCGTTGACATCCGCCCTGGTAGCCGCCTCGAAATCGACGAGATCGCGCACGCGATCGTAAACGGGACGCGTCACGAGGATGGACGTCTTGCCATGGGACTCGATGCCCCTTGCCAGCCTTACGGTGTCGCCCCAGAGGTCATAGATGAACTTGCGCCGGCCCACCAGGCCGCCGATAACCGGGCCCGTGTTGATGCCAATCTCGGCAGCCAGACTTACACCGCGCTCGGCACTGAAACGTTTGACGATGCGCACAACCTCACACGCGAACTCCACCATACGCGCCGTGTGGTCGGGGCGCTCCACGGACAAACCCGAGACGGCCAGGTACGATGAGCCGATGGTGCGAACCTTTTCAACGCCGTATTGCTCCGCGGCCTCGTCGCACGCGGCCACAATGTCGCAAAGCAGGGCCATGGAGTCCCCTTCACCGAGATTCGGGGGCAACGAGTCAAAGCCGGCAAAGTTGACATACGCCACGGTGACATCTGCAAACGCCTGGCGCGCTTCCGAATTTCCCTCGCGCACCTGGGCTGCGCCCGAGGCGGGCAGGAGGCTCATCAGAAGCCTCTCGTTTTCCATGACCTGACTTCGCAGCTGATGCTGGCTGGTGCGAAGATTCGACACCATCTCGTTAAAGACTTCCCCGAGTTCGCGGTACTCGTCGTGTGCGTTCACTTCGACTTCGACATCGAGTGCACCCTGACTCACCTGCTTGGCGGCCCGCACCAGAGCCGTGATTGGTCTCGTGAGCGCGTGCGCCAGGGCCACTGCTATGACGGTCGCCACAAGCGACAGGCCGACGCCCCAGGCGAGTATGCGGATCGCATACTCGCGCAGCGGCGCCATCGCTTCCGATTCATCGATCTTTGCTATGACAGCCCACCGCACCGAATCCAGGTCCACGGGACCATAGGCCATCAAAACAGGAATGCCGCGATAATCCAGGACTCGTTTCAAGCCCGTTTCGCCTCGAAGGGCCGCAACCGCGGCCTCGTGTTTTACGGGAACGGTCAGAATCGTGGTGCCCAGCTTTTCTACTTTGTCTACCGTGCCGCTTGTCACGGTAGAGTGCCGCAACGTCTCTATGAACGCGGCCTTATTCTCGATAAGGAATCGAGAATCGCTCCGCATGGTCTGATCGGGGCCCAACAGGTACACTTCGCCGGACTTCCCCAATCCTTCCGCCTCCCAGGACCGATTGCCCGACAGAACCTTTGCGATCGGCTCGTCGGAGATGCGAAGAATCATGATCGCACTCATTCGCGGACCTGCGAATACGGGCACGCCCACGAAAGCCTTCGGACTGCCAAACGCCGGACGATACTCATCGAAATCAGCCACCCGGTAATCGTCCTCGTTTTGCGAATTGCGAAGTGCCCGCCCGAGAGCCGACAGGTTACTGGTCGCATAGGGTCCCGTCAGGAGGTTGGTTCCGAGAATGGTGGACTGTTCGAGACTGAAAAACACATCCATTGTCTCCGGATCGACTAAAACGATGTTCTCCAGCCCGAGCCGCCCAACCACGACGTTCAGCATAGGCAGGAACCTTGCAACCGACTGCGCGTATGCACTCTTGTCTGTAACGGACTGGTTCAAGCGTCTCGCCCCGTATGGCTTTTGGCCTTTGGCGAAGTAGTGATAGTGAAGGTACATCCCCGTCGAAGTCGTCGGCAGCAGACCGCTTTCCAGAGGCGGTAGCGACGATTTCTGTACCAACGCCGGAATGAATTCTTCCTGATAGAAGCGTTCGACGTCCGCGCTCATCTCCGTCGTGACGGTTTCACGAGCAAGCTGGCGGTACGCCGCCTTCAAGTCCTCGGAGGCGTTCTCCACAAGCTGCGATGCCGACAGGCTCAGAATCTCGTTGCGCGCAGACTCGAGCGTTGCCTTGACCATCGCAGATTTCGAGCGCTGCAAGCCCACAAGCTGGCGCTCCGCAGAAGCAACAAGACTATCGCGTGCAGTGATGTATCCGACCCATGACACTACGGCCACAGTGAGGAGCGTCAGCGAAACGAAGGCGACGATCAATTTCGACCGGACGCTGAGGGATCGGGTGGCGGATTTTTGCCCTTTGGCTTTCATCAGCTGTGAACGGGCCGCTTACGACGTGGTAAATGGGATCGTGCGCTTCCGAGCGGACTGAGTTTAGGTAGAAACCCTGAGCTGTAACATCCAGTGAATTGCCTATTTTCTCCCGGGCACATCTTTGGGGCCTGGGGAAACCAGTAATCTCCTCCCAGATTCACCTATGCATTTGCCGTCGAGTCCGTTATCTCTGGTAAGTAGAAATCCTGTCAGAGGAGTGACGATGATCTCTGGTTCTCTGAAGATACTGACATTCATGATTGCGGGACTGGCTTCCTCGGCTGCGCAGGACCTGTCTGTAACGGCGCAGCCCATGCGCGGCGCCATCACACCTGCAGACCCGTTCATCCTTCGAGTGACTTTCAACAATGCCTCGGCGATGACATTTCGGCTGCCGGACGACGTTACTCCAGCTTCTTCCATGCTTTGGTACATCCGGCTTCAGGATGTGAATTCCGGAAGCACCTTCACCGGCGTTTCAACACTTCCTATGGGGGCAGCTCCGGAGGCCGGCGAAATAAACCCCGTCGCGCTTCAGCCCGCGGAGAACAAGACGGTGCTGATAAGCATGGCAAACTACGCATTCGTTCCGGGAGACATGGGATTCCAGGAGGCTCGAAATATCTGGTTCCCCAAAGAACAGCCGGCAAGTCCTTTCAGGTACCGGCAGGATCGTACAGGCTAAGGCTTGGCATTCGTTTCAATTCTTATCCGGCCCGACCGAATCTGCCGGCGTCTATTGTTGAAGCCCAGGCAGCAATCGACAGGGATCCGGTTCCCTTGTGGAAGGGCCGGGAAGCCATGACGGATGAGGTGTTGATTGAAATTCGAGATGACGCGCGCCTCACGGCAACGGAGTTCGTGGCTATCGCAAAGCAGCGGAGCTCGGATGTGCTGGGCACATTGAAGAATCTTCGGGCCGACTCTTCTTTCGTGAGCCCCAGTGTCCACTCGGGCCTGTGGAGCGATCTCAGCACCGTCGAGACCTTGTGCAGCGGTTTGGAGACCGCTGATCCCGCCGATGCGGATGCGCTGCTTGCACAACTTCGCAAATTGAACAATGCCATCAGTCAGGCGGCAACGCGCGCTCTTGAGATCTCTCGCCGCCCTAATGAACCAGTGGATGCTCAGGTAAAGGCGCGTGAATTCGCAAGACGCCTCAGGGGGCTTAACTTTCCGATCTAGCAGTTAGACCCAACTGCGCTCGGAGTCAAGGGGTCGCCGCCAGCCAACCCAGGCTCCCCTGCTTTGAAGTGCAGACGAACCGGTAAACGGCGTCGTGGGGAATCCCCATTGCACCCACGCCGGACCTGCCAACCTCACCCAGGTTATCTGCAAATGCGCACTTCCATCCGCCGTGGAGTTGGGCAGTAATGAAGTAACGCGCTTCCTTGAGTGGATCAAAACCGTTGGCCTTTGCTACCCCACCACTTTTCGGACGAATCACGACAGTGTCCGTCGAAAGCCACGAGCGGCTTCCGTCCGACAATGGGACCGTGTTCGAAATCGTTTCAAGAGACACGGTGTATCCGCCATCGCCAACCGTCGCGGGGGCAAGCTGCATCGCACTAACCCCACGGGAAATCTCCATGAGGGCTCGTACCGTGTTGAACTGCATTGTGCGGTCTATGGCGGCGGGAACAATTTGCAGCAAACCACACAAAAAAGCGATTGCGGCCACGGTGAGCGCCTGTCGGATCAGTGGTCTGATGTCCTCATGGATTTCGGACCGAAAAAGACGGTAACTCTGTATTGCGGCAATCGGCAGGAGCCACACGGTTACCCACAATGCAGGGATCACAGTGTTCCACGGCCACCACATGAGTTGCGTTGACAGGGCTTCGAATCGAGATGAAAAAGGAAAAGGATGAACCGCCTGAGTCAATCTGCGGACAATCTCCACTGCGCCGTTGCTCATGCCTATGGACATCCCGAGGTCGTATGCGGCAAGTACCCCGATCGCGGCCGGAAGGCACCAGAATGCGGCTCGTACGGTGCCTTTCACCGCCGTCGCACACCAGAACGCAACGAATGCCAGAAGGGGGAACATCATCACAACCAGCCTGATGCGGCCGCCGTTGAATATCCCGGGGAACTGCTGAAGAAAATCCGGCCCGATAAGAAGCTTTGCCATCAGTACAACAGCAAGTGAACATGCGGCGCTGGCGAGAATTGCCATCGCCGACTTGATCGCCCATTGGAAGCGAACAGAAATCGGCTGAGTCATGTTCCAGGCGTGAAGTCCCAGTGTCCGTTCTTCGCCGAGGGACAGTGCGCCTGCAAGCATCGCAGCGAGCGCTCCGTGCATCAACGTGACGGAGATTCCCGCCGTTACAATCCAGTTCCAATCTGCAATGAATCGCATTGGCGTGATCGCGATCAGCATTCCGAATGCGATCAACGTCAGTGGTGCCAGCGGCCACAGAAGATGAAGTTCCTTGCGCACCAGATTCAGAACTGCCCCGGATGCGGTGCAGCGAAGCATTCGCTGCAGAAACTTGGGCGTTACGACCCAATCTCTGGCCAGCATGTTGGAACCTGACCCTGTTCCCCCTGCCTGGAATCGGAGGAGCCTTCTTCGACCGAGGTAGAACATGACTGACGTATAGACCATGGCGAAG
>Ga0070675_100003056_pt1 | contig 12638 bp, 11 predicted proteins | sample KBSM43metaG_FD_65343 | JGI IMG/M metagenome (GOLD analysis project Ga0070675, IMG submission 65343) | Miscanthus rhizosphere microbial communities from Kellogg Biological Station, Michigan, USA - KBS M4-3 metaG | ecosystem: Host-associated > Plants > Roots > Rhizosphere > Soil ...
TTGCTCGCCATCGAGTTCACGCTGTCGGTCAGGTCCTTCCACGTGCCGGCCACGCCCTGCACTTCCGCCTGGCCGCCGAGCTTGCCTTCGGTGCCGACCTCGCGTGCCACGCGCGTGACTTCCGCGGCGAACGAACGGAGCTGGTCCACCATCGTGTTGATGGTGTTCTTGAGCTCTAGGATCTCGCCCTTCACGTCCACCGTGATCTTCTTCGACAGGTCGCCCGTCGCCACGGCCGTCGTCACGTCGGCGATGTTGCGCACCTGGCCCGTGAGGTTGCTGGCCATGAAGTTCACGCTGTCGGTCAGATCCTTCCACGTGCCGGCGACACCCTGCACGTCCGCCTGACCGCCGAGCTTGCCTTCGGTGCCGACCTCGCGCGCGACCCGCGTCACTTCCGACGCGAACGATCCGAGCTGGTCGACCATCGTGTTGATGGTGTTCTTGAGCTCGAGGATTTCGCCCTTCACGTCCACCGTGATCTTCTTCGACAGGTCGCCGTTGGCTACGGCAGTCGTCACGTCCGCGATGTTCCGCACCTGGGCCGTGAGGTTGCTCGCCATCGAGTTCACGCTTTCCGTCAGGTCTTTCCACGTGCCGGCCACGCCGCGCACGTCGGCTTGTCCACCGAGGCGTCCGTCTGTTCCCACCTCGCGCGCAACCCGCGTCACTTCGGACGCGAACGAGCCCAGCTGGTCCACCATGGTGTTGATGGTGTTCTTGAGCTCGAGAATTTCGCCCTTCACGTCCACCGTGATCTTCTTCGACAGATCGCCGCTCGCCACCGCCTTCGTCACGTCGGCGATGTTGCGCACCTGCCCGGTTAGGTTGCTCGCCATCGAGTTCACGCTGTCGGTCAGGTCCTTCCACGTGCCGGCAACGCCGCGCACGTCGGCCTGGCCGCCCAGGATGCCTTCGGTGCCGACCTCGCGCGCCACGCGCGTCACTTCCGACGCGAACGACGACAGCTGGTCCACCATCGTGTTGATCGTGTTCTTGAGCTCGAGGATTTCGCCCTTCACATCGACGGTGATCTTCTTCGACAGGTCGCCGTTGGCCACGGCCTTGGTCACGTCGGCGATGTTGCGCACCTGGCCCGTGAGGTTGCCGGCCATGAAGTTCACGCTGTCGGTCAGGTCCTTCCACGTCCCGGAGACGCCTTCGACGCGCGCCTGGCCCCCGAGCTTGCCTTCGGTGCCGACCTCGCGCGCGACCCGCGTCACTTCCGATGCGAACGAGCGGAGCTGATCGACCATCGTGTTGATCGTGTTCTTGAGCTCCAGGAACTCGCCCTTGACGTCGACGGCGATCTTCTTCGACAGGTCGCCCGTCGCCACGGCGGTCGTCACGTCGGCGATGTTGCGCATCTGCGCGGTCAGGTTGCCCGCCATCGAGTTCACGCTGTCGGTCAGGTCCTTCCACGTGCCGGCCACGCCCTTGACCTTCGCCTGGCCGCCGAGCTTGCCCTCGGTGCCCACTTCGCGCGCGACGCGCGTCACTTCCGCGGCGAACGAGCCCAGCTGGTCGACCATCTTGTTGACGGTCTTCGCGGTGCGCAGGAATTCGCCCTGAAGAGGCTGACTGTCGACCTCGAGCGCCATCGTCTGCGACAGGTCGCCTTGCGCGACCGCGCCGATCACGCGCGCCGTCTCGCTCGTCGGATGCACGAGGTCGTCGATCAGCACGTTCACCGAATCGATCGAGTCGCGCCAGAATCCCGTCACGTCGCCCAACGAACCGCGCTTGCCGAGCTTGCCTTCCTTGCCGACGACGCGCGAAAGGCGCGCGAGCTCCTGGGCCATCCGCTCGTTGCGCTCCACGACATCGTTGAATACGTCGGCGACACGTCCCGAGACTCCGGTCCAGTCGAGCGGCAGCCGGACCGCCGTGTCGCCGCGCTTCAGTGCGTTGAGTGCGCCGAGTATCACGGTCATCTCGCTGATCGGAGTGACCGACTGCTGCTTGAGCTGGGGCATGGAGATCTCTCCGAGCAAAAAACGAGCCGCGCCGCGCTCTTGCGGAGTTGGCGATGGCCCACAGAACATAGCCGAAACAAGGGGCGGTTTCAATCGACGGCCGCTTGGTTGTAAAAGTTACAACGTCATCGAACAGCGCAGCCCCGCGAGGTCGCTGCGACGATCGGATAGACTTCGACATCGTCGGTCGACGGCTATCCATCGATGCGATTTCGTATCCCACCTTTCCTGCCGCCTTACACAGTCCTCCTGCTGGTCGTGACGTATGCGGTGGGGGCGCTGTGGCTTGGCCTCGAGCGCGTCCAGGCGATCACCGAGCTCAGCGAAGCTTCGTCGCAGAACGCCGAGACGGTGAAGGACCTGAAGGATCTGCTGGCCGCCGTCACCGACATCGAAACCGCGGGGCGCGGGTATGCGCTCACCACCGACGAGTCCTATCTCCAGCCGTTCGAGCGCGCCCGCCGGCGCATTCCCGTTCTCCTTTCCGGCTTGCGCGACAAGATGCGCGACGACAAGGTGGAGCTCGGCCTGATCGAAGATCTCGTCTCGCTGATCGCCGAAAGGACGACGATCACCGTCACCGGCGTCGAGCGCAAGCGCGCCTCCCCCGACAAACCCTACGAAATGTCGTTCGGGCGTCGCGGCAAGGAGACCACCGACGAGATCCGGACGATCATCGCCACTCTGGAGGCGCGCGAGCAGGACGAGCTCTCGCAGATTCGCACGACGCTTGCGCGCACGCTCGACGGAGCGCGAGGAGACCTCTACGTCGCGGCGGGCGTCACGTTGCTGCTCGTGGCCGGCGTTTTCCTCGCGGTGCGGCGGCTGCGCTCGTTCATGCCGCCGCCGCCGGCATCAGGGCTGGGCCGCAACGTGGAGATCCAGGCGCAGGCATCGCAAATGGCAAGCGACGTCGAGCTCGATGCCCGCCTGCGTGATGCGCTGTTGCGCGCGCGCCTGGCGGGGGCCGAGCATGCGCAGGGCGCGGGCGGCGCCGAGCGTCAGCGCTCGGTGGTCGGGGCCCTCGAGCGTGCGCTGGCCGAGCACGCCGAAGCGCAGGAGAGCGATCCGGCGCACGGAGACCCGCCGAGCGTCGCGGAGGCCCTGACGGCGGTGAGTCAGGCTTATTCGACGAAGGGCGGGCTCACCGTCAGGACGACGATCGATCGCACGATCCGCGTCGCGGATCCGCAGAAAGCGTTTCTGATCCTGCGCTCGGCCGAATGGGCGCTGGAAGCCATCACGCGCCGCAAGCGCGCGGGCGAGGTCACGCTTTCGTTCACGACCAGCGGAGACGGCCCCTCGCTTCGCCTCCTGGCGCTCACCGACAATTCGAGCGCACCGGTCGCGCTGACGCCGCGCGAGTCGGAGGAGGCGAACGCGCTCAACAAAGGCGTTGCAGCGGCCGCGGGCGCGTTCGCGGCGGACGAGGGCCCGACCGGCTTCTCACTCACGCTCACCATCCCTCCGGGATAGGTCGCGGTATGCAAAATCTTCCAGCCTTCGCAGATTTTTCTGCAAAGCGCGGTCCGCGCGAATCCTCCAAGTAGTTGTTTCCAATCGTTTGCTGCGGCTGGCACGCCTGCTGCTCTAAAGCAAGCACGCCGGGGTTCGTTCGCCCCGAGGACAACTTGAGGAGACCAAGATGAATTGGGACCGAGTCGAGGGCAATTGGAAGCAGTTCAAAGGCAAGGTCAAGCAGGAGTGGGGCAAGCTGACGGACGACAACCTCGATGTGATCTCCGGAAGTCGCGACATCCTCGCCGGCAAGGTGCAGGAAGCGTACGGGATCGGCGCGGACGAAGCCGAGAAGCAGATTCGCAAGTTCGAGGAGCGCTACGGCGATTGGATGCCGGAAGACCTCCCGCCACCGCAGCCCCGCGACCTTCGCGGCAACCAACCTCCGAGGTACAAGCCATGACCCAACGTAAATTGAATCGACTGCTCGAAGGCCTGATCATCGGCCTGACCGTCCCGACGTTCGCTCTCGCTGCCGGAATGACGGCCAGCGAATACAGCGCGGCGAAGGACCGGGCTTCCGCTGAATACAAGGCCGCCAAGGCGCAGTGCAACAGCATGTCCGGCAACGCGAAGGACATCTGCGTCGCCGAGGCCCAGGCCGTGGAGAAGAAGGCCAAGGCCAACGCCGAGGCGCAATACAAGAACACCGACAAGGCGCGCCAGGACGCGGTGATCGCGGGCGCCAAGGCCGACTACGACGTCGCCAAGGAGAAGTGCGACGACAAGAAGGGCAACGACAAGGACGTGTGCGTCAAGGAAGCGAAAGCCGCCGAGACCAAGGCGATCGCCGACGCCAAAGCGACGCAGAAGGTCGCCGCGGTGCGCCAGGACGCGCGCGAGGACAAGATGCAGGCCGACTACAAGGTCGCAATGGAAAAGTGTGACGCGCTCGCCGGGGCAGCGAAGGATTCCTGCCAGACCGCGGCGAAGGCGAAGTACGGCAAGTAGAAGTTGCTCTCCCTCCTGTCCCCCTCCCGGGACAGGCCATTGGTCCGCGGATCCTCCCTCCCCGGACTAGTCTTTGGGCGGATGCTTGCATCCGCCCTTTTTTTCGCGTCGAGCAGACGTGAAAACGGGGGGCGAACCTTCCGCCCCCCGCTTTCGACCGCCTCGAGCTGACTATCTAGGGACTTCTACGGTTCAGAAGGCCGACGATCAGGCTGCCGAGGAACAGCACGAGGAAGATCACGAACAGGATCTTCGCGATCTCAGCCGCCCCCACGGCGATGCCGCCAAAACCGAATACCGCGGCGACGATCGCGATGAGGAAGAAAACCACCGCATAGTGCAACATGATGATCCCCTTTAAATGTTGCGGCCGCACGCCGCGACATTGAGAGATCAGCAGGACGCATGCCAGTCGGCACGCGATCGCAACTCTCTAAAACAAAAGGGTTTTTTGCCTTCGCGGCCGCGGGTGCGCGTGATCACGCGGAAGGAAATTCACCGACCAGGGAAAAATCTTCATCCACCGATCGCGCGGCGCGGGTCGCGCGCGCTTTCAGTGCTCGCCGCGGCGGATCGATTGCAGCAGCACCTTGACGGCGCCGAATTGCGTGGACTTGTCGAAAAAGTAATCCGCGCCGCGCTCGAGGCACGCGGCCTCGAACTCGGGAAACGCGTAGTTCGTGAGCACGATGATCGTCGGCGGCGCCTTCGCGTGCTGCGCACGAATGGATTCAATCACGCCGAGGCCCGTGCCTTCCTTCAGGTTCAAATCGACGATCGCGACATCGACCGGCTGACTCGAAAGCTCCCGCACCGCATCGGATTCCGTCGCGGCGAAGCCGATCATCTCGATCTTCCCGGGCTCCGTCAGGAAATCGCCCAGCCGCTCGCGCAACGACACCGAATCTTCGACGAGAAACACTCGCAGGCATCGTTCCCCCGGCCGGTCGCTCGGGGTGGAGCTAACCCGGGGCGGCGGAGGACGAGTCGAGCTCGAATCCGAGGGCGCGGCGCTATTGAATGAGGCCATTCTTGATCGCGTAGTAGGTGAGGTCCGCGTTCGACTTCGAATTCATCTTTTCCAGGATTCGCGCCCGGTAGGTGCTGACCGTCTTGTTGCTCAGGAACAGCTCGTTCGCGATGTCGCCCACGGCACGGCCGGCGGCGAGCTTGCAGAACACCTGGAACTCCCGCTCGCTCAATTGCTCGTGCGGCGGCCGGCTGTCGCCCCCCACGTCCTCCGCGAGGATCTGTGCGACGGCGGTGCTGATGTACTTGCGGCCGTTCAGGAGCGTGCGAATGGCCTTCACGACAAGCTCCGGGACCGCATCCTTGGTGATGTAGCCGCTGGCCCCGGCACGCAACAGGCTCACCGCGAACTGTTCTTCGGGATGCATCGAAAGGATCAGGATCGGCAGGTTGGGCTTGTGCGGACGAATCTGGCGGAGCAGATCGATGCCCGAGCCGTCGGGGAGCGATATATCGAGAAGCAGGACGTCCCACTCCTCGTTCCGAACGCGCTGCAGCGTCTCCTTGGCCGTTCCGGCCTCGCCGGCGACGACGAGATCCGATTCCTCGGCGAGCAGCGCCTTCACGCCCTCACGAAAGAGGGCGTGGTCGTCGGCGACGAAAACCCGGTGCGGCGCGCCAATCATCGAATGACTCGTGCTCCCTTTGAAAACGTCAGTACCAAGTGACGACACTTGCAACGGCGAAGCGAATTCTCATAACCGCTTTGCCGACGCGGCCAAATTCATTGTAGCCCCGATGTCGGCGCCACTGGAAATCTTCTCTAGCCGCCGCCTGCCACCCGCAACGCAGGCGTGCCGTTGGCATATCCCAGCAGCTTGTTGTAGACGGTCTTGAGGCTCACGCCCAGCACGTCGGCCGTGCGCCGCTTGTTGCCACCGCAATGCCGAAGCGTGGCGAGGAAGAGCTCGCGCTCGGCGTCGGCCATCGTGATCCCGATCGGGAGGCGGACGAAATCGCCGTGATCCGCTTCGCTGTCGGCGACGTCGATCGCGGGTTGAACATCCAGCTTGACGACGTCGTCCGACAACACATAGCTGCGCTCGACGCAATTCTTGAGCTCGCGCACGTTGCCGGGCCACGAGTGCGTCGCCGCCACCGCGAGCGCGCACCGGTCGAATTTCTTCGCCGTGCCGTTTTCGCGGTTGAGCTGATCCAGAAATGCGTTCGCGAGCAACTCGATATCGCCGCCCCGACGACGCAGCGGAGGAAGGCGGACGAGGAACACCGCCAGCCGGTAGTAGAGGTCTTCCCGCAACAGGTGATCCCTGACCGCCGCCTCGGACGGGCGATTGGTCGCCGTGATGATGCGAACGTCGAGCGGAATTTCCTCGGAGCCGCCGACCCTGACCATGCGCCCGGTTTCGAGCACGCGCAGGAGCTTCGCCTGCAGGTCGATCGGCATCTCGGTGATCTCGTCCAGGAAAAGCGTGCCGCCCTTGGCCCGCTCGAAGTAACCCAGGTGCTGGCGAACGGCGCCGGTGAACGCACCGCGCTCATAGCCGAAAAGCTCGGCCTCCACGAGGTTCGCTGGAATGGCGCCGCAATTGACGCTTACGAAAGGCTTTCCGGCACGGGTGCTGTGCGCGTGGAGCAACTCCGCTGCCACTTCCTTGCCGGTGCCGGATTCGCCGACGAGCATCACCGCCGCCATCGACGGCGCGATCCTGCGCAGGTGCTCGGTGACTTCCTTCATTTCGGACGACTCGCCCAGCATCGCGACGCCGCCGCCGCGGGGCGTCTGACGAGAGCCCCGAGTCCGCCCGCAGCCTGCCGACGGGCCGAACGTCGCGATTGTGGCCGGCCCCGGTCCCCATGGCGATGGCGTGCCAAACTCGACAAAAGTCACTTCGCCGTTTTCATAATTGTCTGTCATGGCCGAAATCCCTCTTTTTCTATTGAGCCGCTGGGGGTGATATTGGAGAATTGTCTGTCCGCCGAATGTAAGTAGCGACAGGGAGATCCTGTAGGGAAGCTCTCCTAGCGCTGTGGGATTTGTCCTACACTGACTGCGCGCCGTTTGGCGTACGCTGCGGGTTGTCGGGCTACAAATTCCCATGAATCTTCCCCGCTTCGGGCTGTTCGGCATCATCGTTCTCATCCTGGCGGCGGGTCTCAACATCGCCGCGCTGTACACGGCTGAGCGACGATTCGCCGAGCTGCGCGCCGCCGGGGACTGGGTGAGCCACACTCAGGGTGCCGCCAACCTGGTCGCCCGCATCTACCGCCGCGCGGTCGACGCGGAAACGGGGCAACGCGGATTCCTGCTGACGCAGGACGCGACCTACCTGAATCCCTATATCGAGGCCCGCGCCGAGCTCCCCAAGGATCTCGACGTCCTGGGCAAGCTCACGAGCGACAATCCGGTTCAGGTCGCGCAGTTCGCCACGGTCCGGAAGCTGATCGAAACCCGCTTCGCGCAGATGGAGCGCTCGCTCAAGCTCAAGCGCGACGGCGACGACGAAGCCTTCCGCCAATTGATGACTTCGCCGGATGGGATGGTGACCATGACTTCGCTGCGGCTCGCGCTCGACGGGATGGCCGCTGAGGAGCAGACCCAGAACGAACGCAGACTCATGGCCCTGACCGAAAACCAGAACCAGCTTCGGCGGGGCTTCTACCTCGTTGCGGGGCTCAATCTATTCCTGGTCACGCTGGGTGGGCTCTTTCTCCACCAGGACTCGCAGCGACGGCGCCGGGAGGCGGCGGACGCCGAGGAGCGCAACGTGGCGCTGGGGCGCGCCGTCCACGAGCGCACCGCCGAGCTCAGCGGACTGTCTCACCACCTGCAGCGGCTGCAGGAGGAAGAGAAAGCCAAGATCGCCCGCGAGATCCACGACGAGCTCGGAGGAACGCTGGCTGCGGCGAAGATCGACCTGCAGCTCATTTCGGACAAGCTTCCGAAGGACGACATCCACCGCACGCGCCTCGTCCGGATCATGTCCGCTATCGACGACACGATCCAGGTCAAGCGCCGGATCATCGAGGACCTGCGGCCCACGCTCCTCGACAATCTCGGCATAGGCGCCGCGCTCAAATGGCAGTGCAGCCAGTTCACCAAGCGCTGGAACATTCCCTGCCGGGTCGAAATGCCGGACGACTCGTTGAAGCTGTCGCCGGCGTACAGCATCGCGTTCTATCGGGTGGTGCAGGAAGCGCTTACCAACATCACCAAGTACGCGCATGCGAAAAACGTTTCCGTTTCGCTGCTGCGGAGCGGCGAGCAATGGACGCTGCGCATCGCCGACGACGGGGTCGGCATCGATACGGCGAAGCCGCACAACACCACGGCTCACGGTCTCGTCTCGATGCGGGAACGCGCGCGGGCTCTGGGCGGCGAATTCAGCGTTCGCGGCCAGCCCGGGCGGGGCACCGTCGTCGAGGTAACCGCCCCGCTCGAAAAAGAGAAAGTGACGTAAGCGCAAAAACGCCGCGGTCCGCTTGAACGGGCCGCGACGTTACCGATCGGCTTGCTAATTGGCTTAGACGACGGGCTTAGCCGACGCGAGTTGCGCGATTCGCGTGCGTGGTGACGCGCAACCGCTCAGCCGCGTGCGCGGTCGCGACCAGCACATCCTCTTGCTCCGCCGGTGGGCGCCGCAGTGGCGCGCGCAGCACCGTGGGCGCGACCCGATGCGGAACGAGGCGGTCGAGCTCGGTCTTGACGGTCGCGTAGCACTCGCAGACGCGCGACTCGAGCGCCGCCCGGTCGAGCACCGTGATGCGTCCACGCCGGTACTGGATAAGTCCCGCGGCCTGCAGCTTGCCGGCGGCCGCGGTGATGCTCTCGCGCCGCACGCCCAGCAGGTTGGCGATCGTGTCCTGGGTCAGCGCGACGTCGTTCGACGCGAGCCTGTCCATGCTCGAAAGCAACAGGCGGCAGAACTGCTCGACCAGCTGATGGTGGCCGTGGCAGATGCCGCTTTGCGCCATCTGGATCAACAGGGCTTGCGTGTATCGAAGGAGCGGTTGCCGCAGCGTCTGGCTCTCCTCGAACTCGCGCTTCAGGATGTCCGCGCGAAGGCGGTATCCGTGGCCCGAGTTGCGCACGACCGCACGATTGGTCGTCGCGCCGCCACCCATGAACACCGTCACGCCCACGACGCCGTCGTTACCCGTCACCGCAGCCTCGACGGACGTCCCGTTCTTCATCTCGTACAGCATCGAGACGATCCCGGCGGTCGGAAAATAGACATATTCCGGAATGCTGCCCGCCTCGCCCAGGACCTTGCCGCATGGCAGCGACACGAACTCCAGGTGGCGAACGATACGCGCGTAGTCGTCTTCGTTGAGAGCGGCGAGCAAATGGTTGAGCCGTGGTGTGGGAGCGGCGGCGGCGGCGCGCAGTTCGCGGCCGACCAGCGGCGCTTCCGCCGGCCTCTCTGCCGGTTCCGCAACCGCATGACGGCGCGCATAGCGGCCCAGCATCATCACCTTGGCTTCAGGAAATCCCTCGTCGTACGTCGGGATCCCGGGCCCTGGATGAGAAGAAGCCGGTGTGGCCGTGACTCGGTTGGTGCGTGAGCGTTCCATCGCGTTCCTCCATCAAAACCGCAATTGCAGAAATGCCTCCGTGAACATTGGAGCAACACCCGTGCCTCAGCCCTCCAAACCGGCCGCGGTTGCACAACAGGCACTCGGAATTGCCTGTTCGGCCAACGATTTTTGATGGAGGACCGCCGCCGCCGGCATGTCCCGATCGCCTTCAGGGTCTTGCGAGCGCGTGGTAACGGTTACCTGCTTCGGGGAAGTTCTTGCTTCCGGGCCGGTCGTCCCGCGGAGACAACGCGTGGCGCCGAAACGCTGCAAAGCGTTGGATTTGCAAAGGACGAGGCGAATCCGTTGCCACAACCGTCGCGGCACGCGAATTGCATCGATGTTCGGCGGAGCAACGAATGAGACACGAGAGCAAGGTCGTCGAGCTATGGCCGAAACAAGGAACCAACGGCGGTCTGCATCTGCTGGTGGAATGGTATGGCTGCGGGGCGTCCGCAACGCTTCTCGAGGACTCCGCGCTGCTGCGGCGCCTTTGTCTCGTCGCCGCTGAAGGCGCGGGCTTGCCGATCCTCGCCGAGCTCTTTCATCGTCGCGATCCTTGCGGCGTGATCGGCGTCCTGTTGCTTCCCGATTCTCATCTGACGATCCACACGTGGCCCCGCGAAGGAACGGTGACCCTCGACGTTTTCGTCGGCCTGCATGCGCGCAACAACCGCATGAAGGCGCGTGCGGTCTACGGACGCCTGAGGGATGGATTCAAGCCGGACAAGGAAAACCTGCTCCAGGTGCATCGGGGCGGGGCGACAGGTGCGGCCGCCGCGCGGGCTCCGCGCCCGCCCGAGGCGTAGCGTCTAGAGCAGACCCTCGAGCGGCAAAAGCGAGAGCGTCTCTATCCAGCTTCGCTTGAGGGGCTTCACACCCGGCTCCTGATCGACGCTCACGAGGCTTCCGCGCTCGACGCCCCGCCACTGAATGCTCGGGAAAGCGGAAGCGTTCGCCGGAGCCAGGACGACCTGATAGCTGTTCGCGGGCTGCGTGATGGCGTCGAAGCGCCCTGCAATCTCCCGCGCGACCTGGGGGCTGTCGATGATGAGGCCGAGCTCCGTGTTGATCCGCAGCGAGCGCCGGTCGAAGTTCATCGACCCTACGAATGCCCGCTCGCGATCGAACACGAACACTTTGGCATGGAGCGCGAATGATCCGGAGCTCGCGGACTTGATCGAGCTGCCCTTCGTCTCCGGCTCACCCAGCTTCCGGCGCACTTCATAGAGCTCCACGCCCATCTCCAGAAGCGGCACCCGGTAGTTCCGGTATCCGGCATGGACGATGGGCATGTCGGTGGATGCGAGCGAGTTGGTGAGAATCCGCACGCGCACGCCGCGGTCGCGCAACTTCTTGATGAGCTCGAGCTCGGAAGTTCCGGGAACGAGATAGGGCGAGACGATGATGAGATCGGACTTGACGGACTCCGTCGCGGCCGCCACCCGCTTCCACATGAGGTGTCCGGGTTGATCTCCGTTCACCGTGGACGCCTTGTCGGGGCTGTCGTAGGCGAGCATCGCCTTTGCCCAGACGAGAGGACGCTTTCCCGAGAGCATCTGCGCGATCTGATCGCCGGTGGAAAGGCTCGTCACGTAGACCGACGACGCCATCTTCTGCTTGTGTTCCGAGAGCGCGGTGCGAGTGCTGGCGAGACCGTCGAGCGACGGGTTTCCGAGCAGCTGCGCCTCGACGGGAATCGCCAGGCGATCGTTCCAGAAGACGTCGAAAGTGCGCGACAGATCACGGACCATCGGCCCAGCCACTGCTAGGTCGAAGTCGCCGAACTCGAGCTCCGTGCTCGCCTGGAAATACTCGTCGCCGATATTGCGCCCACCGGTCACGGCGATCGCGTTGTCGCCGACGAACAGCTTGTTGTGCATCCTGTAGTCGAGACGGCCGACCTGCAGCAGGTATTCCACGCCGCGCAGGAACGTGAGCTCCTGCCGGGTAAGGTAAGGATTGAACACCCGGATCTCGATATTTTGGTGCGCCGACAGCGGCCGGATCATCGCTCCGCCGTCGATGCCGAGCGCGTCGTCCAACAGAATCCGCACGCGAACGCCGCGATCCGCGGCGGCGAGGAGAGCGCTCAGCAACAGTTGCCCGGTGTCGTCCTGCTGCAGAACGAAGTACTGGACGTCGAGCGTCTTCTCCGCCTTCTCGGCGATCTGCATCCGCAGCGAGAAGCTCTCGGCGCCGTCGGAAAGCAGCCGGAATCCCGACGTTCCCGGGTGCTCCTTCGCACGGGCGGCGAAGCGCTTGCCGAGCGTCGTGGTCTCCGGCGCAGCGAGCGCCGTCGACTCGGTCTTCGGGACTTCGAGTCCCGGCGGCATCGTCGCGCAGCCGCCGAAGAGCAGCGCGGCGCCGAGCAACAGCGAGGACAGCAGCCGATTGCGCGGGGACGCGTTCACGATCCTAGGCCTCCATCAGCAGGGCCACCGGCTTCAGCCGCTCGATCTCGCCGAACACGATCTTGATCGTCGCCATGACCGGAAAAGCGAGCAGCAGTCCCCACAGCCCCCAGACCATCCCGAAGAAGAGCAGCGCGACGAAGACCACGACTGCATTCATCCGCGCCGCGCGCCCCATCAGTACCGTCTGCAGGCCGATGCCGATCAGCATCGA
>Ga0070675_100003059_pt1 | contig 12632 bp, 20 predicted proteins | sample KBSM43metaG_FD_65343 | JGI IMG/M metagenome (GOLD analysis project Ga0070675, IMG submission 65343) | Miscanthus rhizosphere microbial communities from Kellogg Biological Station, Michigan, USA - KBS M4-3 metaG | ecosystem: Host-associated > Plants > Roots > Rhizosphere > Soil ...
GGTGCCCCCTGCCGCCCCCGGAACCGCACGCGTCCCTTCTTCATGAACCCATCGTACTTCCGGAGCAGCAGATGCTGATTCATTTGCTGAATCGTATCCAGCGCCACACCGACCACGATCAACAGTGACGTGCCCCCGAAGTTGAACGGCACATTCATCGACGTCATGATGAAGATCGGCAGCAGCGCGACGACCGTCAGGAAGAGCGCGCCCGGGAGCGTGATCTTCGAGACGACGTCGTCGATGTACTCGGCTGTCTTCGCGCCGGGTTTCACGCCCGGGATGAAGCCGCCCTGCTTCTTCAGGTTCTCCGCCAGGTCGATCGGGTTGAAGATGATCGACGTGTAGAAGTAGGTGAAGAACAGGATGAGGATCGCCTGGAGCACGTAGTAGAGCGTGGTGCCCGGGGCGAGGTAGTCGGCGAAGTCGCGTAGACGCGCGTTGCCCATGAACTGCGCAATCGCGCCCGGCACGACGATCACCGACTGCGCGAACACGATCGGCATGACGCCCGACGAGTTGATGCGCAGCGGGATGAAGCTCCGCGACGCCTCGCGCATCCGGCCGCGCGCCATCGTGCGCTGCGGGATCTGGATCAGCACCCGACGCGCCGCCATCGTCACGGCGACGACGGCCGCGACCACCGCCACCATCAGCACGACGAGCACCAAGAGCGAGAACGCGCCGATGACGCCCGTACTGACGTAACCGAACGCCGTGAAGATGCTCGGCCAGATCCGCTCGACGATCGAGAAGAAGATCATCAAGCTGGCGCCGTTACCGATGCCGCGCTCCGTGATCTGCTCACCCAGCCACATCACGAAGATGGCGCCGACGGTGAGGAAGAACGTCATCAGGATGCGGAAGCTGAACCCGGGGTTCGCTACCGCGCCCGTGATCCCTTCCGAGAAGATCGCGAAGCCCCACGCCTGAACAGCCGCGAGCGCCACGGTCGCGTACCGCGACCACTGGTTGAGGCGTTTCCGGCCCTCTTCGTCCTTCGACATCTTGTCGACCTGCGGCACCACGGCCTGCGCGATCTGCTGGAAGATGCTGGCCGAGATGTACGGCATGATCCCGAGCGCGAACACGGTGGCGCGCGAGAGCTGACCGCCGGTGAACAGGTTATAGAGGCCGAGCAGGCCTCCCCCGTTCTTCTGGCTGTTGATGAAATCCTGGATGGCGATCGGGTTGACGCCCGGTGCCGTCACGTGCGCGCCGATGCGATACACCAGCAGGCAAAGCAGCGTGAAGAGGATCTTGTCTTTCAGCTCCGGCGTTCGGAACAGGTTCTGAACCGCCGTTGCCGCGTTGTTCTGGGCCATGGAAGCCTCGCTTTACTCCTCGACGCGGCCACCGGCCGCGACGATCTTCTCGCGAGCGCCGGCGCTGACCTGCAAGCCGCGCACGGTGACCGCCTGCGTGATTGCGCCGTTCGCCAATACCTTCACCTTCGCGCTGCTGCCGCGAATCAACCCGGCCTCGGCGAGTGACTCGCGCGTCACTTCCGACGCACCGAGCTTCGCGAGGTCGTCGAGCCGGACGATCTGCGACGTCACCTTAAATGGATTCGTGAAGCCGCGTTTGGGCAAGCGGCGAGTGATCGGCATCTGGCCGCCTTCGAAGTGCGGCTTGCCGCCGCCCGGACCGTGATGGCCCGCGCGCGCTTTGATACCCTTGTGTCCTTTGCCGGACGTCTTGCCCGTACCCGACCCCGGACCGCGACCCAACCGCTTGCGGTTCTTGGTCGAACCAGGCGCTGGCGTCAGGTTGTGCAGCCCGAGCTTCTCGACCGTTTCCTTCGGTTTAGCGGCTGCTGTTTGGCGAGCCATTTACTTACCCCCCCCTTCCTCGACCGGCGTCACCTCGACGAGGTGCCGCACCTGCTTTAGCTGTCCGCGCAGCCCGGGCGTGATCTGCTTGACTACCACGTCCTGGTGGTGCTTGAGACCGATCGCCTCGAGCGTGGCGCGCATGCGCGAGGCGTGACCGATGCCACTCCGAACCTGCTTGATGCGTACGCTCCCAGACTCCGGAAGGTTCTGCGCCGGTGTCTTGGCCGGACCGCGTGTCGGGTGCCAAACGAATGTGCGTGCCATTTATGCCGTCTCCCCGGCCACGGCAACAGCGCCGGCCGGCGCCACCACCGTCTCGCGCGCTTCGCGCGACTTGGCGCGTGACCGATATGGCAGACTCGACGCCTCGACACCGCGCTCGCGCGCGACCTGCTCGACCGTCGTGAGCTGCTGAAGCCCGTCCATCGCCGCCCGCACCATGTTGTGCGGATTCGTCGAGCCCAGGCTCTTCGTGAGAATGTCCGAGATGCCGGCGCATTCCATGATGGCGCGGACCGCGCCGCCGGCAATCACGCCGGCGCCGGGCGCTGCCGGCTTCATGAGAACTTTGCCCGCACCGTGCTGTCCAACGATTTCGTGCGGAATCGTGCTGCCCGTGAGCGGGATCTGCACCATGTTGCGACGCGCCGCGTCGACCGCCTTACGGACGGCCTCCGAGACTTCGTTCGCCTTGCCGGACGCGAACCCGACCTTGCCCTGACCGTCACCGACGGCCACGAGTGCGTTGAACGAGAAGCGGCGTCCGCCCTTCACGACCTTCGCGACGCGATTGATCGCGATGACGTTCTCGAGGAGCTCGCTGCCTTCACCGCGGCCACGGTCGTCGCCGCCACGGCCGCCGTCGCGGCCACCACGACCGCCGCGCTCACCGCGATCGCCGCCGCCCCCCCCGCCGCCAGGACCGCCGCCCGGGCCGCCGCGGCCACGTCCGCCGCCGCCACCGGGGCCGCCGCGACCGCGTCCACCGCCGCCACCGGGACCGCCGCGGCCACCGCCGCCACGACCGCCGCGACCGCCCCCGCCACCGGGGCCACGACCGCTGCGCGCGGAACCGCCGCCACCGGCGCCACCGCCGCCGCCGCCACCACCGCCAGCAGCACCACCACCACCGCTCTGGCGCTGTTCGCCGGCGCCGCCGGCTGTGTTCTGAGTGTCTTCCATTTTATTAGAACTCCAGTCCGCCCTCGCGGGCGCCGTCGGCGACCGCTTTCACGCGGCCATGATATTTGTAGCCCGCGCGGTCGAACACGACTTTCGTGATCCCCGCGTCCTTCGCCCGGGCAGCGATGCGCTTGCCAACCTCGAGCGACTTCTGCGTCTTCTTGCCCGTCTCGAGATCGGTGCTGGACACCGTCGCCAGCGTGCGGCGCGACACGTCGTCGACGAGCTGCGCCGTGATGTGCTTGAGCGAGCGGAAGATGACGAGACGCGGACGCTCCGACGTTCCGCTCACCTTCTTGCGTACGCGCAGATGTCGGCGCGTGCGCTTCTGTTCACGCGACTTTGCGATTCCCGGCATGGTTACTTGCCCCCCGCCTTACCGGCTTTGCGCCGGATCACCTCGCCGGCGTAGCGAATACCCTTTCCTTTATATGGCTCCGGCGGACGAAGACCGCGGAGCTCCGCCGCGACCTGTCCGACGACTGCCTTGTCGGCACCGTCGATCACGATCTGCGTCGGCTGGGGCGCCGTGAGCTTGATGCCCGCCGGCGCACGAAACTCGATCGAGTGCGAGAAGCCGAGCGCCAGCTGCAGCCCGTACGGACGAACCTCGGCCTTGTAGCCGACGCCCGTGATCTCGAGCTGCTTCTGATAACCCTTCGTCACGCCTTCCATCATGTTGTTGATGAGCGACCGCGTGAGGCCGTGGAGCGCCTTGTGGTTCGTCTCGTCCGACGCGCGCTTGACGTTGACCACATTGTCGGCCCTGTCCACGCTGATGCCGGCCGGAAGACGATGCGTCAGCTCGCCCTTCGGTCCTTTCACCTTCACCGAGTTTGCCTCGACCGTCACCGTGACCCCGCTGGGGATCGAGACGGGAAGCTTTCCAATTCGCGACATGATTTCCGTCCTCCTACCAGACCACGGCGACGAGCTCGCCGCCGGTTCGGGACTGGCGCGCTTCGCGGTCCGACATCAGCCCCTTGTTGGTGCTGAGGATCGCGATGCCAAGCCCGTTGCGAACGCGCGGGATCTCACGCGAGCCAACGTAGCGGCGCAGGCCAGGCGTGCTCACACGTTGCAACTCACGAATCACCGGCTGGCCGCCGGCGTACTTGAGCCGCACGCGCAGCACCTGACGGCCTTCGTCGGTCTCGAGCGTCGTGTAGTCCTGAATGTAGTTGTTCTCTTTCAGGATGCGGGCGATCTCGGTTTTCATCTTCGACACCGGGATGTCGACGCGGCGATGCTTCGATCCGCAAGCATTGCGGATCCGCGTCAGCATATCGGCGATGGGGTCGGTCATGCTCATGTAGTTGCCTCGGCTCCTCTCGTATCCGTAGCTGGACGTGGAGGAATTGAGTGAATTGTTAACGCAGGCACTCTAGGTCTCAGGTCTCTGGTCCCAGGTCTCAGGTGAACTGCCTCGCAGTTACAGGCTGAGACCTGGGACCAGGGACCTGAGACCTTTCTACTCTACCACGAAGCCTTTCGAACTCCCGGAATCATTCCCGAAAGCGACAGCTCGCGGAAACAGATCCGGCAGAGACCGAAGCGACGCAGGAAGGCACGTGAGCGCCCGCAGCGCGAGCAGCGATTGTGCTTTCGCACCTCGAACTTCGGCTTCCGCTTGCTCTTCTCGATCATGGCTTTACGGGCCATTGCAAACTCTCTCTATATGAAGTTCGATGTTACGCGGCTTGGCCGCGGCCTTTCTTCTCGTCCGTGCGGAACGGCATGCCGAGCTCGCGCAGCAGCGCGAACGCTTCGTCGTCGCGGTTCGTGCTCGTGACGAACGTGATGTCCATCCCGTGGATCGACTCGATCGAGTCGTAGTTGATCTCGGGGAAGATCATCTGCTCCTTCACGCCCAGCGAGTAATTCCCTCGTCCATCGAACGACTTCGTCCCGAGCCCGCGGAAGTCGCGGATTCGCGGGATCGCGATCGTGATGAAGCGATCGAGGAACTCCCACATCCGCGCGCCGCGCAGCGTGACGGCCGCGCCGATCTCCTGACCCTGGCGCAGACCGAAGTTGGCGATCGACTTCTTCGCCTTCTTACGGACCGGCTGCTGGCCGGTGATGATCGCCAGCTCCTCGACGACCGCGTCGAGCGCCTTCGGCTGCTTGATCGCTTCGCCGACGCCGACGTTGACGACGATCTTCTCGAGCTGCGGAACCTGGTGCGGGTTCTTGAAGCCGAACTGCTGCGTCAGCTTCTGTCGGACAGTGCCGTTGTAGAAGTCCTTGAGCCGCGGCGGCGGCACGGGCAGAGCGGCGCCGGCGTGCGGACCGCGCGCCTTTGCCTCACCACCTTTCTTTCCGCCTTTGCCGCCCTTCTTCTCTTTGGTTGCCATAGTCGTGTCTCATTTGTCATCCTCTGCTCGCGAAGCGAGCGGAGGATCTACTCTACCGTTGCTCGTGGCCGACTGGCCACAGGTCTTTCACATTAGATCCCCCGGCCGCTGTGCGGCCGGAGGATGACTGCTGACTGCTCTACCGCGCCGCTCGCGGAATCGCTTCGCCGCTCTTCACGGCGATGCGCTCCTTCGTGCCGTCTTCGTCGATCTGACGCCGCGTCCGCGTCGGGTTGCCGCTCTTCGGATCGAGCAGCATCACGTTCGACGCATGGATCGGCGCCGGAAAATCCACGATCCCGCTCTGCTCGTCGGGCGTGCGCGCGCGGCGGTGCCGCTTCACGATGTTCACGCCCTCGATCGTCACGCGGCCCGTCTTCAAGTAAACGCGGATGATCTTCCCTTCCTTGCCCTTGTCGTCGCCGCGCATCACGCGCACGGTGTCGCCCTTCAAGACGTGCAGCCGTTGACGCTCGGCGTTGTCCGAATGGCGCTTGCGGTTGACGGCGCGCGGGCGGTCGGTCTTGCGGTACTTGTTGTTTCTCATGGATCAGATCACCTCGGGCGCCAACGACACGATCTTCATGTACCGCTTCTCGCGCAGCTCGCGCGCAACGGGTCCGAAGATACGGGTCGCCCGGGGCTCCCCTTGCTCGTTGATGATGACGACGGCGTTCTCGTCGAACCGGATGTAGCTCCCGTCCTTCCGCCGCGTCTCCTTGGCCGTGCGCACCACCACGGCGCGCGCGACGTCCGACTTCTTCACCGTGCCGTTGGGCAGCGCGTTCTTCACGGCGACGATCACGACGTCGCCGAGGCCGGCGTAGCGCCGGCGCGTTCCGCCCAACACGCGGATCACGAGCGCCGTCTTCGCGCCCGAGTTGTCCGCGACCTTGACCATCGATTCTTGTTGGATCATCGGAGCGTCTCCTGGTTAACGCGCTCGCTCGACGATCTCGACCACGCGCCAACGCTTGTCCTTCGACAGGGGACGCGTCTCCGCGATCCGCACCGTGTCGCCGGTCTTGGCCGTGTTCTCCTCGTCGTGCGCTTTTACGCGCGTGGTGCGCGTCACCATCTTCCCGTACACCGGGTGCGGCACGCGACGTTCGATCGCGACCACCACCGTCTTCTGCATTTTGTCGCTCACTACGCGGCCCGTTCGGACCTTGCGCGAGCCACGCGTCACCGCGCCATTCGTCTGTGTCATATCAGCCATTGTTCGTTCCCTGCTTGGCGAGCTGCTGCTCGCGCAGCACGGTCTTGAGGCGGGCGATGTCGCGGCGAATCACGCGGAGGCGGAGTGGGTCCTCGAGCGGCTCGGTCGCGCTGCGGAACTCGAGACGGAAACGCTCCTCCTCGAGATCATGAATGCGCGACGCGATGTCGTCGACGCCCATCTCACGGATTTCTTCGGCTCTCATCGGCTCAGGCTCCCCCTTCTTCCCGCACCACGAACTTCGTGCGCACGGGCATCTTGGCCGCGGCGAGCGCCATCGCCTTCTCGGCGATCTCACGCGTCACGCCTTCGAGCTCGAACATGACGCGGCCGGGCTTCACCACCGCGACCCACATCTCGGGCGATCCCTTGCCCTTTCCCATGCGCGTCTCGGCCGGCTTCTTGGTGATCGGTTTATCCGGGAAGACCCGGATCCATACTTTGCCGCCGCGCTTGATGTGGCGCGTGAGCGCGACACGGGCGGCTTCGATTTGGCGAGCGGTGATCCAACCCGGCTCGAGGGTCATGAGTCCGTAGGTGCCGAACGAGATCTCACTCCCTCGATGGGCGAGACCGCGGGTGCGGCCCTTGAATCGCTTGCGGAATTTGACGCGCTTCGGTGCGAGCATTGGTCAGTGCCTCCTTACATGCCGGAGGAGTAAGTCGTGCCGCGGCGATCTTCGACTTTCTCGCCCTTGAAGATCCAGACCTTCACGCCGATGGCGCCGAAGGTGGTCTTCGCCGTGGACGTCGCGTAGTCGATGTCGGCGCGGAGCGTGTGCAACGGCACACGGCCTTCGTGGTAGCCTTCGACGCGCGCGATCTCAGCGCCGCCCAATCGGCCACCGGCCTTCACCTTGATGCCCTGCGCGCCCATGCGCATCGCGCTCTGCACCGCGCGCTTCATGGCGCGGCGGAACGAGATACGCTGCGCCAGCTGGCTCGCGATGTTGTCGGCGACCAACTGCGCGTCGAGCTCGGGACGCTTGATCTCTTCGACGTTGATACCGACTTCCTTGCCGGTCAGATGCGCGAGCTCATCGCGCAGCTTGTCGACTTCGGCGCCCTTCTTCCCGATGACGACGCCCGGACGGCCGGTGTGCAGCGTGACGACAACCTTGCCCGGCTTGCGGTCGATCACGATGTCGGCGATCGCCGCGTGGCCGAGGCGCGCCTTGAGATACTTGCGCAGCAGCTCGTCTTCGCGGAGCAGCGCCGGAAGCTCGCGCCCAGCGTAGTAGCGCGACTTCCAGTCCTTCGAGATCCCGAGTCGGAAACCGACCGGGTGTGTCTTCTGTCCCATTAGCGCTTTCTCCCGGACTTGGCGGCGCGTTCGCCGAGCTCGATCTCGACGTGGCTCGTCCGCTTCTGAATCGGTGTCGCACGTCCCATCGCCGCCGGCATGAAGCGCTTGAGCTTCGGCCCTTCGTTCACGACGGCGCGCGTGATGACGAGGTTGTCGACGTCGATCGCCGAATTCCCCTCGCGCGCCGCGTGCTCGGCGTTGGCGACGGCCGAGCGCAGCGTCTTCGCGATCTGCAGCGAGGCGTGCTTTTTAGAGAACTGTAAATAGGCGAGCGCGTCGTTCACGCTCAGCCCGCGGATCTCGTCGATGACGAGCCGCATCTTGTAGGGCGACTGGCGCGTCGAGCGCTGAATCGCGCGGATCTTGGTGGCGGCCATGGCTTACTTCGCTCCTCGCGCGGCCGGCGCGGTGGCGGCCGGCGCGGCGGCCGTGCCCGCGGCGGGCGTCGGCGCCTTCTTGTCGACGGCCTTCTGCCCCGTGTGCCCACGGAACAGCCGCGTCGGCGCGAACTCGCCGAGCTTGTGGCCGACCATGTTCTCCGTCACGTACACCGGGACGAACTTGTTCCCGTTGTGTACGGCGAAGGTGTGGCCGACGAACTCCGGCAGCACCGTGCTCGCACGAGACCACGTCTTGATGACGCGCTTCTCGTTGCGGGAGTTCAACGCGTCGACTTTTTTCGTGAGGGCCTCTTGAACGAAGGGGCCTTTTTTAACGCTTCTTCCCATAATACCGGTTCTCGAGTGAGAGACTCTCTCTAGGTCTCAGGTCTCTGGTCCCTGGTCTCAGGTGGTAACGGCGCAACCGCAGTTACACCTGAGACCAGAGACCTGGGACCTGGGACCTCATGTCGACCCGAACGCGATTACTGCGTCGCCTTGCCTCTACGCCGCCCACGGACAATGAGCCGTTGGCTGCTCTTCTTCTTGTTCCTCGTCTTCACGCCTTCCTTCTTGCCCCACGGGCTGACGACGTTGCGTCCGCCGCGCGTACGGCCACCATGCGGGTGGTCGACCGGGTTCATCACTTCTCCGCGGACCTTCGGACGGCGACCCTTCCAACGGGTCTTGCCGGCCTTGCCCCACGACACCAGCTCGTGCTCTTCGTTGCCGACGACGCCGATCGTGGCGTAGCAGCGGCCGTGGATGAGACGCATCTCGGTCGACGGCATGCGCACCGTGACGTACTCGCCTTCCTTGGCGACGACCTGCGCCGACATCCCGGCCGAGCGGCAAAGCTGTCCGCCCTTACCGATCTTGAGCTCGATGTTGTGCACCGCGGTACCGAGCGGCATCTCGGCGAGAGGCAGCGCGTTCCCGGTGCGGATGTCCGAGCCCGGACCCGACGTGATCGTGTCGCCGACGGCGAGACCTTTCGGGTGCAGGATGTAGCGCTTCTCGCCGTCCGCGTACGTGACGAGCGCGATGCGCGACGAACGGTTCGGATCGTACTCGATCGATGCGACTGTCGCGGGCACGCCATGCTTGTTGCGCTTGAAGTCGATGATGCGGTACTGGCGCTTGTGACCGCCGCCGCGTCGCCGCATGGCGATGTGGCCGTGGTTGTCGCGGCCGCCCGACTTCTTGATCGGCTCGAGCAGCGACTTCTCGGGCTCCGTCGTCGTGATGTCGGAGAAATCCGACACCGAGCGGAAGCGCGTGCCCTTCGTGACCGGCTTGAACTGTCTGATTCCCATGAGCGGTTAGCCCTCGAAGATCTCGATCGTATCGCCCTCGCGGAGCGTCACGATCGCTTTTTTCCAATTGGGACGACGGCCGACATTTCGGCCCATGCGCTTTTCCTTGCCGCGCACGTTCGACGTCCACACGCCGGTGACTTTCACGCCGAACAGCTGCTCGATCGCCGAGCGGATCTGCGGCTTCGTCGCGTCAGGATGAACCTGGAAGGCGTACTCGCCTTTCGACTGATACGCGGCCGATGTCTTTTCGGTGATGATCGGCCGCACGATGGTGCGATGGAGGGTCGGCATGGTTTACTTCTTCCCCTTCTTCTTGGCCGACTTGGCGGTTGACTTCTTCGCCGCTTTCTTCGCGGCCTTTTTGGCGGGAGCCTTCTTCGCGGCTTTCTTCGCGGCGACCTTCTTCGGCGCTGCTTTCTTCGCGACCGGTGCCGCCTTCGCGGGGGTGTTTCGCTTCGGCTTCTCGGCAGCCGCCTCGCGTTCAGCGATCGGCGCCAACGTCTGACCGAGTGCGCTCGATTCGATCAGCACGACGTCCGACCACAGAATGTGGTACGTGGAGACGTCGGAGTACGGCATCACGTGCACCGTCGGGAGATTGCGACCGCTCAGGAAGACATTCTGCTTCGAGCCGTCGGTGAGGATGAGCACTTTGTTCTCGGCGATGCCGAGCGCGTCGATCAGCGCTTTGAGGCGCGACGTCTTCGGCGCATCGAACTCGAAACGATCGATGACGACGATCGAGTTTTCGCGAGCGCGGGCGTTGAGCGCGCTCTTCCGAGCCAGTGCGCGAACCTGGCGCGGCACGTACTGCGCGTAGCTGCGCGGGATCGGCCCGAAGACCGTGCCGCCGCCGACCCAGTGCGGCGCGCGCGTCGAGCCCTGTCGGGCGCGACCGGTGCCCTTCTGCTTCCACGGCTTCTGGTTACCGCCGGTGACGTACTTGCGAATCTTGGTCGCGGCGTTGCCCTGACGCTGGTTGGCCAAGAAGGCCTTCACCGCCTGGTGCATCACCGGGACGTTCACAGTGCCGTCGAACGTCGCGTCCGGCAGCGCGACCGCGTCGCGCGCCGTACCACGCGCCGTATATGCAGGCACCTGGAACGAGGTGGGTGTCGTGTTATCAGCCATGAGAGTGAACCCTTAGCCCAGCTTGCGCACGACCACGACGCCACCCGCCTTACCGGCGACCGACCCGCGGACGTAGATCAGGTTGCGATCCGTGTCGATCTTCTCGACGCGGAGAGAAATCTGCGTGTGCCGCTCGTCGCCATAGTGGCCAGGCATGCGCTTGCCCTTGATGACGCGCGACGGATCCGTGCCCGGTCCGATGGAGCCGGGACGGCGGTGCTTCGTGTTGCCGTGCGTGTTCGGACCACCGCCCGCCTTGTGGCGCTTCACGATGCCCTGAAAGCCGCGACCCTTCGACGTGCCGGTGACTTTCACCGTGTCGCCGACAGCGAAGACGTCGACCTTCACGAGATCGCCGACGTTGTACGTCGGCACCTGTGCCTTGGCGTTCCCCGGCTCATCGAGCCGCACGGAGCGAAGCACGCGCGGCGGCGTGTCGAGTCCCGCCTTCTTGGCGTGACCGACCGCGGCGAGCGACGCGCGATGTCCCTTGGGACGTCCTTCGCCCTTCTTCGACTCACGCCGCATGCGCGACGCACCGAGCCCGAGCTGCACCGACGTGTACCCGACCTTCGCCTTGTCCGACACCGCGACCACCGGGTTCGGCTCGGCTTCGATCACCGTACACGGGATCTGCTGCCCTTGCTCGTTGAAGATCTGGGTCATGCCGATTTTTCTGCCTACGATACCGATCATAGAACTCTTTAGCTCCTCTTAGTCACTGCTCGCCGTGTGGCTTAATGCAGTTGGACTGTGGCTGGAGACTCTCTTGGTCTCAGGTCTCTGGTCTGAGGTCTCAGGTGTAACTGCGAAGCCGTTTCACCTGGGACCTGGGACCTAAGACCTGGGACCTACAGTGCGTCCCAACCCGAGTTGTCAATTACTGCACGAGAAAGCGTCCGCTTCCTCGATCCCTACTCCACCTTGATTTCGACGTCGACGCCCGCCGGGAGATCCAGCTTCGTCAACGCGTCCACCGTCTGCGCACGAGAGTCGAGGATGTCGATTACACGCTTGTGCGTCTTCAACTCGAACTGTTCGCGCGACTTCTTGTCGACGTGCGGCGAACGGAGAACCGTCCAGCGCTGCGTCTTGGTGGGCAGCGGGATCGGGCCGGAGACCGTAGCCCCCGACTTCTCCGCCGTCCGTACGATGTCCGCCGAGGCCTGATCGATGACAGCATGATCGAACGCCTTTAAACGGATCCGAATTCTTCCAGCCATAATTGCGATCTCTGAAAGGGAGGATTTCCAGGTCTCTGGTCTCTGGTCTGGGGTCTCAGGTGAACGGCACCGCCGTTACAACCTGAGACCAGGGACCAGGGACCTGAGACCGAGAGTCTCTACGCCAAGATCTTCGTGACTACGCCTGCACCAACCGTTCGTCCACCCTCACGGATGGCGAAGCGCACTTGCTCTTCCATCGCGATCGGGGTGATCAACTCGATCGTCATCTGGATGTTGTCGCCCGGCATGACCATCTCGGTGCCGGCCGGCAACTCGACCGAGCCTGTGACGTCCGTCGTGCGGAAGTAGAACTGCGGGCGATAGCCCTTGAAGAACGGCGTGTGACGGCCGCCTTCATCCTTATTGAGGACGTAGACCTCGGCCTCGAACTTCGTGTGCGGCTTGATCGAACCGGGCTTGGCGAGCACCATGCCGCGCTCGATCTCCTTCTTGTCGACGCCACGAAGCAGCAGACCGACGTTGTCGCCCGCCTGCCCTTGGTCGAGCAGCTTGCGGAACATCTCGACGCCGGTGACGACCGACTTCTTGTCCGATCCGAATCCGACGAGCGCCACTTCCTCGCCGACCTTGATGATGCCGCGCTCGATACGACCCGTCGCGACCGTGCCGCGGCCGGTGATCGAGAACACGTCCTCGACCGGGAGCGCGAACGGCTT
>Ga0070675_100003060_pt1 | contig 12631 bp, 8 predicted proteins | sample KBSM43metaG_FD_65343 | JGI IMG/M metagenome (GOLD analysis project Ga0070675, IMG submission 65343) | Miscanthus rhizosphere microbial communities from Kellogg Biological Station, Michigan, USA - KBS M4-3 metaG | ecosystem: Host-associated > Plants > Roots > Rhizosphere > Soil ...
CTGGCGTCGCTGAATCATCCCAACATCGCGCGCTTGCTCGACGGCGGCGTCACGTCCGAAGGCGTTCCGTTCCTCTTGATGGAGCTCGTCGAGGGCGAGCCGATCGACCTGTATTGCGACACGAGGCGGCTCGGCGTCAGTCAGCGCCTGCGCCTCTTCATCGAGATGGCCGGCGCGGTCCAATCGGCGCATCGCAGCCTGGTGGTGCATCGCGACCTCAAGCCGTCGAACATCTTTGTCACGAAAGACGGCGTCGTGAAGCTGCTCGACTTCGGACTGGCCAAGTTGCTCGAACCCGACGACGCCGGGGCGGCCGCCCACGCCACGGTCTCGACCCACCGATGGATGACGCCGGAATACGCCGCGCCAGAACAGATTCTTGGCCGGCCGATTACGACGTCGACCGACGTCTATCAGCTCGGCGTCGTGCTCCATCGGCTGTTGGTCGGCCGGACACCGTTCGCGGAACGCACGACGAGCGTTCACGAGCTCGAGCGAGCGATTCTCGAGGCGGAGCCGCCGGCGTTGAGCGGCGAGCTGCGCGGCGATCTCGAGGCGATTCTACGGAAAGCGCTCGCCAAGGAACCAAACGCCCGCTACGCATCGGTCCAGGATTTCGCCGACGACATTCAACGCTACGTCGAGCGGCGCCCCGTGCTGGCTCGACGTCAAACGACGTCGTACCGCCTGCGGCGGTTCGCGCGACGACACCGTGGCGCGCTCGCCGGCGCTGCCGCGGTCGTTTCGCTCATCGGCGTGTACGTCGGAACCGTGCTGGTGGACCGCGCGCGCATTCGTCGCGCGCTCGTCGAGGCGCAGGCGGGGACGCGGAAGGCCGAACAAGTCACGGACTTCATGCTCGGTCTGTTCGAGGCGGCGGAAGGCGGACAGTCGTTGCATGATACCGTCACCGCGCACCTTCTCCTCAGTCGCGCCGTCGATCGAGCGAACGAGCTGAGTGGACAGCCCGAGCTCAAGGCGCAGATGCTCGACGTGATCGGGCGAATTCACACGCAGCTCGGCGAGACCGAGAAAGCCAAGCCGCTGCTGATGGAAGCGCTGGCCATTCGTCGCTCGCTCCATGGTGAGATTCACCCCGAAGTCGCCACCAGCTACGAAGCGTTGGCGAACGTGAGCGCCGCCACGCGAGACCGGTCGGAGGCGATCCGCCTGCGCCGCCGCGTCCTCGAGATTCGCCGCACGATTGCCGGCACCGACGATCCGAAAAGTCTCGATGCGCTGTACGACCTTGCCCGTTCGCTCCATGGGGCGGGCGATCGGAAAGGTGCCGACCCGCTCTTTGCCGAATGGCTGAGCGGCGTCTCGCGCCAACCCCGACAGCTCACCGAATTGCGCGCGAGTCAGCTTGCCTCCGCTGGCGACTTGCTCTCCAGTCAAGGGGACTTGGATCGCGGCGATTCGCTCTATCGAGAAGCGCTGGTCATCCGGCGATCGCTCTACGGCGAGCGGCACTCGCTCATCGCCGTGATCCTGGAGAACCTCGCCCAGGACGCCGATCTGCGACACAACTTTGCTGCCGGTGACTCGCTGTATCGATCCGCCGAGGCGATGCTGCGAGCCGTCTATCCACAGGGTCATCCAAGTCTCGGAGACGCGCTGAACCTTCACGGCAACGCGCTCCAGCGCGCCGAGCGCTTTGCCGAGGCCGAGCCGCTCCTTCGCGAGGCGCGGGCGTTGTCGGAGCGATTCCAGGGTCCGAACAGCCTGGCTGTGGCGCTGTCGGACGTCAACCTTGGGTTCACGCTGACCATGGTCGGCAAATACGTCGAAGCGGAGACGTTCGACCGCGACGCGATTCGCATTCTTCGGTCGCTGTTCGACGACAAGAACGCGATGGTCGTCATGGCCCGCGATCACCTGGGCGACGCGTTGCGCGGGCAACGTCGTTTCGCCGAGGCCGAGCCGCTGCTCCTCGCCGGCTACGAACGGTTCAAGGTTCCGAACTCGGTTACCAAGGTTTGGCTCGGGCATGTGCTCTCGGCGCTTGTCCGTCTCTACGAAGCCGAGGGCAAGCCGGACGAGGCGGCAAAATACCGGTCGATCTTCCAAGCCGGCCGGCCGGTCGCGGGGTCGAGCTCGTCAACGCAACGCCCCCCTTGAACGTGTTTGTAATCGGAGCCATCCTCCGGCCAGCAGTCCTGCCTCCGATGGAATACGCCTAACCACCAGGAGTTCTCTCGTGGACGAGCTTTCCCGCCTGTTCAGCGCTTACGATCGCGGCACCATAACGCGCCGGCAACTCTTTCAAGTACTGGGGCTCGCCGCGGTCGCGACGCCGCTCGCCCGCGCGGTCGGTCAGGGCAGCTGTGCCGGTCGCGACCGAGACTCGAGCGCGGCGTGCACTCACACGACGATGAAGCCGCCGTTCGACCCCACGGGATGGAAGACCGTGCTGCTCGACCATTTCACGATGCACGTCACCGATGCCGAGAAGGAAGCGGCCTTCTACGCGGCGTTCCTCGGCTGGAAAGTGCGTAGCAACGACGGCAACGTCATCGTGATGGACATGGGTGACCTCGGCGGCGTGCAGATCCGCGGTGGCTACACCCCGCCGGCTCGCGGCGCGGGTCGCGGCGGCGGCGGCGGTGGACGCGGCGGTCGTGGTGGCGCCCCGGGCGACACGACGGGCGGCGGTCGTGGCGGCGGCGCCGGGCGTGGTGGCGCGGCCGGCGGAGCAGGCGGTGGCGGCCGAGTGCAGTTTCCGCCCTGCCAGACGCCCCGCATGGCGCTCGTCGACGGCGGCGGCGCTACCTGGGACGGTTTCGCGTGGGGCATCGCCCCCTGGGACGAAAAGAAGGTCGAGGCAGCGCTCAAGTCGCGCGGTCTCAACCCGGTCCCGGATCACCAGGGCAACGACTATCGCGCCTTCCACGTGAAGGATCCGGACGGCATGGATCTCTGGATCACGAATGGAAACCGGAACAACCGCCGCAGGACGCCTCCGAACGGAAAGCTCAACGCGCCGCTTCCCTTCGAGTCGACTGGCTTCCAGACGAAGTATCTCGACCACATCTCGTACCGCGTCACCAGCTACAAGGAAACCGTGGCGTTCTACGAGGCCTTGTTGGGATGGAAGGGACTCGGCGACGAAGGCAGCCAGAACGAAACGCAAATCGCGCCGGAGATCGGCGGTCTGCTTATCCGTGGCGGCAACGCACTCGCGCCCGGCTTCGAGATGCCGGCCAACCGCTCGTCGGCGATGGACCACATCTCGTTCGGCATCACGCCGTTCGATCCGGACAAGGTCTACGAAGCGCTGTGCGCGCGTGGTCTGCAGGCGCAGGTCGATACCGGCTCGATCGCCACGTCACCGCCGGCCGAGCAGGACATTCATACGGCGACCTATAAAAGCTTCCACACCCGGACGCCGAACAACTTCAATCTGCAGTTCAGCGCGAAGATCTCCCCGACTCAGAAGACCGGGCCGGGCTGATCGCCGAGCCAATCGCTGCCAGCGCCGATGCGGCGCTGGCAGCCTCAAGCCGGAGGCGGAATGTCGAGCCGCCTCCCACGACGCTCCGCACTTCGAGATCGCCTCCCATTTCCCGCGCCAGATCCCGGCTGATCGCCAGTCCCAGTCCGGTGCCTTCCGTGGGGCGCGAGAGCTAGACGTCTGTTTGGGCTTGTGACTCGGCCTGGATCTGCTCCAGCTCCCGCACTCCCTCAGCGCCGATCGTGTGCGTGAGCTCGAATCCAAAGACGTGCAGCGCCGTGCGTTCGCCGTCGGGCACGATGCCGCAGCACTGCGTCTCGCCGGGGCAATGGTCGCAGTTCAGGCTCAGGCGGCCTTCGACGATCACGATCGGAAAGGCGCGACAGTAGAACGGCTTCAACCCCGGTGACCGCTCCTCGGCGCGCTGAAGCACGCACCGTCGCTGGCTGTCGAGGAAGACGCACGTCCCGCCCACGATCGCGGTGTTGATCGCGCGTCCGGAAGGGAAGTCCATGTCCTCTTCGTCCTCCGGGACGAACCATTTCGACGGATCGTGCTCCTGCGCCGGCTCGAGATACTCCTGGACGAGCGCCGCCTCGGCGAGAATCCGATCGCGATGCTTGATGTCGACAAGGACGCCGTCGCGACAGCAGTACGCGCTGCAGCGCGAGGAATCGGCATCGGCGGCGAATCGCGCCGCGAAAACCTCCTCACCGACCTGGAGATCGGAGAGGTAGGGAAGATGATGCCGGCGAAGCGGAAACGCGTGAGGCACGACGAAAAAATGGAGCCGTGCGCGTGCGGGCGAAAGGCAGCATGATGCACTTGGCGAATCCGAACGATTCTCGTCGCGAGGGTGTCCCACGAACATGCGCCTCGACACGCTCTATCAGGACCTCGTCTATGCCGTACGCGGTCTCCGCGCCAAGCCGGCATTCACGATCGCCGTGGTCGCGACTCTCGCCCTCGGACTCGGCGCCAACGCGGCGATGTTCAACATCGTCGATCAACTGCTCTTCCGGCCGCCGCCGATGCTCCGCGATCCCGCCACGACGCATCGCGTATATGTCGGCAACACCAACCGGGGAAAGGAATACCTCAACGGCGTGAGCCGGTACGCCGCGTTCGAGGATTTCAAACGGTGGACGACCTCTTTCTCGACCATTGCGGGATTCACCACACGACGACTCGCCGTCGGCTCGGGCGACGACGCGCGCGAGATGCTCGTTGGATTCGTCAGCTACTCTTTCTTCGATTTCTTCGACGCGCGGCCCGCGGTCGGCCGATATTTCACGGCGCCTGAGGATACCACGCCCGCCGGCGCCGCGGTCGCGATCCTCAGCTATCCGCTGTGGCAGACGCAGTTCGGCGGACGCGCCGACGTCGTTGGTTCCAGCATCAGGATCGGGTCCGTTCTCTACTCCGTGATCGGCGTCGCTCCTCGCGGATTCGAGGGCATCTGGCCGGGTCGTGCGCCGGTGGCCTACATGCCGATCACGAATTACGGCGCCGCGCAGCAGACCTGCGGTGGACGCGATCGCGCCTGGTATGCGACGTACCAGTGCGGCTGGATGAATGCGATCGCACGACGAAAACCAAACGTCGCGATCGAGCGAGCCGACGCAGACCTGACCCAAGCCGCGGTGAAGAGCTACCTCGCGTCGCTCGGAGAAAACAGCGGCGCACCGCGGCTCGAGCTGGCGAAACCGCGCGCGATGCTCGCATCGATTCTTCCGGAGCGTGGTCCCAACAAGTCGGCGATCGGCAGGGTCGCGACCTGGATCGGCGGCGTGTCGGTGATCGTGCTTCTCATCGCGTGCGCGAACGTCGCCAACCTGCTCCTGGCGCGTGCGATCGCCCGTCGCCGCGAGATCGCGGTGCGACTGGCGTTGGGGGTGACCCGCGGGCGACTGGTTTCGCAGCTCCTGACCGAGAGTCTCGTGCTCGCGGTGCTTGGCGGCGTTGTCGGCGTGTTGGTCGCGCAGGTCGGCGGTACCGCATTGCGGGCGGGCTTTCTCCCAGACAGCACGAGCCCGGCCGGCCTGCGCGATCTCCGCACCGTACTCTTCGCCTTCGGCGCCGCGATCGCCGTAGGATTGTTGACTGGCATTGCGCCGGTATTGCGCGCGCGCCGCGTGGACGTCGTCCACGATCTCCGGCTCGGCGCGCGCGAAGGCGGCCAGCAACGGTCTGGCCTCCGCGTCGCGCTGCTCGTTCTACAGGCTGCGCTCTCGGTGATCCTACTCATCGGCGCAGGGCTCTTCGTTCGCAGTCTCCAGCGAGTGGAGGGGATGCGCCTCGGCTACGACGTGGATCCGGTTCTCGTCGTGGGATTGAACCTGCGCGGGCAGACGCTGGACAGCGCGCGGCAGGTAGACCTTCTGCAACGCTTGCTCGCCACCGCGCAGTCAACGCCGGGTGTGGTCACGGCAAGCCGCCAAACCGCCGTTCCATTGTGGAGTAATTCGAGCACCCGACTGTCAGTCGCCGGAATCGATACCGTCGAGCGGCTCGGTCACTTCAACTACAGCGCTGTCGGGCCCGACTATTTTCGGACGCTCGGCACCCGCGTCATCCGTGGGCGAGCGATCACCGTCCAGGACACGCGTGAGGGACCTCGCGTTGCGGTCGTCAGCGAGAACATGGCGCGTGTGCTCTGGCCCGGACGCGATGCGATAGGGCAGTGCATGAAGGTGAACTCCGACGTCTGCACGACGGTCGTTGGCATCGCGGAGAACATCCATGAACAGAGTCTCGCTGCCGATTCGATGTTCAACTACTACATGCCGGTGACGCAAATGCGGCCGACCGCGGGCGGCCTGTTCGTGCGCGTCGCCGGTGACGCGCCAAAGTTCAGGGAGTCGCTGCGCCGATCACTCCAGCGCGAGATGCCGGGCGTGTCGTACGTGACGGTGACACCCTTCAGAGAGATTGTCGCCCCGAGCATGCAGTCAATCCGGTTGGGGGCGATGATGTTCGTCGCTTTTGGCGGGCTGGCCTTGTTGGTCGCGGCGATGGGACTCTACAGTGTCATCGCCTACAACGTCGAGCAGCGCCGGCACGAGCTGGGCGTGCGTCTCGCGCTTGGGGCGCAGCCGCGGGACCTGGCGACCCTGGTCTTGTCTGACGGAGCTCGCGTCGCCGTGGTTGGCCTCGCCATCGGCATTCTTGTCGCCCTGTACGCGAGCAGATGGCTCGCGCCGCTGCTGTTCGAGGTGTCGCCGAGGGATGCGCTCGTCTATGGCACGGCGTCGCTGACGTTGCTGGCGGTCGCGATGCTCGGGAGCTGGGTGCCGGCGCGCCGGGCGTCGCGGACCGATCCCAATGTCGCGCTGAGAGCGGAGTAGCCGGGGTTCGTTCTCGGCGATGTCGGATCCTTCGACCGTTTTGCGGATGAAGAGGTGATGGCCACTTCATCCCAGGTTGGAGGATTCGATGACCGGAATTCGCGTAACCGCGCTCGCTGCCGCGCTGCTCCTTGTCGCGGCGTGCGGTACGGATCAGCCATTGCGACCCCTGCTACCGTCGAACGCGGCATTATACGCCAAGAAGGCGGCCACGCCCTTTATTGCCGACGTCAGTCCGAGCACGGCCTCGTTGGAAATCGGCGTTGGATCGACTTTCAGCATCGGGGTTTCAAATCCGTCGGCGAACAATATTTATGCGGGCATTTCACTAAGCGCGACGATCGTTCAGGGGAACGCCAGTCGCGCAGCCGGGAGTGCGGTTCCGGACTGTGGCAGGGGTGCCGGTGTACTTCCCGCAACATCCGACTGTGGGACTGCGATGACCGTCACGGCTGATAACACGGCCGAGGGCACCGGAACGCTCACCGCCGGCAACGCGAAGCTTGTCATTAGGCTACTGCAATCGAGCGCCGGCGGGACGCCGACCGTACTCGATACGAAGACCATCAAGGTCACGCTGACCACCGCCGGCGCCGTTTCTATCGCCGACCTCCAGCTTGCCTTCTCGTCGATGGAAATTGACGGCACCCAGCTCAACGCTTACACGGTGACGCTGGGGAACACCACGGGCACGGATCGTTCACTGTACATCATCCAGAACTACGTCGTACAAGGCAGCGTTGTTCACGCCGGCGGCGGCGCGCAGGTCTGTCCGGGGCTGACGGGCGTGGTTCCAGCAGACGGCTGCACGTTCGATTGGCACACGTTCGCCCAGAACTCGTTGGGTGAGCCGGGAACGCTCGTGGCAGGACCGGCTACGCTCAGGATCGATCTCATTTACGGCGACGGCGTTTCGAGCACCATCGTTGGTACTCGCGAGTTTCCGATCCAACTGACGACCCCGTGATGCGCCGAGGGTAGATTTCGTAGCATGAACCGCCGGACGTTCCTGCTACGTACAGGACTGGGAATGGGGGGACTCGTAGCGGCGCCAGCTGCCGCGCGGGCGCTCACGTTCGCGTCCGGCGAATTCGTGTTCGCGCGCCTCCGCTACGACTCCGGCGACTGGGACTATAACCCCAAGGTCTGCTCGAACGTCCTCGACACGATCCTGCAGTACACCTCGATCCCGGTGAAGCAGGACGAGGTCGTCCTCACGCTCGATTCCGCCGAGCTGCTCGCGTTTCCGTTCCTGTTCATGACCGGTCACAAGCTGGTTCGCTTCAGCGAGAAGGAGCGAAAGGGCCTTGTGCGATACGTCGAGAACGGTGGGCTGCTTTTTTCGGACGACTGCAACCACGACGTGAACGGCCTGTACGCCAAGTCATTCGAAGCCGAGATGGCGCGGGCGTTCGGCGCGGGAGCGCTGCAGAAGCTGCCCAACGATCATCGGGTTTATCGCAGCTTCTTCAAGTTCACCGGGCCGCCCCAGACTTCTCATGAGCTGAACGGCTGGGGTGACAACATCGTCCATGGTTACTTGCGCGGCGTGGAACGAAACGGCCGCCTCGGCGTGGTCTATTCCAACCAGGACTACGGTTGCGAGTGGGACTACGCCTGGCAGAACAAGCGCTTTCGGACCAAGGACAACACGAAGTTCGCCGTGAACCTGGTCGTTTATGCGATGACGTGAGTGCTGTCATCCTCCGCGAGCGTAAGCGAGCGGGGGATCTACTGTGCTTGACTCGTAACCAGACCGGGACAGTAGATCCTCCGGCCGCGAGACGGCCGGAGGATGACAGCCGTCAATCGAACGCCGCGCCGACCATGATCTTCCGAATCAGCAGCCACGGCGACCCGTGCGAGATCGAGTTCGTCTGCGTTGGCTGGCCCTTGGCGTCGCCGCCCGTTCCGAACTTCAAATACTCCGACGGTCCAGTCATTCCGTCCAGATTCTTCCAGAAGTCCGTGGTGATCGCGTTGTAGGTCACGTCGGTCACCTGGCGGGTGATCTTACCGTTCTTGATCTCCCAGAAGATGTGGCCGCCGAACTGGCCGTTGTATCGCTGCTGGTCGATGGAGTAGCTGCCGCGTCCGTCGATCAGCACGCCGTCTTTGGTGTCCGCGATCATCTGCTCGGGCGTCGGCGACCCCGCCGGCCCGGGCTCGACGTGGACGTTCGGCATGCGCAGGAACGGATAGTCGCGCCACGACATCGCGGAGGTGCACCCCTTGCTCGCCTTGTCGCCGATGAGCGGCGCGGTCTCACGGTTGGTCTGCAGGCCGACGAGGATCCCCTCGCGCACGATCGGAAACTCCGTCGTCTTCACCCCGTCGTCGTCGTAGCCGATGGTGGCCATGCCGCCGGGGATGGTGCGGTCGCCGGTGATGTTCATCAGCTTCGAGCCGTATTTCAGCTTGCCGACGTCGGACAGCTTCACGAAGCTCGTTCCGGCATAGTTCGCTTCATACCCGAGGACGCGATCGAGCTCGGTCGCGTGCGCCACGATCTCGTGGATGGTGAGCATCGCGTGCGCCGGCATGAGCACGAGATCCTTCAGCCCCATGCCGACCGGCTTCGCCGTCGTCATCTCGACCGCTTCGGCGGCGATGCGCTCCGCGCTCTCGAGCATGCCCGATTCCTCGGCGACCTCCCAGCCGCCGGTCTTCGGCACACCGACGAAGTTGCGCGTCTTGGTGACGTCGCCGATCTTGGCGGAGACGTTGAAAGTCGGCGTGATCTCGAAGGTCTCCTGCTCGATGTAGGAGCCTTCGCTCGAGGCGAAGTAGCGCCACTCGTTGGTGACGCCGACCGACGCGGTGACGCTCGAGACCTGCTTGTTCTTCACCACCGCGTCGACGACCTTCTGCACGAAGGCCTGTTTCTCCTCGGCCGAGAGAGAGGTCGGATCTTTCTTCAGCGGCGCCGCCCAGTACTCGGTGTAAGCGGGGACCGGCGCCAGCTTGACGTCAGCTTTCTTGGCGATCGCGCTCGCCTTGGCAATTTCGGAGGCGACGCGGGTGATGCGCCGAAGTTCGTCCTCGGTGACGATCGGGCTGCTGGCGAAGCCCCAGACGCCGCTGTGAATCACGCGGACGCCGAAGCCCGCCGCACCCGGCCGCCCGCCGGCGCGCGCGCCGCCGCCGCGTCCCGCGCCCCCGCGTCCGCCACGGCCGCCGCCGCCCGCATCGGCGTCGCTGCCGCCGGAGGCGTTGACGCTGGTATTCACGCTGCGCGTGAAGCGCACGTCGGCGTAGGTGCAGCCCGTGCGCTTGGCCTCGGCGAGGACGATGTCGGCCAGACCTTTGAAGGTGGAGGTGAGCGGGTTGCCTTTCGGCGACTGCGCGATCAGCTCACCGACGAGATCGCTCGAGGCTATGACCAGGCTTGCGGCGCCCGAGTACTTGAGAAAATCGCGACGGGTAGTATCCATGGTGGCTCCGGGGTAGCCGGAGACCACGAAGGCACGAAGATCCACGAAGACCACGAAGAAGAAAAACTATTTCTTTTCTTCGTGTCTCTTCGTGCCTTCGTGTCTTCGTGGTCTCCGTCACACGGCTGGTGATACCGACGTCATGTAAAAGTCTTCCACTCGCACCGGCGGCACCAGCGCGGTGCCGGGGCCGTCGTAGGCTTCGCCGGTGTGGATCGGCACGGGCTGGCCGATCGCCGAGATGTTCGCGAAAGCGACCAGCGGCGACATGTTCCACCGGAAGTTCTGCACCGGGCCGGCGATCTCGCCGTTCTCGATCAGGAACAGGCCGTCGCGCGTCATGCCGGTATTGAGCAGCGTCAGCGTATCGACCGGGCGCAAATACCAGAAGAAGGTGACGAGCAGTCCGCGCCTGGTCGTCTTCACCATCTCGTCGATCGTCTGGTTCGAGCCTTCGACGACCAGGCTCATGGCCGGGGTCGCAGTGGACTTCTCGGCCTTCTGCCGCCGCGCGGTGGCGGCGTCGTAATAGAGATTTTTCAGCACGCCCTTCTCGACCCATGTCACCGGCTTCGCCGCCGCGCCATCGTTCATGATCGGCGTCTGCCGCAGCACCGGGTTGCCGATGTCGCTCTTCAGCGTGAAGCTGTCGCTGAACAGCTTCTCCCCGATCTTCGGCGTGCCGTCGGCGCTGACGAACGGACGGCCGACGCCGCCGAAGTTGAACCCGCCGCCGCCACCGCCGCCGCCGAAAGCGCCGCCGCCGAATCCGCCGCCGGTGCCGGCGGCGTTGAAGGCGCTCATCATCGTCGAGAGCAGGCGGGCGACCGGCCGCGGCTCGATGATCGTCGTGTAGCGTCCCGGCTCGATCGCCCGCGGCTTCTGGCTCTTCAGCGCCTTGTTCGCGGCGACCTCGGTCAACTCGCCGACATTCACCTGCGAGAGATCCTTCGCGCCGGTGATGCCCGCCCATCCCGACCCGGCGCCGCTCGCCGTCCGGCAGGTGAGGATGAAGCCGGTTTCCGCGTACTGGTAGTAGCCGAAGAGCCCTTCGGAGTTGGCGATGCAGTTGGTCTGGTACGCCTTGGGGATGTAGCCGGCGGCGAGCACGCCCTTCTTCTCGCAGATGTCGATCGACTGCTTGACCCACGCCGCGCGCTCGCCCGGGCCGGAATCAGCGGTCGCCGGCACGACGGCGTTGACCGGCACATACTCCTGCGGCCCTTTGACCAGGGGCGCCAGGTTCGGGTTGTCGCGCGCTTTCAACGCCGCCTCCTGCGCCTCGTCCACCACCGCCTTCAGCGATTCGTCGTCCAGTTCGCGCGTCGAGGCGCTGCCCAGCTTCTGGCCGTGGCGGATGTTGATCGTCAGCTGCTGGTCGTACTGTACGAGGTTGGTCGTGATCGAGGAGTTGGCGAAGCGCGTGCCGGCCCGCTCGCCGCCCTCGAAGGTCAGCTCCACGCCGTCCGCCCTGGCCATGTTCAGGACCTTGTCGACGAGCGCTTTGATTTCGTCGCGCAAATACATAATGATTCGGCCAGTCTATCAAACGCCAATGTCCATCAAATCATCTGTCAGCCGTCTCACGCCGCACTTCTTGAGCGTCCTGCGCATCGTCGCCGCGTTCCTCTTCATCGCGCATGGGACGCAGAAACTGTTCGGGTTCCCGGCGCCCGGGCCGCGGTTCGAACTGTTCTCCATGCTCGGCGCCGCCGGCATCATCGAAGCCTTCGGCGGCCTGCTGATGCTGCTGGGGTTGTTCGCGCGCCCGGTGGCGTTCATCCTCTCCGGTCAGATGGCGGTCGCGTACTTCACGGCGCACGCGCCGCGCGGGACGTGGCCGATCGTCAACGACGGTGAGCTCGCCGCGCTCTATTGCTTTCTCTGGCTGTATTTCTGCGCCGCCGGTCCCGGACCGTGGAGCGTGGACGGCCTGCGGCGGCGCGCGTAACCACGAAGCTCGCGAAGGACACGAAGTTCACGAAGACGACTTTTTCTTATCGTGCTCATGTTCTTACGGCTGATTTTCCACGGCTGGCGGCTCGTTTGTCTGGCTCTTGTACGTGCTGGGTTGTGAGGAGGAAGGCGCCCTGATCTATTGTGTTCTTCTTCGTGGTCTTCGTGGTTCTTCGTGGTGAGCGTGATCGCCGATGACGAATGCCCATCTCGCCCAGATCAACATCGGCCGGATGAAGGGGCCGCTCGACGGCCCGATCATGGCCGGCTTCATGGCGCGGCTCGACGAGCTGAACGCGCTCGCCGAGCAGAGCGACGGGTTCGTCTGGCGGATGCAGGGCGATGAGGGCAACAACACCTACCTGCGGCCGTACGAAGACGAGCGCATCATCGTCAACATGTCGGTGTGGGAGTCGGTCGAGCAGCTGCGCGCCTATGTC
>Ga0070675_100003062_pt1 | contig 12627 bp, 11 predicted proteins | sample KBSM43metaG_FD_65343 | JGI IMG/M metagenome (GOLD analysis project Ga0070675, IMG submission 65343) | Miscanthus rhizosphere microbial communities from Kellogg Biological Station, Michigan, USA - KBS M4-3 metaG | ecosystem: Host-associated > Plants > Roots > Rhizosphere > Soil ...
TGTAGAGCAGGCTGTGTGGATCGGCCAGCGACTCGATGCCCACGCCCGGTGCCACGACGTCAGGCTTGGCCGAGAAGTCGAGCCACGTCGGGCCGCTCGAGCTGAACCCCGCGACCGTGTCGTCGCCGCGCCCGACGGTGCCCTGATGGCTGGAGGCGCCAACAGTCAGCACCCACGGCGCGTTGCCGGGCGAGGTGATGCCGCCGGACTGCGATTCGTGCTGCGCGTTCTGGCCGAGATTGCCGGCCGATGCCACGACCACGATGCCGGCGTCGACCGCGCGCTTGGTGGCCTGCGCCAGCGGATCGGTGTCGTACGACTCGTAAACACCGGCGCCGACCGAGAGATTGATGACGCGGATGCCCAGCGCGCTGCGATTGGCAATCGCGTAGTCGAGGGCCTCGATCACGCTGCTGACGAAGCCGAACCCGTTGTCGTCGAGCGCTTTGAGCGCGATGAGGTTCGCGCGGCGAGCGATGCCCCGGCGACGCCCGGATGAGTCGTAACCGTTGCCCGCCAGGATGCCGGCCACGTGCGTGCCGTGTCCGAACCCGTCGCGCGGCGCCACGTTGCTCCAGTTGCGGGATGGCGGAGCCGTGAAGTCCTTGAACGCGATCACCCGCTGCCCGGCGGCGGAGCGCCAGAGATCGTCGTGCTGCGCGTTGACACCGGAATCGATCATCGCGATGCCGACGCCGCGTCCCGTCTCCGGGACATCCGTGACGCCGGAGCTCGCGGCGCGGAGACCAAGCGCCGTCGCCGTGCGCTCGAGCATAGCGAACGCTGGCCGGTCGGCCATGACCCGTGCGACGCGCGGATCCTTTGCCAGGGTCGGGAGATCGAGGTTGCTGATCTCGGCGACCAGAGCCGGACGTCCCCCCATCGTTCGTGCGGCCACACCGTGCGCCGAGGTGATGGCCCGCACGTCCGCGACGCCGTGGAACTCCACGATGACTCGTGAGCGGCCGGTGAGCTGCCGCGCGCGGATGCTGAGAATCCGATCGAGCCTGGATGTGGCGCGTTCCGCCGGAGCCTGCGCCGAGGCCAACGAAGAGACGCCGAAGACGGCCAGGAAAAAGAGCGCCAGCGTGCGCACGTGACGTCCGCGGGTGGAAACCATGAGACCCTCGCTCTCGCAACCGCCCTGCCGAATGGCCCCGGGCAGGTGCACGAAATGCAAATGGCTGTGGTGACGCGGCTTGCAGGAGCTGGCGCGCCGCGCCCTTCACAAGGGGTTATCGGCCGTGTGCAGAATTGGCACACCCCCCAACGATTTCGGGACGCAGGAAGTGCGATTACGCAGGGGTTTCGATACGAGACGCCCGGTCGTCCTGTTCGAGCTGGTACTCCAGGATCTTCCGGTAGAGGGTGCCGCGGCTGATCTCGAGCACGCGCGCCGCCTCTTTCTTGTTCCACGCCACCGCTTCGAGGACGCGCTGTATATGGGTGCGTTCGGCGTCGCGCAGCGTCGGCAGCTTCGGCCGCGCGTCGGCGGAAGGGGTCACCGGCGTGTGGGCGTGCAGGAACTCGATGTCGCCCTCGCGGATCACGCGACCCGGGGACGACAGCGCCGCGCGCGACACCGTGCTCTCGAGCTCCCGGATATTGCCGGGCCAGTGGTAGCTGATGAGGCGCGACACCGCCTCGTCCGCGAACACCTTCGCGTCGAGCGGCAGCCCGTTGGCGGCGCAGTAGCGCGCCACGAACCGGTTGGCCAGCACCGGAATGTCCACCGGCCGCTCGCGCAGCGAGGGCAGGCGGATTGAGAAGGCGTTCACGCGGTAATAGAGGTCTTCCCGGAACCGGTTGTCGCGCACGAACTCGTCGAGCGGGCGGTTGGTGGCGGAGATGAGGCGGAAGTCCACCTCGATCGACTTCTGTCCGCCAAGGCGCTCGAAGCGCCGGTCCTCGAGCACACGCAGGAGCTTGGCTTGGGCGACGAGCGACAGGTCGCCCACCTCGTCGAGGAACAAGGTGCCGCGATCCGCCAGCTCCACGCGGCCCGGCTTGCGGTCTACGGCGCCGGTGAATGCGCCCTTCTCGTAGCCGAAGATTTCCGACTCGAACAGCGTATCGGGGAGCGCGGCGCAGTTGACCGCCTGGAAGTTCTCGCGGCTGCGGGCGCTGAGCTCGTGGATCATGCGCGCCACGACCTCCTTGCCCGATCCGGTCGGCCCGAGGATCAGCACCGAGATGCCCGACTTGGCGGCCGTGCGGATCCACTCGAAGACGATCAGCATCTTCTCGTCGCGGCCGATCATTTCGCGGAACCGTTGCACCGACGGCGACTGGTCCTCGGTGCTGATGGCGGCGCGGCGCTCCAGGAAGGCGTCGAGCTGATTGGCGATCCCCGCACGCTCCGGGCGCGCGGCCGCGAAGTGGGTAGGCCGATCCGCCAGGCGGCGCGCCACGCCGAAGTCGACCAGCTCTTTGAGACAGTTCTCGACGTCGAGGCGCATGCGGCCGAACGTGGCCATCAACGACTCGACGTCGAAGGCCTCGCTGGGTTGCGCGTTCAAGAAGCGGACGAGGCCCGCTCGAAGCGGCGACTGCACCAGCGCGCGAAAGCGTGCTTCGGCGGGATCCGTGTCGGGACGGCTGGTGGCGGCGGCGCGTTGCGCGGAAAAGCTGATGTCGTTCACTGAGATATAACCACTTTGCGTATCGGCTCAGCCACGACGTCGCGACAGTTTTCCAGACGGCACTGTGAAGCCGTCGTGCTCGCGAAGCCGAGGCGCAGCGTTGCTGGGTGTAAGCTAGCCGCGATGCCGTACCGTGCACCGGGCGCCCCCGAACCGGCGAAATCCAAGACACTCTCCGGCAAGCCGATCCGTTACTACCGCCCGCGCGGCAGTGCAGATGTGCGTCATCTGATCGACGAGGGTTTCCAGGCGTTCAACGCTGCCCGCCTTGGTGAGGCGTGCCGCATTTTCTCGGACAAGATGCTGGCGCCCGAGAACGACACCACGATCGCGCTCACGCTGGCCGGGGCGATGACTCCGGCGGGCCTGGGTGGCTGCATCGTGGAGATGATGGAGCGAGGGCTGATCGACTTCATGATCAGCACCGGCGCCAATCTCTATCACGACCTGCACTATGCGCTGAACTTCACGCTGCACCGCGGCTCGCCCTTCGTCAACGACGTCGAGCTCTACGAAGAGGGCGTGATCCGGATTTACGATGTGCTCTTCCCGGCCACGGTGCTCCTCAAGACCGACGCGTACGTTCGCGACTTCCTGGTGCGCTGGGGCGTGAATGGGCCGGTGTCCACCGCCGAACTGCACTACGCGCTCGGCCTCGACCTGATGGCCCGCCAGCCGGGCTGCGAGGAGTACTCGGTGGTGGCCGCCGCGGCCAAGGCGGGCGTGCCCATCTACACCTCGTCGCCTGGCGACAGCTCGATCGGCATGAACATCGCCTACCACGAGCTGATGAACGACAGCCGGCTGATGATCGATCCTAACAAGGACGTCAACGAGGTGTGCGCGTTCATCCTCGCGGGCAAGAAGAACGGCTGCGTCATCCTGGGTGGCGGCTCGCCGAAGAACTTCTATCTGCAAGGGCAGCCCACGCTGTGGGAGGTCTACGGGATTCCCAAAGGCGGCAACGACTACTTCATCCAGATCACGACCGACCAGGTGGTCTGGGGCGGCCTGTCGGGTGCGACGCCGGCCGAGGCGGTGAGCTGGGGCAAGGTCAACCCGGGTGTCCTGCCCGATACCGTCGTGGCGTATGCCGACTCGACCATCGCGTTTCCGCTATTCTGCGAATACGCCGTCGGCTCACCGAACGGCCGGCGGCCCCTCAAGGCACTGGTGCACAAGCGCGAGGCGCTGGTCGCGGCGCTGCGCAAGGAAGCCAAGGAAGTCACGCGCGAAGCGATTGAATGAGCACGTAGCTGCGGGTCGAATCGCGAACCGGCGTTGAGCCGGTTTGCCAGATACTGCCACCGCCAACAAGATGGGGACGCTCTCATCTGAACTGAGTCCGCACGCGGCCGGCATCGCCGGCCAGCCACGCGTCTACGTGGACGCCAACATGTCCGCGCGCCTTGTGACGCTGATGCGCACGCTGCTCAAGTGGGACGTGCTGTTCGTGATGGAGCACGACGAGCTGCGCCGCGCGTCGGACGCCTTGCACTTCCGCCTTGCCGGGCAGCTCCGCCGCACGCTGGTGACGCTCGACCGCGACTATCTCGACGATCGCAAGTTCCCGCCGGCCGAGAGCCCCGGCGTCCTCGTGCTCACCGCGCCCAACGAGAACGGGCTGGCGGCGCTGCTGAAGCGTCTCGATCGGGACGCGTTCCGCGCCGCGCCCGACGGTCCGCCGCTGCCGTTCGAGGGGCACAAGATCCACGTGCACGTCGACTGGCGCGCCGGCGAGGCCGCTGGACGATGATCGTGATTGCGGGCGGCGACCTGGTCGTGCCCGATCGCATCGTCACCGGCGGGTCGCTGGTCATCGACGGGTCGCGCATCGCCGCGGTTGAATCGAAGGCGCGCGTGGACCCGGCCGGCGCGACCGTCGTGGACGCCTCGCAGTGCTTCGTCGTCCCCGGGTTCATCGACGTGCACGTGCACGGGCTCGGGGGGCTCGACGTCTTCGAGTCCGACGCCGCGGTGGCCGAGATCGCCGGCCGCATGCCGTCGTTCGGCGTCACCGCCTTCTGTCCGACGTCGATTGCGTGTGAGCCGACGGCGCTGCGCGGCTTCCTCGCCGCGGTCGGCCGGGCGCGGCTTGCTCCGGCGGCGCACGCGGCACGGGTGCTGCCCGCGCACCTCGAGAGCAACTTCCTCAATCCGGAGTTTGCCGGCGCCCAGCCGCTCGAATGCCTGCGCGTGCCGGCGGACCTCGACGCGCGCTCGACCCCGCTGGTACGGGGCGCGGAGCCCACGTTCTCCGGACGCGAAATCCTCGAGGTGATTGCCGCCTGCCGCGGCGACGTCGGCATCGTGACGGTGGCGTCGGAGCTGGAAGGCGGGCTCGATCTCGTGCGCTCGCTGTGCGCCGACGGCCACCGGGTGTCCCTGGGCCACTCCGGCGCGGACTTCGATCAAGCGATTGCCGCCTTCGATGCGGGCGCGCGCCACGCGACGCACCTCTTCAACCGCATGCCGGCGCTGGCGCATCGCGCACCGGGGCTGCCGGGGGCGGCGCTGGCCCGCGAGGACGTCACCGCGGAGCTGATCTGCGACGGCCACCACGTGCACCCGGCCATGTGCCGCCTGGCGATGAGCGCCAAAGGGGCGCGCGGCATCCTCGCCATCACCGACGGCACGGCGGGCGCCGGATTGCCCGTCGGTTCGTCCGCGCGGCTCGGATCGCGCGCGATCCGCGTCGGACCCTACGCCGCCGAGCTCGAGAACGGGACGCTCGCGGGCAGCACGCTGACAATGGATCGCGCGTTCGCGAACATCGTGAGCGTGTTTGGCGCCTCTCTGGTGGATGCCGCGCTGATGTGCGCCACCAATCCGGCTGCCGCGCTGGGCCTCGGCAGCCATGGCGTCATCGCCGCGGGCGCCGTGGCCGATCTGGCGGTGCTCGATCGCCACCTGCGCGTCGTCCGGACGTTCATCGGCGGAGTGGAAGCCTTTGTAGCGGCGGGGCTTTAGCCCCGCCTGCCAGGCGTTATCCTTCCGCGATGGCGAAGCAGGCGGCCATCCTGGCGATCCTAATCGCCGTCGCTGCGGCGTACCTGTACGCCACCACGCGGTCGCGTCCCGCCTCCATCGAGGCCGGCATCTGGTTCGAGCCGGTCGCATTCGACTCCAATCGGCTCGGGAGTCCGCTGACCGCCGCCGAGATTGCGACGGTCGAATCGGTCGCGCGCGCGGAACTGCGCGACGCATTCCGCGGCTTGTCGATTTCGATCACCAAACGTCGCGACGCGCGCTACACCCTTCGCGTCGTGCAGGAGGTGCGGGACCTGCGTTTCCGTCGTCCGGTCGGTGTGGCTGGCCAGTCGCGCGGCATCGCCGGCCTTGGCGGTTCCGGCAGCGTCAGTTTCGACTTCCTGGCCAACGGCGCGATGGCGTGGGCGCCGGACGATGCCGATCGCGCGGAGCTGGTGGCCGCCATCGGCCGCGGCATCGGTCGCACCGCCGTTCACGAGTTCACGCACCAGATCCTGCCGACGGCGCCCATCCACGACAGCCGCGACGCCGGGAGCTATGAGTACGCGTCGGCGGCGCGCCACGCCCAGTACTACGGCGCCATGCATTGGGGTTTCGCCCGGGCGCTGCTGGCGCGGAAACTCGGTTCGGGTATGCTCTCGGCTCAAGAAGCAGGAGGTCGGCCATGAGGCGCATTCTCGCCGTGCTCGCAGCGTGCGGGCTTGCCAGCGGGTTGGTGGACGCGCAAGCCCCGACGCCCTACAAGCTGGGGACGTTCCAGCGGCAGGGCACCACGTTCGTCGGCGTCGTCATCCGCGACGCGCAGGTGATCAACCTGCAGGTGGCGAACGCGGCCGTCACGACGGGCAACCGCATCACGGCGCCCGCCGACATGAAGGACCTGATCGCGCGCTACGACAACGGCGTCCGGCAACGAATCGCCGAGATCGTGAGTGGCGTCGTCACGGCAAAGACGCGTCCCGCCTACGTGATGGATCTGGCGTCGCTGAAGGTGCTGCCGCCGATCATGTATCCGATGACGATGATGAACGTCGCGGTGAACTACCGCGAGCACGCCGTGGAGATGGCGGCGCGCGGCGCGCGACCCGGTGATCCGCCGGCGGCGAACGCGCCGGGGACGGCGCCGCCAGGCACGACGAGCGCCGCCGGGATCTGGGAGCGCGCCAAAGATGACCAGCGCTGGAACCCCTACGCCTTCCTCAAAGCGCCCGGGACGGTCATCGCGTCGGGCGAGTCGATCCTGATTCCGCGCGGGCGCACGGAGATCGACTGGGAATGCGAGCTGGGCGTGGTGATCGGCCGCCAGGCGAACCACGCGCCGCTGGCGCGCGCGGGTGATTTCATCTTCGGCTACACGATGGAGATGGACGTGTCGGACCGCGGCAGCCGCGGCGACCAGCGCTACGGCACCGACTGGCTGATCGGCAAGTCGCACGATACTTTCGCGCCGATGGGGCCGTTCATCACGCCGAAGGAATTCGTGACCGACCCGCGCGCGCTGCCGGTGAAGTTCGTCCTCAACGACAAGGTGATGCAGGACGCGACCACGGCGCTCATGATTCACGACGTGTTCGAACTGGTCGCCTACGGCTCCAGCATCCTCACGCTGCGCCCGGGCGACGTGATCGCGACGGGCAGCCCGGCAGGCGTCGGCTCGGCGCGCCGGCCCCCGATCTATCTGAAGCCGGGAGACAAGACCTCTTGTACGTACGAGGGCATCGGCACCCTCGTTAACAACGTGGAGGCAGCACCAGCGTCGTAGCAGCGCCGCGGCGGCATTCCGCCCCCCGCGGTTCATCGGAGGAGGCAAAGATGGTCGTGAAGCGTGTCGGTCCGCTGTCGGTCGCCAAGAATGCCGGGGTGTTGTACGCCGTCATCGGTCTGATCGTCGGTGCCTTCTTCTCGCTGTTCGCCGTGGCAGGCGCGTTCAGCCGGGACTCGGGCGCCGCGGCCGGTATTGCCGGCATCCTCGGCGTCGGGGCCATCATCATGTTTCCGATCTTCTACGCCTGCATCGGGTTCGTCGGGTCCCTGATCGCGGCAGCGCTCTACAACGTCGTCGCCGGGATGGTGGGCGGCATCGAGCTCGATCTCGAATAGCGAACCGGCGTCAAGCCGGTTTGCCAGATACTGTGCGCAACCCGCGTTATTTGCGGGTTGCGCTGAACGTGGCGCTCCACGTGGGCGCCGCGCGCTTCACCAGATCCAGCAGCTGCGGCGGGATGTCGTCTTCGCCGGTCAGCTGCCGGATCTCCAGGACGTCGTCGAAGCCGAGGCCGGTCGGGCAACGCATGGCCCACTCGACCGCCTCGTCGAACGACGCCACATCGATCACGTAGAACCCTCCGACCAGCTCCTTCGACTCTGCAAACGGTCCGTCCACGACGGTCCGCCGCCCGCGCTTCACCTCGACCCGGGCACCCTTCCCGGCGGGATTGAGGCCTTCGGCGGCAACGAGGACGCCGGCGCGGTGCATCTCCTCGTTGAACGTCATGTAGGCGGTGAACAGCTGCTCGTCGAACGGGGCCTCGGGATTGGGAGCGGGGGTCTCGGGGCCAGGGTGGGCGGTGATGATGAACTTCATCGAACGTTCTCCTTTGAAAGCCGTCTATCATCGCGTCGTTCGGAAACTGCCCGGATCGACACGGCTACCTCTATTTGGGTATGCCAGCCGGGCTGGGTTCCGTGCAACTTGTTGAGATCGGCCGGGCTGGTTGACGGGGCCTCGACGCCGATTCAGAATCCGTCGCCCCCTCCGGCATAAGTCATGACCTTGCGCCACGTCCGCGCTCTAGTCCTCTGTCTGCTCGTCTGGCCCGCGACGGCCGGCGCCGACATCGGCGGAGGCCTGTCCGGCTACTCGGTCACGACCTGGACCGAGAAAGAAGGACTCCCGGCCGGGCGCATCCGCGCGATGGCGCAGAGCGGCGATGGCTACTTGTGGCTCGGCCTCGAGACGGGCCTCGTGCGGTTCGACGGCCTTCGCTTCGTGCCCTGGGATGCCAGCACCCTGCCCGCCGGTTCGGTGTGGTCACTGCTGAACGCCCGCGACGGCAGCCTCTGGATTGGGCTCTCCAGCGCCACGCCTGTCGCGCGTGTGCACAATGGACGCACGACGCTCTTCGGCGCGTCGGACGGACTGCCCAACACGCTGGCGGCGTCGTTCTACCAGGATCAGAACGGCGTTATCTGGGCCGGCACGCTGTCCGGACTCTTCCGCTTCAACGGGCGGCGATGGGAGCACGTCGACGTCGGCGAGACCGACTCCACGGCGGTGATCGGTGTCTACGAAGACAGCGAGGGCCGGCTGCTCGCGGCAACGCCGATGGGTGTCTACCGGCGCGCGTCGCCGGACGCCGGCTTCGAGCTCGTGGCCCACGTGGCGGTAGCGAGCAACCTGCATTTCAGCTTCACACGCGATCGCTCGGGCGCGTTGTGGGTGAGCGATTTCCACGAAGGCTTCCGTCGTCTCGATCAGGGCCGTCTGCCGCCGGTGGCCGGAGCCCCGCGCGGGTGGGGCGTGCAGCTCCTCCACGATCGGCGCGGCACGATGTGGGTGGCCACACAGGGTCAGGGACTGTGGCGCGTGCCCGCCACGCCCGAGGCCGGCACCCCGTCGATTGCCGTGGCGACGATGCGTGACGGCCTGGCCAGCGAGGCGGTGCAGGCGCTGCTCGAGGATCACGAGGGCAACATCTGGCTCGGCACGCCGGGCGGGCTGCAGCGGCTGTCACCGCACCGTGTCACGCCGCGCCGCGACCTCGGCGTCGCGCGCGCGCTCGAAGCCACCCCTGACGGAACGATGTGGGTCGGCACATCGTCTGGACTGAAGCGGTTCTCGGGCGGCGAGAACCGGCTCTTCACGGAGGCCGACGGCCTGCCCGGGGCCGTGGTGCTGGCGCTCCACGCTGGACCGCGCGGCGAGCTGTGGGTCGCCACCGAGCTCGGCGTCGCGATTTACGAGCACGGACGGTTCACGCGGCTCAAGTTGCCCAAGGACGCGAACCTGCCGCGCATCTTCGCCATCGCGACCGCCGGCGACGACGTGTGGCTGCGCGACTTCTTCTTCCGCCTCCATCACTGGCGCGGCGGCCAGCTGCTGCCGGTGGACGATCTGCCCGAGCCGTTCCGAACCAACGTCCGTTCGGTCTACACCGATCGCGGCGGGCAGGTCTGGTTCGGCGCCGGCGACGGCCAGCTTGCCGTGCGCGATCTGAAGGGCGGGCTCAAGGTCCGGCAGCTCCCGATTGGCGGCGCGGTCCGCCTGTACGAAGACCGTGAGGGCGTGCTCTGGGTCGGCGGCGACGACGGCATGAGCCGCATGGACGGCGGCGAAGTCGTCAGCCTCACCCGCGCGCAGGGTTTCCCCGGCAGCGTCAAGAGCATCGTCGAGGACACGGCCGGCCAGCTCTGGGTCGGCATCGGCACCGGGATCATCAGGCTCGAGAAAGCGCAGTTCTTCGAGGCGGCGCGTGCCGGCGACGCCCGCAAGCTCCAGTACCGCTTCTTCAACGCCGCCGACGGCGTGGCCGGCATCCCGGTTGCCGAAGGCACCTGCACCGGGGCGCGCGCGGCCGATGGGCGCGTGTGGTTCGTCACCAGCGGCGGGCTCACGATCGTGGATCCGGATCACGTTGGCGCCCCGCCGGCCATGCCGCCGGTCCGCATCGAGTCGGTGACGGCGGACGCGCAGAAGTACGATCCGCAGTCGGGCCTCTTCGCGCCGTCGCAGACCTCGCACCTGCACATCGCCTTCACGGCGCTCACGCTCACCGATCCCACGCGCATCCGGTTCCGCTACCGCCTCGACGGCTTGGATCACGACTGGATCGACGCGGGCGCCAACCGCGAGGCCGTCTACACGAATTTGCCGCCGCAGCAATACCGCTTCGTCGTCGAGGCCACCAACGGCGACGGCGTCTGGACGCCGGGCGCCAGCTGGAACTTCGGTGTCGAGCCGATGTTCTACCAGACCCGCTGGTTCGCGGTGGTGATGACGGCGATGGCCGGGCTCATGGTGGCCGGGGTGTGGCGGCTGCGCGTGCGGAGCGTGCGCCGGCAGTTCGCGCTCGTCCTCGCCGAGCGCATCCGTATGAGCCGCGCGATCCACGACACGCTGCTGCAGGGCCTCGCCGGCCTGGCGCTCCAGGTCGACGACCTCTCGCATACCCTCGAGCATGCCGACCGGCAGTCGGCGCGCGGGCGTGTGGTGAAGATGCGGCGGATGGTCGAGGAGTACATCCGCGAGGCGCGCCAGTCGATCTGGGACCTGCGCTCGCCGCGGCTCGCACAGTCGGATCTGCCGAACGCACTGAAGCAGGCGGGGGAACGCGCGATCGGCGAGCGCCCGGTCACGCTCGACTTCACCGTCACCGGCACACCTCATCGCTGCGCGCCGGTCGTCGAGGAGCAGCTGCTGCTCATCGGCCAGGAGGCGGTCAACAACGCCGTGCAGCACGGCCGTGCGACGCGCGTCGGCATGGAGATCGCCTACGACGACAACCACACGCGGCTGCGCGTCAGCGATGACGGGTGCGGGTTCGATCCCGCCAGCCTGGCGGAGGCCAACGGCCACTATGGGCTCATCAGCATGCGCGAGCGGGCCGAGCAGGTGAAGGGGCGCGTGCGTATCGATTCGGCACCGGGACGGGGCACGCTGGTGGAAGCGGTCGTCCCGACGGTGTGAGAGGGAGCATGGATCAAATGATGGCGGAATCAGGCCAGCGCATTCGGGTCTTCTGTGTCGACGACCATCGCGTGATGCTGGAAGGTCTTTCACTCCTGATCGGTCGTCAAGCCGACATGGAGGTGGTGGGATCGGCCACCAACGGCGAACAGGCCATCGACCAGGTCGTTCGGATGAAGCCGGACGTCACGCTGATGGATCTGCAGCTGCCGGGCGTCAGCGGTCTCGACGCCATCCGGAAGATCCGGCAGAGCGATCCGCAGGCGCGGATCGTGGTGCTGACGATGTACCAGGGTGACGAGGACATCTACCGGGCGCTCGAGGCCGGAGCGGCCACCTACCTGCTGAAGGACGCACTGTCGGAAGACCTCGTGCGCGTGATCCGCGAGGTGCACTCCGGCGGGAAGCCCCTCGGTCGCGACGTCGAGGCGGCGCTGGCCGGCCGGCTCAAGCAGCCGCCGCTCACCCCGCGTGAAGTCGAGGTGGTGCGGCTCATCGCCGAGGGCATGCGCAACAAGGAGATCGCGGTCACGCTCGGTATCAGCGAGCAGACGGCGAAGGTGCATGTGAAGAACATCCTCGCCAAGCTCGGTGTGAGCGACCGCGCGGCGGTGATTCCCGTGGCGCTCCGCCGCGGAATCATCCACCTGCAGTAGTGCCGGATTCGTGGGGGCCGCCTTCAGGCGGCCCCACCAGCGTCAGTGCGTCGCCGGCACTGCCCCGCTGGCGAACTCCACGACCTTCCAGTCGCCGTTGATCCGCACGACGAGCTGGCCGACCGGCGTTCCGCGTTTGACGCCGGTCATCCTGAACCCGATGTCAGGGCCGGCGAGCACGACCGGCGGCACCGGATTCGGGGCCACGGCCGTCTGCGCGCGGCTCCACGTCGCCAGGCCGAGCAGTACGACGAGGAAGGTTCCCAACATCGCCAGACGAAAGTCGAGTCGCATCGAGATCTCCTGAATTTTCTAGACGATACGCCGCGGCAGCTGGTTGGGTTACGCGGGCCGGCGGGCGTTCAGCGTTCGGAGCGCAAGATCCGCGGCGGCCTGCATCGACAGGCCGGCGCCTCCGCGTACGCGGGCGACAAACGCCGTACTGCGCTGGTTCGACTCCACGTAGCCGATGATCCAGCTGATGCGCTCGCCCGGCAGCTTGTAGGTGACGAGCCGCGACAGGAAATCGAGCTGCTCGAGCGGTGACACGGCGAGGTCGCCATTCAACCAGAACGACGTCTGTTCGCCCTCGTAGCCGTCGCTCCCGTAGCCGAACCGCTCGAGCGAGGCCACCATGCGCTCGCGCCCGATC
>Ga0070675_100003065_pt1 | contig 12622 bp, 10 predicted proteins | sample KBSM43metaG_FD_65343 | JGI IMG/M metagenome (GOLD analysis project Ga0070675, IMG submission 65343) | Miscanthus rhizosphere microbial communities from Kellogg Biological Station, Michigan, USA - KBS M4-3 metaG | ecosystem: Host-associated > Plants > Roots > Rhizosphere > Soil ...
CGCTGCATCGCCCAGGTGTCGACGCCGAAGTGGCGAAGGCGATCGAGCACCCAGTCGCCCATGAGATCGTCGCCGACGCCGCCGATCGCGAGTGTCTTGAGGCCCATCCTGGCGGCCGCAATGGCAGCAGTGCCTGCCGCGCCTGAAACGGCGAGCGTCAACTCCTCGAGCGGATAGCAGCCTCCTCCTTCGGGCACCGCGGTGAACGGCCAGCCGAGGCAGTCGAACGTGTAGAACCCCATCGACGCATAGTCGTATTGCGCTTCGGTCATGCGGGCATCTCCATCTTCGCGGGCAACAGGTGCAGTGCATCCTCCGCAAGCTCGACGCCGACCCGATCGCCGGGCGCGACGCGGCCGCGCCGACCGAGCGCCGCCTCGATCGCGACCAGCATTGTGTCGCCGATGCGGATCCGGTACTCGATTCGATCGCCGCGATAGTCGAGCTCTTCCACAACCGCAATGATCGCGCCATCGCCCGCCCCGGAGAGGCGCACCGCTTCGGGCCGCACGAGGACGAGTACATCGGGCGGAGGATTACGGTCTGCGCGGAGCGTTACTCGATGGCCCAGCACGTCAATGGTGGCGCGCCCATCGGCGTAGCCGGTCACGCGACCGGGCAGCGCGTTGACCTGCCCCACGAAATCGGCGACGAAGAGGCTCGCCGGGCGCGCATAGATCTCCTCCGGCGTCCCGACCTGCTCCACGCGCCCCGCGTTCATCACCGCGATGCGGTCCGAGAGACTCATCGCCTCGTCCTGGTCATGCGTCACGTAGATCGTGGTCGTGCCGAGCTGCTTCTGCAGGCGTTTGAGCTCGCCGCGCACCTGAACTCGCAGCTTGGCATCGAGGTTCGATAGCGGCTCATCGAACAGCAGAAGGTCGGGCTTCATCACCAGCGCTCGTGCGAGCGCTACGCGCTGCTGCTGGCCTCCCGAAAGCTGGCTCGGCAGGCGCGTGCCCAACGCCTCGAGACCGACGGCTTTGAGCGCCGCGGCGACTTCAGTGCGTGTCGCGTCCGCCGGCGCGCTGCGTATGCGCATCGAATACGCGACGTTCTCGGACACCGTCATATGCGGGAAAAGCGCGTAGTTCTGGAACACGAGACCGATGCGCCGCCGATGCGCCGGCAGTTGCGTGATCGCGCGCGCATCGAGCAGGATCTCGCCGGCGTCGGGCTCCTCGAGACCGGCCAGCGTGCGCAGCACGGTCGTCTTGCCACACCCCGAGGGTCCGAGCAGCGTCACGAATTCGCCGGGTGCGACCGAGAGCGTGAAATCGCGGACGGCCGGAACGCTGCGCCCGCCGCGCATCGTGTACGTTTTCCGCAGCCCGCGGATCTCCAGCGTCTTGGCGGCAGTCGTGTCGAGCGCGGATATGTCCAAACGCGAATCCTTCACGCGCTCTCGCGCCAGTCGCGCCCGACAAGACGCGGGACGCCGTGGATCACGGCCAGCACCAGCACGACCAGGATCACGGACAGCGCCGCCGCCTCGCCCAGGTCTCCGCGGTCCATTTGCGAAAGGATGGTCGGCGTCACGAGCGACCAATGCGGCGACACGACGAAGATCACGGCGCTCAGCGTCGTGACGCTCCGCGTAAACGTGAAAATCATGCCCGCTATGACGGCGGGACGCAGGAGGGGCAGCAGCACCCGCCACAGCGTCTGCTCCCGGGTCGCGCCCAGGTTCGTCGACGCCTCGTCCAGCGATGGATGAATCTGCTGCAACGCGGCGACTCCGGAGCGAATCGTGTAGGGCAGTGCGCGCATGCTGAAGGCGGCGACGATGATGAACGCCGTGCCTGTGAGCAGAAGGGGACGATGGTTGAACGCGAGCGCGAAGCCGAGTCCGATGACGGTACCCGGGATCGCCAGCGGCAGGTTGGCGGTGAAGTCGAGCATTCCGCGGCCAAAGCGGCGGGTTCGCGCGACGAAGTAGGCGATCAGCACGCCGAGGATCGCGGAGGCGATCGCCGCGGCGACTCCGAGTCCGATCGTGTCGACGAGCGCGTTGCGCGACCCGGCGAGCACCGCCGAGAAATGGCGCAGCGTGAAGGTGTTGTTGATGCCGAAAATCCGCGTTGTCGCCCCGGCCAGCACGGTCGCGTACTGCATGACGATCACGAGGGACATTCCGCCGCAGACGACGAGCGCGCCCGCCTTCGCCGCCGGATGGCGCACTTGCGGGTGGCGCAATGCGCCACGCCCGCCCACCGACGCATGGGCGGTGCGCGCCGAGAGGTGTTTCTGGAAGAAGAAGAGCAGCGCGGCGGGAAGCAGCAACAGGATCGCGAGCGCGGCCCCGCGCGGGATGTTGTACTGGCCGATGATCGCAAGGTAGATCTGCGAGGACAACACAGGGAAGTCGCCCCCCAGAAGGAGCGGATTCCCCAAGTCGGCGAACGAGTAGCCGAAGAGCAGCACGCACGCTGCGGCAAGCCCCGGAACAAGCAGCGGCAGGCTGACGGTAGCGAGCACTTTCCCGGGATGCGCCCCCATCGTGCCGGCGGCTTCCTCCAGCGAGGCGTCGAGGCCGCGAAACAGGTTGAGCAATAGCAGATACGCGAAGGGGAAATACGACAGCACCTGCGCCACGACGAGGCCCCAGTAGCCGTAGAGCGCGGTCGTCTGGAGGCCGAGCAACTCGTGTGTGACGAGCCCGCGCCGGCCGTAGAGAAGGATGAGGCTCAGCGCCATCAGAATCGGCGGCGAAATGGTCGGCAGGAGCGCCAGGAAATGCCAGACGGCCTTGCCGGGCATCTCCACGCGAGTCATGGCGTAGGCGTAGAGCGCGGCGAGAATCGTCCCAAGCACCGCGACGGTCAGCCCCAGGAGCAGCGTGTTGTAGATGGCCTGCCGGTTGTAAGGCTCCGAGAGCACGCGCGCGAGCGGCGCGAACGACACGCGCCCGTCGGACATCGCCGCGTGAGCGAGCAGTTCGACGACCGGATACGCGATGAACAGCGCGACGATCGCCGCGGCCAGCGGATAGAGAAGCGCCAGCGCCCAACTGCGACCAGGCTCCGAGAGGCCGCGGCCGGCGGCCAATGCAGTCACGCTACTTGCGTCCGGCGAGGATTTCGTTCTGGAAGCGGTCGATGAGCTGCTGGCGGACCGTGGCGCTTCCCGCCCAGTTGAAGTCGTAGTCGATGAGCTTCGCGTTCTGGTAGGGCTTCACGAGATCGTGCAGCTTCGCCTTCGGATTCGTGGGCACGTCGAAATATTCGGAGGCGGCCAGCAATTCGACGGCTTCCGGCGTGAGCGACCAGTCGATGAAGCGCTTCGCTTCGACCGGCTCGGGTGCGCCCTTGAGGAGCACGACGCAGAAGAGATCGTAGCCCGTGCCTTCCTGCGGCAGCGACATTTCGATCGGGAATCCCTTGTCGATGCTGCCGAGAATGTCGTGCGCGAACAGGATGCCCACGCCGACCTCGCCGCGGCCGACGAGCTGCGTCGGCCCGATGCCCGAGCGCGTGTATTGCGACACGTTCGCGTTGAAACGCTTCAGGTATTCCCAGCCCTTTTGCTCGCCCATCAGCTGGATGATGGTCGTCAGGAACGTGTAACCGGTGCCCGAGGTGGCAGGGCTTCCTACGCAAATCTGCCCCGCGTACTGGGGCTTCGTAAGGTCCTCCCAGCTCTGCGGCGCCTTCAGGCCTTTCTCCTGCAGGAATTTCTTGTTGGAGGCGATGCCGATGAAGTCCGCGTCGGAGCCGGTCCACCAGCCATCCGGATCCTTGTACTTGGCGGGAATCGCCGCCGCTTCCGGGGACTTGTATGGCTCCAGCAGACCGTCGGACTTGAGCGTGAGCATCGACGGCAGCCCGATCCCATACAGGATGGAAGCCTGCGGCGCGTTGCGCTCGGCGCGAATGCGGTTGATGGCCTCGCCTGCCGAGAGCCGGAGGAACGTGGGCTTGATGCCGCTCTTTTTCTCGAAGCCCTGGGCAACTGCCGCGCAGGTCTTTTCCGGCGGACCCATGTAAAGCGTCAGCTTGCCGCCGCTCTGGGCGCGTGCCGCGAACGGAAGCGCCGACGCGGCGCCCGCCAGCACGATCTTGGTGAAGTCCCTGCGATTCAGTTGCCGCATTTCAATCCTCCTCCGAGTGAACATTTGTATGTGCTGGCGGCATAATGTCTTTGGACCTGGGGCCGGTCAAGCGAAGGTCCGCAGTGACTCGTGCATCACTGCAGAAGTCCCTCCGCCGCGGACTCGTCGGTGATCAGCACACGCGCACGCGTGGCCTTGAGCGCCGTGCGTATCGCGTCGACCTTGTGCCTTCCACCTGCCGCGATGACGATCTTCGGGACGCGGCGCAGATCGTCGAGGCCGACGGAGACGACCCTGCGGCTCACCGGATGGTCGACGACGTTGCCGTTCGTATCGAGGAAGTGACAGAGGACTTCGCCGACGGCACCCGCCTTGATGAGGCTCGCGAGCTGCGAGCGCGGCAGGAGACCCTCGCGGAACAGCGTCGAGTGCTCGCTGACGTCGCCCACGCTGACGACCGCGAGGTCGACCCTGCGCGCGCGCTCCAGAAGATCGGTGAGGCCCGGCTCGGCCCACAGCGCATTGCGCGTCGCTTCGCTCGCGACGAACACGGGCGCGGTGAGCTGGAAGCATTCGGCGCCGACGGCGTCGGCGATCCGCCGCGCGACTGCCGAAGGATTGATGGCGCGGGAATGGGTCATCCCGCCGAGCAGCGAGATCACGGAGAAGTGCTCGTACGGGCGCGACCCCAGCGCCTTGAGGCTCATGCTGAGCGTCACTCCCCATCCGACCCCCAGCGACATCCCGTGGCGCAGGTTGTCGGCGAGGTACGTGCCGGTCGCGTGACCGACGACCGCGGCGATGGCGGACGGGTCGGCAGGTGCAGGGGCAACCACGGCCTCGCTCAGCCCGAAGGTCTCGATCAGTCGGCGCTCGAGCGCGAGTTGCTCGCTTCCCTTCGCCTCGATCCGGATGTGGACGATCCCGTGGTCGCGCGCCCCGGCCAGAAGCCGGATGACCTTCGCGCGGCTCACGCCCATCGACGTGGCGACGTCCTCCTGCGTCAGTCCCTCGATGTAGTAGAGCCACGCGGCGCGCACGGAAAGGTCCGGCGACGGCGTCGATTCGAGGGGCGCGGGGGGCCGGCGTTTGGGCATGGGAACTTGTGTGGAGATATGTTATCGTAATATTACAAATGTTCCACCGGTCGGTCGTGCCCGGCCGTCGCCAGGAGCATCGCACGGAGGTGTCATGACTGCATTCTCCCCTGATCGGACAGGCGGCTCGGTCGCTGAAGGCCTCGATAGGCGCCGCCGCGAGGGGAAGCCGGTTCGCGTCGGCCTGATCGGGGCCGGGCAGATGGGCACCGACATCATCGTCCAGACCGATCTCATGGCGGGGATCGAGGTGGTCGCGGCCGCCGATGCCATTCCCGAAAACGTGTTTGCGGCACGCCGCATCGCCGGGAATGGCGGTCGCGCGCCGGAAATGGCCGACGACGCCCGCGCCGTCGAGCGCATCGTGGCGCGTGGGCGCCTCGCCGTCTGCAAGTCGTATCGCGACGTCTGCGCGGCGGAGTGCGTCGACGTGATCATCGATGCGACCGGCAACCCGAACGTCGGTGCCGAAGTGGCGCTCGCCACCATTGCGGCCGGCAAGCACATCGTGATGATGAACGTCGAAGCCGACGTCACCATCGGTCCGTATTTGTCGGCGAAGGCCGAGGAGGCGGGCGTCGTGTACACGCTGGGCGCCGGCGACGAGCCCAGCTCGACGATGGAGCTCGTCAACTTCCTGCGCGGCCTCGGCTACCCGATCGTCGCCGCCGGCAAGGGCAAGAACAACGCTTTTCGCATCGACGCGACTCCTGACGCCTACCGCGAGGAAGCGACTCGGCGCAACATGAATCCGCGAATGCTGGTCGAGTTCGTCGACGGCTCGAAGACGATGGTGGAAATGGTGGCGCTCGCCAATGCCACCGGCCTCGTTCCGGACATCCCGGGCATGCACGGACCTTCGGCGCCGGTCGATCAGTTGCACAGGGTGTTCTGTCCGCGCGACGAAGGCGGACTGCTTGCGCGCAAGGGCGTCGTCGACTTCACGGTCGCGCGCGGCGTCGCGCCGGGCGTGTTCGCCGTCGCGGAGATGCGCCATCCGCGCCTGCGCGAGCGAATGAACGACCTGCAGCTTGGGGAAGGCCCGTACTACACCTTCTACCGGCCCTACCACCTGACGAGCCTGGAAGTGCCGCTCTCCGCGGCCGCCGCCGTGCTCTACGGTCAGAGTCATATGCGGCCGCTGCCTGTGCCCGTGGCCGAGGTCGGCGCGCGCGCAAAGCGCGATCTCGAGCCCGGCGAGACGCTCGATGCGATCGGCGAATACTGCTATCGCGGCTTCGCGCTCTCGCGCATCGATGCGATCGCGATCGGCGCGTTGCCGCTGGGTCTCGCGCAGCGGGCGAGAGTGACGCGCCGGATCGCCAAAGACGAATATCTGACTTATGCCAACTGCGCCCCCGACGCGAGTCAGCGGATCGTCGAAGTGCGCCGCGCCCAGGACGACTGGGTCCGGATGGCCGCGGCGGCCTGACGACCGATGGCGACTCCCGGTCTCTCTCCATCCGTGCCGACGATCGCCGCGACCGACGAGCGACCCGAACTGGCGGTGCTCGACGCGGCAACGTTGCGCGCCGCGCTCATGCGGATGCATCTCATCCGCAAGTTCGAGGAGACGGCCGAGGCGAGCTACATGCGCGGGCTGATCCACGGGACCATGCATCTGTCGATCGGACAGGAGGCCAGCGCGGTCGGCGCGATTCTTCCGCTACGTCCAGACGACTACATCCTGTCGACGCACCGCGGCCACGGGCATTGCATCGCCAAGGGCGCCGATCCTGCCCTGATGCTCGCGGAGTTTTTCGGCAAGGAGAACGGCTACTGCCGGGGCCGCGGCGGTTCGATGCACATCGCTGACGTCGAGGGCGGCAATCTCGGCGCCAATGGCATCGTCGCCGGCGGGCTGCCGATCGCCGTCGGGGTCGGCATGAGCATCAAGATGCAGAAGCAGGATCGCGTCTGCATGGTGTTCTTCGGCGACGGCGCGACCAACGAGGGCGCCTTTCACGAAGCGCTCAACATGGCGTCGATCTGGAAGCTGCCGGTCGTCTTCGTCTGCGAGAACAACAAGTACGGGATGTCGATGGACATCGCCTTCGCGATGGCGGTGCCCCATGTCGCCGATCGCGCGAGTGCCTACGCGATGCCCGGTGTTGCCGTCGACGGCAACGACCTGCCGGCGGTTGCCGCTGCCGCACGGGTGGCGATCGACCGCGCGCGCACCGGAGGCGGGCCGTCACTCCTCGAATGCAAGACGTATCGCTGGCGCGGCCATTCGAAGAGCGATCGCAATCTCTATCGCACGAAGGACGAGATCGAGACCTGGCGCAAGCGCGATCCGATCCGGCTGCTCGAAGCCGAATTGACGGAGCTCGGCCGCTTCGAGGCCACGGAGCTCGCGGCGATCGAGAAGGCCGCGATCAGCGAGATCGAGTCGGCACTCGAATTTGCGAAGGCGAGCCCCGACCCCGATCCTTCGCAGCTGACACGGGACGTCTATGCCGATTGAGCTCGCGACGGCCGCGACGACGGAGGTACGGGAGCTCTCGTACGCCGAAGCGATCCGCGAAGGCCTCGCGCAGGCGATGGAGGCCGATCCGCGCGTGTTCCTGTTCGGCGAGGACGTCGGCGTCTACGGCGGCGCATTCGGTGTCTCGGGCGATCTTCACAAGCGCTTCGGACCGGAGCGCGTGATCGATACGCCGATCAGCGAGCTCGGGCTCGCCGGCGCAGCAGTCGGCGCCGCGCTCACCGGCATGCGGCCGGTGCTCGAGATTCAGTTCTCCGATTTCATCACGCTGGCGATGGAGCAGATCGTCAACCAGGCCGCGAAAATCCGCTTCATGTTCGGCGGCAAGGCGAGCGTGCCGATGGTCGTGCGGCTGCCGGCCGGATCCGGGACCGGCGCCGCGGGGCAGCACAGCCAAAGCCTCGAGGCGTGGTTCGCGCACGTGCCGGGCCTCAAGGTCGTCCAACCCTCGACCCCGCACGATGCGAAGGGGTTGCTGTTGGCGGCGATCGATGACCCCAACCCGGTGCTGATCTTCGAGCACAAGCTGCTGTACAAGACGAAAGGGCATGTTCCCACGGCGCCGTATCGAGTGCCGATCGGGCAGGCGATCGTGCGCCGTCAGGGTCGCGATGTCACCATCGTCGCGGCTTCGATCATGACGCTTCGCGCGCTGGCCGCCGCGGAACGTCTCGCGCAGGAAGGCATCGAAGCGGAGGTGATCGACCTGCGGTCGCTTCGCCCGATCGATTTCGCGACCATCGCCGCGAGCGTCGCGAAGACAGGCAGGCTCGTCATTGTGTACGAAGGCGTCAAGACGATGGGCATCGGCGCCGAGATCGCGGCGATGGTTGCGGAGAACGAAGTGTTCCATGCGCTCAAGGCCCCGATCGTGCGCCTCGGGGGCGCCGATTCTCCGATTCCTTACAATCCGGTCCTCGAGAAGGCGACGGTTCCGCAGGAGGACGACATTTTCAAGGCCGCGCGACGATTGGCCGGCCCGGAGCAAAGCTGATGGCGATCGAAGTGATCCTTCCGAAAGTCGACATGGACATGGAGTCGGGCGCCATCGTGGAGTGGAAAGTGGCGGAGGGCGACTTCGTCAACCAGGGCGATATCCTGTTCGAAATGGAAACGAACAAGGCGATGATGGAAGTCGAAGCGCCCGGGGCGGGCGTCATTCGCAACTTGGCACCTGTCACCGGCGAGCCGGTTCCGGTCGGCACGACGGTTGCCTGGATCGACCCTCAGAGCTAAAAGGGGCTGCTACTCTCGAGCTTCGGGCCGGGGCATGGTTGCCGGCCCATCGATGCAACAACGTCGCGGCGGCGGACTCGATCGGCGCGACATCCCAAGGAGGAATTCGCATGACCACCGTTTCTCGTCGCACCCTCATCCTGGCCGCGCTGTGCGCAGCGGTCGGAGCCGCCGTGCCGTTCGCGTCGGCTCTCGCGCAGGCGCCAGCCGGCAAGCTTACGCTGTACACGTCGCAGCCCGAGCGCGATGCCGCGCAGACCATTGCGGCATTCAAGAAGGCCTACCCCGCGGTGGACGTCGATGTGTTCCGCTCGGGCACGACCGAGGTAATGGGCAAGCTCGCGGCGGAATTCTCCGCGGGCGCGCCGAAGGCCGATGTGCTGCTGCTCGCCGACGCGGCAACGATGGAGGCACTCAAGAAGGACGGGCGGCTCATGCCCTACCCGCAGGCGAAAGTCGACGGCCTCGACCCGGGCACCTACGACGCCGACCGCACGTACTTCGGCTCGAAGCTCATCACGACCGGGATTGCGGTCAACACCGCGGCGAAGTCGCGGCCGACGTCCTGGGCCGATCTCGCGAAGCCTGAATACAAGGGTCAGATCGCGATGCCGAGCCCGCTTTATTCCGGCGCGGCGGCGATCATGCTCGGCACGATGACAAGCCGCCCCGACCTCGGCTGGGGGTACTTCGAGAAGCTCAAGGCGGCAGACGCCGTCGCAGTCCGCGGCAACGGTGCCGTCGTGACGGCGGTTGCCAACGGTGAAAAGGCCTACGGCGTGCTGGTCGACTTCATGGCGTTCAACGCCAAGGCCAAGGGCTCGCCGATCGACTTCATCTTTCCCACGGAAGGCAACCCGGCCGTCACCGAGCCCGTCGCCATTCTGAAGACGACGGCGAATGCCGCTGCCGCGCGCGCCTTCGTCGATTTCATCCTGTCCGACGAAGGTCAGAAGCTCGCCGTTTCGATGGGCTACATCCCGGCGAAGGCGAGCGTCGGCATGCCGGCGTGGTATCCGGCCGGCGTCAAGATCCACCTGATGCCGATCGACATCCCCAAGGTCGTGCAGACGAACAACGCCAACCTGAAGCGTTTCTCCGAGCTCTTCGGCAACTAGCTCTAAAGCCCACTCCGCGCGCTTCGTCCATTCATGGCCAACGCTACGGGCGCGCGCGGCCGGTTCGAGGACTACGCGCTCCTCTGGGGATTGATCGGCGTCGTCGCGCTCCTGGCCGTGCTGCCGCTGGCGCGGTTGCTGCTGGAGGCGGTACTGCCGGGCGGGACGTTTTCCGCCGACGCCGTGCGCCGCGTGCTCTCGAGCAACGCGACGTGGACGGCGACGGGACACAGCCTCGTGACGGCGCTGGGAGGCACGGCTCTCGCCGTCGTGCTCGGCGGCGTCGTGGCCCTGATCGTATCGCTGACCGACATCCGCGGCCGCAACGCTTTCGTCTTCTGCTATGTGATGCCGCTGATGCTGGCGCCGCAGGTCGTGGCGCTCGCGTGGCTGCAGGTGTTCGGGCCCTCGAGCCCCTTCCTCAAGATGCTGGGAATGGCGCCTCCACTCGGCAGCCGCAATCCGCTGTACTCGCCTGGCGGAATCATCCTGGTGCTCGGCGTCCAATACGCACCGCTCGTATTTCTCACGCTGCGTGCCGGGCTGCGGACTCTGCCGCAGGAGCTGCTCGAGGCGGCGATGGCGGGCGGCGCTCGACCGATGCGAGTCATCCGCACGATCGTCGTTCCGTTGATGACGCCGCCGATTCTCGCCGGTGTCGCGCTGTGCTTCGTCTCCTGCCTCGGCAACTTCGGCATTCCCGCGCTTCTCGGCATTCCCGGCAACTACCTCGTGCTGCCGACGCTCATCTACCAGCGGCTCGCCGGATTCGGACCGGCGGTGCTGTCGGAAGTCGCCGTTCTGTCGGTGCTGATCGGGATGATCGCGATCGTCGGCATCCTCACGCAGGATTTCATGCTCGCGCGCCGCGACTTTCGCACGGCGAGCGCTTCGATCGAGGCGCGAGCGTTCGAGTTGAAGCGCTGGCGCACGCCCGTCGAAGTCACGCTGTGGATCGTGGCGTTCGCCGCGCTGGTGCTGCCGCTCGGCGCGCTCCTGCTGACTTCGCTCGTACCCGCCGTCGGCGTTCCGCTCACCGCGGCGAGCGCGACTCTAGACAACTACCACTTCGTGCTGTTCGAGCACGCCGCCGCGCGACGCGCGTTTCGCAACAGCTTCGGGCTTTCGGCGACGGCGGCCGTCGCAATCGTGCTGCTCGCCGTCCCGCTCGCCTACTTCCTCGTCTGGCGGCGCTCGTCGCTCCTGCGCGCCGTGAATATCGTCACCGAGGTCCCCTACGCGATGCCCGGCGTCGTGCTGGCGATCGCCGCCATCCTCCTGTTCCTGAAGCCGGTGCCCGTGCTCGGATTCACGCTCTACAACACTGTCTGGATCATCCTCTTCTGCTATCTCGCGCGCTTCCTCGTGCTCGGTCTGCGACCGATCGTGAGCGGCTATCACCAGCTCGACCGCACGCTCGAGGAGGCCGCGCAGATCGTCGGTGCGCGGCTGCCGCGGCGTCTCGTCACCGTCATCTTCCCGCTGGTTGCGCCGGCGGCCGCCGCGGGCGCGCTCCTCATCTTCCTCACCGCCTTCAACGAGCTCACGGTGTCGGCGCTCTTGTGGTCGACGGGCTCGGAAACGCTCGGCGTTGTGTTCTTCTCGTTCCAGCAGGGTGGCGATTCCACTTATGCTGCCGCGCTTGGCACGCTTACCGTGGTCGTCAGCGTCACGCTGATGCTGTCGACGCTGCTGCTCGCGGGCCGCCTGCCCAAAGGAGTGTTGCCGTGGCGCGACTGACGCTCGAGCGCCTCGGCAAGTCGTTCGGCGCGTTCAAGGCGCTCGACGACGTTTCATTGGCGGTCGCCGATGGCGAGTTCGTCGCGCTGCTCGGGCCCTCGGGCTGCGGCAAGACGACGATGCTGCGGCAGATCGCCGGTTTCGACCGGCCCGATGCGGGGAGCATCAGCATCGGCGACACCGTCATCTCCACGCCGGAGCGGCAGATGCCTCCGGAGGAACGCCGGATCGGAATCGTCTTCCAGTCGTACGCTCTGTGGCCGCACATGACGGTGGCGGAGAACGTCGCGTATGGCCTCACCGTCGCAGGCGTGAGGGACCCGGAGCGAGCGAGGCGTGTCCACGACGCCCTTGCGCTGGTCGAGCTCGAGGGCTTCGCCGACCGGCGTCCCGCGCTCCTGTCCGGCGGGCAGCGGCAGCGTGTCGCGCTCGCCCGCTGCCTCGTGACCGAGCCCTCGCTCGTGCTGCTCGACGAGCCGCTCGCCAATCTCGACGTGCATCTTCGCGCGGCAATGGAGCGCGAGTTCGCGCGCTTCCACGAGCGCACCGGCACGACGATGATCTACATCACGCACGACCAGAAGGAAGCGATGGCGCTCGCCGACCGGATCGCCGTGATGGACAAGGGGCGCGTCCTGCAATTCGCGACGCCCTCGCAGCTCTATCGGGAGCCGGCCGATGCGACCGTCGCGAAGTTCATCGGCGATGGGATCGTCCTGCCGGTGCGGGTGGCGACAGCGAACGGCGACGCCACCTGCGACGCCGAAGTTTTTGGCTATCGCTTGCGGCTGCGCTGCGCACCTCTCCAATCGCCGGGCGCGGCGGCCGCGTGCGTGCGTGCGTCGGCGCTGCGTCTCGTGCCTTCGGGCACGCCGGGCTTGCGCGCGCGGGT
>Ga0070675_100003074_pt1 | contig 12605 bp, 17 predicted proteins | sample KBSM43metaG_FD_65343 | JGI IMG/M metagenome (GOLD analysis project Ga0070675, IMG submission 65343) | Miscanthus rhizosphere microbial communities from Kellogg Biological Station, Michigan, USA - KBS M4-3 metaG | ecosystem: Host-associated > Plants > Roots > Rhizosphere > Soil ...
CGATACGGCCCAGGAGCAACCATGAGCACGCAACCTGCTGACGGTGGCGGTGGCAACACCATCACCGACCGACAACTATTTGACCAAGCCGTAAGCACGCCTGATCCGACGCCGGCACCGTCTTCGACGCCGTCACAGCCGTCGCAAACCCCGTCAGACACGGGTGGAGCAACGGAAGCACCGGTACCGTCAACCCGGCCCGACTTGCAGTCGCAAGAGCCCGCACAAGCGGGCCAGCAGCCGCGGACGCCAGAGGGGAAATTCGCCCCCAAAGGCCCACCGCAGCCGCAACCTCAACAGCGGCAGCCGGAGGATCATCGCGTACCGCTTCGGGAAATGCTGGACGAGCGCGAGCGACGCCAGCGCATCGAGGCGGAATACAACCAACTGCTGCAGCACGTTCAACAGCAGCAGAGGGCGCAGCAACCGCAAGGCCCGGAAACCATCTTCGATGCCCCCGATGAATATCTCAATCAACGGGTGATCGCTCCACTGCGTCAAGAGATGCAGATGGAGATGATGCGACGCACCGATGCGCAAAGCCGGGAATTTGCCAACGTGCAGTTTGGCGAACAGGTGGTAAACGCCGCCCTCGCCGACATCGCAAAAATACGACAGACCCCGCAAGGGGAATTCGTGTTTCGGCAAATCATGCAAGCGGGGCATCCCTACGGCGAACTGGTCAAATGGCACAACCAAGCACGCGCGCAGGCGGCTATCGGACATGATCCGCAGGCGTGGCTGCGACAGCAGCAGCAGGCCTGGTTCAACGATCCGAAAGTACAAGAGGCGATGGCGCAACACCTTCGCCAGAAGTACGCGGCACAGCAGCAGCAAAACGGCTCTGGTAATCCGCCCAACGTGTCGCTTCCGCCTTCGCTTTCGTCGGTGCCGTCCACCTCGGGCCGCAACGTCGACCTGGGCGATCTAAGCAGCGAAAGCCTGTTCCAGCACGCGATCAAATAGTCCCGGCCGCATCCGTCTGACACGAAGCGCCCGCCCATCGAGGCGGGTTTTTTGTTGTCCGGATGGCTGACGGCCATAGCAACGAAAGGGTGTGGCCATGGCCAACACTACCATCCAGACCAACAATAAGCTCGTTAAGTACACCCAAGAGATCAATCGCGAATGGGTGCGCCAAAATATGTTCTCGCCCTATATGGGCGAGGAGATCAACAGCATCATTCGTCGCCGCATGGAGCTAAAGTCTGGCGGCGAGCAGATGAACATCCCGCTGGTTAGACGGCTTGTGGGTGCCGGCGTTTCCACCGGCCCCTTGGTCGGAGCGGAAGAAGCCATCGAAGATTACGGCTACCGCATCTGGCTCGAATGGGCGCGTAATGCGGTGGTGACCACCAAGGCCGAGTCGCAGAAGGACAGTGCCGACATCTTCGGCGAAGCCAAGCCCCTGCTGACGGATTGGATTAGCGAACTGACCCGCGACGAGATCATCCAGGCTTTGATGGCGTTGCCGTCTGAAACCCAGCCGACAGCCGGCGTTCGCGTCAACGGCATTCTCTACAATCTCGCGACCGCAACCCAAAAAGGCCAGTGGCAATCGGACAACTCTGATCGAGTGCTGTTCGGTGCTTCGACTGCAAACCGTGTCTCGTCGGCAGTGGCAACCGATCACACAGCTTCGCTAGTCAACGTCGATACCACCGCGGACAAACTCACCGGTGCCAATCTCTCGCTACTCAAGCGGGTGGCAATGGGTGCCAATCCGCGCATCAGGCCATACAGGACAAAGGATGGCTACGAGTACTATGTCGCGTTTGCCGGATTGAACACGTTCCGCGATCTCAAGATCAGTCTTGAAACCGTGAACAAGGATGCGCGCCCGCGTGAGAACATGGGCACGTATGGTGCTCCCAATAACCCATTGTTCCAAGATGGCGACCAACTCTACGACGGCGTCATCGTGCGGCTCGTGCCGGAAATTTCGAACTTCGTCACGTCGACATGGACGACGCTGCTTACCGCAGGTGCGGCATCTGCTCGCGTCGAGCCGGTGTTCCTCTGCGGCCAGCAAGCCGTGGCGATTGCATACGGGCAGATGGCCAAGCCCACCTTCAGAAAAGAAGACGATTACGGCTTCATCACCGGCACCGGCATCGAGGCCGCCTACGGCGTCGGCAAGATGTTCGCCAAGGTGCCGAAGGCCGGCACTGCGTTGAAGCAATGGGGCGTCGCCACCGGTTTCTTCGCCTCGGCCTCCGATTAACCCTCAACCCGGTTTCGCGGGAGGAATACAATGCCTTCACTATTCGACGCGAATATCCCCGCCCGCGATATCGGGTACTCGGTTATCCAAGTCGTCGCCGGTCGGGCCAACCCGATCGGCGGCGTTTCCGTCTACAGCGTCAAGATCGGAAGACTTCCGGCGGGCGCGATCATCACGGCGGTTTCGACCAATGTGGAAACGGCCATCACCGGAACGACGCCGGCATTCAGCATCGGCACGACCGCAGGCGGCGCGGAGATTGTTACCACAGTTGCGCTGACGGCAGGCAGCTTGAACACCGTGCCGCTCGCCGCACTGGTGCAACCACTGGTGACCGATACCGACGTTTGGGCCAACATTACCGGAACGGCGACGGGCGACGCTTACGTCATGGTGCAGTTCTATAAGTTTGGGCCGCCCTGACATGGCGCGGATTACTTGGCTCGGCGAGGACGAATGCGCCTGGAACAATGTCGTGTTCCCTCCTGGCGTGCCGGTGGAAATCGCCGACCCGTACATGATCGGCAAGGCACGGCATAATCCGTTCTTCCGGCTTGAAGATGCCGCACCGGAACTCATGCCCGAGACATGGACCAATGACGAACCACCCAAGCGCAAGCGCGGCCGGCCGCCGAAAGTGAGGGTCAATGGCGATCAGTAACTACGGCGAACTCAAAAGCGAATTGTCGGCCTACCTGTTTCACCAGCGGCTGGCTAATCGCTATGACAACTGCACGCAGCTATTCGAAACTGCGGTCAATTCCCGGCTGCGGGTGCTGCCGATGGAAGCCTCGGTGTTGCTCACGACCACCAGCGGCGACGTGGCATTGCCAACCGACTACATCACCTGGCGCACGGTGCGGCCGACCGTTGCCACGATCACAGCCCCGAGCAGTTTGCCGCCCTACAAGGAACTGGAATATGTGCACCCGGCCTACCTGCCGCCGGTCGGCCGCGGCTTTGACCGGCTGTTCACCATCGAGGGCAACACGTTCAAGGTGCGGCCAGTGGACGATCGCGCCGATGCCTACGAATTCCACTACTACCAGAAAGTCCCGACACTGGTTGGCACCAACACAACGACCAATTGGCTGTTGACCGAATATCCCAGCGTCTACCTGTTCGGCGTGATGACGGAACTCGCCGCCGTGCAGCGCAATGCCGAAATGGCGCAACTCTACAAGGCGCGGCGGGATGAAGCCTTTCAAGAGATCATCCAACGCTACGCCATGACCACCGGCGCCACCTCGCCGCAAGTGCGTACCGCGGAGTTTTTCTGATGAAGCCGACGCCGATCGAGTTCTCGGAGTGGCGGCCCGATGTGGCCACGCTAGACACCAAGTTTGCGTCGGAGGTTGAGAACGTCTTTGCCGGCGTCAATTCTTATCTGCCGTTTCCGTCGCTGCTGCCATATAGCGCCACTGCGTTGCCCGGCCGCGTGTGTGGCCTGTATTCCGCGCGCACCGCTACTGGCGGATGGAAAATCTACGCCGGCACCACCACTAAACTATACACCTGGTCGCTGGCGGGTTGGGTCGATGTCAGCCGCACGGTCGGCGGCGCCTACAACGTGCCGCCCACCGAATTGTGGTCATTCGAGCAATCGGGCTCGCATGTCGTGGCCGTCAACATCAACGACGCGCCGCAATACATCGATGTCGATGCTGGTGCAAATTTTGTGGTGCTCCCCGGTTCCCCGCCACGCGCTGGGCATGTGCGCCAGATCGGAGATTTTCTGTTCCTGTCGCGGCTCGATAACAGCGGCGGGTTCAACAATCGCTGCATAATTTGGTCTGCCATCAACGACATCACAGGCTGGACCATCGGTCTTAACCTCTGTGACATGCAGGAATTCGGTGACGGTGGCCCGGTGCAAGGCGTGGCTGGCAATGAGATCGGCTATGTGGTGCAGGATCGTGCCATCAGGACGATGCAATTCTTGCCGGGTGATACGACGTTCATTTTTAATTTTACGCGCGCACTGCACGATCGCGGATCGATCAGCAAATATGGGTTTACCTCGATCGGCAATGTGCTCTATTTCCTCGCAGAGGACGGATTTTACTCGGCCAGCGGCCAGCAAATCACCCCGATCGGCGCCGACAAGGTCAACGAGTGGTTCCTGGCGAATTCCGATGTTAACCGGCGCGATGTCGTGCACTGCCTGGCCGGCGTGAACAAGCCGCGGATAGTATGGGTGTTTCATGCCTCCTCGGCCTCGCCAACATATGACAAACAAATCATCTTTGATTGGTCGAATGGGCGCTGGGCGAAGGCATCTGTGCCTGCGCAGATCTGGGGATTGCTGGCTACGGCCGGTCTTGACCTTGATACCACCGGGCCGGAAGTAGACGACGCACTGCTTGACAGTGTCGCGCAGCCACTCGACAGCTTCGCCTATCAGGGTGGCCGACCGCTGATTGGTGCCATTAACCCCGATGGTTTTTTGGCGACCCTGCAAGGCCCCAACCTGCCGGCCACGCTGGAAACCGCCGAGGTGCATCTGGTGCCTGGTCACCGCGCCTTTGTCGATGAAGTGTACCCGCTGGATGATGCCGATGCGGCGGGCTCGATCTCCAACGGCATCCGCGAAGTGTTGCAAGGTGGACCGCCGGTGTGGTCGCCACCTATCGACATTGAGCCGCTTGTAGGATCGGCTTTCGTGATGACCTCGGCGCGGTTGCATAGATTTCGGCGGTTTATTCCCTACGCATCAACATGGACCCATGCCCAAGGTGTAGCGGTGAACATGCAGCCCGATGGTGACGGCGTCACGCTATGACCGATGATCTGCGGGCCCCGTACCGCATCGCTTTTGATAATGCACGCGATCCCTACGCCGCACGCAATGCACTCGGTATTGTCGGCACTGGTGCCGGTCTGATCACATCGGTGGCCGCGCCGCTGGCAGTGACCGGCGGTAACCTGACGATCGACCTAACCGGCTATCAGCCGATCGACGCCGATCTGACCGCGATTTCGGCGCTGACCGGCACTAACACAATCTATTACCGCAGCGCGGCCAGCACTTGGACGGCTGTTACCATCGGCACCGGGCTCACGTTTACTGGCGGCACGCTGGCCAACAGCGCCAGCGGCACGACGATCGCCGGCAAGCTGATCGGCGTGCAGGTGTTCACTGCGTCGGGCACCTACACCCGCACGGCCGGCTGTACCGTTGCTGTTGTCGAGGTGATCGGCGGTGGCGGTGGCGGTGGCGGTGCCGATGCAACAGCGGCGGGCCAAATCTCTTTTGCCGCCGGTGGTGGTGGCGGCGGGTATAGCTGCAAGCGCGTATCTCCCGGTACGACCGAAACGGTAACGGTTGGGGCCGGTGGCGCGGGTGGTGTTCCTGGTGTCACTGGCCCTGTTGCTGGCAGCACCACGTCATTCGGGGCGCATTGTTCGGCAACCGGCGGCCAAGAGGGCCTAAGCACGACTGCGGCTACTGTTACATCACCCGGAGGCGCGCGAACAGGCGGCATCGGCAGCGGTGGCGATATCAATATCGCCGGTGGGCCGAGTGGAATTCCTGGTGCCGCTTTTAGCGGAGGGTTCGGCATCGGTAGTTCTGGCGGCGACGCCGCGCGTGGTGGCGGCGGTGGTGGCGGCTTGAATTTTACCGGGTCAGGAAACGCTGGCCGCGCCTATGGCGGCGGCGGCAGCGGTGCAGCCAATTGGGCGAGTGCAGGCTCCAATAAAACCGGCGGCGCAGGCGCGGCGGGCGTCGTCATCGTTTGGGAATTTGGCGCATGAAATCCGCTCTCATCGAAGGCGAGCGCATTTGCGAATTTGTCGCCACCGCGGCCGATCAGTTTCCGGTGGCACCGCCGTTGCACTGGGTCGAGGTGCCCGACGACACCACCACGCAGGACACCTATGTCAATGGTGCGGTTGTTAAATATGTGCCGCCGGAAAAGCCGAAGATATTCGTGGACACGACGGATTTTATTGCCCGGTTTACCAATCAAGAGTACCTGCTGCTGGAGAAATTCCGGCGCGATCAGATCGCAGCCGACAAGGTCGGCATCAGCAAAAGTTGGGATATTTGCATGGCCGAGAGCACAATCGATGTGCTCAAGCAAAAGATGCAAAATTTGAAGGCCGATCTAGTGGCGGCCGGCGTGTTGACGCAGGCACGTGCGGACGAAATTTTCAGTTAAAGGGAAATCCTATGCCCGGTGAAAATATTCAGGACTGGTCGGTAACCGCGGCCAGCAACAGCAACTCCGACAGTTCAATCAACTGGGCAGAGGGCCAGCCACGCGCGTCAGTAAACAACAGCAGCCGCGCCATGATGGCGGCCCACGCCAAGAACAGAAATTTGCAGAACGGTTCGATCGTTACCGGCGGCACCGCCGACGCCCAGATATTTACGTCCGGCGTTGGCTACACCGCGCCCATTCCTACCGGCTTGCGGGTGCTGCTCAAGATCGGCCCGTCGTTGACTAACACCGGCGCCGCCACGCTAGAAATGGACGGCCTTGGCGCCGTAGCGATCAAGGATCAGCTTGGCGCCGATCTTGGTGCGGGCGCGCTCACGGCCGACACCCGTGCCGAGTTCATCTACAGCGGCACCAACTGGATTTTACTTGCGACACTGACGGCGCCGACCGCGCCGGTGGGCGATCGTGATACATCGATAGCAAACACGGCCTGGGTTGGTGCGGAGGTGCCGGCGATCCTTGCAGCGCGGGCAATGTTTAGAGCGACCGCCAATACCCAATCAACTGGCACCACTCCCTATACAGTTGTGTTTAGCAGTGAGGTGATCGACATCGGTGGATTTTTTAACGGCGCCGAGAGTTGGACCCCGCCGGCTGGGCGGGTTTTGTTGTCGACTAGCCTAACGCTGTCAACGACGGACCCATCGGGTTGCATTGTTAGTATTAGTTTTTGGAAAAATGTTGCGCCGGCCGGGCTTGACGGATCTTTCGTGCTTGGAGCGACTATCGGGTTGGGCGGAACAACGCACACTGCCATGGATGTTGCGGACGGGACGAGCACTTACCGTGTTGTGGTGACATTCGATCGCGGCGGTGCCGTTACCTCCGGCATGTTTTCCGGCATGCTGATGTGAGGCTGATCGCGATCCCGCTGAACGAGCACGAAGCATGGGCGCATCATTGGCTCCCGTTTTTGCCGCGCATTGCTAAACGCTCGCACGAAAGCGTGGTCGATCTACTTGGACAAATCCGGCGGCGCGAAGTGCGGCTGGTGCTGGTGATGGATGGCGAAATAGCGCAGGCACTTTTCGGCATTCGCGTCCATCAAATGGACGGAAAGAATTGCGGTGACATCATCTGGGTTGCCGGGTTTGGTCGCGAGCAATGGCAGACTCTGTTGCCTGAACTTGAGCAGATGTTGCGTGATGCCGGCTGCGTCATGTGCCGGCCGATCTGTCGGCCCGGCTGGTCGCGCTATCTGAAAAAACACGGCTATCAAATGAAGCATATCATCATGGAGAAACCGCTATGAGCAGCGGCGGCCAGCAACCAGTTACACAGCAAACGCAGCAAACCCGCGATCCGTGGGGTCCATCGCAAGAACCGCTGCAGCATTCGATGAACATGGCGCGATCGCTGGTCGATCAAGGTGCAGGCTACCAGCCTTGGACCGGTGCAACGCAGGCGCCCGTTAATTCTGTTCTTCAGGACGCATATAACAATCTCGGGGCAATGTACTTTAGCAACATCGGCGGCACGCCCGGCGTTAATGCGGGGCGCGAGCTCGGCCTCAACATGATCCAAAATCAGGGGCTCTCCCCTGAACTGAAATCGCTCTATGAGCAGGCGCAGGGCGATCAGAACCCGTATCTGCAATCTATCCTCGACACCAGCAATCGGCAGATCAGCAACAAGATCGGCTCAAGCATGAGCGGCGCCGGGCGCTATGGCTCGGGCCAGCACACCGACGTGGCGGCTCGGGCGATGGCAGAAGCGGCTGACCCGGTGCTGGCGCAAGACTATGCCAGAAGACAGCAGCAGATGCAGGGCATCGCCGAGGGCGGTCTGCAGCGTGCGGGGCAATGGTCACAACTGATGCCGTCATTGGATGAGGCCCGCTTGGCGGGAGCGCAAGGATACGCCGCGCTTGGGCAGTTCACGCAGGAGCGCGCACAAAAGCAACTAGAAGACCAGATCAAGGTTTACAACGCGCAGCAGGCATGGCCGTGGGAGCAGACGGCCAGGCTGAATGCCATCGCCGGCCAAGCCGGCGGCCTGGGCGGCACGCAGTTCGGCACGCAGACCACGCCGATCAATCAGCCTAGCACCTTGCAGCGACTGTTCGGCGGCGCTGCGGCTGGGGCCGGCATCGGCGGCTCGTTCGGCGGGCCCGTGGGCGGGGCAGCGGGCGCCGGCATTGGCGGTCTGCTCGGGCTGCTCTAACAGAGGCGAAAGACCATGCCGAATAGTCTTTGGGATATGTTCCAGCCGCAGGATGCCGCCGGCCAGCCGGCGAGCCTCGGCGATGCGTTTACCAGTCGATCCAATTCCCTGATCGGGCTTGGGCTGGGGCTGCTGGCACCATCCAATCCGCTGCGCGGGCAATCCTCCTGGGGCCAGGCCCTGGAAGGCTTCCAGGGTGGCGCACAGATCGACGCACGCACCGCGGCGGCGGCGGCTGAGCGCAGACAGCGCGCGGCAGAGGCGGCGATGGCGCGCAGTCAGCACGCGGCGGATCGCACGCAGGCCCAGGCCAATTTTGAGCGCACGTTTGCCGAAGGCCAGATGACCGATGCGGAAAAACTGGCGCGGGCCTCCAATCTCAAGCCCGGAACACCGGAGCATCAAGCATTCATTGCCAAGGCCATTCAGGCGAAAGCCGGCGAAAATCTAATCGCGCAGGCCGAGCAGCGCGCGACCGTTGCCAAGAACCTCGGGCTCGATATCAACGACCCGAAGGTGAAAAACTGGCTTGCGGGTGGCGGCAAACTCAACGAGGAGGGCAGCCCGCTACCTGCCGAGACTGCTGCCCGTATCGCCATGGGCGGAAAGTTTCTCGATGAAGCACCAGCCATCCGCGCGAAAATCGCGAGCGGAATGGCAACCGACACAGCGACGGGCAAGGCAAAGACTTACTTTAATATGGGGGACGAGGGCGAGGTAGCCCGCAAGGTCAAATCCGGTACTGAGGCGTTGTTACGCGCATTAACTGGCGCCGGAATGGGCATTCAGGAAGCGCAAAAATACGTAGCGCGCTACGAGCTCCAACCCACTGACACCAGCAAGGGGGCACTGTCCAAGTTCGATCAGCTTCAGGACGAATTAAGCCGTGCGGAGCAGGAAGCATTTCGTGGTCGTGGCGGCATTCCGCGCGACGTGATTGATCGGCGCAAAGCCGCGCATGAGGAGCACGCCAAGAGCACGGCCACAGCCTCGGGTCCGAAGGTCCCGCCACCGCCGAAGGCCGGCCATGTGGAGGATGGACACGTCTTCAAAGGCGGCGATCCGAGCGACCCGAAAAATTGGGCTCCCGTGAGGTAGCAAATGGCCGGACCTTGGGAAAAGTACGCCGCGCCGGAAGCACCGGCGGGGCCGTGGCAGAAGTATGCCGCGCCATCTGCAGAGCCCAGCGCAGGGGACGAGATAGGCGATGTGGTCGCGCCCTATGCCAAGGACGTGGCCAAACAGATCGGCTCCGGGTTGGTGACCGGCGTTGAGCAGATCGCGGCATTCCCCGCCCATGTCGCCAATCTCGCCGGCGGGCTGGTGGAAAAGTACATTCCCGGCATGGCGCCAAGCCCGGAGCAAGCCGCCGAGCGTGCCAAGCTGCAAGAGTTGATCAAGGCCAACCGCGGCGAGGGTATCGCCAACTACCTGCCCAAGCCGGAAACCGTGCCCGGGCAGTTTGCCCGCACCGCCGCCGAATTCGTCCCAGGCATAGTTGCCTCCACCCCGGCCAAGCTCGCTATTCCGCGCGCGGCCGGCGTTGGTGCCACCGCCGGCCTCACCAGCGAGGCCGCAGGGCAGGCCACCGCCGGCACCGAATTGGAACCCTACGCCCGCGCCGGTGGCGCGTTGATCGGTGGCGCTGGGGCGCTGCGGCAGGCCGAGCGCGCGGCAGCACAGGCGGCGGTCCCGACCGCGGCCGAGATCAAGGCCGCAGCGGGCCGCGGGTATCAAGCGGCGCGCGAGAGCGGAGTGGAAATCAGCCCCAAGGCCGCGGAGGACATGGCCACGCGGCTGAAAAACTCGCTGACTGAAAGCGGGCTCGATGAAAACGTAGCGCCGAAGACATGGGGCATTCTCGGCAAGCTGGAAGGTGCCCCGCCTGATGCCGTGATGACGGTGCAGAATTTCCAGAGTTTGCGCAAAACGCTCGGCAATGCCGCCGGTTCTGCAGATCGCAGCGAACGGCTTGCCGCCATGTCGGCCAAGCATGACCTTGACGACTTCCTGGCTAACCTGCCGGAGGGGGCCACACTCAAGGGCGATCCCAAGCAAGCCGCCGCGCTGCTGCGTGAGGCCAATAAGAATTACGCCGCCGCCGAGCGGGCGCTGGAAATCGATCGCAAGTTGATGCGCGCGGAATTGCGGTCATCGTCGGCCAATTCCGGCATGAACACCGGCAACACCATCCGCGCCCGCATGGCGGACGTGCTGCTCTCGCCTAAGCTGATGCGCGGCTACACCGCGCAAGAGTTGGCGGCAATGGAGAAGATCGTCCGTGGCACCACCACCGAAAACCTGTTGCGACGGATCGGCAAATTTGGCGGCGGCGGCGGCGGTCTCGGGCAACTTGCCGCGACCTCCGCGGGCGGCGGCTTGGCCTATGCGCTCGATGATCCGAAATATCTGGCATTGCCGTTCGCCGGGATGGGCGCGCTTGGTGCGGCTAACCGCATGACTGCGGCCCAAGCCGCCCGGCTCAACGCCATGATCCGCGCGCGCGCGCCGCTGGCGCAAAGGACGGCTATTCCAGAGGCTAGGTCCACATCGTTGCTAGGGCTGTTGTCGCCGCAAGGCGAGAGTGATTTTCCGCTCCCCCCACCGCAGAGGTGACCCCATGGTTGAAATGGCAATCGGCGTGCTGTGGTTTTTGATCGGCCTGATCGTCCTGGCCGGTGTGATCTTTCTGGCAATATGGGTGATCGAAAGTTTCATCTACCCAATTCCCGATCAGGTCAAAAAAGGTGTTTGGGTTATCGTATTGCTGCTGGCGCTGATCGCGCTGATCTCGGTGCTGGCCGGCGGTGGCAGCGTGCGGTTTCCGTCCTGGCGGCACTAGATGGATCAGCAGAGGTTTCTCGGCCTCTTTGTAATGATCTTCACCATCGCCGCTACCTTGTTGCTGCTCGGCCTGTTCGAGCGCGAAGCCGAGGGCAACATCCCGTTTGATTGCATGGACCCGACCGAGCGCGAGCGCGTGCGCGATATCGCGTTGCATGGCATCGACAAGGGCTTGGAAGAGGCAACGCAGCATCTCTACACGGTCTGGCAGAAAGACCCCAACACCGAGCAGCCCAAGCGCGCCCGCGTCGGGATAGTCAACGCCATCAACGCCCATGCCAGGGCGCGCAAGTTCGCGCTCGATTGGACCCCGCCATCCTGTCCACCGACGGAGAAATGACGTGACCATAAACATAATCGATGGACCGATCATTCCCAAGGATGGCACGCTCTCGAATGCCATTGATTGCAAATCGTGGACGATCATCCGCATTTTCGTGCCGCCGGAATGGACCGGTGCTTCGCTGTCGTTCCTGCTCTCGCCCGACAATGTGTTGCCCTATTCCGTCGTCTGTCTCAGTGATGGCCGGGAGAGAGTTTTGAATGTGCAGCCAAATTCGATGGTGCTGGGCAATATCACCCCTGGCGGTTGGCTCAAGTTTCGCTCGGGCACCAACGAGAAACTAGTTCCGCAACGAAACGCAATTCAGTTCCGCGTTGGGCTGACGACATAAAGGAGAACGCAATGGCGATCCAAATTCTCAACGGTCCCGTGATAGCGGCGGGCGAGAGCTTGAGCGATGCGCTTGACTGCAGCGCGGGCGACATCGTCAAGATTACGTTCCCCTCGGATTGGACCGCTGCCGATATTACGTTTGCGTCAAGCTCGGATGGTCTTGGCTACAATGATTTGATGCACCCAAATGGGCTTGAGATTTCCTCTGCGGTGTTTGCGGGTACGGCGGTCATTGGCCTGGGGCTGGTGCGCGGCTTCATCAAGATCCGTTCTGGCTCACGCGACCGGCCGGTGGTGCAGACGGCGCAGCGGCAGTTTGCCGTGGCTATCGACACCGGGTTGGCGGCGCCGCCGGCCGGCAACGAATTGCGGGTACGGCTTCTCGGAGGATTTGCGCCGTGAAAGTTGTTATCAGCAGCGGCCACGGCAAGCACATCCGCGGCGCCTCGGGCTATATCGATGAGGTGGACGA
>Ga0070675_100003079_pt1 | contig 12596 bp, 9 predicted proteins | sample KBSM43metaG_FD_65343 | JGI IMG/M metagenome (GOLD analysis project Ga0070675, IMG submission 65343) | Miscanthus rhizosphere microbial communities from Kellogg Biological Station, Michigan, USA - KBS M4-3 metaG | ecosystem: Host-associated > Plants > Roots > Rhizosphere > Soil ...
CCTTGAATTGCGGCAAACCCTCGCTTAAGCCAACCTCGGAGTTCATACCATTTAGTGCGGATGCCGATGGTGAATGTCGGGGTAGTGTGCGTGCGAATGTTTAGCCGCTCGTGCCTGTGTGGATGCGTGTGGGGTTCGCCGGCGGGATCGTCTGGCGTGTGTTGGTGTTGATGATGTTCGTCGTGAGTGTGTTCGTGCTCGTGCGTCAGCGGCTCATGAACATGCTGGTGTGTGTGAGTTTCTGTGACGTGCAGCCAGACTCCGATTCCCATGAGAAGACCCGCGGCTGACAAACCAGTCGTCACCCGTTCCCGCAAGAGAATTACTCCCACAATCGCGCCGACAAATGGGGCAACCGAGAAATAATTACCGGCGCGCGCAGTGCCCAGTTCGCGAAGAGCGCGAATATATAGAACGAGACTCAAGCCATAGCTCACGAATCCGAGCGCTAATGCGATCGAAATAGGACTCGTAGAACGCCACTGCCCCAGCAAAACGGCAAGCACAGTGTTGACGGTTCCCGCCACCAGGCCTTTCAGGGTCGCGATCCGCCAGAGGATCCGCACTTGAGATCCGTTGCGTCAGGTTATTGTCAATGCCCCAGCACAGGCAAGCCGCGGCAATCGCAAGCGGACCAGCGAATTCGGTGAACTCGAACGAACCGCTCTGAGACAAAACGACTCCGCCTGCAACAATGGCCAACAAACCAAGCCCGATCCGAGAGTTTACATTCTCGTGAAAAACCGCTCACGCAATCACCGCAGTGAAGACCGCCTCGAGATTCAACAACAGCGAAGCGCTCGATGAAGGCGTTCGTTGTAACCCGAATATCAGAAAAACCGGCGCGGCGATTCCGCCGAAGGCGATTGCTCCGACTAGAAATGGAATTTGGTCGCGGTGAACTCCGGGATCGTGCCGACTGGACGTCCCTCGACGAGCCAAAGCCACTATCATCAATCCCAATCCAGACCCGACATAGAGGAGGCCTGCCAGCAGTTGCGGCGGCAAATCCCCGAGAAGGAGTTTCGCGATCGGAGCACTCAACCCGAATAGCACGGCCGCAAGGAGTGCGTCTCATATACATCTCATCTCATGGCGCCGAGTTCATAATCGTCATCGGAGTGACCTTGATCCGGCCAAAGGCGACCGCCCCTAGAAATTCCCGGCAACACGCCAACGGCGGCAAACAAGGACCGGTACAATTGAGCGAACGAGCGGCAGAGCATATGGGAGACAATCAACATTGGGAAAACATTTACACGAGTAAGCCGCCCAACGAGATGAGTTGGTATCGGGAGCATCTCGACGTTTCCCTTCAACTGATCGATACAATCGGCCTGGATCGGAACGCCGCGATCATTGACGTAGGGGGCGGCGCATCGACATTGGCCCGCGATCTACTGGCACGGCAGTATACAAATCTCTCCGTAGTGGATATTTCTCCAAGTGCACTCGAAAAGGCCCAAGAGCATTTGCGGGAAAACGCACGGGTCGACTGGATCGTCGGTGACATTACACAGATCCCTCTCGAACCCGGCCACTATAGCCTATGGCACGACCGCGCCGTTTTTCATTTCCTCCTTGATGCCGACGAACGATCCGCGTACGTTGTTGCTGCGACAAGAGCTGTCAAACCCGATGGATTCCTGATCATTGCCACTTTTAGCCCAGACGGTCCGACTAAATGCAGCGGATTACCGGTGATGCGCTATAGCCCAGAACAACTCGCGAAACAATTTCCGAAATTCCGCGTAATCAAATCCAAGACGGAACAACACGAGACGCCTTCTGGCCAGCTCCAGTCGTTCACATATTTATTGATGCAGCGACGCGACAGCACCCCGTATTGAGGATCTCGACAATCACAGGGGAACACTTCAATTTCCTGATCCTGGAGAAGGAGTCGGAGCAACTTCGCTGCCGCATAGTCTCAAGCTCAAAAGCCATTTTCTGAAACCCAACTGAGAAGATCAGTGTGCTCCTCTTCCTCCCGAGCTTTCCTTCTCCAGGGCTCGAAGAGGAACACCAGCCTGCTTTATTCACGCGCCGGCGTGGAAACGCCTGAAGAAAATGCGGGATGGATTTCGGCACAGAATTTCAATCGTTCCCTCGCCGATGTCGGCGCCTTCCGCAGCTTTCAATCACTCGGTACGCAAAGCAGCCATGGGGTCCAGACGAGACGCTCTTCGCGCCGGCAGAAAACCGGCAACAATAGCGGCGAGCAGAAGCGCACCGACCGCAATGATCATCGTCAGAGGATCGTCGGGGATAAGTCCTTCGAACTCCGTCGTGGCATACCGCGTTGTAACGATCGCCAGCGGCAGGCCTACAACAATTCCTCCCCCCGCGAGGACAAGCGCCTCCCTCAAGACCATGACCACTGCCTCACTTCGGCTCATACCGAGCGCGATGCGGATTCCAATTTCCCTCGTCCGCCGTGCAACGCTGTTGCTCACCAAGCCGTAGAGCCCGACAACTGCCAGTAGCAAGGCCAGGGCTCCAAAAGAAGCTGCCAAAGTGGACACGAGGCGAACGTCAATGAGAGTGGAATCGATTTGATCGGAGAGGGTCCTCTCCCGAATGGAGACATTTCCGATTAGCGATGTCAGCGTCGATCGAATCGACGAAGCCGCTGCCTCCGGATCGATTTCTGCGCGGACAAGAAACTCCATCGGCGATCCCCATTGCTGGAAAATGTTGTAGTACACCGTCGGCTGCATCGCCTGCCGGACATCCTCGTATTTCGTGTCGGCGACGACGCCGACGATTTCCATGGGCGTGTTCCGCTGCTGGATCACTCGGCCCAGTGGTGGAGTCTGGCCGAAATAGCGCAGTGCGAATGTCTGATTGACGAGTACTACTCGATGCTGGCTATCGGAGTCCGCCGCATTGAAATCCCTTCCGGCCAGAATGGGCGTCTTTAACGTTGCGAAATGGTTCTCGCTGACGCGGTTCACGTAGACGCCCCGGGCAACAACATCTCGCGCCGCGCCACTATCAAAAACAAAATCCAGATTTGTACCGGATCCACCCGTAATCGGCGGGAACCGGTGCAGGCTGGCTGCCGTCACTCCTGGAAGGGCTTCAAGTCTCGCGATCAATTGGGGGGCGAGCGCCCTCAGCTCCTCGGGAGTATGTCCGCTGCCAAATGGATCGACATTGACGATCAGGACGTTGGTGGGATCAAAGCCCAAATCGATGGAATAGAACGAGTGGAGCGTCCGCAAAAACATACCGGCGCCAAGAACCAGAACCATCAACAACCCAACCTGGACCACGACCAGACCGCTTCTCCACGGCTGACTCGGAGATTTTTCCCAACCACCCGATACGGATTTCAGGCCCGAAGCGAAATCCATTCGTGTGCTTCGGAAAGCGGGAAGGAGGCCGGAAACCAGGGCAGTCCCCACGCCGACCACTGCAGTGAACGCGACAATGGCCAGGTTTGGTTTCACATCGAGGTCGAATGTCGTCGACAGGAACGAAACGAAGTAGTTGCTTAACGCATACGCGACTCCAAGACCGAGCACAGCCCCGGCAGCTGAAAGCACCACGCTTTCAGCGATGAGCTGCCGGACGAGTCGACCTCGTCCGGAACCCAGAGATAACCGCAGCGCGATCTCCTTCTCACGAGACAGCGCGCGAGCGAAGAGCAAGCTCGCGACGTTCGCGCAGGCGATCAACAAAAGAACAACCACAATCGCCATGAGCACGTTCAGCGGCGCGCCGAAGCGGCGGCGAGGCGCGGATATTCCCGATGCGGCCGACTGAGCGATGGGACGCCAGCTCTCGAGCTGCTTGATAACTTCGCGGTCCCGCTGATCGGCAGCGTTGCGCGCTGCAATCTCAGTCTCGATCACTGCCGGGCGAAACAGGAGCGCGAGTTCCGCATTCGCTTCCTTAAAGGTGATACCCGGTTTCATCACCGCGATGACCTGCAGCCACTTCGACGCGGCCGTGGCAGTGTTACTGGGGCGTCTTATCTCCCGTTCGACTTCGAGCGGCACCCAAACGTCAACGTCCAGTCCAACTTCCAGGCCATGGAATTCGCGCGGCGCGACGCCGATGACGGTAAATGGAACTTTCTCGAAGGTCAGCGATTGGCCCAGCACATCACTTCTGCCGCCCAGTTCCTGCCAGAGCGCATAACTGATGACGGCCACTGTGTTCGCCCTTCCCGCTTGATCGTCGGCAGGAGTGATCGGACGGCCCAGCACTGTATGCACTCCAAGCGCTGAAAAGAAATCTCCAGTCACAAACTGTCCGTCCATGCGCTGCACGGGTTCGCCCTTGATGACGGTGTGAAATGAGACATTCGAAATACCCAGCACCGTGGAACAACTCTGACAGTTGCGGCGGTAATACTGCAGTGCCTGGTAGGATTGCGCTCCGCCCGGGCCCTTACCTGCATCTCGGAGCACCTCGATCAGGCGTTCCGGTTCCTGCACGGGCAACGGCCGGATCATCACCCGGTACATCAGGCTGAAGATCGCGGTGTTTGCCCCGATTCCCAGGGCCAGGGTGACAATGGCCGCGGCGGCGAATCCCGGCGTGCGACGGAACGAGCGGCACGCATAAACAAGATCACGCCACAGGTCTTCGAGCAAATCGAACCGCCACAAATCGCGGGCGGATTCTGCAATTGAAGCGGCGCTTCCCAGACCAATCGGATTGGACTGATCCCGGGCCATGTCGCGATGGAACGCGAGTTCCTCCTGCAGGTCGCGTTGCAGGCCACGCCGTCGCCAGAGTTTGAGCCAGAAACCACGAAAAATCGACATGCTCAGTTACCTCGCGAGAACGCGCGACACAGCACCGGCGAGCCTGTCCCACGTTTCCTGTTGCTGCGCCAGGACCGTTCGGCCGCGGCGGGTAATCCGGTAGTACTTCACCCTGCGATTGTTTTCCGACGTGCCCCAACTGGAGGTGATCGCTCCGTCCAGCTCCAGGCGATACAACGCCGGGTAGAGTGACTCTTCCTCCACCTTCAGCACCTCGTTGGAAAGCATGTGATTGGTCTGCGCCACAGCGTATCCGAGCCTTCGGAGGTTTTGATGTACCTGGAGCATGCTGTTCTCCGTTACGAATTTCGGTGTCAGACGATTCAAGTCAGCTCCGTCCCTCGGCATTCCCGTCCTTCAGCCAGCCATCGAAGAGCTGGATGGTCTTGTTGCCGTAGGCGGCGTTGGCCTCGGAGTGTGTGACCTGAATGATTGTTGTTCCCTCCTCATTCAGGCGTTTGAATAATTCCATGATCTCCCTGGCTTGACTGGAATGCAGATTGCCGGTCGGTTCGTCTGCCAGAATGAGCTTCGGCTTTGCAATCAATGCGCGTGCAACGGCGACCAGCTGTTGCTGCCCACCGGACAATTGATTGGGATAGAGATCCTTCTTGCCGACAATTTGAAATCGATCCAGAACGTCGGCGACCATGGATTCCCGTTCGCCTCGACGGATGTTGCGGTAGGAAAGCGGAATGTCCAGGTTTTCGTACACCGTCAGGTTGTCCAGCAGATGATATTGCTGGAAGACAAATCCGATATGACGCTTATTGAGTTCCGCCCGAGCCTTCGGTTTCAGCAGGTGAACGTCTTCGCCGAGGAATCGGTATTCGCCGCTCCATGCGACGTCCAGCATGCCGAGAATGCTCAGCAGAGTCGACTTGCCGGCCCCGGAAGGTCCCATGATCGTGACGAACTCCCCCTCCTTGATGTTCAGGGTGATGCGCCTCAGGACGAAAGTTTTCATCGATCGGGCTTCGTACGACTTTTCAATGTTCCGTAATTCGATCATGCGGCCTCGAGGAGGAAGGTATAGCAGGTGGTCTGCCAACCCGAAAAAGTGTTGAACTGCTTCAAAGATTACCCGGTGCTTCGCAGCAACGGGCAAACGTTTTCAGTTTCAGTGAGCGAACACGGTATTCCCAATCCCACAACCGGACACAATGGCTTTCCCTTTTCAAAGCGCCGAACGCTTAAGTTCTTCGCCTGCAAAGTGCATTCCCGCTTTTATCAAATGGCACTCTGCTCGCTGGGGCGTTGCGGACGCAATGCTGATGCGGTACAGGCATTACGTTGCACCTCGGCTGGAAGACTTGACTCGCCGTCCCGTTCCGCATGGCCTCTATCCCCCCCGGAAGAATGCCTGCGTCGGGCGGCGTCAAGTCTCCGGCTTTCACCGACCGCGTTCTACCTACCGCCATGTCGCCGCGGACACCGATCCGATTGTCTATATCCGTTTTCCGTTTCAGTGAGCGAACACGACATTTGGAATCCCATAATCGAACACCGTTCCCGTCCATGCCCGCCGCACGAACGCTTAAACCTTTCTTCTATAAGGTGGATCTTCGTGATCGATGGATGGAACTCCAATCGCTTGAGGAACCCCGGAGGTTTGATGGATATTCCGAGGCTGGGAGTCGCGCGCAAGAGGACGATCCGGCGAATTCTATTTCTTATCGCGATCCTTCTTGCAGTGTCCGCCGCCACGTATCGACTCTCGAAGATGAAGGCTGCGGCTCCCGCTGTGGACCGGGCCACGCTCTGGCCCGACAAGGTCAAGCGCGGGTCCATGCTCCGGGATATCCATGGCACCGGCACGTTGGTTCCGGAAGACATTCGATGGATACCCAGCGCACGCGATGGCGTTGTGGAGAAAATTAACGTCCGGATTGGCGATACCGTCAATCCGAATACGGTCCTGGCGGAGCTCAGCAATCCCGATCTGGTTCAGGCCCTGATGGATTCCGGGCTGCAGATCAAAGCGGCCGAAGCGGATCTGATCAATACGCGAACCAGCCACGAGAATGACCTCATCAGCCAGCAGATCCTGATCGCCAATCTCGGTGCCGCCGCGAAGCGAGCCGCTCTACAGAAGGATACGGACGAGGAGCTCCTCAAGCGCGGCCTGATCGGCCAGCTTCCGGTAAAGCTCTCGCGCCTGGAAGCCGACAATTCTCTCTCGCAGATTGATCGTGAAAAGCAGCGGGTTGCGATCAGCGCGAAGTCCGCCGAGGCGCAGATTGCGGCGCAGGAGGCTCGCCTCGATCAGCTTCGCGAAACACATGAGATGAGGAAACGGCAGATCGATGAACTTCGAATCCGAGCCGGTGTATCAGGCGTCCTGCAACAGCTCTCTATCGAAGGGGGGCAGCACATCGCCGCAGGTACAGCAGTTGCCAGGATTGCCGAGCCGGGCCACCTGAAAGCGCAACTTCGAATTGCGGAAACCCAGATGAAGGATGTTCTGCTCGGGCAAACCGCGTCCATCGATACTCGCATTGGAATCGTTCCGGGACGCGTGGTGCATATCGATCCGGCAGCGATCCAGGGTACCGTCACGATCGACATCCAGCTGGACGGCGAACTTCCGAAGGGTGCGCGTCCCGACCTCAGCGTGGACGGCACGATTGAAATTGAACACTTAAGCGACGTACTTTATGTCGGACGGCCGCCCAACGGTCAGCCCGATTCCACGATTCAGATCTTTAAAGTACTGCCAAATGGAGAAGCCATTCGGACCCGGGTCCGCGTTGGAAAAGTTTCCGTGAACTCCATTCAGGTACTGGAAGGCCTGCAGGCCGGCGATGAAGTAATTCTTTCCGACATGTCCACATGGGACGCCTATGACCGGATTCGACTGAACTGAGGAGCAGAACAATGGACGATACGGTAATCAAGCTTGAGGGTCTGACAAAGGTGTTCCTCACCGACGAAGTGGAAACCCATGCACTGGCCGGTATCCACCTGGAAATCAAAAGAGGCGACTATTTTTCAATCTCCGGTCCTTCGGGCTGCGGCAAGTCCACGCTGCTCTCCATTCTGGGCCTGCTCGACTCGCCCAGTGATGGCGCATACACCTTGAACGGCAAACCCGTTCAGGAGCTGACACACCGTGATCGAGCGCGTGTGCGCAATCGCGAGATCGGTTTCATCTTTCAGGCATTCAACCTCATTGGAGACCTGACGGTTTATGAGAATGTCGAACTTCCTCTCACGTATCGCGGCATGCCGTCATCGGAGCGCAGGAAGCGCGTGCAGGAATCTCTCGAGAAAGTCGAGATGGCCCACCGCATGAAGCACTATCCCTCGCAACTCTCCGGCGGACAGCAGCAGCGCGTCGCGGTCGCTCGCGCTCTGGGCGGCCAGCCGTCGATCCTGCTCGCCGATGAGCCGACGGGAAATCTCGATTCGCGAAACGGTGAAGCGGTGATGGAGCTTCTCCGCGATCTGCATCAGGAAGGCGCAACGATTTGCATGGTCACGCACGATCCGCGCTACGCCCAATACGCCGATCGCACCATTCATTTGTTCGATGGACGAATCGTGGAAGAGAACTTCGCAGGCGCACATGCTTAGAGATCTCGTCCTGGACTTGCGGCTCGCCGTACGAGGCTTTTCGCGAAACCCTGGCTTCTGCATGGTGGTTGTAATGACGCTCGCGCTGGGGATCGGCGCCACCACAGCCATCTTCAGCGTCGTCAATGGCGTGTTGATCAAACCTCTGGCGTACCCCGAGCCGGACGCTTTGGTCGGAGTGTGGCACTCCGCATTTGTTCGAGGCGCAACCGTCAATGACGTGAGCGTATCGCCCAGGATGTATGCCACCTATCTGGACAACAACCAGACCTTTCTGGACTTCGGTGTGTGGAGCACAGGGCAGGCAACCCTCACCGGTATGGGAGACCCCGAGCAAGTGGGGACGTTGGTAGTGACGCAGGGAATCCTGCCCGCGTTGGGCGTACAGCCAGCGCTCGGACATTGGTTCACTCAAGCTGACGATATGCCGGGAACTCCGGAAACGGCCATCCTCACGCATGGCTTCTGGGAGCGCCGGTTCAGTAGAGACCGGTCGGTGATCGGACGGACCATTGCAGTCGACTCGCGGCCTCACATTGTGATCGGCGTCATGCCGCAAACGTTCCACTTCCTGAATTCCGACGCCGAAATGATTTTGCCGCAGCGTTTCAATCGCAGCCAGCTCGCCTCGGACTTCAGCTATTCCGGCATCGCCAGACTCAAGCCGGGTATGACGCTCGCACAGGCGAGTGCGGATATCGCGCGCATGCTGCCGATATGGAACGCAACGGACCCGGTAAATGGAGGATTGCTCACCGCCATCCGGCTGAACCCCGCCCTGCGACCACTCAAACAGGATGTGGTCGGCGACGTTGGTCCGGTGTTGTGGGTCCTGATGGGCACCATCGCCATGGTGCTGCTGATCGCATGTGCCAATGTCGCGAATCTGCTGCTGGTTCGAGCCGACGAGCGCCAGCAGGAACTCGCCATTCGCGCATCATTGGGCGCCGGCTGGAGTCGGATCGCGCAGGAACTGTTGATTGAGAGTGTGACGCTGGGCGTTTTGGGCGGTGGACTGGGATTGGGGTTCGCCTATGGCGGGCTCCAGCTTCTCGCGGTCATCGGTCCAGCAAACCTGCCCCGGTTAACCGAGATCTCGATCGACCCACTGGTGATGGTCTTCGCGCTGGCCCTTTCGCTGTTATCGGGTCTGCTGTTCGGACTCATTCCCGTCGTGAAATATGCGGGGCCGAAAATTGCAGGGACTCTCCAGTCCGGTGGACGCGCGTTGAGCCCCAGCCGGGAGCGGCATCGTTCACAGAATATGCTGGTTGTTCTGCAGGTGGCTCTGGCACTGGTTTTACTGGTGGCCTCCGGTCTGATGATTCGCAGCTTCCAGGCTTTGCGGAACGTTCAGCCCGGATTTGCCGCGCCAGAACAAATCCAGACAGCGCGAATAACGATCCCTGAGGCGCAAGTCGCCGAACCCGAGGCCGTCACGCGGATGCAGAATGAAATCCTGGCGAAGATCACGGCAATTCCGGGAGTCACATCGGCGGCGTTTATGAATGCGTTGCCCATGGTTTCCGATTTTCAAAGCAATAACACGGTGTTCGTCGAAGATATGCCTCTCGCGGAGGGTCAGGCTGCGCCACTTCGCCGGATCAAGTTCGTTTCGCCAAACCTGTTTCAGACGTTGCGCACACCTTTGATTGCGGGTCGGGATTTCACGTGGGCCGACATCGACAACGATCGAGACGTTGCGGTGATTTCCGAAAACCTGGCGCGGGAAACGTGGGGCACGCCATCCGCAGCGTTGGGCAAACGTATTCGTAGCGGGGGCACGGCCAATCCGTGGCGCGAAATTGTTGGCGTGGTGGGCGACATCTACGATAACGGCGTTCACCAGCAGGCTGCGCCCATTGTGTATGCGCCAGCGAGCTTGAGCTTTGGACGAACTCCCGAACGCATTCGCCGTTCCGTGGTTTTTATAATCCGCAGTACCCGTGCCGGCACGGGGAGCTTCCTCACTCAGATCCGCGAAGCGGTATGGGCCGTAAACGCAAATATTCCCCTGGCCCAGGTTCGCACCCTGGGCGAGATCTACGACCAATCGATGGCGCGGACTTCCCTCACGCTCATGATGCTGGCAATCGCAGGCGGAATGGCTCTGCTGCTGGGCATCATCGGAATTTACGGCGTCATTTCCTACGCCGTGTCGCAGAGGAATCGGGAGATCGGCATTCGCCTCGCGCTGGGCGCGCAGCGGGGCGAGCTGAAACGCATGTTTGTGCGGCATGCGCTGGTACTGGCATCGATCGGAGTCGCGATCGGGCTGGGCGTGGCGGCGGGGCTGACGCGGCTCATGTCATCGCTGCTGTTCGGGATCAGCCCCTTCGATCCGGCAACGTATCTTGGAGGAGCGCTGATCCTCGCGATGGCTGCAGTACTGGCAAGTTATCTGCCGGCGCGCCGAGCATCGGCGGTGGATCCCGTAGACGCGCTGAAAGCGGAGTAAGGCCATGATGAACGACATCCGCGATGATTTACGAACGATTCGTCCAGTTCAGAATTTCGAACGGATGGCGAAAAGATCGGATCCCGAAGAATGCAATGTCATTGAGAATCGGATACTGGTTGCAGACGATCAGGTGGATGTCCTGGAATCCCTCCGCCTTCTGCTAAAACACGAAGGGTTCATGATCGACGCGGTCACATCCCCTGCGGCGGCTGTGGAAGCGGTCAAACTCCGCTGCTATGACCTTCTTCTTCTGGATATGAACTATGCGCGCGATACCACATCGGGCGGAGAAGGTCTGGAGTTGCTGTCCCGCATCCTTCAAATTGACGATGCGCTGCCGGTCGTGCTGATGACCGCATGGGGCAGCGTGGGACTTGCGGTCGAGGCGATGCGCAACGGAGGATACGACTTCGTCGAAAAGCCGTGGGATAACGGAAAACTGATTGGCACGCTCCGACGGAACATCGAAGAAGGGCGATTGAGACGACTGAAGAAGCGAAGGCTGGAGAAAGTCTCCGCGGACGCCGTTCGAGATCTGGAGGAAGCGCGCCGGACCCAGCTGTGCCTTCTCCCCGTCGAAATGCCGCGGATTCCGGGAATCGAAGTGCATGCCGCATGGCGTCCCGCGCGCGACGTTGGTGGAGATTACTTTGACGCCATCAAGCTAAACGAGAACATCATGGCGTTCTGTATTGCCGACGTCGCAGGCAAAGGTATTCCCGCAGCACTCACAATGTCGAACATACAGGCCGCAGTGCGCGCCTATGCCAGCGTCAACCGAAGCCCTTCCGAAATGTGCAGGCAGCTCAATCAAGTTGTTTGGGAAAATACTCGCGGCAGGAGTTTCATCACCTTGTTCTATGGTCTTCTCGATTCCGCGCGCGGTTCTCTGCTCTACACAAATGCTGGCCATGTGCCGCCAATTCTTGTGCGCTCCGATGGAGTGCATGAAGCCCTGTCGGAGGGTGGAACAATCCTCGGCCCGTTTCCGGATTCCGACTACCAGCAGCGCGAGGTTTCAATTCAATCCGGAGATCATTTGATTCTGATGACGGACGGAATCACCGAGGCAGCAAGCTCAAGCGGAGAGCAATTCAGCGAGGGCGGCAGGATCCATCAATTTCTGTCGCGCCATCGCAGTCGGACATCGGAACAAATAAAGGACGCTCTTCTCGATGCCGTGACTTCGTTCGCCGGCACAGACTTGCAGGATGACGCAACGCTCATGGTGGTTTCGATGCACTGACATCCCTTTCATTTGCGCTTTGAAAGAGACTTCGAGTGAGCGCGAGAAAAAAGATGCGACCGCACTCCTCGCGGAAGCGGGCAGAAGACAGAGGGCTTCATGACAGAATTTCGTGATCAGCGGAGCCTGGCATGGCTTAACAACTTCGGACGTGATGGAAGCCACGCACTACGCCAGTTGCTGCGGACGCCGGCGTTCATCGCAGCCACTGTGGCCACGCTCACCCTTGGGCTCGGTATGTTCGCGGTCGTGTATACGGCTGTCGACAAGATCCTGATCGAACCGATGCCGTACAGGAATTCGGATGACCTCTATTACGTCTGGCGCGACTATGGACCGATACAGGAACGCAATCGAGGAAGGATCCCCGGTAAAGATATCGTCGATTTGCAGAATGCGGGAGGGGTGATCGAAGGTGCCGCGGCGCTCCAGCCCTTTCTTGGCGGAGTGTTCTCCTGGCGTGAGGGCACGGATCCAATCGAAATCTCCGTGATGGTCACCTCGCCGAATGTGTTCGAGCTCCTCGGCGTGA
>Ga0070675_100003082_pt1 | contig 12593 bp, 8 predicted proteins | sample KBSM43metaG_FD_65343 | JGI IMG/M metagenome (GOLD analysis project Ga0070675, IMG submission 65343) | Miscanthus rhizosphere microbial communities from Kellogg Biological Station, Michigan, USA - KBS M4-3 metaG | ecosystem: Host-associated > Plants > Roots > Rhizosphere > Soil ...
TGGTTGGCGCTGAACCCGCCCTGCATCGCGAGCACCTGGCCGGTGTGGGGGTTCTCAGCGACGAATGCGCCGGAAATCTGCGGGGTGGAGCGCAGGGCCCAGCCCGAACCGGCAGGGGCGACGACCACGATGTCACCGGGTTTCAGGAAATCGAAGGCGCGCCCGCCGATGCCCCGCTTGGGCGCCGCGGCTCCCCACGGAAAAAGCTGGCTCTTGCTGCCGTCCTCGAAACCCAGGGTTGCGCTGGCGGCATCTTTCTCAAGGATCACCGCATCGCGCCAATTGGCGTAGCCCGTCTCGATCTTGGCCGCGCTCAGTTTGGCGGGCCAACTCGCGTCGACATCGATATGGCCCGATCGGCCGCGCCAGCCGGCTGCGGCCTCGAAACGAACCAGCCCGTCGCGCAACGCCTGCTCAGCCGCTTTCTGCGTAACCGGATCGAGTGAGGTGCGGACCCAAAGGCCGCCGGAATAGACGCTGTTCCCGCCATCGCCGATGTCAGCGCCATATTTGGCGATCAGCTCCCGCCGCACCTCTTCCATATAATAGCCGTCAAACGGCTTTTCCGCTTCGCGCCGGGCGTCGGAGCGCTCGACCGTGCCCAGCGGAGCGGCGTTCGCGTCCTGCTCCTGTGCGGCGGTGATGTAACCGTTGGCGCGCATCTCGCGCAGCACATAAGCCCGGCGCTCGAGCGCGCGCTCGGGGTGGCGGTCGGGGTCGTAATTGGCGGGCGCGCGCGGCAAGGTCGCGAGATAAGCCACTTGCGGCAGGCTGAGTTCGGTCACGTCCTTGCCGAAATAAGCGCGCGCGGCAGCCTCGACGCCGTAGGCGTTGCGGCCGAGGAAGATCTGGTTGAGGTAAAGCTCCAGGATCTGCGGCTTCGACATCGCATTTTCGATGCGGATCGCGAGCGCGGCTTCCTTGACCTTGCGCGTGGGCGAATATTCGTTGCCGATCAGCAGGTTTTTCGCGACCTGCTGGGTGATGGTCGATCCACCGTGCGCACGTTTTCCGGTCCCGGTCTTGCGGGCATAATCGAACACCGCGAACAGGAAGCTAGACGGATCCACGCCGTGATGCGTGAAGAAGCTCTTGTCCTCCGCCGAGATGAAGGCGTGGACCAGTTGGCGCGGGAATTCATCGTAAGAAAGCTCGACGCGGCGCTCGCGCGCGAAGCTGTAGACCGGCGTGCCGTCGAGCGCGCGGACGTTGGTCGGAAGAGGCGGCTCGTAGCTCAGCAATTTGTCGGTCGATGGCAGGCCTCGCAGGAAAAGGACCCAGAAGATCGCATAAGCGACTGCGAGCAAGCCGAGGAAATAGACGAGCCCGCGAACGCGGCGCTTGGCCCACATGTTGCGGACCGGCTGCGGCAGATGGATTGCGGGGAAAGCGAGCTTCACGGGGCACGCGTCTAGAGCGTTTGGCTCACTATCGCCATGGCCTAAAGCTTATTTGCCGCCCGGTTTACGGAAGCGCAGGACGAATTGATCGGTGTGCCCACGGATTGAAGGGTCGAACACCTTTGCGGTGCGCGGGTCGGCGGGGTTGGCCAGCACCTTGCTCTCGCCGTCAAAGACGAAGCCGGCGGCCTCGACCTCCTTGCGCACGGTCGCCTCCTCGATGCGGTGGAGCGTATCCGTGGTTGTCGCGGCCGATCCCGCCGGGGCGGAATGGTCGAGCACGATGTAGACGCCGCCCGGACGAACGATGCCGTACAGCACCTTGTTGAAAGCGACGAGATCCAGACCGGGGACATTGTGGAGGTCGTGATAATTCTGCGAAGTCCAGACCACATCGGCGACGTTGGCCGGCCCTGGCGCGAGCGCAGGATCGTGCTTCGTCTCCACATTCTTGTGATTGGGCTCCGCAGCGATCGCGGTCACGCCGTCCAACGATTTGGGCCGGCCCGCATACATTTCGTCGGGGACATAGGCAACGACCTTGCCGGTCGGGCCGACCACGTCCGAGAAAAGGCGCGTAAAATATCCTCCGCCGGGCAGGATATCGATCACCACCATGCCGGGCTTCACCCCCGTGAAGGCCAGCATCTCGGCGGGCTTACGCTCGGCGTCACGGTCGCGGTCGGCGGCCGGGCGGGTCGAATCGGCGACGGCCGCGTCGATGGCTGGTGAGGCCGCATGCGCAGCGGTCGCCGCAGCAACAATCAAGGCAAGGCTGGAGACGGCGGCGCGGATCATGGTAATTCCTCCCGGTCCCTGGTCTTTCCGACCAGCTGTCGTGCAAAATGCGCTTCTGCCGCGCGGCGTACGCCGATCGCGATCTTGTGGCGATACTCTTCGGACGTGAGCAACGCCAGATCGTCATCGTTGGAAATATAGCCGGTTTCGAGAAGTACCGACGGGACGTCGGGGGCCTTGAGTACCATCAGGCCGGCGAATTTGTGGAAGGTCGGCTTCAAACCGATCAGCGGCGACAATTCGCGCTGGAGCTCGACCGCGAAGACCGACGAGGTGTTGAGCGTCTCGCGCTGTGCGAGATCGATCAGGATTGAGGAGACATCATTGCTCTCACGCGAGAGGTCGATGCCGTTGATCACGTCCGACTTGTTCTCGCGCGCGGCTAGGGCGGCGGCAACGCGGTCGGATGAGGTTTCGGATAGGGTATAGATGCTCGCGCCGCGCGCACTGTTGTTGGGCGCGCTGTCGCAATGAACCGAAATGAACAGGTCGGCATGAAGCTGGCGGGCGATCTCGCGTCGTTCCTGCAGCACCAGGAAGCGGTCGTCCGCGCGGGTCAGCGCGACGCGGAACTTGCCGCTTTCGACCAACTGGTCGCGGATTGCGCGAGCAATCTTAAGCGCGACATTCTTCTCGTGCTCGCCGCCATCCGACGAGGAGGAACCGGGGTCGTGCCCGCCATGGCCGGCGTCGATCACGATCAGCGGCGCATCAGCCCGGCGTGTGCCCTGCACGCTAGGCAAGAACATGCGCGAAGGGCGCGGCGGGATTGTCGCGGACGCGCTGTTGGGCGCGCGTTCGGCCCACGCCGGCGCAGCCAGGATCAGGAGGGGGGCAAGGCTAAGCCGAAAGCGCACGGCTCTAACTTATCAAAGCCGGGAGTCCCTGTGAATCCCTAGTGTTGCGTTGCGATTCGACGACGGCATCACCACTTTAGGCCGATACCGTCCGGCGCGCGTGCCGAGGCGACGCCGAACCGCCGAAAGCAGCTCCAATTTAGCCGAGCTTTCGGTTGCCGCGCCCCGGTACGAATGCTACGCGCTTTCTGTCCGGCATGGCGCGTTGCGTACCGTCCGCCGGTCCGCTCCGGCGCAATATTCGCGGCCGGTGAGCCCAGGTTGAAGCCGTAATGCACCATTTTTCCCCTCCCGCCCGTCGAGCCGCACAGGCTCCCGACGCGCGACTTTGGGGCTTGGCCGAATCCGAAAGCGGTTCGGATGGGGCTACGGCAGAGGCAAATCACACTTTCAGCATCGTCGGGTCGGAAGGCGCGCGCACCAGCGCCCTATCCCGGCCCTACCTTAATCGCGCCCGCCGCCGCCTGACGGCAGGAACGGGCGCCCGGAGAATATTTGATGTCCATGCGCATGTTGATCGACGCGCGCCACCGGGAGGAAACCCGGGTGGCGGTCGTCAAGGGAAACCGCATCGAGGAATTTGATTTCGAGTCCGAAGAGCATAAGCAGCTCAAGGGGAATATCTATCTAGCCAAGGTGACGCGGGTCGAACCGTCGCTCCAGGCGGCGTTCGTCGATTACGGCGGCAACCGTCATGGCTTCCTCGCTTTCTCGGAAATCCATCCCGATTACTACCAGATCCCCAAGGAGGATCGCGAAGCTCTGCTCCGCGAGGAGGCCGAGCACGCCGCCGAGGAAGAGGCACTTCGTGCTCGCGAGGAGGATGACGACGAGGATTATGTCGAGGCCAATGAGCGCCTCGACGACGATGGCGCGCACGAAAATCTCGACGCGGCCGAAGACCATGCCGATCACGACCATGACGATGAAGAGCAGGCGCCCGCGCCGCGCCCGACGTCGGCAGGCGGCGACGATAATCCGGTCGAGACGCTTCGCCAGAAGCGGATGAATCTGCGCCGCCGCTACAAGATCCAAGATGTGATCCGCCGCCGCCAGGTGTTGCTGGTCCAGGTCGTGAAAGAAGAGCGCGGCAACAAGGGCGCGGCGCTGACTACCTATTTGAGCCTCGCCGGCCGCTATTGCGTGCTGATGCCCAATACCAGCCATGGCGGCGGTATCTCGCGCAAGATCAGCAACGCGGCCGACCGCAAGCGGCTGAAGTCGATCCTGTCCGAACTCAACCTGCCGCGCACGATGGGCTGCATCGTCCGCACCGCCGGCCTGCAGCGGACCAAGCCCGAGATTCGGCGCGATTTCGACTATCTCGCACGCCTGTGGGACGAGATCCGCGACAAGACGCTACATTCGTCAGCGCCGGCAGAGGTCTATCGCGACAGCGACCTGGTGAAGCGGGCGATCCGCGACATCTACAACAAGGATATCGACGAGGTGATCGTCGAGGGCGAGGAGGGCTATCGCGCCGCGCGCAACTTCATGAAGTTGCTCATGCCGAGCCACGCCAAGAAGATTCAGCCTTATTCCGACGCAGTTCCGCTGTTCCAGCGCTTCGGCGTCGAGGATCAGCTGGCGGCGATGTACCAGCCCGTCGTCCAGCTGAAATCGGGCGGCTATATCGTCATCAATCCGACCGAGGCGTTGGTTTCGATCGACATCAACTCGGGCCGCTCGACGCGTGAGCATAATATCGAGCAGACCGCGCTCTCGACCAACCTTGAGGCCGCGCAGGAAATTGCGCGCCAGTTGCGCCTGCGCGACATGGCGGGCCTCGTCGTCATCGACTTCATCGATATGGAGAACCACTCCAACAACCGTAAGGTTGAGAAGTCGATGAAGGAGGCGCTCAAGAACGATCGCGCCCGCATCCAGGTCGGACGTATCTCTGGCTTCGGCCTGTTCGAGATGAGCCGCCAGCGGCTGCGCACTGGCGTGCTCGAAGCTTCGACCCGGATGTGCCCGCATTGCGAAGGCTCGGGCTTCATCCGCACCGCATCCTCTTCCGGCCTGCAGGCACTGCGTTTGCTTGAAGAAGAGGCCGCGCGCGGCCGTGGTTCGCGCCTGATCCTGCGTGCCAGCCAAGAAGCCGCGCTTTACGTGCTCAACCGCAAACGTGCCGAGCTTGCCGACATCGAGGATCGCTACGGCGTGATGATCGAGGTGATGAGCGACGGTCAGCCGGAGGGCGCGCGCATGACGGTCGAAGCGGGTGGCCCGCCGCCGAGCCATGCGCCGCGCTTGCCCGCGCAGATCGTCCCTGAGCCGGACGACGACATTCTCGACGAGATCGAAGAGGAAGAGGAAATCGAGACCGCCGAGGAGCGCGGCGAGCGCGCGGAGGGCGAGGGCAATGGCCGCCGTCGCCGCCGCCGTCGTCGTCGTGGCGGTCGCCGCGAGGATGGCAGCGAATCGGCTGCGGCCGACGGCGAGACCGCATCCGAGGAAGGCGAAGAGGGCGACGAGCGCGAAGAGCGCGCGACCAGCGATGCCGAAAGCGAATCGTCAGGGGGTGAGGAGCGCCGTCGCGGCCGCCGTGGCCGTCGTGGAGGTCGCCGCCGCAATCGCAACGGCGAAGCGCCTGCGATCGCTGCCGAAGATGCAGTCGAGGCGGATGCCTTACCCGCGCCGGCTCCGGTCGAGGGGGGCGAGCCCGTCGCCGAAAAGCCCAAGCGCCGCTCGCGCAAGAAGGTGACCGAGGAGGTCGCCGTGGCACCGGAGGAGATCGTGCCGGTCGAGGCCGCGCCTGTCGAGGAGGCGCCAGCGCCCCAAGCTGAGGTGGAAGCGCCGGCCAAGCCCAAGCGCTCGCGCAAGAAAGCGGCGGAGCCTGCGCCTGAGCCTGAGCCGGTAGCGGTTGAAGTGCCTGTCGCTGCCGAGAGCGAGGCGCCAGCCCCGGCTCCGCGCCGTCGGCGCACGACCAAAGCCGCTGCCGCACCGGAGGTCGCGCCCGAGCCGGTGACCGCCAACGGCGCCGAGCCCAATGGCGATGAAGGTGAGGGCACGAACGAAGATGGCACGCCGCGCCGCGGCTGGTGGCAACGGACCTTCGGCGCCTGACAATGTGCGTCCCGCTCCGTCCGTTCGGGCGGGCGGGACGCCCGTCTTTCAGCCGCGGTTCAGCGCGAACCTGTTTGAGACGTGCATGATGCGCGCGAAACGCCTGTTCCGGACGGCTTGTGCGGCTCTGGTAGCCATTGCCCTGCCGACGGAGCAGGCTTGCGCGCAGGGCCAGGAGCGCGGTCCATCCATCCTGCGCGACGCCGAGACAGAACAATTCCTGCGCGATATTTCAGCCGGGATGGCGCAGTCCGCCGGCCTGACGCCCGGCGCGCTCCACCTCTATGTGATCAACGACCCCGAAATTAACGCCTTCGTCGCGCAGGGGCAGATCATCTACATAAATTCGGGCACGATCGAGCGCTCCGACAATTCGAATGAGCTGGAAGGCGTGATCGCGCACGAACTCGGCCATATCGAGGGCGGTGACGCGGTGCGAAGCCAGGACGCGATCAATGCGGCGAGCCGCGTAACCTTGTTGTCCCTGCTCGCCGGTATCGCCGCAACCGCCGTGGCTGGCCCTGCGGGGATGCTGGCGATGATCGCGGGCCAGAATGCCGCGATGGGCAGGTTCCTTGCCTACAGCCGTCAGCAGGAAGGCAGCGCAGACGCCTCGGCAGTGCGCCACCTTGGCGAGGCGCATCTGTCAGGTAAGGGCATGGTCAGCTTCTTCGGCAAGCTGAAACGGGAAGAATATCGGCTGACGCCGAGCTATACCTCGATCGATCCCTACGCGGTGGATCACCCGATGACCGCCGACCGGCAAGCGACGCTGCAGGCCGATCTTCAGAAATCCCCTTATTGGAACACGCCGATAGACCCCAAGGAGCGCGCGCGTTTCGACCGCATCAAGGCCAAACTGGTCGGCTACCTCGACGATCCACCGATCGTGATGAACAAATTTCCGAACAGCGACCAGAGCGTGCCGGCGCATTACGCGCGCGCTTATGCCTGGCATCGCGGCGGCTATCCCGACGCCGCGATGCGCGAAGTCGAAGCCTTGCTGGCGACCGCGCCGCACGACCCCTATTTTCTTGAACTCAAGGGGCAGATCCTGCTTGAGGGCGGCAAGCCCAAGGAGGCGATCATTCCCTTGCGTGAGGCGGTCGTCCAGTCACGCTCCACCCCGCTGATAGTGGCCCTGCTCGGCAATGCCTTGGTGGCGACCGAGGATCCCAACGACTTCAAGGAAGCGGAACAGGTCCTGAAGGTCGCGGTTCAGCGCGACAGCGAGAATCCCCAAGCCTGGTACGATCTGGGCCTCGTCTATACGCGTATGGGCGACGAGGCCCGCGCCAGCCTGGCGAGTGCCGAGCGTTTTAGTTTGCAGGATCAGCCGGGCCTCGCTCTCGCCAATGCGGAGATTGCGATGCGCGGCATTCCCGCGGGTACGCCCGATTATATCCGCGCGCAGGATGTGGCCTTGACCGCACGCGACGAAGCCGAGCGCAAGCGCCGCCAGAAGCGCCGGTGAGCCGCCGGATCCGGCTCAGGGCCGCAGCGGTGGGCATGGCGGTGACGTGCGCCATCGGGCTGGCGATCGGCGCGCATTGGTTGAGCAGGCCGGATGATGCCGCCTTCGGCAAGAAGGTCCGCTCTTACATATTGAGTCATCCGGAGATCATCGCCGAAGCGGCTGAGCGGTTGCGAATCGCGCCTTACCAGGCCGCGATCGAGACGCCCTTTGCAGGCGCGTCCGCGGGCAATCCCAACGGCGATGTCACGCTGGTCGTCTTCACAGATTATAACTGCCCCTATTGCCGGGCCAGCTCGCCCGAAATCGATCGCTTGTTGGCGAGCGATCCCCAATTGCGCGTCGTTTGGCGGGAGATGCCCGTGCTCGGCCCGGACAGTGAAATGGCGGCAGCCGCGGCGCTCGCGGCGGCACGGCAGGGCAAATATTTGGCGTTTCATCGTGCATTGTTCGCGGGCGGCCATCCAGACAAGGACGGCGTAACGGCCGCGGCCAGGTCCGCCGATATCGTGCCAGCCAGTCTGACAGCGGGTGCCAAGGCGCCTGAGGTGCAGGCCGAAATCCGAACCAACCTGACGCTCGCCCGGGCGATGCAGATAACCGCGACGCCGTTCTTCGTCATCGGCCACCGAACCTATGAGGGTGCGATCGGCTATAGCCGACTCCAGCAGGCTGTTGCCGCAGCGCGAGGCGACTCCGACTAGTAGGACGAAGGCGCGAGCAGGATCGGATTTGCGCGCAGCGGGCGTGTATCAATAAGCGTTGCGGTGGACGATCACGCGTAGCGTGTTGATCAGGATCGAGATGTCGCGCCAGATCGTCCAGCCGTTGAGATATTCGAGATCGGCGTGGAGGCGGTTGGCGAGGTCCTCGCGCTCCCGAGTCTCGCCACGATAACCGCGCACCTGCGCGAGCCCGGTCAAGCCGGGCTTGGAGGCGTGGCGATGCCAATAACGCTCGTCCACTTCCCAGAAGAGCTCGTTGCCGGCGAGGCTGCCCAGAGCGTGCGGGCGTGGGCCGACCAAGCTCATCTCGCCGCGCAGCACGTTGAACAGCTGCGGCAGTTCGTCGATGCTTGACGCGCGGATGAAACGGCCAACGCGGGTCACGCGATCATCATCCTTGCTCGTTGATTTGGCGCCCGAACGGTCGGTCATGTCGGCGCGCATCGACCGGAATTTGTAGGTCAGGAAGATGCGGTTGCCGCGGCCCACCCGCGGCTGGAGGAATAGGATCGGTCCGCGGCTCTCAAGCTTGATCGCGATCGCAGTCACGATCAGCAAGGGCGCGAGGAAGATCAGGCCCGGAATGGTAAGTGCGAGGTCGAGCGTGCGCTTGGCGAAGCGGCGCGATAGATCGAGCGGAGCGTGCGCGACGGCGAGCGTATGCCGGCCAGCGAACATGCCGATGCCGATCGCGCCAAGCTCGTCGAGTTCGCTCGCGAGGATATGGCCGTTGACGCTCGAACCCTTGAGCAGGATCGACCACACCTGCCGCCGCTCGGGCGGGCAGGCGATCACCACGCGATCCACGCCGCGCAAATGCATGCCGAGCCGGTTGAGCATGTGCGGATCGTGCACGTTGGGGACGAGGTCGTCCTGGATCGTATCGAGCACCTGCACGCCGGGCGGCGGGGTCATCGGCACTTCGTCGACGATCAGCAGATCGTAGACCAGCATCATGCCGGTGCGATGGCGGACATAAGCGTGGCAGAGGTAGCGGCCCGTCGCCATCGTCGCGAGCGTGACGACGATCGCCACGCCGGAGGTCAGGCGGGACAGGTCCGAGCTTACTTTCATGTAGAAAGCGAGGAAGAACACCGCGAAGATCGCGAATACATAAGCGAGGCTCGCGCGCGAGAATCCGGTGCGCGCGTCGCGCAGCACGTCGGCGGCATAAGCGTCGCTGTTGATCGCGACACCGACGAAGAGCGGTAGCACGACCGCGAACAGGTTGATTCCTGCGGCTGCGAAAGGGTCGTTGAAGCGGAGGAAGTTGCCGATCAGGCAGCCCGCGAGAATGGTAAGGCAATCGACGATCAGGATCATCAGGCACAGTCGCACGCGCAGCGACTGGATCTCGGAGAGATCGACGCGTGGCTTTGCCAGCGGCTTTGGTGACGCTTCGTTCACGGATGCGGCGATCCCGGGCGCGCAAAAATCGCCACCGATCGGCTCAAGCCGGCTCTGGTGCCCGTTCGCTGCATGCTTGCCGCACTGATGCTCCCCGATGGCTCCCTCGAGGGGCCCGCCCTTCGAGAACACCATCAGCATGACAGTGTCAACGCGCAACACGTCTCAATCAGCCTTAAACGGGGACTAAATTGCGCCGCGAACAGGATTTTCCCGGGCTACGGTGCCGTTATCTCCACTCTCGTCACCGCGGTTAATCGGCGCAGTCGCCGATCAGCTGTGCTGATCGGCGAGCTTCAGCAGATATTGGCCGTAGCCCGTTTTGGCAAAAGCCTCACCGCGTTTGCGCAGCTGGTCGACCGTGATGAAGCCAGCGTCGAACGCGATTTCCTCGAGGCAGGCGATCTGGAGGCCTTGGCGATGCTGGACCGTGCGAACGAACTCGCTGGCTTCCAGCAAACTGTCGTGCGTGCCAGTGTCGAGCCAGGCATGGCCGCGCGACAATTGTTCGACGAACAATTCGCCACGCTCCATGTAAAGGCGATTGAGGTCGGTGATTTCGAGTTCGCCTCGCGGCGAGGGGCGCACCTGATGGGCGAAGTCGCACACGCGCTCATCGTAGAAATAGAGGCCGGTCACGGCCTGGTTGGACTTGGGTAAAGCGGGTTTCTCTTCGATCGAAAGCGCGCGACCCTCGGTATCCAACTCGACCACGCCATACGCCTGCGGTTGATCGACGCGGTAGGAGAAGACGGTCGCGCCATGCGTCCGCTCGCGCACCTTGCGGAGCCGGATGCCGAGATCGGCGCCGAAGAAGATGTTGTCCCCCAGCACCAGCGCGCCTGGACCACCCGCCAGGAACGGCTCGCCGATCACAAAGGCCTGTGCCAGCCCTTCGGGCTTTGGCTGGACTGCATAGCTGATCTCGATGCCGAACTGGCTGCCGTCCTCGAACAGGCGTCGATAATTGTCGAGATATTCGGGCGAGGAGATGATCAGCACCTCCTTGAGGCCGGCGAGCATCAGCACCGACATCGGGTAATAAATCATCGGCTTGTCGTAGATCGGCAGCAACTGCTTGTTGATTGCAAGCGTCGCGGGATGCAGCCGCGTGCCGCTGCCACCGGCGAGGATGATGCCCTTCATTTATGCTGTTCCTTAACAAGCGTATCGACGATTTCGCTGATCGCGTCGCGCCACTCGCGCGGCGCGATGCCAAAATCGCGCCCAATCTTGGCCGTCGCCAATCGCGAGTTGGCCGGACGGGCCGCGGGCGTGGGGTAATCGCTGGTCGCGATTGGCTCGACCGATGGCGCTGGCCGGCCATGTGCTGCCGCGCGCGTAAATACCGCTTCGGCCAAAGCATGCCACGTTGCCTCGCCGCGGTTGACGAAATGATAAGTGCCGTACGGACCGTCGCCGATGCGGGGGAGGATGGTGAGAATGGCGCGGGCGATGTCGTCGGCCGAGGTCGGGCAGCCTTCCTGATCGGCCACCACGCGCAGCTGCGGGCGTTCGGCGCCAAGGCGAAGCATCGTCTTCACGAAGTTGTTGCCGGTGGCGCTCACCACCCAGGCGGTGCGGAGGATCACATGGCGCGGATTGGCGCTGCGCACCGCAAGCTCGCCTCCCAGCTTGGAGGCGCCATAGACGCCAAGCGGGGCGACGGGGTCGTCCTCGACGTAGAAATCGGATTTTGTCCCGTCGAACACATAGTCGGTGGAGACGTGCAGGATCGGGATACCCGCCGCAGCACTTGCCGCCGCGAGCGCCGCGGGCGCGAGTGCGTTAACCGTCCAGGCGGCGACAACGTCGCTTTCCGCCTTGTCGACCGCCGTATAGGCCGCGCAATTGACGACCGCCGCCCACGGGCGGGTTCCCACCATGGCCGCTAACGCCACGGGATCGCTGAGATCGAGCGTATCGCGACCGGGGGCCACGACCTCCACGTCCGGGCCGGCGAGCCGCGCGAGCGCGCCGCCGACCTGACCTGATCCGCCGGTGACCAGGATTGGGCTCATCAGCCTTTCAGGCCTACGCGATTGATCGCGCCTTTTTCCTCGACCAGCGGCCGCCACCATTGCTCATTGTCGAGATACCAGAGGATCGTGCGCTCAATGCCGCTGTCGAAGCTTTCCTGCGCGATCCAGCCGAGTTCTCGTTCGATTTTGCTTGGGTCGATGGCATAGCGATGGTCATGCCCAGGGCGATCCGCGACATAGGTGAACTGGGTTTTGTAGGATTGGCCGTCGGCACGCGGGCGGATGCGGTCGAGCGTCTCGCAGATACGTGTCACGACCTCGATATTCTGGCGCTCGGCGCGGCCGCCGATGATGTAGCTCTGGCCCGGCACGCCGCGTTCGAACACACGCGTCAGCGCGCGGGCATGATCCTCGACGAATAGCCAGTCGCGTACGTTGAGACCCTGGCCGTAGATCGGCAGAGGCTCGCCTGCGAGCGCCTTGATGATCATCAACGGGATCAGTTTTTCCGGGAAATGATACGGTCCGTAATTGTTGGAGCAATTGGTGATCAGCACGGGCAAGCCATAGGTATCATGCCAAGCGCGGACGAGGTGGTCGGACGATGCCTTGGACGCGGAATAAGGCGAATGCGGATCGTAGGGCGTCTCTTCGGTGAAGAAGCCGTCATCGGCGAGCGTGCCGAAGACTTCGTCGGTTGAAATGTGGTGAAAACGGAAGGCTGCCTTGGCTTCCTCATCCAGCGTGCGCCAGTAATCCAGTGCGGCCGACAGCATCGTGAAGGTACCGACGATATTGGTCTGGATGAAATCGGCCGGCCCATCGATCGATCGGTCTACGTGGCTTTCTGCGGCGAGGTGCGTGATGACGTCAGGGCGATA
>Ga0070675_100003083_pt1 | contig 12593 bp, 11 predicted proteins | sample KBSM43metaG_FD_65343 | JGI IMG/M metagenome (GOLD analysis project Ga0070675, IMG submission 65343) | Miscanthus rhizosphere microbial communities from Kellogg Biological Station, Michigan, USA - KBS M4-3 metaG | ecosystem: Host-associated > Plants > Roots > Rhizosphere > Soil ...
GAAGATCCACGCATTTGTGACTGATGGGGCGAGAATTCATCGCCCCGATGTGATTCGCAAGGTCCAAGGGAAAATGTTTCCCGGGATGAATTGCGTGGCAGCATGGTGCGAGATTTCCGGGACTGAATTCGACCAACTCGTTAGCAGGGTAAAGAATCGCATTCTCGACTTTGTTTTAAAGATTGAGGCGGAAAATCCAAATGCAGGAGATGCGGTACTCAACAGTCAGCCTGTCGCTCCAGAAAAATTACATACATTAGTGAACAATTTCTTTGGCTCGATTGGTAATCTCGCGCAGAACAGTCAGAACGTGGGCCAAACGGCTCATATGGTAAATATCAGTGACCTAGAGAGGCTGGTTTCCGAGCTAACAAAGCATCTTCACGAGCTAAATTTAGATGACGTCCAAGAGAGAAAAGCAACAGCTCAGATTGCAACACTGAAGGCTCAACTTGACGATGAACCCGATCCAGTCATCGTACGACAAGCCGCTCAGACGCTTCGCAATCTAACGGAGGGAACAATTAGTAGCTTACTGGCAACGGCGGTGCAGCCAACTGTATGGCAATGGATATCGCAGATATTGGTAATGCTCTCGTCGTGAACCTGCGTCGATTGGAAAATTTATGAGCCTTTCAAGCGAGTCTTTCCATATTTAAAAGGTCCTCTTTACCAAGAGCGGCAGTCTAGCACTCTGGAGGAAATGCAGGGAGTTACGGTTGTGCCCATTGCTGTGCCCGCGAGCATCAAATTCGGTCTCGCTCCAACCAACTCCAACTCATGTATGCTTCCGTAAGCTGTTGAAACGATTAAGCGCGTCAACAGCTTACGGATGGTAGGAGGGACTTAAAATCCGGAGCCCCGCGAGGGGCGTGCGGGTTCGATTCCCGCCCCAGGCATTTTCTTTCGAATCAGACACAGCCTCACTGTGGACCAACCTGTGACCAACTGTTTCTCTCGATCCCGCATTAGGCATGTCCGTCGAAATCCAGCGGGCGTAACAATTTCGCGTTAGATGCGACTTTTAAGTTTCGCGGCGTAATTCAGGTTTTCTGGCGTGAAACCTCTCTTCATTCGCTCGCGGTACCGAATTCCGCGGTAGTAGAAGTCGATTTCTATCGACGATTCACTTTGGGCGCGCACTGCGAACCTGTGAGCCTTATGGATCCCTACTCACGCACGTAGCGCAAGTGTGCAGCAGCTGGACTATGAAGCACATTGTCGATTCGGAATTGCGACACTGACTCGTGCAGGTTCTCGAAGAGACGCCTTCCATTGCTGAACAGGATTGGCGCAAGAGCAATTTCGAGCTCGTCGATGACACCCATGTTCAAGTACTGTTGGATCACGTCCGCGCCGCCTGCGATCCGAATATCGCGACCGTCCGCAGACTCTCGAGCCTGCCTGAGGGCACTTTCCGCTCCGTCGTTGACGAAGTAGAAGGTCGTACCGCCCGGGCGGACCCAGGTTTCACGCTTCTCGTGGGTTAAAACGTATACCGGTGTGTGGAACGGCGCCTCCTCTGGCCAAGCGCGCTCGCCCTGTTCGAACATTCGTTTCCCCATGATGTTGGCGCCGATGCGTTCCGTGGTTTTCCGAAGCATGTCATTTACAGGGCCGGTCTCTCCCCCGGGACCCAGCTTGAGGTGCTCACGGAAGAACTGCTGGTTCATTATCCAGCGCATCAGCGCACCCCACTTTGCGCCCCAGTTCTTGTACTCGGGGTTGTCCCAATTCTCGATGGTCATTCCCTCTGGCGCCATGTAGCCGTCAAGGCTTAACGCGATGTTTACGAATACCTTGCTCATCATTTCCCCTCAACGCCTGGATGTCCGCCTAACTTATATTCGGCTGAGTTCCTTTGATGCTGCTCAGCGGGTTCGATCCCTAGGCATTGCTTTCGATCTTGCGTATCAGGCATATCCGACGGAATCCAGCACCGGATTCTCATTTATCAGTCGCTTTGCACATATAATAGCTCTCATTTCCGCATGACCAGGATTGGAGAGAATGACGCCAGAGCGTCGGCGACAAATTGACGACCTCTTTAATGCTGCTAAGGAGGGCGGCCCAGACGCCTTGGCAGGTGCGGACCCGGAACTGAGGCGTGAAGTTGAAACCCTCCTGAACACCGGATCCACTGCTTTCCTCTCAACATCGGCGCGGCCAGACACTCGAGGGTTGCACGAGGGGGCGATGCTTGGTCCCTACCGGATCGAAGGGCGACTCGGTGCCGGCGGTATGGGCGAGGTCTGGAAGGCGCGGGATGTGCGTGTGAGCCGCTACGTCGCCATCAAGACTTCCCGATCCGAGTTTAATGACCGCTTCAAGCGGGAAGCAACTGCAGTAGCAGCTTTGAATCATCCCCATATCGCCGCACTGTTCGATGTCGGTGCAGGAGAATCGGGTTTCGCCTTTCTGGTGCTGGAGTACGTCGACGGCAATACTCTGGCCGACATGATTTCAAGGGGCCCCCTGCCCCACGACCAGGTTTTGCGCATCGCCTTAGAGATCGCCGAGGCGGTGGAAGCTGCTCACGACCGCGGCATCATTCATCGTGACTTGAAACCGGCAAACATCAAGTTGACCAAGGACGGCTCCGTAAAAGTACTGGACTTCGGGCTCGCGAAGACCCTCGGTACAGAAGGGGGCGAATGGGCTTCGGAGCCCGATGTTACCTCGGACACTAAGACAGGAATGGTCGTTGGAACGCCTGCATATATGTCTCCGGAACAAGCCTCAGGAATGCCCGTCGATCGCCGCGCCGACATCTGGAGCTTTGGCGTCATCGTTTACGAAATGTTGACCGGCAAGAGGCCGTTTGCAGGTAAGGGAACTTCCGAAACACTCGCTGCCGTACTGAACAGCGACGTGCAGCTGGATGACGTTCCCATTCAGTGGCGCCGGCTTCTTCAGCGCTGTCTGACCAGGGCTCCACGCCAGCGATTGCAGGCCATTGGCGAAGCGCGCATTGCATTAGAGCAAGGTCTGCCTGCCGCAACTCCCAGCCGGGACGCACGGTCTTCAATATGGCCAATCATTGCGGCAGCTGCGCTGCTGGCCGTGGTGACGCTGGCGGGGTGGATTCTCCTTGATGAGCCAGACCATGAGGTACGCATCTTCGATGCAGGCTTGGGGCCTCAAGCCATCTACGGAGCGTTTTCGACCCTTGCCGCTTCTGCGGACGGAAGCCGCATCGTTTTTCCAGTAACGAGCAATGGAAAGCAGATGCTGGCGACCCGTCTCCTCTCCGAGAGAGAATTTACCAAGCTTCAGAAGACCGAGAACGGTCACGACCCATTTTTTTCACCCAAGGGAGATTGGATCGGATTTTTCGCTGATGGAAAACTGCGTAAGATTCCAGTTCAGGGCGGGGCTTTTGTGGACCTTGCCGACGCGCCGAATGGCCTTGGAGCGAGTTGGGGATCAGACGGAACGATCGTAGCTTCACTAAATGGAGACGCACTCTCCCGTATCCCTGAGAATGGGGATTCTGTTGCTCAATTTATTACTGCCCTTACCGACGATTTGACACATCGTTGGCCGCAAGTGTTGCCCGACTCGGGTGACGTCATTTTCACCGCAGGCACCGCCGGGATGGTGAAGAAGCGAGTGATGTTCCTCTCTGCAAAAACCCGAATCGCAAAGGTTCTTGTCGAGGATGCCTATTTTGGCAGAGTCCTGCCTTCCGGTGAACTGCTCTATATCCAGGACGGTGCGCTTTGGGGAGCACCTTTCGATCGTGAACGCGCCCGCCTCGGTAATTCGGTGAAGGTCCTGGAGGACATTGTCACTGATCCTGACGCACTGGCGGGCTACTTTGACTTTTCCGCAACCGGATTGTTCTTTTTCCGTCCGGGCGCCGCACGTAACACGGAATATCCTGTGAAGTGGCTCAACAAGGCCGGCAAAACTTCCGACATGGTCTCGAGGCCTGACGGATACTTGTTCCCAAGGTTTTCTCCCAGAGGCGACAGGATTCTGCTGAACGGTGGCGAAGGTCCGTATATCTACGACACCGCTCGCGGCTCGCTCCTAGCTCGGATTCAGGACGCGCGCGCCGCGGCATGGATAGGTCCCGACGGAAAACATTTGATCGTACGGCGAAGCATAACTGGCGAAGATCGTTCTGTGATGATCTTCACACGCGATGACGGAACCGGCGATCAACAGGTTCTGTACGAGGGCAAGGGCAACATCAGAATATCGGATGTGTCGCTTGACGGGACATGGATACTCTGGGGCGTTACCCGAAATACTACGCACGAGGATATTTTTTCGCAGCATTTGGACATGACGGATCCGGATCACCCCAAACCCGGAAAGGCAGCGGCTCTGTTGAATTCCAGCTCCAATGAAAGGGGGGCTAAATTGTCGCCCGACAACCGTTGGCTGGCCTATATTTCAGACGAATCCGGAAGTGCCCGGGTGTATGTCCGATCCTTTCCCGATTTGGGGAGCATGGTGGAGGTTTCCGGTGACGTGCGCTTCGGCAGCACCACGCTCGCATGGTCCCAAAAACGCAATGAACTCTTCTTCTACGATGCCAATGGCCATATCTTCGTCGTCGAGTATTCCGTTCAGGGAACTAAGTTCGATGCAAAGCCGCCCAGACTCTGGTCTCCAACCCCCATCCGACTGCTCTCAGCGGATTCGATGAATCTTCACCCGGATGGGGATCGATTCGTTGTGTTTCCTCAGGCCCCCCCGTCTACGGACAGTGGCGTTCGGATGACAGTTGTGATCAACGGTGTTGATGAGATCAGGCGCCGCATACAAGCCGCCAAAAACTGAAATGGCATTCCTGGAAATCTGGCGGCAAGAGCCGCCAGATTTGAGCCATAGCGCCCGGCGCAACGCCGGGCCCAATTCAGGCGGCTCTGTTGCGAACGCGCAGGTTATTGTGAATCTCGCGAACGCCTGATACGCCATCGGCAATGTCCTCTGCCAGGTGTCTCATTCGGCGGTCGTGCACTTCGCCCGTGAGCGTGACATCGCGATTTTTGACGGACACCTCCATTAGACTTGCATCAATCAGAGGGTGATGCGTTAACCGCTCACAGATTTCTTCGTGTATCCGCTCATCCGAACGTTCATAACCCTTGGGACCCTTGCCCCGATGTGATTCGCGTGTTTGCTCGAGAAGCGGATTCTCATACATTCCTGTGACGCTGTAGTACTCGGCGCCTCCGCCATAGCTGGAGGAGGTAAAAACTCCGCCGCTGTATTGTGAGCCGCCCAGCGATTCATAGGATTCATTCCGGTGCGTGGGATCGGGCAATATGTCCTCCATCGAATGTTCCCAGTGTTCCCGGTCCCACCTCTTGCGATCAAACTCTTCCTCGGGCTCTTGAGCGCGGTCGTTCTCAGTCTTTTTAAAGAAATCTCGTTGAGACATTGCTTCTCTCCTTGATCAAAGACTTTCATTCAGTTTAGCCGGAATTGACGGGAGTTTCGAATCGCGCAAGCAAGGCTACAGAATCGTTAGAGCACTGTGGTCTTTTTGCAGCATATTTGCCACGACTCGCCGGGTATGATAGACCACGACATTTGAGTCGGCCACCCTCCGCATCGCGTGTCGAAAGGCGATATGGAATACGATCTCACTTTTCCGCAAATCATAGATGGCCTTTCCGCTCCAATCGCTACCACAACGGCCGAGGGCCGAGTTGAGTCCGCCAACAGACAATTCCTTGACTACCTTGGCATGTCGCTTGAGCAGCTTTCGAAGTTCCAGAGGAGGTCACCATGCACGCTCTTAAGTACGTTGGGTCTCTAACCATCTGTGCCATCTTTGCCGTATTGATTGCCTCTCTCTCAGGTTCCGCAGCACAGGTCCGCCAGGACAAATACAGCGTGAAAGTGCCGGGAGGGCTCGCGTTCTCCGATTTCAGAGGTTACGAAGCCTGGCAAGTTGTTTCCCTCAGTCAGGACGGACCCGCTGTTGCTGCGATCCTCGCGAATCCTGTAATGATTAAGGCTTACACAGAAGGCGTCCCAGCCAACGGCAAACCTTTCCCCGACGGCTCCAAAATGGCGAAGATCCACTGGACCCCGACAAAGATGGCGGTCTTCCCCATGGCGACGGTGCCAGGCGACCTGCAAAACGTCGACTTCATGGAGAAAGACACCAGGAGATTCGCGGACAGCGGTGGGTGGGGATGGGCCGTATTCGATTATGACGGAGCATCCAATACGTTCAAGCCAGGCACTACCGCCGGCACGCCTCCGCAGGGAAACGATGCCAGGTGCGGGTTCGCGTGCCACACGATGGTGAAGAACAGGGATTACGTCTTCACGGATTACGGCAAGCGATAACAGGGCGCGTCGAGCAGAGATACGGCAATCCAAATGAGCGATTACAACGTATTATTGTCGGGGGTGGCTCGCCTGGCGAACACTGCGCGGGTGCGCTCGCCGAAGGTGGCCTGCGCGTCGCCGTTGTTGAGCGCGAACTCGTCGGCGGCGAGTGCTCGTACTGGGCTTGCATTCCGTCGAAGACGCTGCTTCGCCCCGGCGAGGCCGTCCACGCCGCTCGTGACGCGCTGATGAAAGCGGAACTCGACGTTAACGCGGCGCTCGCCTGGCGCGACTTCATGGTTTCCAACTACTCCGATGCCGGCCAGGAGCGCTGGCTCAAAGACCACGGCATCGAGTTGCTCCGCGGCTTGGGCGGCTGTCCGGAGTGGGAGTGGTAGAGGTCAATGGCGCTCGCCATACAGCAGATCACGTCGTCCTGGCGAACGGCGCCAGTCCGTTCATCCCGCCGGTTCCCGGTCTTTCCGCTCTCGAGGGCGTGTGGACGAGCCGCGAGGTTACCAGCATGAAGGCCATACCGCGACGTTTGTTGATTCTCGGCGGCGGTCCGGTGGGAGTCGAGATGGCGCAGGCGGTCCATCGGCTGGGCGGCGCGGTCAGCATCGTCGAAAACTCAGGACATTTGCTTCCACGCGAACCGGCCCCGCTTGGCCAGGCACTCGGCGACGTGATGCGCCGAGAGGGAATTGAAGTCGTTCTTAAAGTGCGCGCAACGATGGCACGCCGCGACGGCGACGAATTTATCCTGCAACTCGATGACGGACGTGAGCTGCGCGGCGACCGCTTGCTTGTCGCGACGGGCCGCCGTCCGCGCGTCGAGGGAATCGGACTGGAGACAGTCGGCGTGGCTGCTGTCGCACAGGGCGTCCCGGTTGACGCACGCTTGCGTGTGAGGGACCGATTGTGGGCTGTCGGCGACATCACCGGCATTTGGCCGTTGACGCACGTCGGCAAGTACCAGGCTGACGTCGCGGCGTCAAACATTCTTGGCGAACCGCGCGAAGCAAACTACGACGCTGTACCGCGTGTCGTCTTTACCGACCCTCAGGCCGCCGCCGTTGGCGCCACTGATGCGCGCTTCAACGCGACCGTCGCTCTGAAGGATGTAGCAAGGACGGCCACCTATACGCGCGCCTACGAGGAGTCGAACGGCTTCCTTACCCTCTTGAGCGACGGCGAGCGGCTCACAGGCGCCTACGCGCTCGGTCCTGAGGCGGGAGAGTGGTTGCAGCAAGCGACGCTGGCGATTCGCGGCCGTGTGCCGCTTCCAGTGCTGCGCGATACGATCCAGCCGTTCCCGACCTTTTCGGAAATATTCGTCGAAGCGATTCGCGTTCTTCGCAATGCGGTGCGCAAGGAGCCGGCTGCGCAATGATGACGGGCAGAACATGAACGTGACTTCCGAAAACGCACTTCTAAACTGGGACGTCTTTGTGACGCCGGGTTTACCCATCGTTCCGCGTGACCTCCCTCCGGGCGTAGGAGAGGCACATTTCCAGGCGATGGCCTCAACCCTCATTTATGGCAGCCGGGATGCCGTTCTGGTGGATGCCTTTATGACGGTCAAGCAGGCCTCAGCTCTGGCAGATTGGATTGCATCAAAAGGCAAGAACCTGACAACCATCTACATCACACACGGTCATGGAGACCATTGGTTTGGGATCAGCACTCTTCTCGAGCGATTCCCAATTGCCAGAGCAGTTGCGACACCCAATGTTGTGAAAGTCATGCGCCAGCATGCTTCTCCGGAACGGCTCAAAGGCTGGAAGGCGTCATTTCCAGACCAGATTCCAAACAGTTTGGTAATTGCTCAGGAACTCAAGGGGAGTGTAATGCATTTGGAAGGGCGTGAATTAGTCGCTGTGGAACTTGGTCATACCGATACGGAACACACGACCTGTCTGCATGTCCCGTCGATCGGACTGGTGGTTGCCGGCGACGCCGCCTACAACGATGTCCATCTCTATCTCGCCGAGTCGACTGCACAGACACGACGGGAATGGATTTCTGCGCTGGACAAAATGGAATCGCTCAGACCGCGCGCCGTTGTCGCGACGCATAAGCGGCCTGAGAGCGATGACGATCCGGGAATCATCGATCAGACCCGACAGTACATTCAGGATTTCGATCGACTGGTGGAAACGACAACAACCGCTCAGGAACTGTACGACAAAATGCTGGAGCTCTATCCGAACCGCGTCAATCCTGGGTGGGCGCTCTGGAGTTCGGCACGAGCAGTCAAGGCATGAATCAGGACAGGCGCTGAGCACATCATATAATTTCCCGCCATGTACGATTCCGAGACGCTGCTGGACATACATGGTCGCGCACACGAGAGCCTGAGGCGCCTTCTTGTCTTCTGCTGCAACCTTACGGATGCGGAGTTGCACCATCCGTTAACCGGATTTGGTTTCTCCACGATCATGAGACAGCTCGAACACACGATCGGCGCAGAAGTTTACTGGCAAACAGTCGTGACTAAGGGCTACTCCGAGGAAGCGCAATTGCCGAGTTTGACGGATGTCGCTTCTTTGGAGGCGTTCCGGCAGCAAACGGCATCCGAAACTCGAGCGTATCTCGAACGCGCCAGCGAAGCGGAATTGAACTCATCGCGCCAGATGATCGTCGACCCAGGCGAAACGCGTCTGCTCCGACCGGCGGATGTCATCATGCGCGTCGTGACGCATATCTTCAATCACCAGGGACAAGTACTCGCGATGTCCCGCGCGATCGGCAAGCCTAACGCCGAACATAATCTCGATTATCCCGTTATAAGCAATTACAGCCCGCGCTGATCTTCCGTGACTGGCCTTTATCCAAGTCCGGCTGCCTGCGCGATGAGAAACAGCCCCACCCCGACGATGACGCCTCCGATGATTTGCGCTACGCGCTGACTCGCCGGCGTCAGACGTTCAACCGTGATGGCTGCCATGACGGCTGCCATCACAGGCAAGTTCATGACTCCGATGACCAGAAGGATTGTCGTTAGGCCGACTGAGCAGCAACTACAGTGGAGTCCGAGGCGAACGCCCTGCTGCCATGCCGTGCCGGCGTCCGCCAACGATATGAAGCCAGGCGCGGGCGCATTTCGGCAGCAGTCAAGATAGTAAGCCTTCCACGAGGTGAACTGAAAAGCGCCCGCCATCACGACGGCCGAACCGACCGCGATCGGTACAGCACGCGCCAGTGCAGGTTGCTGCATTGCGATCGTCGCCATTGTGCTGCCCAGCAGAAACACTGTCATTCCGAACACAGTCCAGACGAAGAAGTAGCCCAACCCCACAAGAGCTGTCAGGCGGCCAAGGTGAGTCTCGCCCGCGCGGCGGACAGCTTCGCGGTAGCTCCACAGCGTCGTGATAAGGGACGGAAGCATCATCGCCACCATCATTACAACCCACATACCGAGGAACGACGCAGCGAAGACGGGCCATGGCTGCCCTGGCATCCGCATCCACGCCGTCGACATCGTCCAGCCCCCAGGCATCGGCATCTCGCCCATCGCTGACATGGATTTGCACCACACGATTGTCGCCACAGCACTTGCAGCGAAGAGGAAAGCTGAGACACCAAGGAAGGCGTTGTGCGATCGTCGCTCAGAAGCCACGGCAGCCTTGTTGGTGCTCATCATTTGCCGTATTCGTCGTGGCGGCGCCACCACATCCCGGTCTCGTTACGTCCCTTTGGCCCACGGTCGAGCCATTGATACATACCCCATAGACCGTCCAGGCCGCGCGCATAGGCGGAGTAGGTATGGTAGACGACGCCATCCTCGAGCACGAAGGCGCTCATGCCAGGTCGTTCGCGGGTATACGTGGCTGTGTCGGTTCCGACCATCGCCGCATTCTGGGCGACGGGTGTGTCCGGTAGCCGGCTCGTCATTCCCTCGTCGCTGCGTACCTGCCACGCCGGTTCTTGCCGGTAGTTGTACTCGATGCCGCCGTCGCGCTGCTGCTGTTCGGTGAATCCCACGCTGAAATCGGAATTGAAGTCGCTGCCGAAAGAAGACGCCCACGGAAAGGTCCACCCCATTCGCCGCTTGTAGTCCTGCAGTATCGCGAGCGGTGCGCGCGATATCGCCGAAAGCGTGACGTCATGATTCGCCAGGTGAACGACGAAGCCATTGAACCCATCCGCAATCGTCGAGCATGTCGCACAGCCTGCCTTGTAGTCGGGGCCAAACATGAAGTGATAGACGAGGAGTTGCGAGCGTCCTCGAAAGAGATCGCCAAGCGCAGCGTTCCCCTCATCAGTGTCGAATCGATACTCTTTGTCAATGCGAACCCACGGCAGTTCCTGCCGCCGCTTTGCCAATTCGTCACCTCGCCTCGTGTGTTCCTTCTCGGCTTTGAGTAGTTCGATCCGCGCAGCGAGCCAGTCTTTACGTGTTCCAGTGATGTGCTTAGTCATCGTTCTTGTCTCCTTTCTCATGAAATACTTTTAGCCCGGGATATCGAAACGTGGGAGTTACAAGTGTGACGGGATTGCAATGGACTCGCTGATCACGGCCGCAGCACGTGCGCTGGCCGCGGGCGATCCACTTGGGGCACTGAAGCGGGTCGCTCTGCGCGACGATGCGCCTGCACTGGCACTGCGCGGCATCGCGATGGCCCAACTCGGTGATCTGGTCCGCGCGAAGGTTCTTCTCCGCCGAGCTGCACGTGCCTTCGGTCCCAAGGAGGCTGTGCCACGCGCGAGATGTATCGTCGCTCAGACCGAGATCGCGCTCGTGTCGCGCGAACTCAGTTGGCCTTCAAAAACGCTAGCCGCAGCCCGGGCGACACTCCTGGAACATGGCGACAGTATTAACGCCGCCCATGCGCGTTATCTTGAGGTTCGCCGGCTCGTTCTGATCGGTCGCATCGACGAGGGAGAGTGCATGCTTGCACAATTAGATCCTGCACCATTGCCGCCCCCGTCCAGAGCAGCTTATGAACTAGTGGTCGCGGGCATCGCGGTACGGCGCCTCCGGTTGAAAACTGCCCACGCTGCCCTCGCTCGTGCGGAAAGTGCGGCGCGCCAGGCAGGTATTCCTGCGTTGATCGCGGAAGTCGAGAGCGCAATTCGGGTTCTGAAAGCGCCCGCTGCACGCCTGATTGCAAATGGCGATCAGCGATTTCTACTGCTCAATGAGGTTGAAGAATTGCTCGACTCGAGCGCATTCATCGTGGACGCTTGTCGTTATGTCGTTCGTGACGAGGGTAAGGTGGTCTCGCTCGCAAGGCGCCCGGTATTGTTCGCGCTTGCACGGGCGCTGGGCGAAGCATGGCCGAAAGACGTCGCTCGAGATGCGCTCATCGCCTGCGCATTCGGATCGAAGTTCGCCGATGAGTCACATCGAGCAAGATTACGAGTCGAAGTCGGAAGGCTTCGCGCTGCGCTTCGGACGCTGGCTGTCGTAAGTGCGACCAGGCGAGGATTTGTATTGTCTCCGCGCGGTAAGCGGAATGTCGTCGTGCTGGCTCTGCCCGTCGAAGATGAACATGCGTCGGTGCTCGGTTTCCTTGCAGACGGTGAGTCCTGGTCGAGTTCGGCTCTGGCGCTTGCGCTTCAAAGCAGTCAGAGAACGGTGCAGCGAGCGCTGGACTCCCTTGCCGCAGCCGGCAAGGTGCAATCTTTCGGTCGAGGTCGATCTCGCCGGTGGATGACTCCGCCGGTCCTGGGATTCACGACGACATTGTTACTCCCGGCCCCGTTACCCATTGACTGAAGATCAACTTATGAGAAGAACAATAAGGCGATCCAACGCCGAAATCCTCCAGGAGTATGGTCCCTTTCCAGGTGTAGCTCATGTCCACGGTGTCACCTATGACGGTCAGAGCGTTTGGTTTGCTGCTGGAGATACGTTGAATGCCTTCGATCCCACGAGCGGGAAGACATCGCGCTCGATCGAGGTCGCGGCGCATGCAGGAACGGCTTTCGACGGGCAATACCTGTTTCAACTCGCCGAAGGTTCCATTCAGAAGATCGATCCGAAGACAGGGAAAGTGGTCGCTACGATCCCGGCGCCAGGTGACGGTGGCGACTCGGGGCTCACCTGGGCCGAAGGCACACTCTGGGTGGGCCAGTATCGAAGCCGGAAAATCCATCAAATTGATCCGGAGACGGGGGCGATTCTTCGTACGATTGAGTCCAACCGATTTGTCACCGGCGTCACCTGGGTCGACGGACAACTCTGGCACGGCACCTGGGAAGGTGACGAGAGTGAATTGAGGCGAGTCGATGCCAGTACGGGAGAGGTCTTAGAGAGACTCGAGATGCCTCCCGGCGTTGGCGTA
>Ga0070675_100003086_pt1 | contig 12588 bp, 16 predicted proteins | sample KBSM43metaG_FD_65343 | JGI IMG/M metagenome (GOLD analysis project Ga0070675, IMG submission 65343) | Miscanthus rhizosphere microbial communities from Kellogg Biological Station, Michigan, USA - KBS M4-3 metaG | ecosystem: Host-associated > Plants > Roots > Rhizosphere > Soil ...
TGCGCGAATGAGCGGAACCGCGTTCGGAACGATCGCCCTGCACCTGGTGCCCGAGGCGGCCGCGGGCGGGCCGCTGGCGCTGGTGAAGAACGGCGACACGATCCGGCTCGACGTCGCGGCGCGCCGGCTCGACCTGCTGGTCGACGACGCCGAGCTCGAGCGCCGGCGCAAGTCGCTGGCCGGCGCCGCCTCGCCGGGTGCAGCCGCGGCGCCCGAGCGCGGCTACGCGGCGCTGTTTCATCGCACCGTGCTGCAGGCCGACGAGGGCTGCGACTTCGACTTCCTCGTTCCCGGCCGCAGCCGGCGCGAGCCGTGAGCGGCGCCCGGCCGCGCGGCGTCATCGCCGCCACCGCGACGCCGGTCGACGCCGCCGGCAGGCCCGACCACGCGCGCCTCGTCGCCCATTGCAAGGCCCTGCTCGACGGCGGCTGCGACGCCATCAACCTGCTCGGCACCACCGGCGAGGCGACCGCGTTCGGCGTCGAGCAGCGACTCGCCGTGATGCAGGCGGTCGCCGATGCCGGCTTGCCGCTCGACCGCTTTCTGGTCGGCACCGGCGTTCCGGCGCTCGCCGAGACGGTGCGGCTGACGCGCGCGGCGTGCGAGCTCGGCTTCGCCGGCGCGCTGGTGCTGCCGCCGTTCTTCTACCCCGACGTGAGCGACGAGGGCCTGGTCGCGTACGTCGACGCACTGATCGCCGCCGCTGCTCATCCGCGCCTGGCCGTCTACCTGTACCACATCCCGCAGAACACCAAGGTGCCCTGGCCGGTAGCGGTCGTCGGGCGACTGCGCGAACGCCACGGCGAGCGGCTCGCCGGGCTGAAGGACAGCGCCGGCGATCTGGCCTACGCGCGCGCCATCGTCGCCGCGGTGCCCGGCCTCGACGTCTTCCCGAGCTCGGAGGCCGCACTCGGAGCGGCCGAGGCCGATGGCTTCGCCGGCTGCATCTCGGCAACCGTCAATCTCACCGCCGCCGAAGCGCAGGCCGCCTGGTCGAACCAAGGCACGCCGGCCGGCGCGGCGGCGGCGACCAAGGCGGCCGAGTTGCGCGCGATCGTCGCCCGCCATCCCCTCGTCGCCGCGGTCAAGGCCGGCATCGCCGCCCGCTATCGCGACCCGGCCTGGGCCCGGGTGTGCCTGCCGCTCGTCGCCCTGCCGGCCGAGCGCGCGGCGCAACTCGACCAGGAGTTCCGGCAGCGCGCCGCGCAGCCCTAGGCCGGCCCGGCGCCAGGGCTCGCGCTAACATCGGCCGATGGCCGAGCCCACTCCCGACGACATCCGCCGCTTCATCGCCGACAACCTCCCCTGCGAGCGCGTCGAGGTGGAGGGGGACGGGCGCCATTTCTTTGCCACCATCGTCTCGGCCGAATTCGAGGGAACGAACCGGATCGGCCGACACCAGCGCGTCTACCGCGCCCTCGGCGACCGCATGCGCGAGCAGATCCACGCGCTGTCGATGAAGACGCTCACTCCCGCCGAGTACCAAGGTCAGCAGCAGACCCTGAATCACCCGGCCTGACGCGACCTCGCGTCGCGCCCGTCACTTTCAAGCACATGGACCAACTGCGCATTCGCGGCGGTCGCCGCCTCCAGGGCGAGATCGCGATCTCCGGCGCCAAGAACGCCGCGCTGCCCGAGCTTTGCGCGGCGCTGCTCACCGCCGAGCGCGTCCAGCTCGCCAACCTGCCGCGCCTGCGCGACGTGGCGACGATGCTGAAGCTGCTGCGAACGCTCGGCGTCGTCGCCGAGGAGGGCGAAAACGGCACGCCAACGGTGACGCTGTCCGCCGCCGAGCTGACATCGCACGAAGCGACCTACGAGCTGGTGAAGACGATGCGGGCCTCGATCCTCGTCCTGGGGCCGCTGCTGGCCCGCTTCGGCGAAGCGCGCGTGTCGCTGCCCGGCGGCTGCGCGATCGGTACCCGGCCGGTCGACCAGCACATCAAGGGGCTGCAGGCGATGGGCGCCGAGATCGTGGTCGAGCACGGCTACATCGTCGCCCGCGCCGGGCGGCTGAGGGGCGCATGCATCACGACCGACATGGTGACCGTCACCGGAACCGAGAACCTGCTCATGGCGGCGACGCTCGCCGAGGGAGAGACGGTGCTCGAGAACGCGGCGCAGGAGCCCGAGGTGACCGATCTCGCCGAGATGCTGATCGCGATGGGCGCTCGCATCGAGGGCCACGGCACGAGCCGGATACGGGTCGTCGGCGTCGACAGACTCCACGGCGTCTCGCATCGGATCGTTGCCGACCGGATCGAGGCCGGGACGTTCCTGTGCGCGGTTGCCGCTGCCGGCGGCGATGCGGTGCTGCGCGGCGCGCGCGGCGATCATCTCGAGGCGGTGATCGAGAAGCTGCGGGAGGGCGGCGCGACGGTCGACAGGGGCGACGGCTGGGTCCGCGTTCGCGCCGACACGAGACCGAACGCGGTGAGCGTTCGCACCAGCGAGTACCCGGCATTCCCGACCGACATGCAGGCGCAGTTGATGGCGCTCGACTGCATCGCCGAGGGCGCGGCGACGATCACCGAGACGATCTTCGAGAACCGATTCATGCACGTCAACGAGCTGGTGCGGCTCGGCGCCAGGATCGAGGTCGACGGCCGCGTCGCCGTCGTCCAGGGCAATGCGAAGCTGCAGGGCGCGACCGTGATGGCGACCGACCTGCGCGCGTCGGCCGGGCTCGTCATCGCCGCCCTGGTCGCCGACGGCGAGACCGTGATCGACCGCATCTACCACCTCGATCGCGGCTACGACCGCATGGAGGCCAAGCTGCGCACGCTCGGCGCCGACATCGAGCGCGTGTCGGCGTGATCGACTTCGCATCATCGGCAGCGCGATCGTGATCACCTTCGCGCTGTCCAAGGGACGCATCCTCGACGAGACCTTGCCGCTGCTCGCCGCGGTCGGCATCGAGCTCGCCGAGAGCCCCGAGACGAGCCGGCGCCTGATCATCGCCACCTCGCGCGCCGACCTGCGCATCGTCCTGGTCCGCGCCAGCGACGTGCCGACCTACGTGCAGCACGGCGGTGCAGACCTCGGCGTCGTCGGCCTCGATACCCTGATCGAGCACGGCGGCGACGGCCTCTATCGGCCGCTCGACCTCGGCGTCGCTCGCTGCCGGATGAGCGTCGCTGCGCCGCTCGGCTTCGACTACGCGGCCGCGGCACGCCAGGGCTCGCGCATCCGCGTCGCCACCAAGTTCACGCGCATCGCCCGCGACCACTTCGCCGACAAGGGCGTTCACGTCGACCTCATCAAGCTTTACGGCTCGATGGAGCTGGCGCCGCTCACCGGCCTGGCCGACGCGATCGTCGATCTGGTCGCCTCGGGCAACACGCTGAAGGCGAACGCGCTGACAGAGGTCGAGGAGATCATGCCGATCTCGGCCCGGCTGGTCGTCAACAAGGCGGCGCTCAAGCTCGATCGCGAGCCGATCCGCGCCATCGTCGACTCTCTGGCCGCACTGGTGAAGGAACGAGGCCAATGAGCGTCGCGATCCGCCGCCTGAAGACGAGCGACGCGAATTTCGACGCTGCGCTCGCGGCGCTGCTCGCCTATTCGGTCGAGGCCGACGACGCGATCGAGGCGAGCGTCGCGGCCATCCTCGCCGACGTCCGCGTCCGCGGCGACGCCGCCGTGCTCGACTGCACGCGGCGCTTCGACGGCATCGACGTCGCCGCCCTCTCGGCGCTCGAGGTCGCGCCCGCCGAGCTGCAGGCCGCTCTCGCCGGCCTGCCGCCGACGCAACGCCGAGCGCTCGACAGCGCGGCGGCGCGCGTGCGCGACTTCCACGAGCGCCAGCTCGCCGCAGTCGGGCGCTCGTGGAGTTATCGCGATGGCGACGGCACGCTGCTGGGCCAGAAGGTGACGCCGCTCGAGCGCGTCGGCATCTACGTTCCCGGCGGCCTCGCGGCGTATCCATCGAGCGTGCTGATGAACGCCGTGCCAGCGAAGGTCGCGGGCGTCGGCGAGATCGTCATGTGCGCGCCCATGCCTGGCGGCAAGCGCAGCCCGCTGGTTCTCGCCGCAGCTGCGATCGCGGGCGTCGACCGGCTGTTCACGATCGGCGGCGCACAGGCGATCGGCGCGCTCGCCTACGGCACGGCGACGATTCCCGCCGTGCACAAGATCACCGGTCCGGGCAATGCCTACGTCGCGAGCGCGAAGCGGCGCGTCTTCGGCACGGTCGGGATCGACATGATCGCCGGGCCGAGCGAGATTCTGGTCCTCGCCGACGGCACCACGCCCGCCGACTGGGTGGCGATGGATTTGTTCAGCCAGGCCGAGCACGATCCGCTGGCGCAGAGCATCCTGCTCTGCCCCGACGCCGGCTACATCGAGAGCGTCGCGGCGGCGATCGAGCGGCTGCTGCCGGCCATGCCGCGGCGCGACGTCATCCGGGCCTCGCTCGAAGGCCGTGGCGCGCTGGTCCTGACGCGTTCGATGGAAGAGGCCAGCGCGATCAGCAACCGGATCGCCCCGGAGCACCTCGAGATCAGCACGCGCGAGCCGGGACGCTGGGAGCCGCTGCTGACGCATGCCGGTGCGATCTTCCTCGGCGCCTACACGAGCGAAAGCCTGGGCGACTACTGCGCCGGCCCGAACCATGTCCTGCCGACCGCAGGCACGGCGCGCTTCTCGTCGCCGCTCGGCGTCTACGACTTCCAGAAGCGCAGCAGCCTGATCGAAGTGAGCGAGCGCGGCGCCGCGGCGCTCGGACCGATCGCCGCCGAGCTGGCGCGCGGCGAGGGCCTCGCGGCGCACGCGCGCGCGGCCGAGATGCGGCTCGAGGCGAGGCGGTCGTGAGCAACGACAGCAGTGCCCGTCGCGCCGGCGTCTTCCGGCAGGACGTGCGCTCGATGCACGCCTATGCGATCCAGGACAGCCGCGGCCTGGTCAAGCTCGACGCGATGGAAAACCCGTTTCGCCTGCCCGATGCGCTGCAGAAGGAGCTCGGCGAGCGCCTCGGCCGGGTCGCGATCAACCGCTATCCCACGACCTGCGTCGGCGACGTCGTCGCGGCGCTCTCGCGCCACGTCGAGCTTCCGGCAGGCTGCAAGCTGATGCTCGGCAACGGCTCCGACGAGCTGATCTCGCTGCTCGCCATGGCGTGCGACATCGCCGGCGCCACGATCCTCGCGCCGCTCCCCGGCTTCGTCATGTACGAGATGTCGGCGCGGCTGCAGGGGCTGACGTTCGTCGGCGTGCCGCTGAGCGCGAGCTTCGACCTCGACGAGGCGGCGATGCTGGCGGCGATCGAGACGCATCGGCCGGCGCTCACCTACATCGCCTATCCGAACAATCCGACGGCCAACCTGTTCGACGAAGGCATCGTCGAGCGCGTCGTCGCCGCGGTCGGCGCCCAGGGCGGGCTGGTCGTCTTCGACGAGGCTTACCAGCCGTTCTCGGCGCGCACCTGGCTGCCCAAGGTCGGCTCGCTGCCGCACGTGCTGGTGCTGCGGACGCTGAGCAAGTTCGGCCTCGCCGGAGTTCGCCTCGGCTATCTCGCCGGTCCGGCGGCGCTGATCGACGAGGTCGACAAGGTCCGCCCGCCGTACAACATCGGCGCGCTCAATGCCGAGGCGACGCTGTTCGCGCTCGAGCACGCCGACGAGTTCGCGCGCCAGGCGGCGCTCCTGCGCGACGAGCGCGCGCGTCTGCAGCGGGAGCTCGCCGCAACTCCGAGCGTGACGCCGTTCCCGAGCGACGCGAACATGATCCTGGCGCGCGTCGGCAATGCCGCGGCGGTGTTCCAGGGCATGAAGGAGCGCGGCGTGCTGGTCAAGAACGTCGAGGCGATGCATCCGCTCCTCGCCGGATGCCTGCGCCTGACGGTCGGCACGCCGGAGGAAAATACCCTCATGATGTCGGCCTTGCGCGCCAGCCTGCGATGACTGCGATCCTCCCCGTTCCTCCCGCGACGACGACCCCGCCGGCGCCGCGTCGCGCCAGCATCCGGCGCGACACCAAGGAGACCAAGATCGCTGTCAGCGTCGACCTCGATGGCAGGGGAACGACGCGGATCGCGACCGGGATCGGCTTCTTCGACCACATGCTCGACCAGATCGCGCGTCACGGCACGATCGACCTCGAGATCGACGCCCAGGGCGACCTGCACATCGACGGCCATCACACGGTCGAGGACGTCGGCATCGCCCTCGGCATGGCGGTCGCCGAGGCGGTCGGCGACAAGCGCGGCCTGACGCGCTACGGCCACGCCTACGTGCCGCTCGACGAGGCGCTCTCTCGCGTCGTCATCGATTTCTCGGGCCGGCCGAGCCTGGTTATGAACGTGCCGTTCAAGTCCGGGATGATCGGCGGCTTCGATGCCCAGCTGGCGCACGAGTTCTTCCAGGGCTTCGCCAACCATGCCCTCGTCACCCTGCACATCGACAACCTGCGCGGCGAGAACGCGCACCACCAGTGCGAGACGGTGTTCAAGGCGTTCGCGCGCGCCCTGCGCATGGCGGTCGCGGTCGACCCGCGCCTGGGAGGCGCCGTGCCTTCGACGAAAGGGTCGCTCTAGCGAGCCGTCCGGCGTTCGAGATGAGCAAGCGAACCGTCGCCGTCGTCGACTACGGCATGGGCAATCTGCGCTCGGTCGCGCAGGCGGTCGCCCATGTTGCGCGCGAGGCAACGAAATCGGGCGACGGCTTCGAGGTGGTCGTCACCGGCGTGCCGGAGGTTGTCGCCGCTGCCGAGCGCGTCGTCCTGCCGGGGCAGGGAGCGATGCCCGACTGCATGCGCGAGCTGCGCGATTCGGGCCTGCACGCGGCGGTGCTCGACGCCGCCGCGACCAAGCCGCTTCTGGGCGTGTGCATCGGCATGCAGATGCTGCTCCAGCGCAGCGAGGAGGGCGCCGATCCGGCGGGAACGCCGGGGCTGGCAGTGATCGGCGGCGAAGTGCTGCGCTTTCGCCTCGAAGGCCGCCTGCAGCCCGACGGCAGTCGCTTCAAGGTGCCGCAGATGGGCTGGAACCAGGTCTTCCAGGCCCGGCCGCATGCCCTCTGGGCGGGCATCCCCGATGCCAGCCATTTCTATTTCGTTCACAGCTTTTTCGCGCGTCCGTCTGATGAGCGCCACAGCAGCGGCGAAACCGACTACGGCGGCCGCTTTACCTCGGCGCTGGCGGCAGGTAACATTTTCGCGACGCAGTTCCACCCCGAAAAGAGCGCCGCGCACGGCTTGGCGCTGTACCGCAACTTCCTCCACTGGACTCCCTGACGCTCCTCGCGGACGCCGCGAACATCGCGGCCTCGTTCGTCTTCCGTCTCGTTCACCCCTGTCGGCCATGCTGCTGATCCCTGCGATCGACCTGAAAGACGGTCATTGCGTTCGTCTTCGGCAGGGCGACATGAACGACTCGACGATCTTCAGCGACAACCCGGCGGCGATGGCACGGCGCTGGGTCGACGCCGGTGCGCGTCGCCTCCATCTGGTCGATCTCAACGGCGCCTTCGCCGGCAAGCCGGTCAACGAGGCGGCGGTCAAGGCGATCCTGGCCGAGGTCGGCGACGAGATTCCGGTCCAGCTGGGGGGCGGCATCCGCGACCTCGACACGATCGAGCGCTACCTCGACGACGGCCTCAGCTACATCATCATCGGCACCGCGGCGGTCAAGAACCCCGGCTTCATGCGCGACGCCTGCAGCGCCTTCGGCGGCCACATCATCGTCGGCCTCGATGCCAAGGACGGCAAGGTCGCGACCGACGGCTGGAGCAAGCTCACCGGCCACGAGGTCGCTGACCTGGCGAAGAAGTTCGAGGACTACGGCGTCGAGGGGATCGTCTACACCGACATCGGCCGCGACGGCATGCTCACCGGCGTCAACATCGACGCGACCGTCAAGCTCGCCCAGCGGCTGACGATTCCGGTGTTCGCCTCGGGCGGCCTCTCGTCGCTCGCCGATATCGAGAAGCTCTGCGCGGTCGAGGAGGTAGGGATCGAGGGCGTGATCTGCGGCCGCGCGATCTACAGCGGCGAGCTCGACTTCGCCGCCGCGCAGGCGCGCGCCGACGAGCTCGCCGACGCCTGATACTCCCTGCCTCGTCGTCGCGAGCGCGGCGAGGAACGACACCACGATGCTCGCCAAGCGAATCATTCCCTGCCTCGACGTCACCGCCGGCCGGGTCGTCAAGGGGGTCAACTTCGTCGAGCTGAGGGACGCGGGAGATCCGGTCGAGATCGCCGCGCGCTACAACGAGCAGGGCGCCGACGAGCTCACTTTCCTCGATATCACCGCGACCAGCGACGGCCGCGACCTGATCCTGTCGATCATCGAGGCGGTCGCTTCCAAGGTGTTCATCCCCTTGACAGTGGGCGGCGGGGTTCGCACGGTGGGCGACGTGCGCCGGCTGCTGAACGCCGGCGCCGACAAGGTCAGCTTCAACTCGGCGGCGATCGCCCGCCCGGAAGTGATCGCCGAGGCGTCGGCGAAATACGGCGCGCAGTGCATCGTCGTCGCGATCGATGCCAAGCAGCGCGAGGTGGGAACGCCGGGCTGGGACGTCTACAGCCACGGCGGGCGCCAGAACACCGGTCTCGACGCGGTCGAATGGGCCAAGCGCATGGCCGCGCTCGGCGCGGGCGAGATTCTCCTCACCAGCATGGACCGGGACGGCACGAAGTCAGGGTTCGACCTGGCGCTGACGCGAGCCGTCGCCGACGCCGTCGCCGTGCCGGTGATCGCCTCGGGCGGTGTCGGCGCGCTCGAGCACCTGTCCGATGGCATCCGCATCGGCGGCGCCGACGCGGTGCTCGCGGCGAGCATCTTCCACTACGGCGAGTTCTCGGTCCGCGAGGCGAAGGCCTTGCTGGCGCGCGACGGCATTCCGGTGCGGCCGTGAAGGCCCGCTCGAGCGCAGCGCCGCGGCGTCCCGCGCGTGGTCCGGCGCCGGATCTGCCGCGCGAGGTGCGCATCATCGGCGGCAGTTGGAAGCGGACGAAGCTGCCGGTCGCCGATCGGCCTGGGCTGAGGCCGACGCCCGACCGCGTTCGCGAGACGCTCTTCAACTGGCTCGGCCAGACGCTCGCCGGCTGGCGCTGCGTCGATGCCTTCGCCGGCTCGGGCGCGCTCGGCTTCGAGGCCGCGTCGCGCGGTGCCGCCGAGGTCGTGCTCCTCGAGCGCGACCCGGCCCTCGTCGCCAGCCTGATCGCGACCCGGCAGCGGCTCGAGGCGACGGCGATCCGGGTGGAGCGCGCCGACGCGCTGCAGTGGCTGGCGCGCTCGCCCGCGGGCAGCGCCGACCTCGTCTTCCTCGATCCGCCGTTCGACTCGCCGCTGCTCGAGCCGGCGCTGCTCGCCGCCGCGCGAATCATGGTTGCCGGCGGCTTCGTCTACACCGAATCGGCGACGGCGCTGGACGAGACGATCGGTGCGGGCGCCGGGCTCGCGCCGTTTCGATCGGCGCGCGCCGGTGCCGTCCACTTCGCCCTCTGGCGCCGCGTCGACGAGACTCAGTAAGCAGGGCCGGGGTCGCATCGGCGCGATCGGCAGGGTCCGCGGCGGTGGCGCCGGCGACGATCGCAAGGCGGCCGTGCCGCCGCTTACACTGCGCGCGACACCGGGCGGCCGGACGCGCGACGGGAGGACGATGTGACTTCAGTGACCCGACTGACAGCCGTGTATCCCGGCACCTTCGACCCGATGACGCTCGGCCATGAGGACCTGATGCGCCGAGCCAGCCGCTTGTTCGAGCGGCTGATCGTCGCGGTTGCGGCGGGCCACCACAAGCGGACCATGTTCTCGGTCGCCGAACGTCTAGAGATCGCCCAGCTGTTGTCGGCCAAGTACCCGAATGTCGAGGTGATGGCGTTTCCAGGGCTGCTGCGCGACTTCGTCGTCGAGCAGGGGGGCAAGGTCGTCGTCCGGGGCCTGCGCGCGGTCAGCGACTTCGAGTACGAGTTCCAGATGGCCGGCATGAACCGCCAGCTCATGCCCGACGTCGAGACCGTGTTCCTGACGCCGAGCGACCAGTACCAGTTCGTCTCCGGCACCTTCGTTCGCGAGATTGCCAGCCTTGCCGGTGATGTTTCCAAGTTCGTGTCACCCTTGGTGCTGGAACGCCTGCATCAACGCGTCAGGCGCGCCGAAGCCTAGCCCGAACCATGGCACTGATCATCACCGACGAGTGCATCAATTGCGACGTGTGCGAGCCTGAGTGCCCGAACGCGGCGATCTCGATGGGCGTGATGATCTACGTCATCGACCCGAAGAAGTGTACCGAGTGCGTCGGCCATTTCGACGAGCCGCAGTGCGTCCAGGTCTGTCCGGTGGCGTGCATCCCGGTCGATGCCGCCAATGTCGAGTCAAACGAGACACTCTGGGCGAAATACCGGCGGCTGCAGGCGGAGGCCGCGGTCCGCGCCTGAAAGTGCAGGCGGCGTCGCGACAGACGACTTAGCCGCCTGGCTTCTTCGCCTTCGGCAAGGCAGCGATGAAGTCGCGCTCGTCGTCGGCCGCGCTGCCCTTCATGTGCCGCTTGACGTGCTTGGTCCTCGCCTTGGTCGCGGGCTGCGCCTCAGGCGAAAGGCCGTGGCCGATGGAAGCGGGGCCGGCCGGCCGCAGAGCCGCCTCGCGCTGGGGTCGGTCGTTGGTCATCTCGGCGGCGAGGTGTTTTTCGCTCATGGCGACCGGGCGCGCCTCCGCAAGTCGCTGCCCTGACGGCGTCGCGCCGACGTCGAGCTCGACGCCGCGCGCGCACGCGACGTCGGTGTACTCGTGACCGCAGCGATAGACCGTAGCGGCTTCGGCCACCGAGCCTGCAAGTGCCATGACGACCGTGACGATGACGTGAAGGCTGCTCATGGCGTGTCGACCTTGGTGATGTCCGCCGCGCGGTCACTATCGGCGGCGACCTCGGACTTGTCTGCCGAACGATCGCTTGCGGCGGCGGGCTTGTCGGGCTTGGGCCGCGGCGGCCGCGCGTTGATCTTCATCGTCGCCCGCTCCATGTCGCCGTCGAGCAGCAGGTCGAGCCCGGAGAGCGACTGCTCGATCGCCTTCTCGATCTCGCTCCGGTGTTCGGGCGAAGGCTTCTTCAGCACGTAGTCGATGACCTGGGCCTTGACGCCGGGATGGCCGATGCCGATGCGCAGGCGCCAGTAGTCGGGACTGCCGAGCTGGGCGTGGATGTCCTTCAGGCCGTTGTGGCCGGCGTGCGAGCCGCCGACCTTGAGCTTGACCTGGCCGGGCAGCAGATCGAGCTCGTCGTGGGCGACGAGGATCTCTTGCGGCTCGATCTTGAAGAAGCGCGCCAGCGCCGCGACCGACTTCCCCGACAGGTTCATGAACGTCATCGGCTCGAGCAGCCAGATCGGCCGACCGGCGACGTTGACGCGCACCGCCTTGCCGAAGTAGCTGCGCTCGGGAGCGAGCGTGGCATTCAGCCGACGGGCGACGTCGTCGACGAACCAGAAGCCGGCGTTGTGGCGCGTCGCCACGTATTCCGGGCCAGGGTTGCCCAGGCCTGCGATGAGTCGAATCATGGTCGCATTATCGAAGCGTCGGCGCAGAAAAAAGCCCCGCGTCGGCGGGGCTTCAGGGTCCCCTCGCGAAGGGGCATTACTTCTTGTTTTGCTTCTCGGTCTTCTTCGCCTTGGTCGGTGCCGGCGCCGCGGCGGCCACCACCGGCGCGGGCGCAACCTCCTCGACCTCGGCGGCCTGGACGTTGGCCGACACGATCACCGGATTCGGCTTGCCGTGGGTCACGATCTTGACGCCCGCGGGCAGCCCGATGTCGCTCACGTGCAGCGACTGGCCCTTGGTGAGGCTGCCGAGGTCGACGGTGATGAACTCGGGCAGCTGCGAGGCCAGGCACTGGATGTTGAGCTCGTTGACGACGTGGTTGACGACGCAGCCGTCGGTCTTCACTGCCGGCGAGTTCTCCTCGTTGACGTAGTGCAGCGGCACCTTCTTGGTGACCTTGGTGGTGGCGTCGACACGCTGGAAGTCGATGTGCATCACGATCGGCCGGAACGGATGCATCTGGTAGTCGCGCAGCAGGACCTGCTCGGTCTTGCCGGCGAGCTCCATGTCGAGCAGCGACGAGTGGAAGGCCTCCTTCTTGAGCGCGAAGAAGAGGGCGTTGTGATCGAGCTCGATCATGGCCGGCGTGCCGGCGCCGTAGACGATGCCGGGAACCTTTTGCGCGTTGCGCAGGCGGCGGCTCGCTCCGGTCCCCTGCACAGTGCGCTCGTAAGCGGTGAATTTCATGACAACTCCAAAAATGAAGGCCCGCGACCAGGCGCTTCGTAAAAACGGGGCGAAGCCCCGCAACCTGAGAAGGGCTTCGCGCAGCGAAGCCCGCTTGTCCGACTAGAAGTTACTGTTTTGTTCGGCGAAGAGGGACGTGACCGACTCGCCGTCCGAGATGCGGCGGATCGTCTCCGCGAACAGGAACGCGACCGAGAGCTGGCGCACCTTGGCGCACTTCTTCCCGTCGGCGGCGAGGGGGATCGTGTCGGTGACGACGACCTCGTCGAGCTTGGAAGCCTGGATCCGCTCGATCGCCGGCCCCGAGAACACGGCATGCGTGCAGTACGAGTACACCTTCTTCGCGCCGCGCTCCTTCAGCACGTCGG
>Ga0070675_100003092_pt1 | contig 12578 bp, 9 predicted proteins | sample KBSM43metaG_FD_65343 | JGI IMG/M metagenome (GOLD analysis project Ga0070675, IMG submission 65343) | Miscanthus rhizosphere microbial communities from Kellogg Biological Station, Michigan, USA - KBS M4-3 metaG | ecosystem: Host-associated > Plants > Roots > Rhizosphere > Soil ...
ATGGATCGCTTGCTGGCCCTTGGCAAGCGAAAAAAATTTTTAAGCCTTGATCAACTGCATCGTGAGATTCCCGAGAACATGATGTCGGCGGATGATATCGAGGATGTGCTTGAACGTTTAGAGGGGGCGAATATCTCGGTTGCCGAGACTGACGCCCAGCTTTTAGAGCGGGCACAGACTCTCGCGCTCGATGACGAAGAAGAAGAGACGGCGGACGATGATGATCTGGACCTGGACCTCTCGGCGGGAGTTTTAGACAAATCAAACGACCCTGTCCGGCTTTACCTTAGAGAGATGGGTATCGTCCCACTGCTGAACCGCGAGGGCGAGGTCACGATCGCCAAGCGGATCGAACGCGGCCAGATCAAAACCCACAAAGCTATTTCCCGTTCCCCCATAGCGGTCGAACGCTTGCTCAAGATCGGCGACGATCTTGCCGCAGGAAAGGCTAGCATTCGTGAAACGGTTGTTTTCTCGGAACAGGCCGAGATCTCGATCGAGGAGGACAAGGCCGAGGAGTATCTCCGCTGGACGCTCGAGGGTATCGAGAGTATCAGGGGAAATTTCCAAACTGCACTCAAATCCTGGGTCTCCCTTATAAACGAACAGAATAAGGCGGTACCCGGAAAGAAAAACAAGAAGCTTTTGAGGCTCAAACGGCAGACCGCCCGGCTGAGGCTCGATATAGCCCAAGAGATCAAGAACCTTAACTTGACCGAACGCTCGCGTCAGGTCCTCATCGCTGCCATAAGAAAGGTCGTTGAGGAGATCCGCAAATCAGAGCGTGCCATTAGCCGTGCCAAGGACAAACTCGACAAAAAGCCGCCGGCTCCGGAGAAGAAGGTCCTCAAGGCCAGGATCGCCGAAGCAAAAGCTGTTATCGATGAGATCGAAGAGAAGTATCACCTGCCCGCGGTCGAGATAAAACGTTCCTATCAGACGATCAGCGTAGGCGAGTCTGACACAAACAAAGCGAAGCGCGAGTTGGTAGAGGCCAACCTGCGACTTGTCGTGTCTATAGCAAAAAAATACACGAACCGCGGCCTGCAGTTTCTCGATCTGATACAGGAAGGAAATATTGGCCTGATGAAAGCGGTGGACAAGTTTGAATGGCGTCGGGGATACAAATTCTCGACCTATGCGACCTGGTGGATCAGGCAGGCGATAACCCGTGCGATCGCCGACCAGGCCCGCACTATCCGCATTCCGGTCCACATGATCGAAACGATCAACAAGCTCATCCGCACATCGCGCTTATTGGTGCAGGAACTTGGACGGGAGCCGACCAGCGAGGAGATCGCAAAGCGGATGGATATACCCGTTTCAAAGGTCCGAAAGGTTCTGAAAATTGCCCAGGAACCTATTTCCTTGGAAACGCCGATCGGCGAAGAAGAGGATTCACATCTCGGCGACTTTATCGAGGACAAATCGATACTAAACCCGGCCGAGTCTGTAACTTTCTCAAACCTGCGTGAGATCACGGACGAGGTTCTTGCAACGCTTACGCCCCGTGAGGAAAAGGTGATCAAGATGCGTTTCGGACTTGGCAATACCGGGTCGGAACATACTCTCGAAGAGGTCGGTCAGCATTTTGCGGTCACCCGCGAGCGCATCCGCCAGATCGAGGCTAAAGCGTTGAGAAAGCTGCGGCACCCGTCGCGGTCTCGAAGGCTGAAAGCATTCCTCGAAGGTAAACAAAGCTAGCTCTAATATGTCTAAAGCGAACCCCGGTCCAAAAAGGCCGGGGTTTTAGTCTTGGCAAAGTGTCAGGACGTCCGCAGGCGGCGAGCGGCGGCGATCGCGCCGTCGAGACCTATGACATTCCCATCAAGCTGCATTTCGTAGACAGCATCGAGTATCCGCTTGAATTCCGGCGAGGGTTCCATCCCCATCTCTATTAGATGCCTGCCCTTCAATATCGGGTCCGGGGCCTTTTTCTCGATCTGTAATTCACGAACCTTTTCAATAAACCATTCCTGCGCCTCAGAGCCAAACCGCTTTTCGGGGGGCAGCCAATCGGGATTGCGGCCGAGCGAGTCAGCCTTTGCTACCCGGTAGAGGAGACCTGGTTCCACCTTTCGGGCAAGTCGCCTGAAAGCACCGTCACCAACAGGCGTTTTTGCCTTGTAATACTCACCCGGCTTCAAATGATATTTGACGAGCTGAACGATCTGGTTCCTCACATCAAACCCGTCAAGGGTAAAAATGCCGAGCCTGTCGAGCAAAGACAGCGTCGGTTCAACTCCCGCTTCGTCGTGTCCGCGTGAACGCGTTCGGCCGTCAATGAACTCTGTTGTCGGCGGTTTTCCGAGGTCGTGTGCCAAAGCTCCGAGCATTACGGCGACTTGGCGAGGATAGTCGAGTCCGTCAATCAGCTTTCGAGCTTCGTCTATGACCATCAAGGTGTGAACATCAACGTTGCCCTCAGGATGCCATTCGGGTTCCTGCGGAACGCCGACAAGTGCCTGCAGTTCAGGGAAAAGCTGGCGAACCACTCCAAGATCATAAAGCAGATTCAAACCTATCGACGGTCTTTGCGGCAGCAGGAGCAGCTTCTCGATCTCTCCCCAAATCCGCTCTTTTGGCAGGTCCGTAACATCGATCTCTGAGCATAGTTCAGCAGTGGCTTTGTCCAACGTAAACTCAAATCGTGCCGCAAACTGTGCGGCCCTCAGAACTCGCAAACTGTCCTCGGCAAATGTCTCTGAGGACACCATTCTCAGGATCCCTCGATCGATATCGTCCCGACCGTAAAACGGATCAACGATCTCGCCCGTGAGAGCGTCTTCAAGAATTGCGTTTATCGTAAAATCGCGGCGCCTGCAGGCGTCTTCGAAGGACATATGGGGATCGCCCTCGATGGCAAATCCCCGGTGTCCGACTCCTGTTTTGCGTTCACGGCGCGGAAGAGAAACATCGAGATCGCGGCCGATCTTATATACCGTGAAAGCCTCGCCAACGACATTTACGTTCCCAAACGATTCGAGGATCTCACGCAGGCGTTCAGGTTCAATGCCGTAAACCTCGACGTCCCAGTCCTTGGGTACGCTACCCATCAGAACATCGCGGACGCAGCCGCCATTGAGCATTGCCCGACCACCGGCGTCACGGATAGCTTCGGCAAGCTTCGTGACGAGCGGCGGTATCAGGCTGACTTCGGCGCGGCTGGCCATTACTTTAGGCGTGAGCTGAGGTGCTCTTTTAGCTGGTCGACAGTTATGCGTTCCTGCTCCCATGTGTCCCTATCGCGGACAGTAACTGCATTATCAACCAAAGATTCATGGTCGACCGTCACGCAGAAGGGTGTGCCGATCTCGTCCTGGCGGGCGTAGAGTTTACCGATGCCGCCTGTATCGTCGTAAACGGCCCGCATCGAGGGCTGCAGTTCCCCCTTGAGCTTTTTGGCCATGGCAACGATGTCGGCATTGTTTTTGGCGAGAGGCAGGACCGCCACTTTTATAGGGGCGAGCGAAGGGTCTAGTTTCAAAATGACGCGGACCTCGCCCTTATCATTGGTTTTCTCGGTATAAGCATCCATCATGACCGCTAAAAGGGTTCTGTTAACACCGATCGCCGGCTCAATGACATACGGATAAAAGCGTTCGTTCGTCTGCGGATCAAAATAGGAAAGATCCTCAGTCGAGTCAGGATTGATTCGTTTACCGTCGGCGTCCTCCGGTTTTTTGGAGTGGACCCTGAGGTCGTAATCGGTCCGATTTGCAATACCCATCAGCTCGTCCCACTGCTTGTCCTCGTCCTCGCGTTCCGGGAAAAAACGGTACATTATGTCGACCGTCCGCTCAGCATAATGTGCCAATTCGTCGGGCGTTTGCTCGTACAGGCTCAGATTAGCTTTTGAGATCCCTAGGCCGTGTAGCCAGGTTTGAAAACCGTCGATCCACTCCTGATGTATTCTGGCCGCATCCTCGGGCCTGCAAAAATACTCCATTTCCATCTGCTCGAATTCACGCGTGCGAAAAATAAAATTCCCCGGCGTAACTTCGTTACGAAACGCTTTTCCTATCTGAGCGATGCCGAATGGCAGTTTCCGGCGTGACGTATTCAGGACATTGGCAAAGTTGATAAAGATACCCTGTGCGGTCTCCGGCCGCAGGTAGGCGAGTGCCGACTCGTCCTCTTCGGCCGACGCCGCACCAAGCGTCGTCCTCAACATCAGATTAAATTGCCGCGACTCGGTGAGGTCCTTTGAACCGCAGTTCGAGCAAACCGCCTTTCCGTCCGCGGAATCGATATCTAGTTTGTCCAACCGCAGGCGGGACTTGCATTCGCGGCAGTCAACGAGCGGATCTGAAAATGTCTCTTCGTGTCCCGAGTATTTCCAGACCAAACGGTTTTGAATGATCGAGGAATCGAGCCCCTCGATATCATCGCGTTCATAGACAAGCCAGTTCCACCAGCTTTGCTTGATATTGTTTGCGAGCTCGACTCCCAGTTGCCCGTAATCCCATGAGCTTCCGAGGCCGCCATAGATCTCCGAGGCCGGAAATACAAATCCCCGCCGTTTTGAAAGCGAGACGATAGTTTCAATATTTGGTGCAGACATAAGTAACCGAAGGTCAGCCGCACCTCACTTCGGAAGTAACCGGCGTGAACTGATCAAAACGTTGATTTTACAATGGATTACGAGTAACCGGCAACGAACCAACAAAAAAGAGCGAACCGAAGTTCGCCCTTTCCTGTCTTCTCCTTTGGCCGATCTTATTGAACGACCGGTGGCTGTGCACCAGGCGGCACTATCCAGATCTCGACACCCGTCGATGCATGGTTACTTCCGCGGACGATCGAGATCCTTCGAGGATCAAATCCTCTTGTTTTCACCATGTAATCCAACGCACGCTTCGATAGTTTATCAAAGCTGTTCTTGGTCGTGCTTGCCTTATCGGTTCCCGGATAAATGATCACATATAGCTGAGAGTCGGGAGTGTTCTGCGCCTGGATAACACAGTTATCAAATCGTGCTTTGTCCTGATCATGATTCTGGGCCTCGAAAACGTCACATCTATAGGGGAGCGGCGGACGCTCTTTAGGTGTTACGTCTGTCGGCACGGCGATCACCTGTCGGCATTTGTCGCTATAAGTATCGTCGTTCACATCCAGCTCGGCGTTTATTGTAGTACCGCCCAAGCCCGTGGAATCGACGGTGATGGTAGGCGTTCCGACTCCGCTGGTGACGCGGGCAGTGTCCGGAGTTACTTTCCAGGTGTATCGCAGCGGCACCGGAGTCGTACCGGAGTTGATAGCTGCAAATGTAATGAGTTCACCCTCGACAACCCGGTCAGGGCCCTCGAGATGAAACCTATAGGGACAAGGTGTTGTGATAGTTTCTGTAATGGTCTTCAGGCAAATACAACTCCTAACATCTTTGCGTATCTCGATATCGTCGCCCCAGACCTTTCCATCAGGTGTGGTTACCTCTACTCCGTGAATACCCGGCGGCAAATAGAATTCGGTACCCGTTCCAACGCCGGTCATGCCTGCGTACTGGCCGTCGATCTTGACCGGAAGAGGGACCTCGCTTGTCCTTATAGTAAGGATACCGGTGTTTTTGGGACGCTTCGGTTTGTCGTTGTCTCCGCCGCTTGCCAAGGCGCCCGATAAACCGATCGTCAGCATTATGCCAATCACAACAAAGTTGTATCTTATTGCTCGCATTTGTCTTTGCTCCGTTCTGCGCGAAGTAGATTATCGCGCTAATTCCCAATTTTCAACATTGCATAGGGCCGACAAAAATATCATCAGCCCTGTTTAATGATCTCTATTCCTCTTCTTTCTCGTTTTCCCCGGTTTTCTTTCCGAATTTCCTTCGGGCAGCAAGACCGATCGATGCCAATCCCGTGCCGAACAGCAGGATCGTGACGGGCTCAGGTACCTCGGGCGGTGTTGGCGTCGGCGTTATGCCCGGTGTCGGGGTCGCTGTTGCTGAACCTGTCGGGGTTTCCGTCGGCGTGCTCGTCGGCGTACCGGTCGGCGTTTCGGTGGGCGTACCGGTCGGAGTTTCCGTCGGTGTACCCGTCGGTGTTTCCGTGGGTGTACCAGTCGGCGTACTAGTCGGGGTTGCAGTTGGCGTTTGCGTGGGCGTCGGCGTCCTAACAATACCACATTCGTCGACGTCGACCTCGCCGGAGGCGATCAGCACTCCATTTCTGAAAACCTCCCAATGATAATGACCCGGAGGAATTATAACGATACCGTTCTCATCCGGTACTACCTGCTGCCCGTTGAGGAAGAAGGTCAAACCGAGCAGCTGTCCGATAAATTGTACCCGAGTGACGTTTTGGCCCGGCTCACACGGGATCGCAAATAGGCTGATCTGGCCCGGCGTCGGCGTGATCGACGGCGTGGGCGTCGTTGTTGGCGTGCCCGTCGGGGTCCTGGTCGGCGTCACCGTCGGCGTGCCGGTGGGCGTCCGCGTCGGCGTCCTCGTCGGTGTGGGCGTATCATCGTGATGCTTAACAATGATGAGGCCGATCGGGATAGCAGCCAATCCTAAAAGAGCCCAATACGGAAAGCCCGCTCCGCCAACCGGCAAAGGTGCACAATCGCAAACATCGTCAACAATAATGTCGCTTTTGGTTTCGGTTATTACCCTTCCATCCTGATCTTGCTGAGGAGGAGGATCATCCTTTTTGGTGTCATCGTCATCGGTAAGCCTATACAGGGTGTCACCGGCAACCAGCAGTCGAGAGAACGAACTTGTGTCCGCTCGATCCGGCCTCGCGTTGACGACCTCAATAACCTGATCAAATCGGATAGGTTCGGCATTGGCGGCGGTAAACGAGCCCAAGATGGAAACAATGCAAACGGTCGACAATAGGACCTTAAAAGTAGAAGTTTTCATGTCTTTAACCTGACAAAACAATAGCTACGGCGAAAACATAACGTCTTCACAGTTCGGGTGGCACTCACTGTGGAATTATTTATATTTAGAAGGACTGGAATTTCGCAGAAAGCAGTCAAAATTGAACGCTTTTTCGTTATCTGACTTCTCTGCGGCGGCCCTCCCAAATATCACTTTGCTTTATGCAACAGGAAAAAATGGTCAATATCGCCGTTTTTCCACAAATATCGTCAAAAATTCCGATTTCATTTAGGGCAAAATCAAAAACCGGCTACCACCAAATAGTGATAACCGGTCTCTTTTTCCCGAAATGGCCGTAAGTTTTAGGCACCGTCACCTTCGCCGTCGGAGGCTGCCTTCGACTTTTCCTCGGCAAGTACGGCTTTCCTTGAAAGCTTGACCTTGTTTCCTTCTTTACCAATGCATTTTACGAGGATCTGTTGACCCTCTTTAAGTTCATCCCGAACATCTCGAACCCGACGGTCTGAGATCTCGGAAATATGCAGCAGGCCGTCGAGCCCCGGCAATATTTCAACAAACGCTCCAAAATCCACGATCCTTGAGACTGTACCCAGGTATGTCTCGCCGATCTCGGCTTCGGCCGTCAGGGCCTTGATACGGGCAACCGCCTGTTGGGCAGCTTCGCCGTCAGCGGTGGCGATCAGGACTGTACCGTCGTCAGAGATGTCGATCTTGGCACCCGTCTCCTCGGTAATAGACCGGATCATCTTGCCGCCCGGACCGATCACGTCCCGGATCTTGTCCGGGTGGATCATAAGGGTAATGATGCGGGGTGCGAATGGCGAAATATCCTCACGCGGCTCTGAGATCGCTTTCGACATTATATCCAGAATATGGATACGGCCCTTCTTGGCCTGTTCGAGAGCTTCCTGCAGGATCATGGCATTTATGCCGCCGATCTTGATATCCATCTGCAGAGCAGTAATGCCCTCGTCCGTCCCAGTGACCTTGAAATCCATATCTCCGTAATGGTCCTCGGCACCGGCGATGTCAGAGAGGATCGCATAACGATTCCCTTCCATCACGAGGCCCATCGCGACACCCGCAACGGGTTTCTTAATGGGCACACCGGCATCCATCAAACTCAAAATTCCGCCGCAAACCGATGCCATAGACGACGAGCCGTTTGATTCCGTGATATCGGACACGATCCTGATGGTATATGGAAAATCGGCGTCGTCCGGGAGGACAGACTGTATAGCACGTCTTGCAAGGTTACCGTGCCCGATCTCGCGGCGAGATGTTCCCCCGAAACGGCCGGTTTCGCCGACTGAGTAGGGCGGGAAATTGTAGTGAAGCAGGAAGCGACGCTTTACCTCGCCCTTCTCGATATCGTCCATGTACTGCTCGTCCATTTTGGTACCGAGCGTAGCCGTGACGATCGCCTGTGTCTCGCCTCGTGTAAACAGGGCAGAGCCATGTACGCGCGGAAGCCAGCCCACCTCACAACTTATCGGACGTATCTCAGAGAATCTGCGGCCGTCTGGCCGACGTTTGTTCCCTAAAATGTCCTCTCTAAAGATCTTTTCCTTGAGTCGGCCAAATGCCTTGCCGGCTGTCGAACGGGCCTCGGGCTGGTCCTCTGGAAAGCTGTCCACAACCTCTTTTTTCAGATCGTCGATCGCACCGTAGCTGGATAATTTATCCTTCCCGGTGGTATCAAGGGCCGCTCTCAACTTATCCGTGTATCCCTTTTCGACCTTAGCGACGATGTCACTATCAAGTTCAGCAACAGCAAACTCGCGCTTTTTAATGTCCAGTGCCTTAAAGAGCCCTTTCTGCCAAAGGCAAAGCCTCTTGATCTCGCGATGTGCAAGCATCAGGGCTTCAACCATGATGCTCTCGGTGACCTCGTTTGCCTCGCATTCGACCATGCAGATCGCTTCCTCGGTCCCCGCAACAATGAGGTTAAGCTCAGATTCACGCCGCTCATCATAGGTCGGGTTGATCAGGTATTTACCGTCGATCAAGCCGATGCGGACGCCAGCGATCGGGTTGAAAAACGGAATATCCGATAGGTAGAGGGCACAGGACGCACCGGTGATCGCAATAACATCTGGATCGTTGTCAGAGTCCGCCGATATGACCGACGCCACGATCTGCGTCTCATATCTATATCCATCAGCGAACAAAGGGCGGACCGGCCGGTCGATCAATCGACAGGTCAGCACTTCCTTTTCGCTGGGACGGCCCTCACGGCGAAAATAGTTTCCCGGAATGCGGCCGGCAGAAAATGTGTTCTCACGGTACTCGACCGTAAGCGGAAAAAAGTCCAGCCCCTCACGGGCCGTGCGGGCACTAACCGCTGCTACAAGCAGCATCGTATCGCCATACCGGATGACGACCGATCCGTCGGCTTGTTTGGCAACCTTGCCGGTTTCGACGACCAAGTTCCCGGTTCCGAGTTTGATCGACTCATTTAAATATTTCTTTTTCATATCTCCTCAAAAAAACAAAGACGAAAGAGCGTGCCGTGAAGCTCTTTCGTCTTTGACATCAAAAAATGCCTGTTGATCTTTTTTTGTCCGGGAGCGTATCTACTGTCACGTTCAGCAACCCACGGCAAACTCTTCGCAAAGATCTGCTTTTAACTGTAGGCCCGAAGCGGCCTTATAAATCCCGATTCACCATCACATCTAAACAACGATGTATCGATTCGCGGGACCTTTGATCCTTTATCGCCGAATACCTAGTTTCTTAATGATCTCGTGATATTCGTTAATATCGCGACGTTTTAGGTAATCGAGCAACTTCCTCCTTCGCGAGACCATAACTAGCAGCCCTCGTCGCGAGTTGTTGTCTTTTTTGTGAACCTTGAAATGTTCAGTCAGTTCATTTATACGCTGGGTTAATAGCGCTATCTGCACCTGCGACGATCCCGTGTCCGTAGTATGGACCTTATAATCGCCAACTATTTTCTCTTTTAATTCTTTTACCGTTGACATACGACTTACTTGAAACAGTCTCTCCTCTTGCTCGCAGTAACTCCGTTTGCTTTGAACGGTAACCGCGAAATTTTTATTTATTGTAACTCGAACAATTGTTGAATTGTCCTTATAACTCTAGCACAATCAACCACTAACGGCAATTGCCGGATCAGTACTTGAACTCCTCCATAAACTTGGTCGAGAACTCTCCGCGCTGAAATTTTTCGTCCGCCATTATCTTCTGGTGAAGCGGTATTGTCGTCTTAATACCCTCAATAACCATCATCTCAAGGGCCCGCTGCATGCGTGCTATAGCGACGTCGCGGGTACGGGCGTGAACGATCAGCTTGGCGATCATCGAATCGTAATAGGGCGGAACCACATAACCCGGATAGACAGCGGTATCGACGCGAACGCCCGGTCCGCCAGGCAAATTGAAAGCAGTTATCTTGCCCGGGCTGGGCGTAAATTTGACGGGGTCCTCAGCGTTGATGCGGCATTCGATCGCATGGCCGACGATCTGCACTTCGTCCTGCGAGTATTTCACTTCTTCACCGGTTGCGACCCTGAGCTGATTTCGCACAATGTCGGCCAGCGTCACCATCTCGGTCACCGGATGCTCGACCTGTATGCGGGTATTCATCTCCATGAAATAGAAGCTGTCATCCTCATCAAGGAGAAATTCAAATGTACCCGCACTCGAGTAACCGATCTCCTGGCATGCCTTTACAGCGACGGCACCCATCTGGTTTCGAAGCTCAGGAGAAATGACAGGCGACGGAGCCTCTTCGAGCAGTTTTTGATGGCGACGCTGTATCGTGCATTCGCGTTCGCCGAGGTGAATGACGTTGCCGTGTTCGTCCGCAAGGATCTGGATCTCGATATGACGCGGACGTTCGATGTAACGTTCTATGTATACAGATCCATTCTTGAACGCGGCCAGGGCCTCGCTCTGGGCTGTCTCGAGGCCGTTCGCCAGTTCCTCTTCTTTCCGGACGATACGCATTCCGCGCCCGCCGCCGCCAGCTGCCGCTTTGATGATGACGGGAAAGCCGATCTCACGGACCAGCTTCATCGCTTCTTCTGAAGATTCTATTGGGTCGGGGCTGCCGGGCAGGATCGGAACGCCGGCCGCGGTCATTGTTCGCCGGGCCTCGACCTTGTCGCCCATCATCGCGATAACATCCGGCCGTGGCCCGATAAATTTAATATTGCAATCCTCGCAGATCTTGGCGAAGGTGGCCGATTCGGCGAGGAATCCGTAACCGGGGTGAATGGCGTCAACGTTTGTTATCTCAGCCGCGCTAATAATTGAAGGGATGTTGAGATAGCTTTGCGCGGATGGAGCGGCACCTATACAAATGGCCTCATCGGCAAAGCGGACATGCAACGCCTCACGGTCTGCCTCAGAAAACACGGCGACCGTCTTAATGCCCATCTCCTTACAGCTCCAGATGATACGGCAGGCGATCTCGCCGCGGTTTGCTATCAGTACCTTTCGTATCTCTCGCATCTGTTAACTCAAAACCGCAGAGACGCTAAGTCGCAGAGAAGAAAAAACCGGCAGGGATCTCACCCTCAAATTCCTCTGCGTCTCCGCGTCTCTGCGGTAAACATCTATTTCTTTATACCAAATAAAGGTTGACCGAACTCGACCGGCTGACCATTCTCGACATAGATCTTTTCGACCTTGCCTGAGATCTCGGCCTGTATCTCATTCATCAATTTCATCGCTTCGACGATGCAAACCGTGGTTTCCGGCGATACATTGCTGCCCTCACTAACATACGGGTCCTTGTCAGGCCCGGGCGAGCGATAGAACGTACCGACAATAGGTGAAGTGATCTTGTGCAGCCCTGCATCAGGATCTGCCGCCGGAGCTGCGAGTTCGGCCTGTGCGGCCGTTGGTGCAGCAGCAGGTGGAGCAGCAGGTGGAGCAGTAACCGGCGTACTTTGGATCACAGGTGCACCCGCCGATTTGCTCAGCCTGACCCTTATATTTTCATTTTCAAACTCGAAATCCGTAAAGCCGTGCTCTATAACAAGTTCAGCCAGCTCACGGATCTCGTCAAGGTTCAGCGATGGTTCAGCCATATTGCTTCGCTTCTTCGCGTTAGCAACACCTTTCTTTTGATCGTCCGCCGCCTTAGCCGATGCAGTGCTATCGCTCATAGGAAAGCCCCCCGATCTGGTTTTAGCCCTTGGCAGCCATTTCGCTCGGATTATCCACGAGCTCTATAACAGCCATTTCAGTATTGTCGCCCTGCCGGCGGCCGAGTTTGATGATCCTGGTATAGCCGCCGTTACGATCTTTGTACCGTTCGCCGAGTTCGTCGAAAAGCCTCTGAACAGCCTTTACACCAGCCGTTCTTTCAATAGCGTCTTTAGCCTCGCCTTTGTTTCCGCGAAAGCGGCTCTGCTCGCTCTTAAAGGTGCTGTTGCCGGCGTGGAAAAAACGTGCCGCCTGGCGGCGAAGGTGAACGCCGCGTAATACCGCACCATCACCTTCGAGATGCTGGGCCTTTTTGGCAAGCGTGATCACTTTTTCAACGTACGGACGCAGCTCTTTGGCCTTTGCGACTGATGTAACTATATGTTCCTTTTCGGCGTTTATCAATGACGTCGCCAAATTCCTCAGCAGCGATTTGCGATGCTCGGACGTACGTCCCAACTTACGATGTGCGTTTAAATGTCTCATATCTTTAATTTCAAGAGCGTTGAAGGCATCAACTCTTTCGACTCTCTAGACCCTCCAGACTCTCCGAACTCCC